>Ga0302320_10009314_pt1 | contig 21152 bp, 15 predicted proteins | sample Bog_T0_3_FD_202130 | JGI IMG/M metagenome (GOLD analysis project Ga0302320, IMG submission 202130) | Peat permafrost microbial communities from Stordalen Mire near Abisko, Sweden - Bog_T0_3 | ecosystem: Environmental > Terrestrial > Soil > Wetlands > Peat | place: Sweden: Abisko, Stordalen Mire...
AATGCGGTGCTTCTGGTTTGATGCGGGCCGGCTTGGCGGCGACGCGGAAATCTGTTCTGAAAATAGGCTACCTTGCCCAGCTAAGTGAATGAGATTGTAAGCGGTCGAAACCGAACCGTCATCGTCCTGTCACAGCACTTTCATTGTGCCTGCGGTAGTCTTTTGGGACAGCCTTGAGCAAACAGGCAAAAGCCATGAGCGAGCAGACAATGGTGGTTCGGCACAGCAAAGCAACGCGAGCGAAGAAGAGTGCTCCGGGCGCCGCGGCCTCGCGCAACGGTGGGGGCGGCAGTTCGTCGAACGGACGTGGAAGGTCCGCGCCACCGGGTGGGCGGTTCATTGACCGCGATGAGAGCTGGCTGCTGTTCAACCGGCGCGTGCTGGAGGAGGCCGAGGACTCCACGAACCCGCTGCTGGAGCGCGTGAAGTTCCTCGCCATCACCGCCAGCAATCTGGACGAGTTTATTGAGATCCGGGTGGCCGGCGTGCTGCAGAAGCTGGAAGAGGGCCTTGGCCTGCCGCAGCGAGCCGATGAGGGCGGGCTGACCCAGGACGAGCGGATGGACCGTCTGCGCGAGTGGCTGCACCAGTTTGCCCGCGACCAGGCCGCGTGCTGGAACACGCGGCTGGCGCCGCAGTTGCGCGCGGCCGGAATCCGCATCGTGAGCTGGAAGCAACTCCGCGAGGCCGACCGCGCGTATGCCAGCCGGTTCTTCCACGAGCAGGTGGACCCTTTGCTGACGCCCGTGACGCTGGACCCAGCGCACCCTTTCCCTCGTGTGCTGAACAAGGCGCTATGCCTCGCGCTGCTGCTGCGCCACAAGCGCAAGGTGCGGGGCAACATCAACACCAGCCGTGTTCTGGGAGTGGTGACCATACCGCGCACGCTCCCCGGGCTGATTGCGCTGCCCGAGCGCGACGGGCAGAGCGGCTTCCTGCTGCTGGACGACCTGATCGAGGCGCACATTGAGCCGATGTTCCGCGGCTACAGCATTCTGGGCCGTGCGGCCTTCCGCGTGACGCGCAACAGCAACCTCTACATGCAGGAGGAAGAGAGCCGCACGCTGCTGGAGTCCGTCGCCGAGGAGCTACACAATCGGCGCAAGGGCGATGTGGTGCGCATGGAGATTGACGCGTCCGCGCCGGAGGAGATCGTCGAGCGGCTGCGGGAGAACTTCGAGCTGGACCCCTGGCAGATCTTCCGCACGGAGGCGCCGGTTAACCTATCGCGGCTAATGGGGCTGTACGGGCAGGTGAAGGTGCCCGCGCTGAAGTTCGAAGAGTTCCATGGCACGCGGCTGCGCCTGGTGACGTCCAAGGACATCTTCGCCGAACTGCGCAAGGGCGACATCTTGCTGCACCACCCGTTCGACAGCTACAGCGCGGTAGAGAACTTCATCGAGGCCGGAGCAACCGACCCCGGCGTGATGTCCATCAAGCAGACGCTCTACCGCACCAGCGCGGACTCGCCCATCTTCGGAGCGCTGCGCGAGGCAGCGCAGTCGAAGGACGTGACGGTGGTGGTGGAGCTGATGGCGCGCTTCGATGAGGCGTCGAACATCCGCTGGGCGCGTGAGCTGGAGGATGCCGGAGTGCAGGTCTTCCATGGCATCTTCGGCTACAAGACGCACTGCAAGCTGGCGTTGATCGTCCGCCGCGACTCCGACGGCACCGTGCGCAGCTACGCGCACCTGGGCACCGGCAACTATAACCCGGTGACGGCGCGCTTCTACACGGACATCAGCCTGCTGACCGCACGGCCGGAGCTGACCGAGGCCATCCTGAAGGTCTTCCGCTACCTCACCGCCGACTGGGAGGCGGCCGTGGACGCCTACAAGCCCTTGCTGGTGGCGCCGATCAGTCTGGCCAGGGACATCCTCGCTCTGATTGCGCGCGAGACCGAGCACGCGCGCCGCGGACGCCCGGCGCACATCATCGCCAAGATGAACGGGCTGCTGGATGGGCCGGTGATTGAGGCGCTGTATACGGCGTCGCAGGCCGGGGTGGAGATCGACCTGATCGTGCGCGGCATGTGCGCGCTGCGGCCCGGGGTTCACGGCCTGAGTGAGCGCATCCGCGTGCGTTCCATCGTGGGACGCTTTCTGGAACACAGCCGGATCTTCTGGTTCGCCAACGGCGGTTCGGAGGAGGTCTTCGCCGGCAGCGCCGACTGGATGGTGCGCAACCTCTACGAGCGCTGCGAGGTGGTTTTTCCGGTGTGCGATGAGGCGGCGAAGCGGCGGCTGCGCGACGAGATTCTGGAAGGCTACCTGCGCGACAACGTGAAGGCCCGCATCCTGCGCCCGGACGGACTGTACGAACGCGCGCCGAAGACGGGCGCAGCCTTTAGCGTGCAGGACGCGCTGATGAAGCTGGCCATGGAGCGCATGGCAGAACCCGCAACCCGCAGCGCCAGTGCGGCCGCGAAGGAAACAGTCGCGCAGTCCAGTCCCACCTCTGTCTGATTCGTTTCGCGTTCGTTTCGCGCACCCCGGTCCTCAGGGGCTACCATAAGAGTTTGGCAGCAAGAGACTCCATGGTTGAGGTTGCGTTGAACGTGAGCAGAGTGAGAAGTGTTGGTCTTGGTTTCGTAGTCCTGACGCTGGCGGCGGTAGCCGGCGCGCAGTCGCAGCAGCAGAGTGCGGCCTTTGAGCAGGCGATGGAGCACCGCACCACGGTGAAAGTGCTGCCCAACGGTCTGACGCTTGTGATCAGCGAGCGCCATGAGGCGCCGGTTTTCAGCTTCTACACGCTGGTCAACGCAGGTTCGGCGAACGACCCCGAAGGCGAGAGCGGCCTGGCGCACATGTTTGAGCACATCGCCTTCAAGGGCACCACCGAGATTGGCACCACCAACTACGCAGCGGAGAAAATCGCGCTGGCCAAGGTCGAAACTGCCTACGCCGCCTACGACGCCGAACTGCGCAAGCGCGTGGGTCAGGACCCCAAGCTGCTGGAGGCGCTGAATGCGAAGTTTGAGTCGGCTGTGGCGGCTGCGCAGGCGTATGTGATTCCGAACCAGTTCTCAGAGATCGCCGAGTCCAACGGCGCGGTCGGGCTGAACGCATCCACGGCGGAGGACTCGACGCAGTACTTCTGGTCGATGCCGTCCAACCGGCTGGAGCTATGGGCGTATCTGGAGTCGAGCCGCATCGGCTGGCCGGTGGCGCGCGAGTTCTACAAGGAGCGCGACGTGGTGAATGAGGAGCGGCGCATGCGCATCGATTCCTCACCGCAGGGGCGGATGGTGGAGGAGTTCCTGGCCGCGGCCTACATGGCGCATCACTACGGAACGCCCGGCGTGGGCTGGCCCAGCGAGATCAGCCAGGTCTCGGCGACCGAGGCGGCCGCGTTCCACAAGGAGTACTACGTGCCCTCGAACATCGTGGTCGCTGTGGTTGGCGACATCGATACGAAGACAGCGCTGCCGATGCTGGAGCGGTACTTCGGACGTATCCCGTCGGGGCCCGCGCCCAAGCCCATGGCGACGATCGAGCCGCCACAGCACGCGCTGCGCACCGTGGTGCTGCATGAGGCCTCGCAGCCCATCTATCTGGAGGGCTACCACCGCCCCGACTACCGCAGCCCGGACGACGCGACCTACAGCGCGATAACCGACATCTTCTCTAACGGCCGCACCTCGCGGCTGTACCGCAGCCTGGTGCGCGACCAGCGCATCGCAGCCGCGGCGGAGGGCTTCAGCGGATTTCCCGGCGTGAAGTATCCCGGACTCTTCGCCTTCTACGCCGTGCCCATGAGCGGTCACACCGCCGAGGAGATGGGCGGGGCCATCCACAAGGAGCTCGACAAACTGAAGACAGAAGATGTGAGCGACGCTGAGCTGGAGCGCTTCAAGGCCCGCGCCCGCGCCGCGCTGCTGCAGAGCCTGGGCGACAACGAGGGCCTCGCCAGCCAGCTTGCCGACTACCAGACCCGCTTCGGAGACTGGCGCGAGATGTTCCGTGAGTTGAAGGAGATTGACGCAGTGAGCAAGGCCGACATCCGCCGCGTGGCGCAGCAGACCTTCGTGGAGGATGGCCGCACCGTGGCGCGCATCGAGTTCAAGGCGCCCGCGCCGCCGCCTGGAGCCACTCCACCGCCCGCCTCCGCCGGCAAGGGAGGTGCGCGATGAAGCTGCGCTCCCTCCGCGCCTATTGCGTCTTTCCTTTGCGTCCATTGCGTTCGCTTTTGATTTTGTTTTTGACTGCGCCGGTTCTGTCGCAATCGCCTCCGCAACCCTGGAAGTCGATTCCGGTTCCGCCGCTGCATGCCTTCAAACCGGTCGAGCCCACGCGCATCGACCTGCCCAACGGTGTCGAGGTCTTTCTGGAGGAGGACCACGAGCTGCCCTTCATCAGCGGCTTTGTGCGGGTGCGTGGCGGCAGCCGCGACGTCCCGGCGGACAAGGTCGGCCTGACCTCGCTCTACGGCTCCACCTGGCGCACCAGCGGAACGGCGGCGGAGTCCGGCGACAAGCTGGACGACTCGCTGGCGGCGAAGGCCGCCAGCATTGAGACCGGCGGCGGGCCGGCGGCGACCTCGCTGAGCTGGTCATGCTTTGCCTCAGACTTTGACGGCGTCTTCACCTCGGCGATGGACCTGCTGCTGCATCCACAGTTCCAGCAGCAGAAGCTGGACCTGGCCAAGCGCAGCACCATCACCAGCATACTGCGCCGCAACGACGACGCCGGTGAGATCGCCGAGCGCGAGGCGGTGGAGATCGCCTACGGCAAGACCAATCCCTACGGCCGCGAGGCGGAGATCGCCACCGTCTCCGCGGTCACGCTGGACGACCTGCGCACGTGGCACGATCGGACCGTTGTAGGCAGCAACCTCATCGTCGGCGTTATCGGCGACTTCGACAGCAAGGCGATGGAGCAGAAGCTGCGCGCGGCGTTCGCCCCGCTTCCGCGGGGAACCAAGCTCGTGACTCCGCCGATCGACTTCAAGGAGCCCACACCCGGCATCTACTTCGCGAACAAGGGCGATGTGAACCAGTCCAACATCTACCTCGTGGGCCTCGGCACGCAGGAGAGCAACCCGGACTACTATGCCCTGAGCGTGATGAATGAGGTCTTCTCCGGCGGCTTTGGATCGCGTGTGGTGCAGCAGGTGAGGACGAAGATGGGCCTGGCCTATGAGGTGGGCGGCAGCTTCGGCGCGGCTTATGACCATCCGGGGCTCTTCGCGGTCTTCGCGGGGACCAAGAGCGAGAGCTCCGTCCCTGCGACCAAGGCCATCCTCGATGAGATTCGCGGTCTGCGCAGCCGTCCGCCCACGGAGGCGGAGTTGGACCGCGCCAGGAACGACCTGCTCAACTCCTTTATCTTCCGTTATGACTCGCCGGAGAAGGTGTTGAATGAGCAGGTGACGCTGGCGGTCTACGGCTATCCGGCGGACTTTCTGGAGCGCTACCGCGCGGGCGTGGAGAAGGTGACCTCCGCGGACGTGGTGCGCGTGGCGCAGAAGTATGTTCGGCCGGAGAACCTGGCTATCGTCGTCGTGGGCAACGCGCCGGAGATCCAGCCGCCGCTGGACGGGCTGGGCAAAGTGACGGCGCTGGACATCGCCATCCCCGGCGCGCCCCCGGCGGACGGCAGCGGCCCGCCGCAGCCATAAACGGCCCGGAACATTCGAGTGCGGAAAACGATGCGCGGGGGAAGCTGCTAAACTTACAGTGGCACGGTTATTGGCGCGGCTGCACGAGTCCCCGTGCCCAAGGAGCGCAACGATGGCACACAACCTGAACGGCAATGGTTCCAGCAACGCCTCCAGCAACGGCGCGGGCGGCAGCCTGCGTTTGAAGACCGGTTTGGCGGAGATGCTCAAGGGCGGCGTCATCATGGACGTGATGAACGTGGAGCAGGCACGCATCGCCGAAGAGGCGGGTGCGGTGTCGGTGATGGCCCTGGAGCGTGTGCCGGCGATGATCCGTGCCGAGGGTGGCGTGGCCCGCATGGCCAGCCCCAAACTCATCAAGCAGATTATGGCCGCCGTGACCGTCCCGGTGATGGCCAAGGCGCGCATCGGCCACTTCGTGGAGGCGCAGGTGCTGCAATCGCTCGGCGTCGACTTCATTGATGAGTCCGAGGTCCTGACGCCTGCCGATGAGGTTTACCACATCGACAAGCACGCCTTCACTACGCCGTTTGTCTGCGGCGCGCGCAACCTGGGCGAGGCGCTGCGCCGCATCGCGGAGGGCGCGGCGATGATCCGCACCAAGGGCGAGCCCGGCACCGGCGACGTGGTCCATGCGGTGCAGCACATGCGCCAGATCGTGCGCGAGATCAAGGCGCTGACCGTGCTCGGAGACGAAGAGCTGTATAACGCCGCCAAGGTCCACGGCGCTCCCTATGAACTGGTGCGCATGGTCGCGAAGGCAGGCAAGCTGCCGGTGCCGAACTTCTCGGCAGGCGGCATCGCCACGCCGGCGGACGCCGCGCTGATGATGCAGTTGGGCGCGGAGACGGTCTTTGTCGGCTCCGGCATCTTCATGAAGGAGGGCGCGACGCCGCTCGATGTGGAGAACAACCCGCTCGACCGCGACGAGGCCGTCTCGCGCGCCAAGGCCATCGTCATCGCGGCCACGCACTTCGACGACCCGAAGATCGTCGCCGAGGCCTCCGAGGCGGTGATCGGCAGCATGAAGGGTCTGGCTGCGGCGGCCATCGAAGAGAAGAACCTGATGCAGACGCGCGGCTGGTAACTGCCGCAACACGCCGCATCCTTTTATGGAATGGAGGCCGGTCCCTGCGGACCGGCCTGGATCGTCTGTTCCCTGCCGTTACTTGCGCATAATCAGATAGAGCGGGAAGAAGACGATGCACAGAAGGAACACGCCCAGCGCCCAGAGAATGCCATTCATGCCCCGCTTGTTGGCGTCCTGATAGGTGTATATGGCGAGGGCGAGCACGATGATGAGGCCGATGAGTCCAGAAAGATGAATCATAAAGCTCCTGACTTGATGGATTAATGAGGAAGATTGTTCACAGCGAACATCAACAGCAACACAGCACCCACCAGCCGATAGGTCGCAGGCTGGTGAAAGACTGATAGCCGCCGGGTAATACGGGCCCAGACAAACAGCGCCGGATAGACAAGATAGACAACGACGATTGCCATCCAGGAAAAGCGGTTGAACTCTGGTTTGTGTCGGTGAAGTATAGCAACAAAATCCCGGGTCATACCACAGAAGGGACAGCTCAGGTGCAGGTACGTCTTCATCACGCAACCCGACGAGTGCAGCAGCACCCAATCGGGACAGAACCGCAGCAGCTCGGTCAGCGCCACGATGGAGCCTAAGATGAAGTAGTGCGTCCGGCACTGGTTCCGGAGCTGTTCCACAAGACGCCTTTCCTGTGCTGGTGTTGGTCGCACACCACTCTATCTGGAGAACGACATTAATTGAAGAGCCAGCCGCCGACGATTGGAGTTCTTGCGCTGCAGGGCGCGTTCGATGTCCACGCCAAGCGCCTCGCCGAGCTGGGCGCGGCAGCGGTGCTGGTGAGGCGGCCGGAACAGCTTGCGGCGCTCGATGGCCTGGTGATCCCCGGCGGCGAATCGACGACCTTCCTCAAGAACCTCGAGCGCGCGGGATTCTATGACGTGCTCAACGCCTTCGTGCAAACCAAACCGGTCTTTGGAACCTGCGCCGGGTGCATCCTGCTGGCGAAGGACGTCGAGAACCCGCCACAGAGATCATTCGGTGTTCTCGACGTCACCGTCGAGCGCAATGCCTACGGGCGGCAGAACGATTCTGTGATTCTGAACGCGGAGACTTCGCTTCCCGGCGGGCCGCTGGAGATGGTCTTCATCCGCGCGCCGCGCATCAGCCGGATAGGACCGAAACTAGAGACACTGGCCACGCGCAACGGCGACCCCACGCTGGTGCGCCAGGGGCGGCTGCTCGCCGCGACGTTTCACCCGGAGCTGACCGAAGACCGGCGAGTACATCAGCTCTTTCTGGATATCGTGAAGCAATACCCGGGCTGAAGCTCTGGCCCTGCAAAGACTCGTTGGCGAGCCGTGCGCTTCCTCCACCTCCGGCGAAGAGTTTTTTGATGCAATGGAGCCTTGAAGCGACGATTCACACCGAAGCAGAGTAAGCTGACTGGAAAGGCCACACGCGAGAGCGCTATGCCGATTACGCTGACACCGCCGGAGATTGACCGCCGCCACCGCACCGGCGAGGGCGACGGTGGCGGGCGCAGGCCTCCCACGGACAAACGCACCGGCGGCAATGGGGAAGGCGACAACTGGAGCGACCGCCCGCAGGGACGGCGCGGCCCGCGCGAGCGCCTTTCGCAGGCGCGGGTGGGACTGTTATTCGCGCTCGGCGGCGACCTGATGTTCTTCGTCGCGCTGGTCAGCGTCTTCTTCGTCAACAAGTCCAGCGGCCACTTTGACGCCTACAGCCACTGGGTGAACGAATGGCTGCCCACCGCCATCCCGTCCATCCTTTGGCTCAACACCGCGGTGCTGCTGCTCAGCTCCGTCACGGGGGAGATGGCGCGGCGCAGCATGTTCCGCGAGCACGACGCCATGGACGAGTGGATCGGCCTGGGCCGTCCGCTCTCACGCCGTGCCGGCTTCTGGCTGGGAGCGACGCTGCTGCTGGGCGCCCTCTTCCTCGCCGGGCAGTGGACGGCGTGGAGACAGCTCGCAGCGCAGCACGTCTTCTTCGCCTCCAACCCCAGCAGCCACTTCTTCTATTTGATTACGGTGACCCACGCGGTGCATCTGCTGCTGGGCATCGGCGGCCTGATTGCTGCGCTGGCGATGCTGTCCGGCTCGCGCTCCATGGCTACGCGCCAGGTGCTGGTGGACTCGACGGTGTGGTACTGGCATGTGATGGGGCTACTGTGGATCTTCCTCTTCGTGCTGCTGGTGTACGGACAATGAACTGCGCCTTTGTCATCCGTCGCCATCCTTGCAGCAGAGAGGCCACTGCGGCGGCGTGAACGCTAAAGCTTAATCACAACCTTCATCGAGTCCGGCTGTGGGTTGGAGGCGACGCGGATGGCCTTCTCCGCCTCACTCACCGGAAAGCGGTGTGAGATGAGCTTGGTCAGGTCGAGCGTGCCCGAGCGGTAGCCCTCAAAGACCAGGTCGATGGCCTCCTGCTGGATCGCCAATGAGGACGAATACGAGCCCATCAGCGTCTTCTCGTCCATGCAAACGGCTGCCGGATCGAACGGCGCGCTGCCATGCTGCGTACTGGCGAACAGCATCACGCGCCCGCCCGGACGCACGGCGGCCATCGCTATCGCAATCAACGCGTCCGCTCCTACCGCGACCAGGGCAACATCCACGCCGCGACCCTCGGTCGCCGCCTTCGCCGCAGCGGCCACATCGCCGCGGGCATCCAGCGGATGTTTCAGGCCGAACTGCGCGGCGACTGCGTGGCGCTCCGGATACATATCCGAGGTCAGAACCGTGGCCCCAGTCCGAGCGGCGAGTGCCGCAAGAATAATCCCGATGCTTCCCTGCCCCATCACCAGCACCGTATCGTCCGGCTCCAGCGCGAGCAGCTTCACCGCCTTGAAGCACGTGTTCACCGGCTCAATGAAGGCCGCCTGCTCGAAGGGAATGTCGTCGGGGATGCGCACCAGCCCGGCGGGCCTGATGCCATCGCCGACGATCCAGTCCATGACGCGGATGTACTGCGCAAAGCCGCCGCCGGAGGGCTCGCCCAGCCCAGCGGTCGCTCCGACCTTTTTGTAGAGTTCGCACTGCGCAAAGGTCCGCTTGCGGCAATAGAAGCACTCGCCGCAGGGAAAGTGGTGGAAGGACATCACGCGGTCGCCGGCGGCAAAGCCACGCACACCTTCGCCGACCGCCGCGATGGTGCCCGCCATCTCATGGCCGAAGACGCGCGGTGCGGAGTGCGAGCCGGTGTGGATTTTCTTCAGGTCCGTGCCGCAGACACCGCAGGTGTCGATACGCAGCAGCACCTCGCCGGAACCGATTTCGGGTACGGGAATGGTCTCAGTCCTGACTTCGTCGGGAGCGCGATAGACGGCAGCCTGCATGGTGCGGGGAACGTGTTCGGACATGACCTTTTTCAAGGATACACTTCGCTGGAGCAGCGGCTCCAGCCACTTCTGGGAGCAGTCAGGCATCCTAACATCATGGCTGATCCCTTTGACGCAATCATCATCGGCTCTGGCGCCGGCGGCGGAACGCTGGCGCTGCAACTGGCCCGCGCCGGCAAGCGCATCCTTATCCTTGAGCGCGGCCCGTTCCTGCCGCAGGAGAAACTCAACTGGAACACCTCCGCGGTCTTTCTGGATAACCGCTACCACACCAAGGAGACCTGGCACGACAAGGACGACAAGCCACTGCATCCGCAGCAGGCGTACTACGTCGGCGGCCAGACCAAGGTCTATGGCGCGGCGATGTTCCGGATGAGGGCCGAGGACTTCTGCGCGGTGCAACATGAGGGCGGCATCTCGCCTGCGTGGCCCATCACCTACGCGGACATGGAGCCGTACTACACCCGCGCGGAGCAGCTGTTCCATGTGCATGGAGACCTTGGTGCCGCACCCGCGATCCCCGGAGGTATAGGCAGCGAGTTCGATCCCACCGAACCGTTCCACTCCAGGCCGTATCCGTATCCCTCCTTTTCGAGCGAGCCGCGCATGGCTCAGATTGAAACGGCGGTACGCAAGCTCGGCGTACGGACGTTTCCCATTCCACTCGGTCTGAAGCGCAACGCTGCGGCTCCGGTCGAGAGTAAGTGCATCCGCTGCGACACCTGTGACGGCTATCCGTGTCTGGTCCACGCCAAGTCCGACGCCGACATCAACTGCATCCGCGAGATCATGCATCTGCCCAACGTCACGCTGATGACCAACTCGCGTGTGCTGCGGCTGCTGACCAACTCCACGGGCACCGCGGTCACTGCTGTCGAGGTACAGCACAGCGACTCCGGTGCGACGGCAACCTATGAGGCTGCCATCTTTGCGCTATGCGCGGGCGCGGTGAACTCTGCGGTGGTATTGCTGCAGTCAGCGAATGACAAGCATCCCCGCGGGCTCGCCAATGGCTCCGATCAGGTGGGACGGAACTTCATGTACCACCAGGCGGACGCACTGCTGGCCCTCTCCACCCTCGACAACGAAGACAGCTATATGAAGACGTGGGGCACCAACGACTTCTATCTGCGTGACACGGACCCGGATTACCCTTACCCGCTGGGCCAGGTGCAGCCGGTGGGCAGCTTCCACCACGAGATGATGAAGGGCGATGCGCCGCCGCTGACGCCGGGTTTTGTGCTGGAGGAGATGAAGAAACACGCTGTGCCATGGTGGCTCACCACGGAAGACCTTCCCGATCCAGAGAACCGCGTTACGCTGCGGAACACAACCCCGAGCCAACTTGGCAGCACCCAGCCCGGGCCCGCAGGAGCACATAGCGACTCCAACATCTCGCCCTCCAACCAGAGCGCGGCGGTCAGCGTGGCGCCTCCGGGACAGATCAAGCTCTCCTATACGCCGAACAACACCAAAAGCTTTGAGCGGCTGAAGGACCGCTGGATAGATGTGCTGAAACGCGCGGGCCACGCGCAGACCTCCATCCCATTCCATGCCTACTTTAAGAAGCGAATACCGCTCGAAGGCGTGGGTCACCAGAACGGCACTTGCCGCTTCGGGGATGATCCGGCCACCAGCGTCCTCGACGTCCACTGTAAGGCACATGAGCTGGACAACCTGTACGTCGTCGATGCCAGCTTCTTCGTCTCAGCGAGCGCGGTAAACCCATCGCTGACGATCATTGCAAATGCTATCCGTGTCGCGGACCATCTGCTCTCGGAAGTGTTGAACTAGCCCTCTTCGTCCATCACCTGTCGCAGCCGTGCGGCCAGCGCAGCCAGAGCGCGCCTGCTGTCGCGGCCCAGTTGCATGGCCTTCGCCCACGTCTGCGGGCGCAGCGCTGTGTGCAGAGCGAAAGCACCAGTGCGAAAGCTGCCTCGTTTGCCGGTGAAGCGGCTGAGCGCGGGAAGCTCGAAGAAGTGGCCGTCAGAGATAGCTTTGATGGCGCGAAAGCGCAGACCATGCGCTACCGCAAGCCGCGCCACCGTAGCCGCTTCCATATCCACCATATCCGCTGCGTAAGCCGCGGCAAGCCGGTACTTTTCGTTGATGCCGGCGATGGCATCGGCGGTGACTAGGACGATCCCGGGCGGCGCGTCGGTGAGGAATCGCTCGCCGGTCTTCACGTCGATGATCTTGCCCGGTTCCGCAACATCGCCGGGCCGCAGCGACGGTGTGCAGGAGCCGGCAAGGCCGGCGGAGATCAGCATGGAACCAGGCGCGGCCGCGAGCGCCGCTTCCACCGCGAGTGACGCACGCGTGCCGCCCATCCCCGCGGCAACGAGAATGGCCTTGGGCTGACGGTACAGATGGATTCCGGAGCGGAGCAGCGCTGGGTCAGGCTTCGTCCCTCGAACCAGCAGCGCAATCTCTCGCGGGAGCGCGACGATGATGACGAGCGATGGGGACATGCAGTCGCTATTGTACGGGCCGACCGCCTTCGTCAGTGACGCACGGCCTTCGAGCGCGGCGGCGCGGTCGACTCGCGCACTACGAGTTCAGGATCCACCATGACCTGCTTGCTGCGGCCGTGATCGGCGGGTGAGGCGATCTGGCGCATCACGGACTCCGCGGCCAGCATGCCCATGGTGCGCAGTGGCTGGCGCACGGTGGTCAGGCCGGGGTTCTGGAACGCCGCCGACTGCACATCGTCAAAGCCCACCACCGAGACGTCCTGCGGCACACGCAGACCGGCTTCATGCAGTGCGCGGATGGCGCCGATGGCCGAGACATCGTTGAAGGTGAACAGCGCCGTAAACGGCGTGTCCGAAGCCAGCAGCCGCTGCGCGGCAAAGTAGCCGGGCTCATGCCCGGGAGCATCCCCCTCCAACTGCGCCACCAGTTTGGTGTCCAGCTTGATGCCGGCGCGCGCCGCGGCGTGGCGGATCGCCTGCCAGCGTGGCTCGGTGTCCGAACTGAAGTCCTGGCCCTTGATCACCGCGATGCGGCGGTGTCCCAGACCGGCGAGGTGATCCAGCGCCAGTTCCGCCGCTCGCCGGTGGTTGATTACAATGTTGGTGACGCCTTCCATCACGTTGGGGCAGGAGACGGTGATGGTGGGCAGGTGCAGGTGTTTGGTCAGCGGAGTATCTATCGCCACGATGCCATCCACCGACCGCTCGGCGAGCATGGCCTGGGAGCGCTCAATGAGGTCTTCCCGGTGATGGTGGCTGATAAGGAAGTAGAAATACCCTGCCTGGAGCAGGCCCTGCTCCAGGCCGGAGAGCACCAGCGTCGCATAGCCCTCAGAGACCTCCGGCACCAGCACGCCGATGGTCAGGGAGTGGCCGCGGCGCAGGGAGCGCGCCAGCACGTTGGGTCGGTAGTTGAAGTGCTTGGCGGCGGCGAAGATCCGGTCCTGGGTGACCTTGGGGATGGACTTGGCGGCAGGCACGCCATTGAGCACACGGGAGATGGCCGCCGGCGACAGCCCCAGGTGGTCGGCGATCATCTTCAGGCTCGCTGGTCGCTTGGGGGCCGGTTTGGGGGTTCCAGTCACTTCGGAATTGTCCCACACAGCACCGGGACGGCATCCAACAAAGCGGTACAAGCTGCTACGGCGCAATGTGTTTCATTTTGACCACTTTTTGCTTTTCCTCAGGCGCCCTTGACAGTTCAACCCACGATTGCGTACAACCTCAAAGGCTCAGGCAAAGGTTTGCCTAAAGCGCTCAACGGATTAGAAACCAGGTAAAGATGTACGTTTACGGAGGCACCATGAACACCCTTTCCCCTCGCAATGCACAGCAGATCAGCCGCAGCAACCCCCTCTGGCGGTTGATGGCGAAGTTCAGCCTGCTGGCATTTGCAGCTCTTCTGCTGACAGTTCCGGCCACCGCACAGTTCCGGACATCCGTCCAGGGTGTGGTCACGGACCCCGACGGGGCCGTAGTTCCCGGAGCGGAGCTCACGCTGAAGAACACTGCTACCAATGAGACCATCGTGCGGACCAGCGATTCTGCGGGCATATTTAACTTCAACGCCCTGCCCTCCGCCGTCTTCACGTTGACCGCAAAAAAGGCGGGTTTCCAGACCCAAACCCTGGATCACCTCGAGTTCATCCCGGAGCAGGCTAACTCTCTGACCGTGAAGATGGCACTCGGCCAGCTCAGCGAGACGGTTACAGTGGACGGTTCCACAGAGCCCGCTGTCGATACAGAGACCTCCAACATCGGCGCCACAATCAGCAGCAATGAAATCAATCACGTCCCCTCCTTCAATCGCGACGTCTTCACGCTCACCCAGTTGGTCCCCGGAGTGATTGACGATGGAGCGCAGGGCTCAGGCGGAGGCAACTACGGCAGGCCCGGCAACCAGGGTCCCGGCGGTTCCGGCGCAGGCGGTCAGTTCCCGACCGAGAACGGTCCGCAGGCTAATGCCAACGGTGGACAGTATGAGACCAACGGCATATCCATTGACGGCATCAGCACGGTAAGCGCTGTCTGGGGCGGCACCAGCGTTATCACGCCGAACGAAGACTCCATTGAAAATGTCCGTGTCGTCACCAACGACTACGACGCGGAAAACGGCCGTTTCAGCGGCGCACAGACCATCATCACCACCAAGAGCGGCACCAACCAGTTTCACGGCAGCGCCTACTTCGGCCTGCACCGCCCGGCCCTGAACGCCTATCAGCCTGCTATCTACAACAACGGAGTCAAAACCGGCGTCCCGCAGAAGGACACCCAGCGCTTCAACCAGTACGGCGGCAGCCTCGGCGGCCCCATCTGGAAGGACAAGCTCTTTGCCTTCTTCGCCTATGAGGCGTCCCCCAACGGATCGAACTCAACGGGTGCCGGTTGGTATGAGACCTCGGCCTTCCGTTCATCGGCCAATGCCAACAGCATTGCTTACAAGTACCTGAACTTCCCCGGTGCGGCTGTGAGCGGAACCCTCGTCACGGCCGGAGAGACCTGCGCCGTGGTCGGTCTCAGCGCAGCCAACTGCGCGAACGTCACAGGAGGCCTGGATATCGGATCGCCGCTCACCACGGGACTCGGCAAGCAGGACACCAGCGCGACGGGAACGGCCACCACGCCCGGAGTCGGCAATGGACTGGACGGAGTGGCTGACGTGGGCTACTACCTGACGACCAGCGCCACCACCTCCTCCTACAAGCAGTACAACGGTCGCCTGGATGGAGACGTTACCAGCAAGGACCATCTCGCCTTTGCCATCTACTGGGTTCCGCAAAGCTCAACGTTCCTCAACGGATCTGCGCGCCCTTACAACCAGTTCAATCACTCGCAGATCAACGATGCGTTTTCGTTGATCTATAACCACACCTTCTCGCCGACCTTGCTCAATGAGGCGCGCGTGAACGCCGCCGGTTGGCGCTGGAATGAGATTACCTCCAACCCGCAGTCGCCCGTAGGTCTGCCGGACGATAACATCACATTTTTCGCACCGAACGCCGGCTTGAGCAACTTCGGCTCCAATCTCGGCAGCATCCTCAACCAATGGACCTACGGCTACAAGGACGTTGCCACCAAGGTCTTCAAGCAGCACACCATCAAGTTTGGTGCCGACTTCACCAACCTGCATTACCTGAGCTTCAACATCGGCCGCCCCAGCTACAACTTCTATAACATCTGGGACTTCCTCAACGATGCGCCCTCGGTAGAGAACGGCGGCTTCAACCCCATCACTGGAGCCGTAGCCACCAGCCGTGCGGATGATCGCGAGAACCTCTTCGGCGCGTTCGTTCAGGACGACTGGAAGATCCGTCCGAATCTGACCCTGCACGCTGGCCTGCGCTACTCCTACTTTGGGCCGCTCACCAACAAACAGAACACCATCCCCGTCGCCCGCTTCGGCACCGGTGCCGCCACCTATACAGGTCTGGCTGTCACCACCGGAGGCGGTCTCTGGAACGCGCAGAAGGGCAACTTCGGCCCGCAGGTCGGCGCGAACTGGAGTCCCGCGATGTTCCACTCCAACCTGACAGTGCGCGGCGGTTTCGGCCTCAACTTCAACCAGTCTGAGATTGCCATCACTGCCAACACGTTCAACAATCCTCCTTCAACAAATTACGTAAACTTTGCCTTCCAGACTCCTACCAACCCTGGCACGAACGGCGCCAAGATCCAGTACGGCATCTCAAGCAGCCCTACCTCGCTGACCGGGTATGCGCCCAACACCAACGCCATCACCTCCTACAATGCGGCCAACCTGCCCACCGCCGGCAATGCCAACGTCACGATCATCGGCGATGGACATGGCAACATGCCCACGGAGTACGCAGAACACTACTCGGTCGATACGGAGTACCAGTTCCATAAGTGGCTCGTAGCGTCGCTCGGATACGAAGGCAGCGCGGGACGCAACCTGACCAACCACCAGACACCCAACGCACCCGGCGTGGTTCAGGGTTTCGCGCTGAACCCGCTGGTCACGGGCGGCGACTTCTGGACTAACATCGGCAGCTCCAGCAACAACGCTTTGCTTGCGGAGTTGAAACACCCCTTCTCCAACCACTTCACCGCTGACGCGCAGTTCATGTGGGCCAAGAGCCTGGATACTGACGGCTCCGGTCCCTACTATGAAGATCCCTACTTCCCGGAGAACGCCGCTTACTCCCGCGGACCGTCGGACTTCAACATCGGCAAGTCCTTCAAGCTGTACGGTCTCTGGCAGCCCGTCATCTTCAAGGGTGAGCACAACTGGATTGAGAAGGTCGTTGGCGGCTGGTCGCTCAGCGGCATCCTGAATCTGCACACCGGCCTGCCCTGGTCGCCGAACTTCGGCACCAGTCAATCGCTCTACTGCAGCAACTGCGGTTACTACAATCTGCGTCCGCAGTACCTTGGCGGCGGCGGTACCGACCACAGCAACAAGGCTTTTGAGAGTGCAGGGACTAACTTCGCGAATATCCTGACCGGACAGGCCCAGACGACCCAGACAGTCAACGGCTCGGCCAACACCGTGGTTGCTTACTCCAACAAGTACTTCTCGGTGCCGAACTTCGCCAATGCCATCACAGCGACGAACAACACCGGCTTCCCTGCTGCGAACATCGCACTGCCGGGCCGTCCGGGTGCTGACCGCAACTCCTTCACTGGCCCCGGCTATCGCAACTTCGATGCCTCGCTCAGCAAGGCATTCGGTCTGCCCAGCAACCGCATCCTCGGCGAGAAAGCCAATCTGGAGATTCGGGCAGATATGTTCAATCTGTTCAATATCCTGAATCTCAACCCAGGCAGCGTCAATAACAACATCACCTCAACGAACTTTGGGCAGGACACCTCTCCCCTTGGCGCGCGCACCATCAGCTTCCAGGCGCGGTTCAGCTTCTAACGCTCTGGCAGCTCGTAATCAGAGAGGGTGCTCCTTCGGGCGCACCCTCTTTTCTCCCCCGAAAATCATGCGACTCTACCGTCTGCGATGATGTTGCAATCCACCAGGAAGAAAGACCTCCTCGATGAGCAAGTTTCCCGATAGACCGATTGGCGCCGGCATTGCGTCACTCTTGCTGGCAGTGGCCACCATAACGGCTCTTCCCGCGCAGAGTGCGGAACACATCCGCATCGATGCGCGCGCTGTCACCACGCCCTTCCCGCACTTCTGGGAGCAGACCTTCGGCTCCGGCCGCGCCATCCTGTCGTTGCGACAGAGTTATCGTGACGACATGCACACAGTAAAGGAGGCCACCGGGTTCCAGTCAGTGCGCTTCCACGGCATCTTCAATGACGAGGTGGGCCTCTACGACCCCGACCGCCGCACCATCAACTTCGCCCAGACCGCAGGGCAGACCGGCGCCGTAACAGACGACTCCAGCTACAACTTCAGCTACGTCGATCAGGTCTACGACGGCCTGCTCGCCGAGGGTGTCCGGCCCTACGTCGAGATGAGCTTCATGCCGAAGAAGCTGGCCTCCGATCCGGCGGCGATTCATCCGTTCTGGTACCACCCCAACGTCTCGCCGCCGAAGGATTACGCACAGTGGGACGCCATGATCCGCGCCTTCGCCGCGCACCTGGTCGCGCGCTACGGCATGGCTGAAGTCGCCACGTGGCGATTCGAGGTCTGGAACGAGCCCAACATCGACTTCTGGCAGGGCAATCCCAAACAGGCCACCTACTTCGAGCTCTACGACCACACCGCGCGCGCACTGAAGTCGGTCTCGCCTCGCATCCAGGTCGGCGGCCCGTCCACGGCGCAGGCCGCGTGGGTTACGCCGTTCCTCGAGCACGCGCACGCAGACAACGTGCCCATCGACTTCATCTCCACGCACGTCTACGCCAACGACACCGCCGACAACGTGCTGCACTCCAACGAGAACGTACCGCGCGACACCATGGTCTACCGTGCGGTGAAGATGGTGCATGACCAGATCGCGGCCTCGCCGTATCCCAAGCTGCCGCTCATCTTCTCCGAGTACAACGCCAGCTACGCTAACGAACCCAACGTCACAGATTCACCCTATATGGGCCCGTGGCTTGCCAACAACATCCGCCTGTGCGACGGTCTGACCGAGAGCATGGCCTACTGGGACTTCTCCGACGTCTTTGAGGAGCAGGGTGTGGTGCGGTCGCCATTCTATGGAGGCTTTGGACTCATCGCCGCCGACAGCATACCCAAGGCCACGCTCAATATCTTCCGCGCGCTGCATCAGCTCGGCGACCGCCGCATCGCAGTGGACTCTGACGCTGTGCTGGCCACCGCGGCTCGCGGCAGGCTCGCTGTTGCGTTGTGGGACTACGCTCCGCCCACCGGCACCGGCGCAAAGTACACCGTGCCCACCGGCCCCGCCGGACCAGCGAAAGTTTTTGACCTGACCTTCGCACACGTTGCATCCAATGCAGCAGTGGAGGTCTTGCGCGTGGACGACGATCATGGCAATGTGCTCAAACTCTTCGACGAGATGGGACGCCCGCCGGGAGACCTGACACAACAACAGATTCTCGCACTGCGCGCCGCCGGAGCGATGGCTACGCCGGAGCATCGGCGCCTGACCAATGGCCATCTGCAACTGACGGTACCGGCACATGGCCTCGCCGTGCTGCTGCTCAGGAGGTAAAGGAACGTGGGTGTGAACCACGTGAGTCTGGACCGCCGCGACTGCCTTCGCCTGCTCGCCGGAGCTGCACTGCTGTCGCCGTTGCGGGGCGTATCGCGTGCGAGCACCGCCGGCGTGCTCGCCCCATCCGACGAAGCGTGGCTCGACGAGATGCAGCGGCGTGCCTGCCTGTTCTTTGTCGAGCAAGCCAGCGCCGCCACCGGCCAGGTGCAGGACCGCGCGGAGAACTTCAACACCAGCGGGAAGCTGGACAAGCGGCGCATGGCCAGCATCGCCGCCACCGGCTTCGGCCTGACCGCGCTGTGCATCGCCGACCATCGCGGCTATCAGCCGCACGACGCCGTCCGCGAGCAGGTCCGGCGCACGCTGCGCTTCCATACCAACACGCTGCCGCACGAACACGGCTTCTTCTTCCACTTCAATGACATTGAGACCGGAGCGCGCTATCGCGATGTTGAACTCTCTTCGATTGACACCGCGCTGCTGCTCTGCGGGGTCTTGGCGGCTCGCGCACACTTCGCCGGCGACGCCGAGATCCATGAGCTGGCGACGACAATCTACAACCGCGTGGATTGGCCCTGGATGTTGAACGGCGGCCAGACGTTTTCGATGGGGTGGAAGCCCGAGAGCGGCTTCCTGAAGTCTCGCTGGAATCAGTACTGCGAGCTGATGTGCCTCTACCTGCTGGCCATCGGCTCGCCAACGCATCCGATTGAGCCCGCGCGCTGGGATGCCTGGTCGCGCCCAGTCATGAAGTACGACGGATTCGAGTACATCGGCGCTGCCGACCCGATCTTCGTCCACCAGTACAGCCACGCATGGTTCGACTTCCGGAATAAGCGCGACAAATACGCGGACTACTTTGCCAACTCCATCGCCGCAACGCGCGCACACCGCGCCTTCTGCCTCTCGCTCAGCAAGCCATACTCAGCGGACTACTGGGGCATCAGCGCCTCCGACTCGCAGCACGGCTACACCGCGTGGGGCGGGCCGTCTCCCACAGGAGGCGGATTCGGAGGCATCGATGGCTCCGTTGTGCCGAACGCAACGGCCGGCTCTCTTCCCTTCCTTCCCGCTGAGTGCATCCATGTGCAGCGCGCGCTCAAGGAGAAGTATGGGAAGCAAGCCTGGGGTCGTTACGGCTTCAGCGACGCCTTCCACCCCGACGTGCAGTGGGTCGACTCCGACGTGCTCGGCATCGACCTCGGCATCAGCGTGTTGATGGCGGAGAACCTACGGACGGGCTTCGTCTGGGAGACCTTCGAACGCAATCCGGAGGTCGGTCTCGCGATGCAACGCGCCGGCTTCCACAAAAGCTAGACGGCCTTCGGAGGCGAGGGCGCATAACCATTCTGGATAAACCATGCGCAAGCGGCGCGCAACGCGCTCTCTACCGGCAGCACACGGAGCCCTAGCTCGCGCTCAGCCTTCGCCGAACTTGCAAACATCATCTTCTTGCCCATGCGGACTGCTTCCACCGTCGCTCGCGGCTCTTTGCCGCGCAGTTTGCCGGTAATCATCTCCTCGAAGAACGCAAACGCCATCGCCACCGCGTGCGGCACCTTCACCGTCGGCGATGGCAGCCCGGTGATCGCAGCGAGTCGGTCGAGAATCTGTTTGAGCGTCAGGTTTTCGCCGCCCAGGATATACCGCTCGCCCGGTCTTCCGCGCTCCAGAGCGACCAGGTGCATACGCGCGATCTCCTCCACGTCCACGAGGTTCAGTCCGGTGTCCACATAAGCAGGAAAGTTGCGGTTGAGAAAGTCAACGACGATGCGGCCGGTCGGTGTGGGTTTCATATCCATCGAGCCAATCGGCGTGGTGGGATTGAGGAGGATCACCTGCTGTCCCGCGCGGGCAGCTTCAATAGCGGCTTGTTCCGCCAGCCACTTGGAACGCTTGTAGTGGCCGATCATCGCGGCCTCCGTCACCGGCGTGTCTTCATCAACGACTGCATCGCCGTGGAAGCCCATGGTCGCGACGCTGCTGGTGTAGACAACGCGCGGCACACCAGCCTCCCGCGCCAGTCGCAGCAGTTC
>Ga0302320_10009315_pt1 | contig 21152 bp, 15 predicted proteins | sample Bog_T0_3_FD_202130 | JGI IMG/M metagenome (GOLD analysis project Ga0302320, IMG submission 202130) | Peat permafrost microbial communities from Stordalen Mire near Abisko, Sweden - Bog_T0_3 | ecosystem: Environmental > Terrestrial > Soil > Wetlands > Peat | place: Sweden: Abisko, Stordalen Mire...
AGTGCTGCCACCGAGTCCCCAGCATTTTGGACCGAGTACCCTTCAAGACTGAGGTACTTTACCAAAATATCAACATTCTCTTTATCATTATCTACAACAAGAATTCGTCTCATATTTTATCTAATATGAATGTAACATAGGTTTCTTTTTGCGTCAGCCTCGAAGTGAAAAACGAATATTTCAGGATATTTTTATGATATTCCGAACCTGGACCGGTAATTTACAATGCAGCGAGCCGCTGCGCCAACATTCCACCATTAATTTCGAACCGCCAGCACATTGACTGACATTACTACTTGATTGTTTTAGGCAGAGCTTTTAACTTCACATTTCTATCCGTTTGAGTTAGCAAAAGTTTGGAGAAAATGTCCTCGAACTGGGGATTCAAATCTCACCATCTAAAAAAATTTTCCTTAAAATGTTGAAGACTCATTATTTAGCGAGTAGTCTATCGGAGGTTGAATTAAAAAAATTCAAACATGATGAAATCTTTATCTTGATCTCATACGTGTTCGAGGTAACATCAAACTTGAGCGATGCAATTGCGTAGTTGCTCTAACGGAGGAAACACAAATGGCAACAAAAAAGAAAGCCACAAAGAAGAAGACCAAAAAGAAAACTGCTAAAAAGAAAAAGAAGTAACCTTCTCTATTCTTGATTTTAGCAAAGCCCTAAGCTAGCGCTTGGGGCTTTTTTTTGCTTTCTCAAGGCTTGAGCCATTCTTACTTAAAGTTTTTGGCTAAGTTCTACGGGAAAATGAGGCCCTTGGTAGATCCATCCCGTATAAATCTGCACCAAGTCAGCACCTGATGAAATCCGTAATTGAGCTTCTTCAACACTCAAAATTCCACCTACAGATAGAATAGGCTTTTGACTTAGCTGACGCACCTCGATCAAGCGATCTCGAGCTTCGTGCTGAAGGGGTTTACCACTCAATCCTCCCTCCACTTGTCTTGAATTCACCAGCCGAGCCTCACTCCTAGTATTGGTAAGCACCCAACCATCTATGTTCCCTGAGCGCTCCAATGACTCAATCAGATCGGAAAGCTCATGGCCTTTCAGCTCGGGAGCCAACTTCAGGAGCAAAGGCACTTTTCTTTTCCAACCACAGATCAAAGCCATCATACCTTCGGTAATCAAACGAAGAGCATCGGCCGTTTGAAGTGACCTGAGGCCTGGAGTATTGGGCGAACTCACATTGATAACCAAATAGTCCGCTAATCCCTCAAAAGCACGTGCAGCCCTGATGTAATCTAAATGAGCTGACTCCAAGGGAGTATCCTTATTCTTTCCTAAATTCACTCCTACTCGAAATCGATCGGGCAGTTTGCATTTTGCTTGAGCCAATCTTTCTGCAACTAAGGATGCCCCAAGACCATTAAACCCCATCCGATTGAAGAGTGCCTTATTTTCGACGTCTCGAAAAAGTCTAGGACGGTCGTTGCCTGGCTGCGGACGGGGTGTCACTGTTCCTATTTCAACAAATCCAAACCCCAACGAAGGCAAACCCCGAAGGACTTCACAGTTCTTATCAAAGCCAGCTGCAAGACCCACTCGAGAAAGGAACTCCATCCCAAAAACACAAGAACCTTGTCGTTGAGGACCTTCTTTTGCTGATCCACTCACCACCCTCAGCGGAAAATTTCCCAATCTAATTCCGAAACGAATCATCAAAATAGTAACTTTATGAGCAGTCTCAGCATCAATTCTAAATAATAATTTTTTGAATATTTTCCAACCAATTTTTCTTAGCCAGTTCATCCTGAAATCTCGCGTTTAGTCCACGTTTGCATAAAGAATCCGTCTGAGGAGTTTGGCCCGAGATACCCACCCTGACCCACTTTGAATTCAGGATTTTCTCGAGAAAAGCGATCCACCACATCAACAGTCTCTTGCTTTCTCAAAGTACAAACCCCATAGGTCAATTGACCTCCCGGAGCAACCAGACGTGAGTACAAAGAAAGAAGACGCAATTGAATCCCTGGCATTCGAGCGGTTGTTTCTGCACTTTGCCTCCATTTGATATCCGGATTTCTTCTGAGAACTCCCCAACCACTGCAGGGTGCATCTACCAAAACCCGATCCGCAGATCCACTAAATCGTTCGATCTTTTCTAGTTCTCGATTTTCCTCCACATTCAGAGTTTGAATATTATTCAGTTGAGATCGTGTTGCTCTGCGTCGCAAAGCCTGAAGTTTTTTTACCGATGTGTCGTAGGCAAAAACACGCCCTCTTCCTTTGAGAAGATCAGCCATAGCCAAGCTTTTTCCACCAGCACCTGCGCAACCATCCACCACGATCCACGGTTTGATATCCGAAGGCACGCTCAGGGCTGGACTAGGTTTGGCAGGATTCTCACAGGGGTGTTTTTGAAGGCAAACGCCGAAGTATTCTGGCCAAAGAGCAAATAAAGACATCAGTTGAGATCCTTCATCTTGAATTTCAAAGGCTCCTTGTTGATACAAATCAAGCTTTAAAATAGGCGCATATCCAGATAAGCGAATCCCCACTGGAGATACGGAAGAAAGTTCAGCACGCACTGGCAGCTTCGCCTCCTGAGTCAGAATTTTGAGCAAATCTTTGACTGCAACTCGGTGATTCACTCTCAACCCTAAGGGTGCTTCACGGGCCAGAGCTTCGACCAACCGCTGGGTGGTTACGCTTCCCCAGCTTGCTTCCCACTCTCCAATCATATGTGGTGGAAAATCCTCGCGCACGGGCAGAACCTGCGGCAAAGAGCTCGCCATATTTTCATAAAGCCTCTCAGCCATCAGCATAGCAGGACGCCATTTTGCCCGCATTTCCAAGCTCAAATTCCAAGGTTCACCCGGTGGAATTCCCACCCCTAAAACTTCTGCCAACGAGCAGGGCCTCAGTAAAATAGCTGGCACCAGTTGAGCTAAAATACTTTTTAATTTTATTGGCTGCTTGGATAATGCAGAATCTAAATGAATAGGCGAAGTAAATAAACTTTCCCAAATTTTACAAAAGCCATCCATCACTGCCGTTGTTTTCAGGGGAGTGATAGGTTCCGCACCAAGATCCTTCAAAGGAAGCGGGGTAATACGACGAGACCTCGACGGTTTTCCATCTCCTTTAGTTTTTTTGTGACGCATTTCAACTAAGTAATGAGTTAGGGAGAAAAGCACAAGAGCAATCGAGTCAAGCTCGAGTTCCGCGGGTACTATCGCAAAGCCTGGAAGGGGCATCGCAAAAAAACCTAACAGGCTTTACAAAAAACCCATTCGTAACATAATCTCCACACATGCTTAACTTCTTACTATCGGACGAACAAAAACAACTACAAGAACTTGCACGAAAATTCGCCAAAGAGGAGATCATTCCTAAAGCCGCTCACCACGATAAAACCGGAGAATATCCAAAAGAAATCGCAAAAAAAGCATGGGAACTCGGCCTGATGAATACCCATATCCCCCAGGAGTACGGAGGTTTAGGCTTAGGCGTTTTAGAAGGATGCATTATCACAGAAGAACTCGCTTATGGCTGCACTGGCATTGCAACCGCTATGGAAGCCAATACTCTGGCAGCTGCTCCTGTGATCGTCGCTGGCAATGATGCTCAGAAAAAAGAGTTCCTTGGAAAACTCACTTCCGCACCTTTGCTAGCCGCCTATTGCGTCACCGAGCCGGGAGCAGGGTCGGATGTGAGCGGAATCCGAACTCAAGCTAAAAAAGTTGGATCGGAATATATTATCAATGGTTCTAAAATGTGGATCACCAATGCAAGTGTTGCCGATTGGTACTTTGTGCTTGCCTACACGGATCCTTCTTTGAAGCACAAGGGCATGTCGGGTTTTGTGGTGCCAGCTCAAACACCCGGAATCACCGTTGGGAAAAAGGAGTGGAATCTGGGCCAACGAGCTAGCGACACCCGTGGGATTACATTTGATAATGTTAAAATCCCTGAAAAGTATCGACTAGGCAAGGAAGGAGATGGATTTAAGATCGCTATGAGCGCCTTTGACCATACCCGACCGGCTGTGGCTGCAGGAGCCGTTGGACTCGCACGTCGAGCGATGGATGAAGCAGTCCAATACGCGGCCACACGAAAAACTTTTGGTCAACCTATTGCAAGTTATCAAGCCATCAGCTTCATGATTGCTGATATGGCAAAGGATATTGAGGCTGCTAGACTTTTGGTACACAAAGCAGCGTGGGTCATTGACCAAGGCCAAAGAAATACCAAATTAGCTGCTTTTGCAAAATCCTTTGCAGCAGACGCTGTCATGAGAATCACCACCGACGCGGTTCAAGTGTTTGGAGGGTATGGCTATTCGGAAGAATACCCCGTTGAAAAATTGATGCGAGATGCAAAGATTTATCAAATTTACGAAGGCACTAGTCAAATTCAGAGATTAATTATTTCAAAAGAAATTTTTGAGCGCTCCTAGTTAGTCGCTGTCACGAAATCGATGTTGAGCACCCCGGATGTTAGTCCGGGGGATGCTCATTTAAGATCGAATCTAAGATACGGCAGTAACTGAAATAGCGCGGCAGTTCTTTCGCCTGACATTCGAGTTCTTCTAAATGAAGACATCCCTTCTGAGAGCAACTGAGATCCCTCATTTCTGGGAAATAGTCTGCCAAGCCTTCAGGAGAAATTCCTTCTAAACTAAACTCTCGAACCCCTGGAGTATCAATCCAACGAGAGGAACCTGGCCCCCCCAGAAGAACGGCACTAGTCGTCGTATGCCGCCCTTTTCCTGTTTGAAGATTCACTTCGCTGACTCTTCCTAGTTGATCATTTTGGAGCAAGACTCTTAAAAGTGAGGTCTTCCCCACTCCTGACTGCCCACAAAACACTACTGTTTTTCCAAAAATAGAGGGAACTAGCGAATCCATACCCACACGGTTCTTTGAACTCACTTCACAAAGCAGGAAACCTAGCTGGGAGTAGATTTCCCATCCTCTTTCCCTTGAATCCCCAGAGTCCACAAGATCCATCTTAGACAGGCAAATGAGCGTTGGAATTTTCTCCGCCTGAGCAGCAATCAGAAACCGATCGACCAATCCAGGTGAAAAAAGCGGCTCACGAGCTGAAACCACAATCACCACTAGGTCAATATTAGCAGCCAAGACATGTCGGCTGAACTGCCGACCAGGAGAAGACCGTGCTAAGCAGTTTCGCCTGCTACAAATCCCCTCAATCACTCCTCGAGATTCCCCGACCCCACCTTCACTCACTACTTGAACTCGATCTCCCACTGCCACCGGAGAACGCTCCTTTGCTACTGTGGCGTTTTGCTTGCGGGCATTCAGCAACACCGATTTTCCAATAACTTCGGCGCGCCGATAACTGCAAAGTAGCTCAACACCATCGACATCTCTTTGAACCCGACACTGGTTCGGAAAAACCTCCACGACGGTTGCGTTGGCTTCGGCCAAAGGCAATTGGGCAGACCGAGCTTTGGGCTTCTTCTTCTGGGGGGCAGCCCTACCCCTCCCATCTTGTCCTGATGAGTCAGAGTCGCTATCCAGCCAATCCTCTGAATCTCCCCGATATTTTGGTGACATCTTTGCTTTGAACCTTTCCTTTGGCAGTTCCTTAGGCAATTCCTTGGGGCTTTTTTATTGCTTCAACTCTCTTAGCATTTTGATGTATAACCAGCGGTCATGATGAGCTCAATGCCAAGTCAAACTTCGTTTCCAAAAGACCAAATCAAAGTCCTATTACTAGAAAACATCCATCCTCTAGCCTATGAGGCATTTAAATCAGAAGGATTTCAAGTTGAAGCGCTTACTATAGCACTCAGCCCAGCTCAATTGAAGGAAAAGATTCGAGATGTTCACGTCCTAGGCATTCGAAGCAAGACGCACGTGACTGCGGAAGTCCTCGCTGAAGCAAAAAGACTGCTCACAGTGGGCTGCTTTTGCATTGGTACCAACCAAGTCGATTTAGACGCTGCGAAGATCAAAGGGATTCCCATTTTTAATGCTCCTTTTGGTAATACTCGAAGCGTTGCAGAAATGACGTTAGCGGAGATCATCATGCTTTCCCGACAGCTAGCGCAGAGATCCTTGGAAATGCATCAGAAAACCTGGAAAAAAATTTCTAATGGTTGCTATGAGGTTCGAGGTAAAACATTAGGAATTGTCGGATATGGGCATATCGGATCTCAGGTCTCCACCCTTGCAGAAAATCTCGGAATGAAGGTTCTTTATTTCGATATCGTTTCTAAACTTCCCTTAGGAAATGCAAAAGTCTGCAACACTCTCAATGAATTACTCAGAGATAGTGATTTCGTCACTCTGCATGTGCCGCAAACACCTCAAACAGTCAGAATGATGGGGATAGACCAGTTTCGAATGATGAAAAAGGGGGCCTATTTGATCAATGCAAGCCGAGGCACGGTGGTACAAATTCCGGCTCTCGTTGAGGCACTCAAGACAGGTCATCTGGCAGGGGCAGCTATCGATGTATTCCCTGAAGAACCTGAAAGCAATTGCAATACCTTTCTGACAGAACTTCAGGGACTATCCAACGTCATCTTAACCCCCCATATTGGAGGGGCAACCGAGGAAGCCCAAGCGAATATTGGAACGGAAGTTCCAGCAGCTCTCATTCGCTTTGTAAACTCCGGATCCACCGCAGGCGCACACCGCTTCCCTCAAGTCGATTTAGCTCCTAATCAGGAAGCTCACCGTATTTTGAATGTTCACAAAAATGTGCCCGGAGTTTTGCGCGAAATTAACCGAATTGTGGCTGAGCTAGGAGTCAACATTCAAGCTCAAACGCTCGCAACCGACCCTGATATTGGCTACCTCGTTTTAGATACGGATAAAGCCCTTTCTCAGGAAGTCAAAAATGCAATTGAGTCGTTGAAGACGTCGATTAAAACAAGAATTCTCTACTAGGGGCGCTCAAGGCAAGATTTTTGGATCGGAACTTCAGTTCTTTACGATCCAAAAATATTTTCTTGAGCACCTATCCACTAGAAGGAGACGATTGTGAATTGCAACAGCGACGTAAAGACCCTGCAGCCATCCGACCTGGTTCATTTTTCATCCCCTATCGATTCAAATCACCCACCCCTGCCAAATTCGAGGAAGAATCTCAAGAAGGATCCAGCAGCCATGACAATCATGGGTTATCCTGTAGGACTTTTTGTATTGTTCTTCACGGAAATGTGGGAGCGGTTTTCCTACTACGGAATGCGATCGCTGCTGGTTCTTTACATGACTAGCTATCTGATCAAAACCGCAGAGACTGGCACATCTATCATTGGGTTTGGTGTACTGAGAAGCTCGTTGGAGGCCGTCTTTGGTCCACTTGCTATTCAGCCATTAGCCTCTCAAATTTACGGAATTTACACTGCATTTGTTTATTTTACTCCTTTCTTTGGCGGCATTCTGGCCGATAGGATCTTAGGCCAGCGAAAAACAGTCGTTGTTGGAGGCGTTCTGATGGCGATCGGCCAGTTCCTCCTGGTTTTTGATCGATTTTTTCTTATCTCACTCACCTTCCTCATCGTAGGCAATGGGTGTTTCAAACCCAACATATCCACCCAAGTGGGAAATTTGTATCCTGCTGGAGATTCTCGCAGAGATAGCGCATTTACCATTTTCTATATGGGCATCAATCTGGGAGCCTTCTTCTCACCTCTGATTTGTGGAACTTTAGGGCAAATCTACGGATGGCACTATGGATTTGGAGCAGCAGGCGTTGGAATGATCATTGGCCTGATCGTTTATCTCTGGGGTCAGCGCTATTTAGCTCAAGACAATTTGACCCGAACCGCAGCTCAAAGCGTTGTCTCTGAACCCCTCACAGCCAAAGAGTGGAAGGCAATTGCTGGATTAGTAGTTTTAGGCATTCTTAATATCGTCTTTTGGGGGGTGTACGAACAAAATGGAAACACCCTTCAACTTTTTGCCGATCAACAAGCCGATTGGCATGTTTTTGGATGGGAAATCCCTTCCACCTGGTTTCAATCCATCAATCCTGCATTCATCTTTATTTTTGCTCCTCTGCTCAACCTTTTATGGTCCAAGCAAGCCAGTCAAAAAAAGGAACCCTCCAGCATCTCCAAGATGGCTATTGGCTGCTTTCTCCTAGGAGCCTCATTTTTGGTATTGATGGTCGCAATCTTTGGCATTGGGCCCCATCAGAAAATTAGCTGCATTTGGCTGGCCGGCTGTACCCTGATTTATACCTTGGGGGAACTGTACCTTTCCCCTATTGGCTTGTCTTTAGTGACTAAGGTCGCACCTGCCCGCCTGGTGAGTATGCTCATGGGAATGTGGTTTATGTCCGCCTTTTTTGGCAACTACCTCTCAGGCTACCTAGGTACCTTTTATGAGAAAATGCCCCGAGAGAGCTTCTTTTTGATGCTTACTCTACTTGGCATTTTATCTGGAGTCGCCATCTTTGCCCTGGGGCGCCCATTGAAAAAAGCCATTGGTGAAAATTAAGAAAACCCTGTGAAAGTCACGGATTTTTTGGCGTATTATCCCAAATCTTTCCAGGATTCAGCAAACCTTGGGGATCCAGCACTTGCTTGAGTCCCTTCATGATAGCTAATTCAGGCTCTGACCTTGAAAAATGCAGGGCAGATTTTTTTAATAATCCGATCCCATGTTCTGCTGAAATGCTTCCTGCATGTTTATTAACCAAGGCAAACAACTGGAGATCCATTTCATGACAAAGCTGAATAAAAGTTTCCTTATCCATTTCAGCAGGCTTCAAAGTATTGACATGAAGATTGCCGTCTCCAATATGCCCAAACAGGAAAACTTCACCCTGGAAATCTCGACCTGAAAAAAGGCAGGTCATCTCTTCCACAAACTCCTCTAACCGAGAGACGGGAAGTGCAATATCATTTTTGTAGGCAAACCCACGATGCGTCAGACTCTCGCTAATTCCTTCTCGAAACCTCCAAAGCTCCTGAGCTTCTCTCGTTGACTGAGCCCAAGTCCCATCTAAAACCCATCCCCCTTCAAACAATTTCGATAACCAGGGTTCCAGTTCGGACTGAGCCTCTGCTGATTCCGAACTCTCGATCTCTAAAAGAACATAAGCGGGATAATACCGATCAAAGGGAGGCTTCAAACCTTGTTCACTTGACACGAGTTCAAAACAATTCCGGGTCATGCATTCAAAAGCCATGATCTTAAAGGAGGATTTCCTCACCTCATGAAATAATTTCAGCACCGCTGAGATGTCCTCAACACCAAAAAAGAAAACCTCAAGCTTGCCTGGCAATCGGGTCAGCTTCAGGGTGGCTTCGGTTATCACGCCCAGGGTCCCCTCACTACCGATAAAAATCTGACGTAAATCAATTCCGGTGTTATTTTTCTCCAAGGCACCGTTGAGCTCCAAAATATCTCCCTGCATCGTGACTACCTGAAGACCTAAGACCCACTGACGGGTCAGTCCATATCGAATGACTTTAACCCCACCTGCATTTGTGGAAATGTTTCCACCTACCTGGCTAGAGCCCTTCGAGGCAAAATCAATCGGCCAGGTGAGACCTGAAGGAGCACAGTGCTGATGAACCGCTTCGGTCACTGCACCGGCCCCCACCCGCACCGTTTGAGCTAAAGTATCCACAGGGTGCATTTGATTCATCCGCGACAGATTCAAAACTATTTCGCCATGAGCAGCAACCGCTCCTCCGGCTAACCCAGTACGACCCCCTGAGGGCACCACAGGAACGCGATTTTCATTACAAAGTTTCAAAAAACGAGCGACTTCCTCGGTGGACCTGGGAAACGCAATTGCAGAAGGTTTTGCCGGAAATACCCGCGTCCAATCCTTTCCGTATTCTTCCAGTTCCAGTGAGCTTTGGTTCAAAAAATCCGATGAAAAATGGTCCTTTATCTGGGTGTAAAACGCGTTTGAAATGTTCATTTAATAAAATCCCGTCTATTCTTAAGAAGACATGAAAAAGAAAATTTGGCCTATTTTCTGGTGTGCCCATATCCTTCTGTTTATTGTTTCCACCGCCTTGGCTATTCATTTTTACCCCAAAGCATTTCCTGTTGTGGATGTTGATATCAAAATGGACCGCGCGGAAGCATTAAAAAAAGCAAAATCACTCGCACTTCAAATGCACTGGGCACCGCAATCTTTTCAGCAGGCAGCTAGTTTCAATTTAGATAGTAAAACCCAGAACTTTATTGAACTCACGGCAGGAGGAAGCAAAGCATTTTCCGAGATTATTCATAAGCATCTTTTTGAACCTTATACCTGGGTAGTGAGGCACTTTGCGGAAGGAGATGCTCATGAAGCTTGGATTTCGTTCACTCCCCAGGGTGGGATCTATGACTTTCGGCTTAAAATTCCTGCTACCGACCCAGGAGCGTCTCTCCCCTTAGCTCACGCTCTCAACATTGCCAAAACAACGGCTGAAAAAACTTGGGGTCTTTATCTTGCTCCCTTTCAACTCATTGAAAACTCACAGACCACCCGCTCCAGCGGACGCATCGATCATAGTTTCACTTTTGAACGCAAGTCAGAGGTCATTCGTGGCAAGGATACCGATAATTCCGAGGAACAAGGACGATTTCGACTTCGGCTAGTGGTAAGCGGAGATCAACTGACTGAAATTTCGCACTTCGTCAAAATTCCGGAATCCTTCAAGCTCAAATACGCAGCCATGCGTTCCTACAATGAGCTCACCAAATCTTTTTCCGTCATGACCCTCATTTTGCTCTACGTTTTGGGAGGCTGTTGTTTGGGCCTTTTCTTTCTTGCTCGAAAAAAATGGGTCATTTGGAAAACTCCCATGCTCTTTGCAGTGATTGTGGCACTGCTGATGTCCGCCGAACATCTCAATCAGTTTCCACTACTTTGGCTCAACTATGATACCGCTTTGTCTTCCGCTGCTTTTATCTTAAATGGAATTTTAGGAGCGGTCCTAGTTTTCTTCTCGGAGTTTTTGATTCTTACCCTCTCCTTTATGGCAGCAGAGAGCTTGACGAGGAAGGCTTTTCCTCAGCACATCCAGTTTTGGAAAATTTGGAAACCTGAAAATGCCAGCACCTGGACCGTATTGGGCCAAACGGTGGGAGGCTATCTCAGCGTCGGCTTTTTCTTTGCTTTCGTAGTATTGATTTATCTTTTAGGAAGTCACTTCTTTGGATGGTGGACTCCAAGCGATACCCTGTACCAACCTAACGGACTTGCAAGTTTTTTCCCTTGGCTTACCGGCATTGCCAACTCGCTTCATGCGGGATTCTGGGAGGAATCTCTCTTTCGTGCAATCCCTCTTGCGGGTGCTGCCCTGTTAGGCCAGAAATTCGGCAAGAAGCACTTTTGGATAGGTGCAGCCTTCCTCCTGCAGGCCGTTGTTTTTGCAACGGCTCACGCCGACTATCCCGCCCAACCCTATTACGCCAGGGTGGTGGAACTCATGATTCCTTCCTTTATTTTTGGTGGCATTTATCTTACTTTTGGCCTCCTCCCTGGAATTCTTTTGCATTTCACCTTTGATGTCATTTCCTTCTCCCTCCCTTTATTCATGGCTACTACTGATCACATCTGGATTGACCGCTGGATGACCATCTTGCTCTCACTTATCCCACTTTGGATTGTCCTGGGAGCTCGACTAAAAACGGGCCGATGGTTAAAACTCAAACCCCAATCACTCAACCGGTCTTGGACTCCGCAAAGTACTCAAAAAAGCACAAAAAAACCTTCAATTTCAAAGCAGGTGGCCAAGCAGGGGGGCTCTTTAGGAAAAAGAACTTTTGTTACAGTCAGTCTCCTAGGGAGTATTAGTTTTGTTTTATGGGGAACTTTATTTCATTTTAAGAATAATACACTTCCGCTTGAGGTCAGTCGAAACCAAGCTATCACCTTAGCCAAAAAAGCGCTTTCAGACTCAGGAGTCAGCTTATCTTCTGACTGGACGGCTTTGACATCTTTAAGTGAGGAGATCGGCAAAGAAGAAAAATTTGTATGGAGAACGGAGACTCCCGCTTTTTTTGAATTCCTCACAGGCAAATATCTCACTCCCCCTGCCTGGATAGTTCGCTTTGTGAGATTTAACGGCAGCTTGGATCAGCGCGCAGAGGAATATCAAGTTACCCTCATTGGCAAAGGGGATGTTTTTGAGCTAAGACATGAACTGCCTGAAAGCACGGCTGGAGAAAACCTTACCCATAGGGAAGCTCAAAAAATAGCCAAATCTTCAACAACAGCTGAAGCCCAAGAAAAGTCCAGCAAGCTTCTCAAACGTCCAGCACGAACGGATTGGGAATTTATTTTTTCCGACCCAAGCGTGCATTTTCAAACCCCGGACGCACAAGCCCGAATCCATGTTGATATTGCGGGCAACCAAGTCGCCTCCGTTAGCCCCACCATCTATATTCCTGAGCAGTGGTTGCGCCAAGAAAGAAACCGCCAAAATTCCTTATCTATTTTATTCACCCTTTCCATAGCCCTGCTCATTGCTATTACTTTAGGCGGACTCATCTGGGCTTTGATCGGCTGGGCGCGAAAACACTTTGATATTCAGTCCTTCAAATACGGACTTTACATCCTTGTCTTCTTAAGCACTCTGAATACTTTAAATGGTCTACCAGAGAAATTAGCCAGCTTTTCGCCTGAACAACCCTGGGGTCATCAGATTTTTACTCTCCTGGGGTTTGGCCTGATCAAAATTGTATTTCTTTCCCTTTGCTCCGCACTTTTGCTCGGGTGGATTTTTGATCAAGCCCGCTTGAGTGTCCGCTTAGGTTGCCGATGGTTTTCCCTCACTGGCTTTTGCTTTGGCATCTTGGGAACTGCTGTTGTGAGTGGGATCGCCCATGCTTTCCCACCTTTGGTACCTACTTGGGGAAAGGTCAGCCCACTGAATCACTATTTTCCACTCCTCACCTGTTTAAGCACCTTGGAGAATTTTATTTTCTTCACTGTTTTTATTTTTATCCTTTACATCACCTATATTGAGTTCATAAAAAAGGGCCGAGCTCAAGCTGGGATAGCTGGGCTTTTATTAGTTTCCATGGGGTTTGTCATACAGGGAGCTGCAGCTGAGAGCTTCCTGCCTTGGGCCTGCCTGGGACTTTGGTCTGGAGCATTTCTTTTGATGTCCTTTCGGTTTGTCATCAAAAACCACTTCAGCCTGATTCCATCTATGACTGCTGGAATTTGGACCCTCATCGAACTGAAGCAAATTCGCTTAGACGCCCATCCGGGAGCAACTGCTATTGGAATCACCTCGATCCTCATCATTCTTTGTACTGCCTCTATCTGGGCTTTTCAAATAGAGAAAAAAAGCCAGGGAACGTGAAGCGACCCAGCATCTATCACTCGTTCATTGATCGCCTTAAGTTCACCATGGAATCTCCATCAAAAAAGTAATGCCAGATAGCATATATAAGTTATGAGGCGTAATAGAGGTGTTTTTTTCGATACACTTTCAAATTAAACTGATCCTCAACTCAAAATAAAAGATATCTGAGGACTGTGTCAAATAGTTCAACAGCAAAAAGCAATCAGTCGGATCCACGATCATACAAAGTCGAGATCGCAATTGAGATTCCCGCGCGCTATGTAAGTTGGAGCTTCTTTATGGACCTGCGGGCCACGGACCCGTGTTTGAGGGTCCTTTTGTGACCCTTCGGTTGTGGTGCGCGCTCAAAGTGCTTTGCTACCCTATCAAACTTAATAAAGAGTAAAGAAAGCATGGGGAGCAATCTCTGGTCTAACGAGTTTATATAGTAATTCATTAGAAAGTGCCTGGGGCATCCTGGGTCTTCAGGCGCCCCTGGCTCATCTATTGTTCGTGGTTAGGCTTGTTTTGATGCAGAAAATTGAACGAGCTCCGTTCTTATGAGATTCTAATTTTACTAATAAAAAACCAAATAAGAACAGGAGCTCAAGGATGAGTATACCAAGATTTTTACAAAAGGCATTCAAAGGATATGAAGTTATTGAGGTAAAAGAGTTCATTCAGGACGGACTGATTGAGATCTACCTTAACAGGCGGGAGGAAAAAGACTGGTGCTGCCACCGCTGTGGCCAATGGCTTAGCCGGGAGCGAGGCAAGTATCGGACATGCCTTGAGGGCATGCCAATCATGGGACTCAGAGTGTGAATTTATTTCTGGCGTTACAAGGGGCACTGTAGCAAGACGAAATGAGTACCTGGCGTTTGGACTTCAATCGGATGAAGCGGATGCTAGCCAGATACAAGATCCCAAAAATCCGAAACGTCAGCGTGGACGAGGTTTATGAGAGAAAAAAGCCTAAATTTGAAGGGGAAAGTCGTGATGAACGATTCTTTACTGTGATCTCAGATCTGCAGACCTGGAAAGTCATTTGGGTCTCAGAGGGCCGCAGCAAGGAGGCTTTAAACCTGTTCTTTATCCTTATCGGTCCAGATGCATGCAAGCAAATTGAAGTGGTAGCGGCGAATATGTTTGAAGGGTTTGCAGCGTCAGTGAAAAATCATTGCAAGAACGCCACCCTGGTGTGGGATCGTTTCCACGTCATGAAAATCTTTGAGGAAGCGGTAAACGAAACCCGTAAAGACCTCCATGCTGAACAACCCCAGGGCTCTGAGCTTCACCGTCTCACTCGTGGAAAATATCGCTTTATGTTTGTGAAAAAGGCAGTGCGAAGGACACAGGAAGAGTCAGCTCATATTGATGATGTTCTAAAAGCTAATGAATACTTTGCAAAGCTTGAATTAATTAAAGATGCTCAAGCGACGAGCTTTCGGTTACCAAAACATGGAATATTTCAGGCTTAAAATCATGCAAACTTGTGGCTATTTGAACTCCCGTTTTATCTATCATCCAAATCAGCTACTTGCACAAATTTGATGGAGACCCTTCACCATGCCGGAAATCTAATCAAATGAATAACATTTAAACAACCTCAACTAAAATTATCACTAAATCTACATCCAATACTAACACTATCTCTATGTAATTGTTAATGATTCACATAGGCATATTTTTTGAATTAATTTCTTATTAGAGTCAAAAAAATGGAGTGTACAGAGATACACGGAGGCACATAATGAGACATAGAATTGAATATAAAATAGGATATATAACTAAAACATTAATAAATTTTTGTTTCTTATCTCTCTTTATATTGCCGCCCTCACTTTGCCTAGGCTCTATCGACAATCCCGCTAGATTTGTCTATCAACTTCAAGATCCTGAGCCAGAGGTTACGGTAAAAGTGGATGCGGCAAAGGTGATGATTGCTGATTACGACTTAATTCGAAAAGACTTTCCTAGCACAAAAAAAATGAATGAAGAGCAAATCAATGAATGGCTACTGAAAAATTTTGCTTATATTTCCAAATCCCAAACACCGCCCAATACCGTCAATACACCCATTCCTACTACTCCCAGCCTTCAGCGCATAGGGTATCGCCCTAAAAGCTATGGACGAGCTTTAGTTTTCACAGATCTCCTCAATCAAGGGCTCGTGGATATAAAAGGATCCGGATCCAAGCATCCTACTCAGAAAAGTCATCAAAATGGACTACTCACTACGGGAGAAGGATTAAGAGAATTCATCTATGAAAAACTGGTGCAAAAAATACTCAACCACTACCACCAACACCATCCAAGCACAAAAAAGCGACATACCATTGGCACCTACGCTGTTATTGATTGGAATTTCGATGTCATACACTTTGACGGTAGACAATCAGCAGCTGGCGCTGTGCTCAGACAAGGTCATGATCGGTTTGGCAATCCCAACTCCGATAACTACAATTTTCTTCCACCTGAAGAAATGCGTGAAATTGAACATATCCTTCGTCGATACGGTGTGACTTCAGCTGGAGTAGGTGGAATTCCTCATGGGTTTGAAATAGCTGATCTTCAGGGATCCAAAAACTGCGATGTTGTCGATTTTGGCACATTCTTGGTTAAACCCGAGTTTCTTGCAGACCTAACATTCCTCAGCGATCCTTTGTTTGAATTTGAAGTAAAATACCCTTCCCAACATTTTCAACAGCCCCATCCACAGCTGAGCATCCCCACTGAAATCTGGGGACATGCCGGAGGCCCGGACTTGCATCCCCGAAGCGATATACCCAGGGTCTATGCGAATCAAGCAACAATCGCTTTTAGGAGGGGAGAAATCACGCGGGAACTTCTTGAAAGACAAATCCAGTCTCTATTTTTTGAGCCTGTTGAACAAAAGTGGGGTCGTGATACAAGTACTCCCCCTGAACCACTTTTAATTCAATTTGAATAGGGAACTTTATGGTTTTTGTCAGGTTTTTATGTTACAGAAACTTTGCCATGCAGTTAGCATTAAAAACACTCCATCTGGTTGTTTTGTTATCCTTCGTCTCTATCAACAAGAGCGAAGGAAAAATGATTCGGAACTCATTCCAAACAGATGGCTCTTTGCAATATTATGTCGTATTTGAACCAGAAAACTACGATCCTGCAAAACAGTGGCCGGTGGTGCTTTTTCTTCACGGCGCTCACGAAAGAGGCCAAGACGGGTGGAAGCAAACCCAAAGCGGGATCGGTCCGGCGCTCATAACAAAACCCGAACTCTATCCCGCAATTGTCGTGATGCCCCAAATCACCGAAGCACAGGCATGGAGTCTAGGACAAGGTCTTGAAGTTGCTATTATGGCGCTTCGGGATGCAAATAAACACTACGCATTAGATCAAAATAGAATTTATTTAACCGGAATATCGATGGGAGGCTTTGGCACTTGGGAACTCGCTAGCCTATTTCCAGACTTTTTTGCAGCTATCGTCCCCATTGCTTCAGGAAAATACCCAGACGAGCGTATCCATAAGCTCATCCACCTTCCTATTTGGGCTCACCACAGTGACTCAGATGAGATCTGTCCAGTACAAGCAACTCAATCCATGGTGAATAGTATTTGTCATTTAGGGGGGTCCACCATTCGGTACACAGAACACCGGAATGTAACTCATAAAGACACTTGGAAATGGGTTTACGAGGACCCTGAGGTACTCCATTGGCTCTTTCATCAAAAGAAATCTATTTCGCCGTAATAGACTGAGTAAGTGCGCCCCTTAAAACTTCGTTACCCCGCCAGGAACTGTCGTTGGACCGAAATGAACCGAGTCCGTGGACGTTCCATTCACCATTTCAAAAGTTCCGGCTGCAGCATTCGTGTAAACTTCTGCGACTCCGTAACTACACTTATCCCAAGCCGAGCCGCATTGACCACCCCCAGTACCGGAAGCCCCGTTTCCAATTCCAGCTGAATACCAGGCATGGATATCGTAACTGGACCCGTCTGGAGTTGCAATCGCCGCAGTCCAAGCCGCTCCATTGACATCATAAACATAGGTTTTGCCACCTTTCGAACCAATGAGAATCAGCCCAGGATCTCCGGTAAACCCGGATGTGATCGTCGTATAACACTGAGCATACATCGTCACTGCTGTAGCTTGCCCAGCCGATGTAATCGTGTAAGCAACGGGTGTTGCGCTCAAACAGCCCGAACTCGTCGTGCTGGTATTAAAAAAATCAGCCATTGACACGATATGAGAAAAGTAACGACTCTGTTCTACTGATTCATGCACTCCGTTTACATGAATTAAAACAGGCCAAGCAGAATAACCACGAGGGAGAATGAGACGTTGCATTTTTTCTTTCATTTCAGAGACAACATCCTGCGTTTTGCGCCCAATAAAAGATAACTGAGAATCGAAATGTTTTGATGTCACGATATCAACAAATGGTCATTTGGTGCCCGATCCCAGCTCAGCATCTCTTTAAATGAGGTCGTGCATTCGCTCCACTGTTTCCACAATGGCCTGCGTTTGAGCATCGACTTCAACATTGACCCAATCCCCCACGTTCTTTTTACCTAAAGTTGTTCTATTTAAAGTCTCCGGTATCAGATGGACGGTAAACTCTCCCAAAGGGGAAACATCCACTAAGGTGAGACTTGCTCCATCTAGGGCAATAAATCCTTTAGAAAAAAAATATTTCATCCATTTCGAATCGCATTGAAGTGCCATTACGCAATGATGTGCAGTTAAATCCTTCCGAACTATCTGTGCTGTCGCGTGAACATGTCCAGAAAGCAAATGGCCTCCGATTTCATCCCCCCATCGAGCGGCCCGTTCCACATTCACCCAGCGACCGGTTTCAAGCGATTTCAAAGTAGTTCGATTTAAAGTTTCTTGAATCGCATCAAACCAAACATGGACTCCTTCCACTTTCACCACCGTCTGACAAACTCCATCAATAGAAACACTCGCCCCCACCCTCAACCCCTGCAACAAATCAGGCGTAAATTCGACCGCGTATTGGATCATCGAGCAGCCTGACTTAAGCCCGGCATCTTTATCTGAATACCTAAAGACTTGAGACACTGGATAAAGGCGTTGAACAATCCCTGTAAACATAGCGCGTAATTGATAACGTCTTTACTCAAGAATTGAAATTAAAAACTGTGCTAGACTCCGAGCTGGAGATCTGAGCACTACTATGCACCCCATCAAAGACCTTGCCATTGTTTTGCGATCCATTCGCTACGAAGAGAGGCACCGGATCGTGACTGCTCTCACGGAACACCACGGGGTGATTTCCGCACTTGCAAAAAACTCCATACAATCCCGCCGATTTGGAGCGACATTAGAATCCTTCGTTGCCAGTGACTGGATCATGACTCACAAACCAGGTGCTGAGCTTGCCTTTCTCACTGAAGCTCAAATACGGCATTCTTTTGCAGAACTCAGTCAAGATTTTGATAAATTCTCGTTAGCCAGTGTATTTAGCGAACTTCTGCTGCGAATGCCCCCCCGAGGAGATGCGTGTCCTGCTTTATTCCGACTCCACTGCAACGCCCTTTCCTCCCTGGCTTCAATGCCCTCTGGCGACACTTCCTCTGTGTACCGACTCACCCTCCTCAACACTTATCTGGGTAAACTTCTTCAGTGGAGTGGAAGTCAACCGAGCCTGCACCAGTGTTTCCAGTGCAAAACTCCACTCGAGCAAATTTCACAAGATGCGTATGTTCATGCGAAAATCGCTGATGGAGGCTGGATCTGCTCTTCCTGTTTTAGTGAAAACCCAAAGCACTCCGCTTTAAAACTCTCCCCGAAAGTCCTACTGGATTTCCAAGTCAGCCTAAGAGTACCCATCCGCCAGGCGGTTCAAAGGTTTGGCACTTCCATCCAAGAACAAAGATCTTTTTTCCAATTCTTGGAATCCTTTTATGCCTATCACGTTCCGGGCTTTGATCAGAACCCGCTTAAGAGTCTTCGTTTCCTAGAATCCACTCTGCCGCTTGAAGCAAAGTATCACACACAAACGCCGCCTGACCCCGCTGCAACTGATTCGCAGTAACAGATCCTTCCCCCGTTCTCACTAAAATAGACCCCCTGCAGCCCGCAGCGTATCCTGCTGCAAGGTCTGAAATTCTATCTCCAATCATATAAGAACAAGAAAGATCAATTCCAAACAGATGGGCCGTATCCAAAATCAACTTAGGTTTAGGCTTTCTACAATCACAGTCATCCTCAGGACGGTGAAAGCAAAGAGCGTAATGCTTAATGTTCACTTTCCAGGCCTTCAAAAGCTCATCGAATCGCGCGTGAATCAGAGGGATATTCTCCTGAGCAATCAAACCACGACCCACACCCGATTGATTGGATACAATCACTAAAAGGTATCCCGCTGCTTTCAAGAGTGCCAGCGCCTCTCCCACTGAAGCGTACAATTTGACTTGAGTGGGATCATGAATATACCCCGGATCTTCATTGAGAGTGCCATCACGATCCAGAAAAACCGCCCGCCTTAACAAGCGAGCCTTCTTTTTTTCCCATTCCCATGCGGAAGATAAAATTTCTTTCAGATTCCCTTTATCCTGTTTAAATTGAAGTACTTTCTGAGCCAAATCGGAATTGGCTACCAACCGAGCAGGATCCCCTGGACGCCGCTCTTTTTCGATCACAGTGAGCTTCTGTCCAGTCACTTCTTCACAAGCAGCCACCATTTCCTTTACGGAAAACCCTCGACCACTCCCCAGATTATAGGCCTCAAATACCCCCTCCTGAATCTGATTCCGCGACAGAAGTCTTTCTACAGCGGCTCCATGGGCTTGGGCTAAATCCCACACATGGACATAGTCTCGAATGCACGTTCCATCTGGAGTAGAATAATCCGTTCCGTAAATCTCTAGGGGCTGGCCTTGAATGGCTGCTTTGAGAATCTTAGGAATCAGATGCGTTTCAGGTTCATGCCATTCTCCCACTCGCATTTGAGGTTCCGCACCGGCTGCATTGAAATAGCGAAGCGCAATGGCATGCAGGGAATGGGTCTGAGCTAATTTTTCCAAAATTCTCTCCACATCCAGTTTACTTTGGCCATAGGGATTCACCGGGCTTTTTGCAAGCTGCTCATGAATGGGCACATCCCCAGGATTTCCAAAAACAGCACAAGTGGAGGAAAAAATAAAATTCCGAACTCCCGCTTTTAAAAGAACATGGACCAGCCGCTCTGTCTGCAGAACATTATTTTCGTGATATTCTTTAGGATATAAAAAACTCTCCGACACTAGACTTCGAGCGGCAAAATGAAGGACACAATCAAACTTCACCTTTTCCAGTAATTGAGACACCAGTGCCTCATCTCCCGCTTGACCAAAGACAAACCGGTCACTCTGCCCTTGAGTCAGAACGAGCTCAAACACGCCCGTTGAAAGATCATCCAAAACCCAGACGTCATGCCTTTGATCTTGAAGCCAAGCACAGGTTGTACTACCCACATAGCCAGCACCACCTACAACCAGAATCTTTGCCATATCTCAAATGACTACCATACCCGTTCGGAGTATGCGATGATTCTAATTTTGGAATCCTCATGAAAGCACTATTGAAACTTTGGCCTTATATTCGCCCCTATTTGGGGCTGATTTTTCTTAGCACCCTTTTGGCTATTCCCTTATCTGCCATTCGATTAGGTCCAGCTCCGGTCGTCCGGTACATGATGGACGATATCCTCGTCCACAAGGATTTTTCAAAACTCCACCTTTTTCCGATTGTCATCATTGCTCTATACGCCCTCAACTTCGTCGTAAGATTTTGCCACTACTACCTCTTGAGAGTGGTCATTATCCGGGTCAATCAAAAGATTAAAAACAACCTTTTTGGCCATCTGCTCGGATTGTCAGCGGATTATTTTACCAACCAAAGCACCGGCTCGCTGATG
>Ga0302320_10009317_pt1 | contig 21151 bp, 13 predicted proteins | sample Bog_T0_3_FD_202130 | JGI IMG/M metagenome (GOLD analysis project Ga0302320, IMG submission 202130) | Peat permafrost microbial communities from Stordalen Mire near Abisko, Sweden - Bog_T0_3 | ecosystem: Environmental > Terrestrial > Soil > Wetlands > Peat | place: Sweden: Abisko, Stordalen Mire...
AGATGTCCCAGATAAACGGGATGCCGCACGCGTGCCCGAATACCCGTAGTCACAAGTTGCTGCGGGCTGTGGTTCGGCAATATCTCAGGCAATCCGCCGAGTTGGGCCAGGGTGAAAGTGCTGTGCGAGAGTCGGTACAGAAGCAATCCCAGCGCAAACAAGAAGAGAGCTGGAATCCAGGCCCAACGATTTTCGTAGAGAACAGTGCCGCGCCACGAAACGGTAATGGCACCAACCACGACCCACAGCATTATCCAAAGTGGTAGCAAAATCCGATACGGCGAACGACGGCGCGAGCGCCAAAATTCTGCTCGCGGATGAATCAGCAGCCAGAACGACGGGATCGTGGAGTAGATAACGCAAAAGATCCAGCCGGCTTCCCGAGCAATTCTCACGGGTCGATTCTAGCTGCCGCTATGGCATCGCGATGCACCGGTTTCCGTTCTATGGCAAATTAGAATACTCATGCCGCCCCCCGCCGACCCCAAAGCCGGACGCGTTGCTTTTACCCATCCCGATTTCGTCTTGTTTCAAATTGCCCGCTTTCTTATCGTCGCCGCAGTCGAGATGCAGGCCGTCGCCGTCGGATGGCAGGTTTATGACATCACTCACCGCGCCCTCGATCTGGGCCTGGTAGGGTTGGCGCAATTTCTTCCAGGGATTCTTCTGTTTCTGGTTTCCGGACACGCCTCCGATCACTTTGAGCGCCGCAAAGTTCTGAGCGTCTGTTATGCGGGATACGGAATCTGCTCCGCGCTTTTGCTCTTGATTAACCAGCGCGGCATACATTCTGTGCGACCGATTTACTTAGTTTTGATTCTGCTTGGCGTGGTGCGGTCGTTTAACGGAACCGCCAGCCGCTCGATCCTGCCGCAGTTAGTTCCGGAAGAGCACTTCGCCAACGCCGTGGCGTGGAATGCGTCCACGTTCCAGGCCGCTACAATCATCGGCCCATCCCTCGGAGGAATTCTCTACGAGCTCTTCCACGGCCCAAGCGCGGTGTATGCAATGGCCATGCTGACTGCAATTGGGGCGCTGCTTTCCATGTTCCGCATCAAAACCCGGCCCCAGGTGCGCAAGCGCGAGCCGACCACTTCAAAGACAATCCTCGCAGGATTGCATTTCATATGGCGCGAGAAATTAATCCTGGGAGCGATCTCGCTCGACCTGTTTGCCGTGTTATTGGGTGGCGCAGTCGCACTGCTCCCGGTGTACGCCCGCGAAATTCTCCACACTGGCCCGTGGGGCTTGGGATTATTGCGCACCGCCCCCGGCGTTGGAGCAGCCCTGATGGCTGTCGCGCTGGCGCATCGCCCGTTGCGCGGACGCTCAGGTCCGGCGCTACTTTGGTCGGTCGCGGGCTTCGGCATCTGCACCATCATTTTTGGCGTCTCCCGTAGCCTCGTGCTCTCGCTGATTTCGCTTATTTTTCTGGGCGCGGCGGATATGGTCAGCGTAATTATCCGCGCCACTCTGGTACAGTTACGAACTCCCGATCAAATGCGAGGACGGGTGACGGCTGTCGATATGGTTTTCATCGGGACCTCGAACGAACTGGGGCAGTTCGAATCCGGTCTCACCGCACAATGGTTTGGCACCGTCCCCGCCGTCTTGCTGGGAGGAGTGGGTACGTTGGTTGTAATTGCCCTTTGGGCGTGGATGTTTCCTGAGTTGCGTCGCGCCGGAGCCCTAACGGAAATAAAAAGCGTTACACAAGAAATCGCAGAGTCCGCGGAGAGGATGCAATAGATGGCGCAACCCGCAATCGACGCACAGGAAGAAGCTCAACCAACGATGGTCGAACCGTCTTCGTGGCTCGATCGCTATTTTCGCCTTACAGACAATCACACTACGATTCGCCGCGAGATGATCGGAGGCTTCACCACGTTCCTCACGATGGCTTACATCGTGGTTGTGAACCCGCAGATTTTGGCGCAAGCCGGAATGCCGCCCGAAGGGGTGCTTTTCGCCACGTGCGTTTCCGCAGCCGCCGCGACGCTGGTGATGGGGCTCTACGCCAACTATCCCATCGCGCTCGCGCCGGGCATGTCGCTGAATGCCTACTTCACGTATTCGGTTTGCATGGGGATGCACGTGCCGTGGCGGACCGCGCTCGGAGTCATTTTTATCTCGGGCGTTTTCTTTTTGATCCTCACCGTCACCCGCGTCCGCGAACAGATCGTCAATGGAATTCCGGAGTGCCTGAAACACTCGACCGCCGCCGGAATCGGCATGTTCATAGCTTTTGTCGGATTGCGCAACGCGAAGCTGGTGGTCGCAAATTCCGCCACGTTCGTGGGACTTGGAAGTCTTTCCGATCACGAAGTACAAGCGGCTTGTTTCGGATTATTTCTTGCAATAGTTTTGATGGTCCGAAAAGTGAACGGAGCGATTCTCATTAGCATTTTCGCCACGACGTTGCTAGGGATTCTACGTGGCATGGCCCAGTGGCCGACTGCAATTTTCTCCCTGCCCCATCCTTCCTACACTTGGTTGCAACTTGATCTTCGCGGAGCAATGCACCTGGGCCTGCTCGAAATCATCTTTGTGTTTCTCTTTGTGGATCTCTTCGATAACGTAGGCACACTAGTGGGCGTCTGCGAGCAAGGGGGATTCGTAAAAAACGGAAAGATCCCCCGCGTCGGACGAGCTCTGGTATCGGACGCAGTAGGAACAATTTTCGGATCGTTGACCGGGACGTCTACGGTAACCAGCTATATTGAGAGCGCCGCGGGAGTGGCCGCAGGCGCTCGCACTGGTCTGAGCAATGTGTTTGTCGCCGGACTCTTCCTCGCGGCCGCGTTTTGTTCGCCGCTGGCGACTGCGATCCCCGGCTATGCCACCGCGCCAGCCTTAATCCTGGTGGGCGCTTTGATGACCGAATCGATTTCCCGCGTGGACTGGAAAGATTTTACGGAGGCGCTGCCCGCATTTGTAACTATTCTGGCGACGCCGTTAACTTTCAGCATCGCCACTGGACTGAGCTTTGGAGTGATTTCCTACACCCTGGCAAAAGTTGCCGCCGGAAAGTTCCGAGAGCTAAGCCCGGTACTGTGGATCCTGACCGCGCTGTTTATCCTACGATACGTGTATCTGGCCGCGGCATAACCGCTACTTCTGCCGGATCGCGGTCTTCGCCGCAGCCATGTTGTCATAGCGATCGTAAACTCGCACAACGACCACGTGCTCGGATGAAGTCGAGCCCTCTTTCGCGGCTCCGGGCGCGATCTTGAAATCCGCGATCTTGAAATCATAGCTCTCAGTCTTCGAATCCGAGAGCCGTCCAGCCGGTTCGACATACTTCCAGTCTTCGGCGTCCACTGAATATTCCGCGCGCTTGATCGCAGAAAATCCATCTTCGGCGCGAAACTTAACGTGAATCTGATCGCCCTCCAAGGATGCGGCCAGGTTCTCAATTCGTGGAGGAGTCGTATCTACCTCAAACCTGCGGCTTTCCCGCGAAGTCGTCAGCCCTTCGCCCGGAGAATGCGAAGGCGCATCGGAAGCTACGACCTTCACCGTATAGCCCCCATCGGGCAACAAACTGGCGTCGAACGAATATGCCTTATCGGTCAAGTTGTCTTTGAGCAGCAGCCAGCGCGTTTCACCATCGCCCCGATAGTAGAGGGAATAAATCAGTTGATCATCGTTCTCATCGTGCGCGCTCCACTTCACCCCAATGGAATCACGATCATGCGAACTCGGCGTGGGAGCGTCGAAGTGCGGGGCCGATCCAAAAGACGATCCGCCGAACGGGGATGCGCCGGAATCCGATCCCAAGCCGCTGCCGGAGGATTTCGGTATCGGTTGATACTTCACCCCAACTTGCACCATCACATCGTCGATCTCGGGCGCGGCGTTTTTAGGCAGATAATTTAGCGCGATGCTGTCCACACCGGGAGCAACGCTTCCTGAATGCAGCACCGCTTTCCACTGCGCATATCGAGCCGCCGGAATGCCGGTATCTCCACCTTTGGCCAGGTCGATCTTTTTCCACGGACTCCAGTTGCGGTCGGGATTGTCGACGTTGCCGCTGCGCGCGTAGAGATCGACATTGCCGGCACCGCGAAAGTCCGCGCGCCCCCATCGCGAGAAAAGCTTGGCGTCGAAGACATCGCTCTCATAAGTGCCTTCGGCTTCCGTTCCAGGTCCGAGTGAAAAAACTTTCCCCAGATTGCTGGCCGCCGCATACAGGCCCCCGCCCGGAGCTTTGGCAAACGCCGTTACCTGTGAAGCCGGAGCCTTTAGCAAATCGGAAAAATCATCCAGACCGGTGATGGCAAAGATGTGTCCGCGATTCCCCGTGCCCGCCAGCAAACGTTCCGTCGAATCAAACGCCAGGGCATACACAATGTCTTCGTGGGATGTCCATATCCGCGTGGGCGAGCCATCGGGTGCGATGCGGTAGACATCGGATCCGCCGCTTGCGCCGCCCCCAGGAAAGGGAAACGGGCCCGCCATGGCCGGAGCGCTGGGCGGCGGCGTGATCGTCATCCCGGGAACCTGCGGTGCGTTTCCACCCGGAGATGCACTTACTCCCAGGTTGATCGATACCGTATTCGCGGAAGAACTCGTCCCGCTTCCACTCCGTTTCTCGCCGACCGCTGCTGCGTAAATGTTTCCGGCCCGGTCAAGCGCCAGCGCCGTGATCTCTTTCTTGGGCGCGCTGTACAGCACAAACGCTTCGCCCCCCGGCGAGATTCGATAGATCAAGCCGCTGCCATCGGAGCCGGCAATCAGATTGTCCTGAGCATCGAAAGCCAAAACGCGAATGTGAGTTTCGTCGCTTTTAAAGAAGACAGAATGTTCGCCTTTTGTTGTGACGCGAAAAATCTCTCCGTGGTCGCCCGTGGCCACATACAGGTTTTGTGCTTTATCCAACGCGAGATCCCATATATATTTCGTTCCCGGCTCGAAATATATGGAGGATGTCCAGGCGGGATCGACAGCGATCTTGGCCGCTTCTTTATCTTTATCCTTACCTTTTTCGCCCTTATTTTTGTCGGAAGGTTTTGCCGTCGCATCCGGTTTCGATTCCTGGAGCTTGCCACCCGGCATGTTTTCCAGCTTGTAAACCTTGCCGTCAGGAGCCGTGGCAGCGTAAATCACCCCGCCGGAAGCGATCTGCAACGCCTGCACCTGAAGCTCTTTTGGTTCGAAAATAACGATCGCCTTGCCGTCCGGCGAGATGCGGTATACCCGGGCTGGTGCTCCCGCCGCCACATAAACATTTCCCGCATCGTCCGCGGCAATCGCCCAGATGTAGGTGGAAGGCGTGGCGTAAAGACTCTTAAAAATGGGCGCCAGTTCCAGTCCGCCTCGGCTCCGAATCGCCACTCCCTTGGCCGTGCCTTTGGTTAGATCGTCGAACTTTGATTGTTCCCAGGTGCGCGTGCCCTCGGCGAATGCCGCCGCGGCCCAAAAAAAGCCGGTGAGTTGAAGCAATAAGAAAACAGCAATCCGGAGGGGAAAAGGCTTTCGCACACTCTGCAATTTCATACCTCGAAGCTTCGTGGTGGAAGAATCTTCAGGTTATCACGCCTGAGCGGGCATTGCGGAGGCCCGAGCAACCGCGCATCTGCATCAAAATCGGCACGATCAGTGGATTTCAACCTCCAAACGCGCTCTTGACATTTCCTCCATGGCGTAAATGAAAGGGGAGAAATCGGGGTTACTCATCTTACCGGCAGCAACGTGTACCTTTCCAGGTGCGAGGCTGGCTTCCGCTGCACTCTCTCCCCCAGAAGCGATCTGTGTCTCTTATTCCCGGCTGCAAATCAGGCTCGCCAGGTTATTTAAGCGGATAGTCAATACCTCGTGGCTGATCGGTTGTGTCCTAAATTCATCCGCCACGCAGGACACTAAGTTCCACGAAGGCAGGACCAAGCGTTCCCTCCGGATCGCTCACAAATCTTAGGACGCTCTTATCCCGCAGCGCAATTCCCTGCCCTATAACACTGCGAGTCACATTCTTTTCGAATCCGAAGGGCACCCATCCCTCTGAACTTCCGGTGCTCTGGCGATCTACCGTAACCATCCCCGAACCCTAAAGGCCGTTCCCGCGATGCCGATAGCTTATGAGGACGAGGCTGCGTGGCGCGCGGTATCGCTGATCTCGTTCCGATCTCCCTATTCATCCCATGAGAGCGTCTGCCGATCCCGGCTTGGTCAAAAGGCTGAGTGTCTTTGCCTCGGCTACCAGCGTGTTTTCTGTCGTGGTTGGGCTATCGGGGCTGGCTGGGTGGGGATTTCGCATTTCTGGCGTAACCACGTGGGGCATCGCGCCGGTGAAAATGGTAGCGAATACCGCTGCCTGCTTCGTCCTGATCGGCGTTTCCCTGTGGCTTCTGAGAAAGCACGGTAGCGAGCCGATCACGCGGGTCAGGAGGTTTGCCGCGAATACCGTAGCGGCGACCGCCGCGCTGATCGGCCTGGCCAGCCTGGCGGAGCACCTTTTCGGGCTCGACCTGGGCATCGATCAAGCCCTAGCCGTCGTCTCCGCCGCGGACCATGCCGCCGGGGTGCGGCCTGGATTGATGTCCTCGCTCACGGCCCTTGATTTTCTCATTCTTGGTCTCGCACTCGTAATGCTGGACTGGAGGACGCGGCGCAACGATTGGCCGGCCCAGTTCCTATGTCTCGCGGCCGCGTTGCCTGCCTCATTTGGGCTCCTCGCCTTGTTCCTGTCGCCCCGCACGTACCCCACCACCATGGCTTGGCCGACGGCGGTGACTTTCTTTGTATTGGTGAGCGGGTTGCCCTGTTCCCGCGCCACCTGGGCCCTGGGCGGGCTTCTCACCAGCCAGAACTCGGGCGCACGATTGCTGCGGCGGGCAACTCCCGCCGCTCTGATTGTTCTCAGCTTCATCGGCTGGTTGATATCGAAGCCACTGCTCGCGGACTCTCACTTCACTTGGGTTCAAGTAAGCGTGCTGGCTGTGTTTTCCAGCGCAGCCCTCGCCGGCTTCATCGCCTGGGTGGCCTTCATCGTCGAGCGTAGTGACACCCAGCGCAGAAAGATAGAGGACGCTTTCGCTGGCAGGAAAGAGGAGTTGGACCGGATTTTGAATAGGATCGAGGAACCGGAAGCCGAGGCGCTGCTGCGGCGGAAGGTCGAGGCCGGGTTCGTGGTGGCTGTTCTGCTGACGAGTCTTCTGGGAATCCTCTCGTGGCGTGCCAACCGGCAAGCGGCGGAAGACGCGGATTGGGTGGCCCACGCCCAGGAAGTGTCCACCACATTGGAACTCACCCTCCGGCATCTGGTGGACGTGGAAACCGGAGGGCGCGGTTTCGCCCTTACGGGAGACGGCCTGTTCCTGGAGTCGTACGAGTCCGGGAAACAAGCGGTCACTCGGGACCTGGAAAGGCTGAGCATTCTGGTTGCGGACAATCCCGATCAACGGCGCCGGCTCGACTTGCTGAGGCAGCAGGCGAACGCCAGGATCGAGGCTTCGCAAGAGTCGGTGGCCTTGCGGCAGAAGACGGGAAATCTCCCGACCCAAGCCCACCTGCTGCACGGCAAGCAACTCATGGATTCGACCCGCGCCACCGTGGCAGCAATGGAGGCGGAGGAAAATCGTCTACTGGGGCAGCGCAGCCAGCATGCGCGCTCAGCGCAGCGTCTCGCCGTTTCGGTGATTACCCTGGGATCGGTGGTGGGTGTGGTATTCCTCTCCATCGCCGGATTTACGGTCAGCCGCGAGATCGGCATCAGCGCGCGGGCGCGCGCCGAGGTCAATCTGCTAAATGCAGATTTGGAGCAGCGCGTGGCCGAGCGCACCGCCGCACTGGGCGAGAGCGAAGGCCGGCTCTCCAGCATTATCCAGTCGGCCATGGATTCGATTATCACGACCGACGACCAGCAGCGGATTCTGGTTTTCAACAAGGCCGCGGAAACCATGTTCCGCTGCCCCGCCGCCGAGGTCCTGGGGCAATCGATCACGCGCTTCATCCCGGGGCGCTTCCAGGCGGCGCATCACGGACATTTCAAGAAGTTCGCCGGAAACGGCGCCACGACCCGGACGATGGCGGTATTGGGAACGCTGTGGGGAGTGCGCGCCGATGGCGAAGAATTTCGCATCGAGGCCTCGATCTCCCACATTCATACCGGCGGCAAGAACCTGTCCACGGTGATTCTGCGGGACATCACGGAGCGAGTGCGGGCGCAGGCGGTGCGCGAACATCTGGCCGCGGTGGTCGATTCCTCCGACGACGCGATCATCAGCAAGGATTTGAACGGCATCATCAACGGCTGGAACCGCGGGGCCGAGAAGATCTTCGGCTACACGGCGGCGGAAGCCATCGGCAAGCCGATGCTGATGCTGTTTCCTCCGGAGCTTGTGCCGGAAGAGGCCGGCATTCTGGCCCGCATCGGGCGCGGCGAGAGCGTGGAGCACTACGAAACTGTGCGCGTCCGCAAAGACGGCAACCGCATCGACGTTTCGGTGACCATCTCGCCGATTCGGGACAGCGCCGGCACGGTTGTCGGCGCTTCGAAGATTGCCCGCGACATTACCGAGCGCAAACATGCGGAAGAGGCGCTGCACAAGTCGGAAGAAAACTTCCGCATGCTGTGGGATTCCATGGACGAGGCCTTCTGCGTCATTGAGATGCTCTTCGACCAGGACGATCAACCGGTGGATTACCGCTTTCTGGAGGTCAATCCGGCGTTCGCCAAGCACACCGGAATGGAGAACGCGCAGGGACGAAGAATTCGCGAGCTCCAGCCGCAGCAGGAGGAATATTGGTATCAGATCCTGGGTCAGGTCGCCCGCACGGGACGGTCGGTCCGCTTTGAAAACGAGGCCGCGCAGTTGCACCGCTGGTTTGAGGTCCACGCCTTCCGCGTCGGGGACCCGCGCGCGAACAAGGTGGCCATCCTTTTCAGCGACATTAGCGAACGCAAGCAAGCCGAGGCGGCGCTGCGCGAGAGCGAAGAGCGCTTCCACACGCTGATTGAGCAGGCCTCTGACGCGTTCTTCTTGCACGATGGCGACGGCCGCTTCCTCGATGTGAACCGCCAGGCCTGCGAAAGTCTCGGCTACACCAGGGAAGAGTTGCTCGGCATGTGTGTTTTCGACGTCGAGCAAGAGGTTGACAAAGGCAAGACACGGCAGGCGTGGGAACAGGCGGAACCGGGAAAGGCTTACACCATCCAAGGGCGCCAGAGGCGCAGAGATGGAACGACGTTTCCAATCGAGGTGCGGCTCAGCGCCTACTACGTGGACGGAAAGAAGCTCCACCTCGGGCTGGTTCGCGACACTACCGAGCGCCAATTGGCGGAGGAGGCGCTGCGCCGCAGCGACGCGGGCCGCGTAGTGGCGCTGGAAGCCGCCAACCTGGGAGAGTGGGAAATCGATTTGAGCACGCAGCAGAGCCGGCGCTCGCGGCGGCACGACCAGATTTTTGGCTACGCTTCGCCGCCGCAATGGAGTGCGGAAATCTTTTTCCAGCACGTCCACCCCGACGACCGCGCCCGCGCCCGCATGAATCTGGAAATGGCCATCCGCCAGGGCACCAAGCTGGAGACGGAATGCCGCATCATTCTTCCCGACGGAGAGATGCGCTGGATTCGGGCCTGCGGCGACCGCTATCGCGACGCCTCTGGCCTCACGACCCGGATGTTTGGCACCGTCGAGGACATCACCGAACGCAAAAACGCAGCCGAAGCCTTGCGCCTGAGCGAAGAGCGCGTGCGCCTTGCCATGGACGGCGCGCAGCTCGGCACCTGGCACTGGAATTTGGAAACCGGAGAACTGGCGTGGTCGCCGCGCTGCCTGGCCATGTTCGGCCTGCCGCTGGGCGCAGAGATGAGCTACGAGATCTTTCGCGCGGCCCTTCATCCCGACGACCGCGTCCCGACCGACGAAGCCGTGCAGCACAGCCTGGACGAACGCTCCGGATACGACATCGAGTACCGCGCGATTTGGCCTGACGGGTCCCAGCACTGGATCGCGGCCAAAGGCCAGGGCTATTACGACGCGACCGGCAAGGCCGTGCGCATGGAAGGCGTCGTGCTGGATGTGACCGAACGCCGGGAGGCGCAGGAGCGGCTGCGCAAGTCGGAGGAAGACTACCGCACGTTGTTCAATTCCATGGACGAAGGTTTCTGCACCATCGAAATACTCTTCGACCTGGACAACCATCCCGTGGACTACCGCTTCGTGGAGGTCAACCCGGCGTTCGAGAAACAGTCCGGGATTGTCGAGCCGGTGGGAAAAAGAATGCGCGAGATCGCGCCGGAGCACGAGGAATACTGGTTCCAAATCTACGGCCGGATCGCGTTAACCGGCGAGCCCGCGCGCTTCGAAAACTTCGCGGGGCGGTTGCACCGCTGGTTCGACATTTATGCGTTTCGCGTGGGCGAAGGCGCCGAGAGGAAAGTGGCAGTCCTGTTCAGCGACATCACAGAGCGCAAGCGCATGGAGGAAACGCGCGAACGCCTGGCCGCCGTCGTCGATTCCTCCGACGACGCGATTATCGGCAAGGATTTGAACGGCATCATCAACGCCTGGAATCACGGCGCGGAGAAGGTCTTCGGCTATACGACGTCGGAGACCATCGGCCGGCCGATGCTGATGCTGTTCCCCCCGGAGCGGGTCGAGGAGGAGGCCGGCATTTTGGCGCGCATCCGGCGCGGCGAGAGCGTCGAGCATTTCGAAACCGTCCGCGTCCGGAAAGACGCCACGAAGATTGACGTTTCGGTAACGATTTCGCCAATTCGAGATAGCAACGGCGCGGTGGTTGGCGCGTCGAAAATTGCGCGCGACATCACCGAGCGCAAACGGGCCGAGGAGCGGCTGGCGGGGCAAGCGGAGGAGCTGTCGCGGCAAACCGAAGCGCTGCTGCGCTCGCAAGGCGCGCTGGAAACCCAGACGCTGATGCTGCAGTCGGTGCTGGACAGCATGGCCGAGGGGCTGGTGGCGGCCGACGAGACGGGGAAATTCATCCTGTGGAATCCGGCGGCCACGAGGATCGTGGGAATGGGCGCGCACAACGTTCCTCCCGGGGAGTGGAACTCGCACTACGGCGTGTATCTTCCGGACACCGTGACGCCCCTTCCGGCCGCGGACAATCCCCTGGTCCGCGCGGTTCAAGGGGAGACCTGCAGCGCCGAGATCTTTATCCGCAATTCAGAACTCGACCAGGGCAACTGGCTGGAGATCAGCGGCGGCCCCTTAAAAGACAGCAGCGGCGCGGCGCGGGGCGGCGTGGTGGCGTTCCGCGACATCACGCAGAGAAAAATCGACGAGCAGAAGATTCGCGCCCTCAACGAAGACTTGGAAGACCGCGTGGTGGAACGTACGGCGGAACTGGCGGCGGCCAACCAGGAGTTGGAGGCCTTCACCTACTCCGTGTCTCACGATCTGCGCGCGCCGCTGCGGCATATCGGCGGGTTTTCCAAAATCCTGTCCGAGGACTTCGGCCCTTCGTTGCCGGAGGAGGCGCAGTCTCACCTGCAGCGCATCGAAGACGGCGCCCGCCGCATGGGGTTGCTGGTGGATGAACTGCTGAATCTGGCGCGGGTGGGCCGCCATGCCCTGGAGCTGCATCCGACGGGATTGAACGCCATCGTCGAAGAGGTCATTTCTTTGTTGCAGCCGGAAGCCGAAGGCCGCGCGGTGATCTGGAAAATTGCCGGTCTGCCTTCCGCCCAGTGCGATCCGGTCCTGATTAAACAGGTTTTCCAAAATCTGATTGCCAACGCCCTCAAGTTCACCCGCACGCGGGAGCGCGCCCTCATCGAAATCGATTTCCAGGCAAAGAATGGGGAGCTGATCATTCAAGTCCGGGATAACGGAGTCGGCTTTGACATGAAATACAGTGACAAGCTTTTTGGAGTATTCCAGCGGCTGCATCGGGGTGAAGATTTCGAAGGCACCGGCATTGGCCTGGCCACGGTCCATCGCATCCTCCACAAACACGGTGGCCGGGTCTGGGCGGAAGCGGAACTGGATAAAGGGGCGACTTTTTTCTTTACCCTCACCACCGCCGAATCGGTCCTAAAGAAACTGGACGATGCAAATCTTAATGATGCAAACCTTAATAAAGATCAGCCGATGGAAACCGCAGCCGTTGAAGTCGAAAACAAGTCCGCCGCAGCAGGAGCTGAAATATGAATGCTAATGAAGTAGATATTCTTTTGGCCGATGATAGTCAAGACGACATCGATCTGACTCTGCACGCCTTGCGCGCGGAGAATCTGGCCAACCACGTTTACATCGTGCGCGATGGGGAGGAAGCATTGGATTTTCTTTTCTGCACCGGACCCCATGCCGGGCGCTCCTTCGATCATCCTCCGAAGCTGGTTCTGCTGGACTTGAAAATGCCCAAGGTGGACGGGATGCAGGTGCTCAGACAGCTCAAGGGCGATGCCCGGACCAAAACCATCCCTGTGGTTTTGATGACTTCCTCGCGGGAAGAGCGCGATATGGCGCAGGGCTACGATCTGGGAGTGAATAGCTATGTCCAGAAGCCGGTGGACTTCGACGAATTCCGCAAAGCGGTGAAGTTGTTGGGATTGTATTGGATGGTCACCAACCAGCCTCCGGCGGGCACTGGTAAGTCACATTCAGCGGGGCAGTCGAAATGAGCAGTACAGGAACCAAACTCGGGCCATCGGTTGCTGCCGAAAAGACACTGCTGCGTGCGCTGCTGGTCGAGGACAACGCGCTCGACGCCACCCTGGTGGTGCGGGCGCTGAATAAAGATGGCTTCGATGTGGTCGCCGACGTGGTACAGGATGAAGCGGCGTTCCGCCGTGCGCTGCACAAAAATCTACCCGAAGTTGTGCTGGCCGACTACAACCTGCCGACCTGGAAAGGGATGGAGGCGCTGAAGGTGCTGCGCGCCGAACGGCTCGATATCCCGATGATTCTGGTTTCCGGGGCCCTCGGCGATGTGACGGCAGTGGAATGCATTAAGCAAGGGGCCACAGATTACGTCCTGAAAGACGGTTTGGCGCGGCTGCCCGAGGTGGTGCGCCGCGCCTTGCGGGAGAAAACAGAGCACATCTTGCGCCGGCGGGTCGAAGAAGATCTGGCGCGGAAGGTGGACGAACTGGCGCGATCCAATGCCGACCTCGAGCAGTTTGCCTACGTTGCGTCGCATGATCTGCAGGAACCGCTGCGCATGGTCACCGCCTACACCCAACTTTTGTCGGAACGCTACGCCGGCAAGCTGGATGAAAATGCGGACAAATACCTCGGCTATGCCAGCGAGGGCGCGCAGCGCATGCAGATTCTTATACAGGATCTGCTGGCGTTTTCGCGGGTGGGGCGCAACGGGTCGAATTACAGCAGCGTGGATTGCAACGAGGTGATGGCCGAGGTGCTAAAGACTTTGGCTCCCACCATTCAAGAGAGCGGCGCGGTAGTCACGCCGAGCGAACTGCCGCGCGTCTGGTCCGACCGCACCCAGGTGACACAAATTCTCCAGAACCTGATTGGGAACGCCATCAAGTTCCGCGACAAGGAAGCTCCCAAGGTTTCGATATCGGCGGAGAAAGCCGGAGCGTACTGGCAATTCAGCGTCCGCGACAACGGAATCGGAATCGCGCCCGAGTATGCGGAGAACATTTTCGTGGTCTTCCAGCGTTTGCATGCCCGCACAGAATATCCGGGAAACGGCATCGGGCTGGCGATCTGCAAAAAGATTGTCGAACGCAATGGCGGCAAGATTTGGTTTGAGTCCCAGCCCGGGTCTGGTGCCACATTCAAGTTCACCTTGCCACTGCATGATTCAGACGGGGGGAATGGACCACAATGACAACCAACCGCCAGTTGCTGATCGTAGACGATAATCCCGCGGACATTGGCCTGGCCCGCGAAGCGATGAAGCAGTGCGCGCCCGGCTGCCAGATCAGCAGCGTGGAAGACGGCGTAGAGGCGCTGGCATTTCTGGAGCGCCGCGATAAATACAAAACCGCGCCCCGCCCCGATCTGGTGATCCTGGACTTGAATTTACCCAAGCGCGGCGGGCTGGCGGTACTGGCGGCCATGCGGGCTGGTCCCGCGCTGCGTTCGATTCCGGTCATCATCTTCAGTACTTCCAAGTTGAGCAAGGACGTTGTCCGCAGCTACGAATTGGGCGCCAACTGCTATGTCTGTAAGCCGGGAAATCTAACGGAATTTTTTGGTGCGATGAAGTCGATCGAACAGTTCTGGTTTGGCTCTGCAACTCTGCCACCACGAGGAGAATAATGGATCAACCAACCACGCAAGTACTACTCATCGAAGATAACCCTGGAGACGCCGATCTGGTGCGCCTGCGTTTGATCGAAGGCAAATCCCCGGTAAACGTAAACTGCGTGAACCGGCTGTCGGATGGGCTTGCCTCTCTGTCGCTGGAAACCCCTTCGGTGGTTTTGCTGGATCTGAATTTGCCCGACAGCCGCGGCGCCGAGACGTTCCGCAGGGTCATGGAACATTCTCCGAACGTGCCGGTCGTCGTACTCTCCGGGCAGGACGATGAAATTCTGGCTTCGAAAGCGCTGCATCAGGGGGTGCAGGATTACCTGGTAAAAGGCGATATTTCCAGCAAGCATCTGGAACGGGCGATTCGCTATGCGGTGGAGCGGCAGGGATTGCTGCGCGCCCTGGAGATAACCCAAAAACAACAACTGGAATTCAAGAACCAGTTTCTTTCGCACGTTTCCCACGAGTTGCGCACGCCACTGACGTGCATCCACCAATATGTGTCTCTGCTTCTGGATGGTCTGGCGGGCAACATGTTGCCTGAACAAACCGACCATCTCAAAACCATTCTAAAAAGCGTGAATCAGTTGCATGCCATGATCCGCGATTTACTGGAGGCCACCCGAGCCGAAGGCGGCAAGATGCGGATCGAAGCACGCTGCGTGGCCCTTCCGGATTTGATCCGGCAAGCGGTGGCGATGCTGCGTCCGACGGCGGACGAAAAAAAGATTGGCCTCGAAATCGGAATGGATTCACGGCTTCCCCTGGTGCTCGCCGATCCGGATCGCGTACTCGAGGTGCTCATCAACCTGATCGATAATGCCATCAAGTTCACTCCGGCCGAGGGCTCGATCGTGGTGAAAGCCAACATGGTCCAAGCCGATGTCAGTTCGGTATACATTTCGGTGACCGATACGGGGCGGGGCATCAGTCCCGAGGCCAAGTCGCTGATTTTTGAGCGGCTCTATCAGGATCCGGATTCGGTGGATAACAACCGCTCAGGACTAGGCCTGGGGCTCTTCATCTGCCGGGAAATTATACGGTTGCACGAAGGGCGCATATGGGTTTCGAGCGAACTGGGACAAGGCAGCACATTCAGTTTTACCTTGCCGGTTTACTCGCTGGCGAAACTGCTGGCTCCAATCGTTGTGCATGAAGGGCATCTGCGTCCAGCGTTCGTGCTGGTGCGGATCGATCTAACACCGCTTTCCAATCCTCCACGGGGAAACTGGAAGGAGAGCTGGCAGCAGTGCCTGGAAACTCTGAGACGATGTGTGTATCTCGACAAGGACCTGGTGTTGCCGCCGATGGGAAGCGCAGGGGCGACGGAAACTTTTTTCGTGGTTGCGTCGACCGATTTGCAGCGGTCCGGGGTGATGACCACGCGAATTCGAGCGCAATTGGAACGGGTAGGCGATCTCAAGTCGAAATGCAGGGTCACCGTCACTACCATTCCGGTCGACCTCGCACCTACTCCAGCAGGAACGACGATGGACCAGCAAGTGGATACGCTCGCGGAGCTGGTGACCCAAATGATTTTGATCAACAGTGAGCGAACCCACAGCAAGACCGAACCAACCCGTCGCAAATTAAATTAACGAAGGAACTGACAAAGGAGAACATCATGTCCAAATCGAAAATTCTAGTCGTGGACGACGATCCCGACCTGGTGCGGGCGCTGCGGTTGCGCTTGCGGGCCAACAATTACGAAGTGAGCACGGCCTCGGATGGCTATTCCGCCATCGCCTCAGCCCAGAAAGAGAGGCCGGCCTTGATCATTCTCGACCTGGGCTTGCCTGTGGGAGATGGTTTTGTAGTGCTCGACCGGCTGCAGAACAGCGACACGCTGGCGGGTGTTCCGGTGATCGTGCTGAGCGCGCGCGATCCGCAAGCGAATGAAGAGCGAGCGTTGCGCGCCGGAGCCGCGGCGTTTTTCCAGAAGCCCGCCGACAACGATGAACTGATGAACGTGATCCGCATCAGCCTGGGGCCCGGTACGGAAGCGAAGGCAGCTTGGCCGTCGTAAGAGTCAAAGCGGATGCCCCGTCCTTGTCCCTGCGTCTTTCGCAGGGACAGGGCGGGGATTTTGATCTTGAACCCTCAACTGCGGCGTTACTACAAGGAGTTCCCTTTTCCGCGCCGTCCACTGCGATTCAATTTCAACCGCTCCCTCGACTCCTGAGGCGTAGTGCCGCCTGAGGCCCGCTTTATTTCTTGCTGTAGTCACTTCTCTTACTGCGCGCACCCGCTGCTGAATGCCGTCAAAGCATTCGCGACAGCTGAGAGGGAGCAGTCGTAGGAATTGCCGGTCGAGTCGAAGTAGTTGTATTGCTGCGCGGCGGACTGTCCCGTGTTGCCCAGAAAGTTGCCGGAGGAATCGTACTCGATCGTATCCACGTGCTGCCCGGCATTGGAGAGCGAACTGGTATACGTTTGCTTTCCAGACTGGCTGGTGCTGGTACTGAGGTCGTAGGTCTGGTTGGCGTTGGTCTGCACATCGATATCGCCGGTGGAGGACGACACGACTTCACGAATATCGACCGTCAGCGGCCAGTTGTAATTCTGCGAATTCACCACGCTGGCGCCGTTCTGCGTAGTAGTGGTGGTGGAGTGGATGATCGTCGCCTGCGAAATATCCTGCATGTATTGGCTGGCGTTGATATTGAAATATTGACTGTTGGTAAAGTTCACGGTCTGCAACAGCGTGGTCGTGACTTTGCCTTGCGACGTGTTCACGTAGCCCGAGATCGAGAACGAACGCTTTGAACTCACATCCACCGTCCCGCGGATGAAATCCGGAGTCGATGTAAGTTTGCTGGTGATGACCGGAACCGGCTCAGCCAGCGTGTTCTGCGTGACCGCGCCCGTGACCTGCGTCGAACCGGAATCGAGATAAAGCAGCAGCGAAGCTGTGGCCGAGAAATAACTGTCGGCGTTCGTCACTCCCACCGAAACCGTGTGCTGTTTGCCATCGCTCAACAGTCCGGCAAACGGCGTTAGGTTCACACGGTAGGGAGTGAAATTCAGCGTCTGCACGCCGGGGATCGGGAACCACAAGAAAGGATCGATGCCGCCGGTAAAGATCCACGGAAACACAGGTGCGACGCCAGCGAGTTGTCCATCAATAGCAACTTCGGTTTCGCGGAAGGCAGTACCCGTGCAACTCTCCAAGATGGACGCAACTCCGGTCGGCACGCAGGTGTACCAGAATTCATCCGACGACTGGCCCTGCGAGTAAACATCGAGATAAGCGGCTTCAATATTGCTCGGGAAACTAAACGTCCCGGTCATGCGATCGGCGCCGGTATTAAGCGTAACGGTTCCGCCTGAGGATCCCGCAGACAGCGCCAATACCTGATCGGCCACGACCGGCGCGGTTTGTCCCGAAGCCACCGGATAGAACTCCAGTGTCGCCGAGGCATAAATCGTCGAAGTCAGTCCGCAACACAGAGTGTTACCAATATCCGCCTGCCCCGATTGTGTCGTATAGAAAATCGAACTGTAATCAGTAAGATCTTTCTCCACGTGCCATGACGGACCGAGCGAAGGCGAAGGCTCCGCCGTGGTCCCAAAATAAATGTTCACCGGTCCCAGCCAGTAGTTTGCGGTGCGGTCGTATTGAATGCCGGCGTTCAAGTTGATATCCGATTCAAGAATGACCTTGGCCCACGGTCCCGGACAAGCCGACGGCGGAGTGTAGGTGTAATTCTCCACGTTGAAATCGTTGAAGGCCGCGTCGGTGAAAAGCTGCACCACGCAAGGCGTGGTTGAGGGGCGCGTGATATTGGGATCAGCAGTTACGGTGTTGCCGGATCCGATTACATAAGGTCCGTCTGCGGAAGCGAATGGAGCAAACGCCGCAACCACGAATAAAAGCAGGGGAAGAACTCGCGCCACAGAAACACCTCGGGACATGCAACCCTCCTGGAAGAAATCGAATGGACTGTGCCCGTCCTGGCGTTGTGGGAGCACAAGCCAGACGTGTCGGCACCGTGGGCGGAAGTATGGCGTTTTCTTGCAGTGTGTGTCAACAGAGGACGAAAGTCTCTAAAAGCCGCATCCCGCGCCGATCTCGACCGGCTTTTCGATTTCTCCCACTCTTCTCAACGGGAAGGCGTATCCCCCATTAGTGGTAGTTACCGGGGGCTAGCCTGGCGCTATACTGAGCCCAGCCTTGCCTTCCCCAGGCAAGAGTCGTGCGGATTTTTATTCAAGGCATCTTAAATGGCTGCTCATGGTGAGCCGATCGGGGCGAAGAAACGTCTGGATTCATGGAAGGAAATCGCCACCTTCTTTGATCGGGACGAACGCACCGTAAAACGCTGGGAAAAAGAACGCGGCCTGCCCGTCTACCGGGTACCGGGAAGCGCTCGCGGAGGTGTATTCGCCTACGCCGAGGAACTGGCGGAGTGGCTGAAGGCTCCGAATCCTAACCTGGAAAGCGGCGAGGCCCCGGCCGCGCAAATCGTCGCCGGCCGCGGACACGAAAATCAAGATCAAGATAAAGCTGCCGCACGCGTTGCGCCGGCTCCGCTGCGGCCCATGCTCCCGTCAAATGTGGTCGCCCTCAAAGTTCCCTTTGATTCCGCTCATCCTGCCCCCATACCAATCCGTATTGTCCCTCCTTCCCCTCGGCTGACCGCTGCCCGAGCCTTTCTGTGGATTGCACCCTTTTTGGTGATCGCAGGCTCTTTCGTAGCCATTTCCTTCAGTCATCGCCGCCCAGGGCTCAAACACGCTTTGGCTGCGCCCCACGTCCCGGCGACCGAAGCGCAGGACCTCTACCTTAAAGGCCGCTACTACTTTGAGAAGCGCACTCCTGACGATCTAAACAAGGCAGTTGATTTTTTTACCCAGGCCATCGTTCATGATCCGGGCTATGCGGCCCCCTACGTGGGACTGGCCGACAGCTACAACCTGTTGCGGGAGTACAGCGCCATGCCATCGCAGGAGGCGTTCCCGCGCGCGTTGGCGGCGGCCAGCAAGGCGGTGGAGCTTGATCCCAACAATGCCGAGGGCCACAACTCCCTGGCCTTCGCCAGCTTCTGGGGATTTTTTGACGCCACTACCGCCGACCGGGAGTTCAAGCGCGCCATCGAACTCGATCCCAGCCTGTCGCGAGCTCATCATTGGTACGCCACGTTCTTGATTGAGATTGAACGCAAACAGGAGGCGCTGGCGGAAATCGAACGCGCCCGGCAGCTTAATCCTTCGTCTACGCCTATTCTTGCCGATAAAGGGCTCATCCTGGCGGCAGCGGGAAAAACCGAAGAGGCCAGAACGCTTCTGATCCAGCTTGCCGCCGCGCAGCCCGACTTTGTCCCTCCGCACCGCTATCTGGCCGAAGACCTTTATTATCCCGAAGGAAATTATGCGGGATACTTGCAGGAAGAGATGACCGTCGCCCAGTTGCGGCACGATGCCAGCGCCGAAAAATATATCGAGGCCGAACAAAAAGCCTTCGACAGAGACGGCCAGCACGGACTCTTCGAAGAACAACTCGCTTATGCCAGGAATTCGTTCGAACGTGGCCATGGATCGGCTTTTGAGGTCGCCCAAGCTTATGCGGCGCTGGGTAAGAATGACGAAGCCATGAAGTATCTGGAAATCGCCTACCAGCGTCATGACTTATCGCTGACCACGCTTATTTCCACCGGCCAGTTCCAGTCGCTGCGTACCGACTCGCGATTTCGCACACTCGTAGCCAAAGTCGGCCTGCCCGAAGCTCCATAATCAACCGAAGATTTTTACGGGACGGAACAATAGATTCCATCACGACGTTTGTGCCCAAGGGGAGTTATAATCCCCACCACCCGAACACCGGCGGATATTCGAGACCTTCCACGTCACATCGCAAGCCTGGGCTCGGAGAGTTGGCTCCCACATTGGCCGAATGAATATAGATCGTATTGCACACTTCATCATCGAGCCATCTCACTTGTTGGGTTTTGTTTTCTTGATCGTGGCCGGGATTTCAATGTGTACGGGGAAAACTCTTACACGCGGTCAAGGTTTGGTCAGCCGCGTCGAAGAGCCGACGACGTTTTGGTTCATAGTGGCAGTATCGTTCTTAGCTGGCGCAGTCTTTCAGTCTCAAAAATAGACGCTTTGGTTGGCGCGTCCATCTTGTCCAGCCCCAAATCAGCGCAACAGGCGCCACCACGCAACCGGTTACGACCAGAAATGCAAACATGATCTGAACCGAGATGCTCACAGCCGGGGCCTCCGGCCCGTATTGTATGTCCAGCCAGAGATCGTTGGTGAAATCGCCGTAGCACTCTTTGACGAGTTCTGGACTTCTGCAGAGCGTCGTCTTGCCCGGACACGACCACCCTCAAAGTTGCAGGCGTACCAAGCCGAAGTGATTCTCGTTTCCGGTGGATTTCAAAGACTCTCCCAGCCCAGTCGAACTGGCTCCCCATCGTCGTCCGCTCGCGTAATTATTTAATAAATCGCCATCGCGCTCGCGTCCTCACGGCGCGGCGCTAAAGTACCGCCGTGTTCTTAGATCGGCCGGAACTGCCGATAGATTGAAAGTGGCGCACTTCATTCCCCATGTCCATTAAATTGCTCCCGGCGTCGGTAAATCCGGCAGATCTGTCACAGGCGCCGGATGTGTCGACCAGCCTCGTGCCTCTGACTCACAGAGCAATCACCACGCGGGCCGGCCAAATTAGTCTTGTTCCCTCCTCCGACACTTTCGCTTGGTCCTCCTCCACGCGCCGGGGCGAGCCGAATCGCATCTACGGAACGCTTGTAGAGGATTCCCAGGGCGACGAGACGGGACGCTCGGGTGGGGAGTATGTCTCTGGATGGGCCTGGAGTCGCTCGGTCGAAAGCACGGTGGCCGCCCACTACCTTGCCTATGCGGCCGATCTCGTTAGCTGGCGCGGGCGGCTTCTTAATCTCTACGCTTGATCCTGTAGGCTCGATCTGCAGGCTTGGTCTCCGGCTTG
>Ga0302320_10009320_pt1 | contig 21145 bp, 20 predicted proteins | sample Bog_T0_3_FD_202130 | JGI IMG/M metagenome (GOLD analysis project Ga0302320, IMG submission 202130) | Peat permafrost microbial communities from Stordalen Mire near Abisko, Sweden - Bog_T0_3 | ecosystem: Environmental > Terrestrial > Soil > Wetlands > Peat | place: Sweden: Abisko, Stordalen Mire...
AACTGCGCCGGTCGAATTGCACATCGGTAAAGGGTCCGGCACATATTTGAATCCCGCAACTTTTTTGAGACGTTCCCGGTAAGCAGCTATAACCGCTTCATTTGATGTTTTTTCCTCAATTGGTCCAAACAAACCCTGTTCGGTTCTGTATGCGAATGTGCGCCATGATTCGTCGCCCCAAAATTTAGTCATTCGTAACGCCTGTTCCGGTGCCACAGAATCCGGATTCTTTTTGAGGACGTTCATGTTTGCGTCCATGATCATGAAATTAAGAAAGATTTCGATGCTGCGCATCCCGCCAGCGGTTTTGACGACATCCCAATTTGGATTCAAATCATAGGGATCTAAAAGACACAGCGCGCGCCGATAATCTTCATAGCGGCAATGAGGAAAAATCTCCTGCAACAGGACTTCATTGCAATCTCCCTGATAAATGGTCGCATTTTGATGCGCGGCCATTCGATGCAGACGCTTTGCACGCGCTGCATTCATTTCAACAAAATGATAATGGCTAAACGGTGGCCGAATGGATAGTGCGCGCGCTGGACTGCCCTCAATTTCTTCGCCACTTTCTTTTGAAATATGAGTTCCCGCGCCTGCGAATCCGTCAATATAGGCGACGTGCTTAATGAAAGTCTGATTCTTTAAAATTTGCGCGTAAGCATTGGCGTATTCTTGCAAAATCTGAAGTTTGATTTCAGTCCAATACCCAACAACATCAAGACGTTCTTTTTTCATTGGTGTTTTGAAGCCCACATTTGCTGATTGATTTTACGGTTTACGCCCATTTACGAACTGAGTCGAGAAATTTCAGCCACTAATCCGGCAGCAGGTTGGCGTCTTTTTCCTCGACGTAGCGCAAGTGCGGAATGCGGCGTTTGCCGATCGTCAAAATCGCAAAGCCGGTCCATGAGGTCGCCGCCAGAATGAGCGCCACGGGCATCATGGTGTGTGAATCAAATATGCCGACGCTCGTGGAGGCGAGGCCGGAGACGCCGATCTGCAAAAAGCCCAGCATGGCAGAGGCGCTGCCGATGTTGCGGTCAAACGGCACGAGCGCCAGCGCCGCCGCATTGGGATAGGCCAGCCCAAGGCTGGACAGCGAAATGAACAGCAGCACAAGCGTGGCATCCAATCCAAACCAGCCAAGAATTGTCCCCGTGAGGAGGAGCAGCGCCACGGGACATTCCACCAGCAGCGTGGCGCGGAAAATCTGTTCGCTGGAAAATTTGCGCAGCAGCAGGATGTTGATCTGGTTGCTGCCGATGAAACCGGTGGCCAGTCCGGCAAAGATGGCCCCGAACTTTTGCGCGCTGACGTGAAACACTTCCATGAAGATGATGGGCGAGCTGGCCACATAGACGAGCAGCCCGGAAAAGGCGAACGCGCCGGACAGCGCATAGGTGATGAACTGCGGCTCGCGCAGGACAATGGCATAATTGCGCAGGATGGGCAGGAGCCGCAACGAGACGGTGGCATCGGGCTTGTGTCCCTGCGGCAGTCGCCACCAGCAAACGGCCAGCATCAGGACGACGAACGCGGACAGGACGATGAATACCCATTGCCAGCCGAGATGCACGGCCACAAAAACGCCGACGCTGGGAGCGAGCAGCGGTGAGACGCTCAGGATCAAAATCAGCAGCGAGATGATCTTGGCGGTTTCGTGCGCGGGAAAAAAGTCCCGCACCATGGCCATGGCCGCGACTTGTGCCGCGCATCCGCCCAGCGCCTGCACAAAGCGCATCGCCACGAGCCATTCCACGGTGCGCGAGCAGAGGCAAAGCAGCGACGCGACGATGAACAACACCATTCCGGCATACAGCGGCAGTTTGCGGCCGAAACGGTCGAGCAGGGGACCGTAAAAGAGCTGGCCGGCAGCCATACCTGTGAAGTAACTGGCAATGGTGAGGGAAATCCGGGCGGTGGAAGTGTGCAGCGCGGCGGCGATCTCCGGAAACGCCGGCAGATACATATCAATGGCGAACGGGCCGATGGTGGAGAGAGCGCCCAAGATGATGATGATCAAATGGCGGTTGTGAGATTGCACAATGGATTTAGTCAGGGCCACCCGCCAAATTTTATACAAGCGCTTTGGCCTGCGCAAAGGCCAATCGTGGCAGGCGGTCATTTTTCCACTCGTGTTCCCGCGTTCTGCCCGTTGTGTGGTTTTCGCGTGGTTCGTGTGTTTCGCGGTTCAAAATCTGTGTTTCGTCTGTGTCCATCTGTGGTTAAACCATGGCTGTGGGCAGCTTGCGCATTTTGGCCAAACGGTTACCTTTGAAGCGGTCATGGCGGGGTATTCCCAAAATAGTTGAGGGGTTTCAGCCGTGCCGGTGTATTGTAAGCAGCGCCCAATGTTGGGTGCTCAATTTGAACAGTTAAAATCAATATCATGAAATTATTCATTCGCCTCTGCCGCCCAGTGATTTGCGGGCTGGTTCTCGCAGCCCTCATCGCCATTCCATCCGCCATCCGCGCGGACGGCACCAACTCCGTTGCCGCCACCCCGCCCGTGCCGTATCCGCTCGATACGTGCCTCATCTCCGGCGACAAGCTGGGCGGCGACATGGGGCCGCCCATCGTGTTCATCTATCAGGACGCGGCGAAGGGTATCAACCAGGAGATCAAATTCTGCTGTCCGATGTGCAAGCCGAAGTTCCTCAAGGACCCGGACACCTACATGAAGACCATCAAGGCCGCCGAGGCAAAGGCCAAGGCCAAGGCCGCCAAGAATTGATGGGCGAAAGCCAAGAAATGTGGGGCGCGATGCGCCCATCGGTGTGAGATTCAAATCGTGAAAACGACGCTGGCCATAGTTTGCAGCCTGCTGCTGATGGGAACTCCGTTCCTGATGGCGCAAACGCCGTCGTCGTGCGTCAAACAGGTCCGCGCCTGCTGCCAGCACGGTGTCACAATGCCTTGCTGCGAGACAAAATCATCGCCCGATTCACAATCCAAACCGGTTGTCCCGTCGCAAACCGGCAATCAGGGCCAGCTTTCGCTTCTTGCTTCCGGCGCCTTGATTTGGACGCTGCCGGCTTATCCAGCGGATTCGATTTCCTCCCATTCCACGCTGTCTTCGATGGCCGCCAGCGCGCCGCTTTACGATCTGGATTGCGCCCGATTGATCTGACTTTTCCTCTTCCCCGCCCGTAGTGTGCCTTGAGCCGGTGCGCTTCGGTCCCGTTCCCTTGCTTCACGGAGTTTTTGTGCCCGTGATTTGTCCCAAACTGTTCCGCCGCGCACAAACGTCGGCAACCGAAACAAAAAACTGAAAATTAAATTTATGAAAACGAAAATGGTCTTGATTGTGGCAATGGCCGCGCTGCTTGGCGCCGGCGCGATTTGGTCTGCGCAGCATGGATTGCATACCACGACGGCGAGCGACCGCAAAATCCTCTACTACGCCTGCCCGATGCACCCGAACATCAAATACGACAAGCCCGGCGATTGCCCGATTTGCGGCATGAAGCTGCAACCGGTCTATGCGGACGCAACCAATACGAACGCGCCCGCCGCAACACCGATGAGTTGCTGTTCCACCGAAACAAATGCCGCGCCAGCATCATCAGGCTGCTGTCAGTAAGCACGGGGTTTTTTATGAAACCAAAAACCTTTCTACTCGTCCTGCTCGTTGCCGCCGCGAGTGCGGCGGCGACGTGGTTCGCCGCGCGGCACGAGCCTGCTCCAGCGGCTGCCGCTTCCACCGCTTCCACAGGCCGCAAGATTCTTTATTATCAAAGCCCGATGCATCCGTGGATCAAGTCCGACAAGCCGGGCAAATGCCCGATTTGCGGCATGAACATGGTGCCGGTCTATGAAAACGGGGAGAGCACCAACACCGGCTTCGGCCTCAAGCTAAACGCCGACAGCGTGAACGTTGCCAATGTCCAGACCGCGACGGTGGGTCGCCGGTCGCTTGTCCACTCGTTGCGTGTCGCTGGTGCGATTCAAATGACAGGGCCAACATATTTCGTCTTCAACGCCTACGAACGCGATCTGGTCTGGCTCGATGTCGGGCAGACGGTTGAAATCACCATCCCCGCGCTACCGGGGAAAACATACACGGCGCGCATCACACACATTGACACGAAGTTTTTCGACCCGAGCCGCGCCGATCAGACACACGGTATCCAGGTGCGCGCAACGGTGTCGGAAAATCTGGCCCACGTCGAAGGCGTCAAGCTCTGGCGGCCATTCGACGGCTTTTACGCCGAGGGCCGCGTGCTCGTGAATACGCCGGACGTGCTGACCGTGCCGCGCAACGCGGTGCTTCAGCCCGGGTCGCAGCCGGTTGTTTATTTGGATATGGGGAAGGGTTATTACGAACAGCACAAGGTGAAGCTGGGCCGCGTCGGCGATGAATTTGTCGAGGTCATCGACGGTTTGCAAGAGGGCGACAAAATCGTGACCTCCGGCGGACTGTTGATTGACGCCGAGGCACAGATTTCGCAAAGCGCGCAAGGTCAATAGCGGCCACAAAAACACAAAAATATGAACACGGAAGATATTTTCAAATTATGCGACCTCGTCCGCGAAACGGGGTTTGCCATCCATCGTTATCATCGGAACGGGCATCTGGAAAAGGTTTATCAGAATGCGCTGGTGCATCGCCTGCGCAAGCAGGGCGTCGAGGTTGAGGCGGAATTTCCAATGACGGTTTTCGATGAGGATGGCACGGTGCTGGGAGAATTTCGCGCCGACCTATTTGTTGCCAAATCATTGCTCGTCGAGATCAAGGCGGTAAAGAGGCTCAACAATGAGCACATCGCACAAATCCTCGGCTACCTGCGCGCCGCGCGGATTGAGCACGGCCTGTTGATAAATTTTGGCGGCAGCAAACTTGAGGTCCACAAATATATCCTGAATGAAAACCTTTAGTCTTTTTGCGCCTTTTGTGCGTTTTTGTGGCTTATGATCAATCGCATCATAGAATGGTCGTTGCGCAACCGCTTCCTGGTCTTTTGCGGCGTGGCGTTGCTCATCGGCTTCGGCGTCCGCGCCGTTTATCAAACGCCGGTGGATGCGATTCCCGACTTGAGCGAAAACCAGGTCGTCGTCTTTGCCGACTGGCCGGGGCGCAGCCCGCAAGAGGTCGAGGACCAGGTCACCTATCCGCTCTCCGTGAATTTGCAGGGGCTTGCCGGCGTGAAAACCGTCCGCGCCAACTCGATGTTCGGCTTCTCGCTCGTCACAATCATTTTCGACGACAAGATTGACAATTATTTCGCGCGGTCGCGCGTGCTGGAGCGGCTGAATTATCTCGGCAGCACGATGCCTGCCGGGGTCACACCGATGCTCGGCCCGGATGCGACCGGCCTCGGCTGGGTTTACCAATATTATCTCGACGTTGACCCGGCAGTTGCGTCTTCTCCCTCTCCCCTCGGAGGGGAGAGGGCCGGGGTGAGGGGTCAAAACAAAAATGAGGCTGCTCCTAAAAAAAATCCCCCACCTCACCCTGACCCTCTACCCCCCGCATTACGGGGCGGAGAGGAAAAAGAAATTGTGGGCGGCTATGATCTCGGTCGGTTGCGCGCGATTCAGGACTGGTTCGTGCGTTATCAATTGAATTCCGTTCCCGGCGTGGCGGAAGTTGCAAGCGTCGGGGGTTTCGTGCGGCAATACCAGATTGATGTCTCGTCGCTGCGGATGCGCGCGATGAACGTGACGCTGCAAATGGTCATGGACGCCGTGAAGCAGAGCAATCTGAACGTCGGCGGCAAGGTGATTGAGGAAAATGGGATGGAATTCGTCGTGCGCGGTGTCGGCCTCGTCAATTCCAACGCGGATTTGGAGAACATCGTCCTCACGCAGAGCAGCGGCACGCCGGTTTATCTCAAGGACGTGGCGACTGTGCAGGTTGGCGGCGATTTCCGGCGCGGCGCACTCGACATCGGCGGGCACGAGTCCGTCGGCGGCATCGTCGTCATGCGCACCGGCGAAAACGCGATGCAGGTCATCCGCGACGTGAAGGCCAAGATTGCGCAAATCTCGCCAAGCCTGCCGCCGGGCGTCAGCATCAAATCCTTTTACGACCGCAGCGAACTGATTGACCGCACGCTCGACACGCTCAAGCACGCGCTGACCGAGGAAGCCGTGCTCGTCACGATTGTCATCATCCTTTTCCTGTTCCATTTCCGCAGCATCCTCATCGTCACGCTGCCGCTGCCGCTTTCGATTCTTGTCTCGTTCATCCTGATGAACCAGTTCGGCATCACGTCGAACATCATGTCGCTCTCCGGCATCGCCATCGCCATCGGCGTGCTGGTGGACGCGGGCATCGTCATGGCCGAGAACGCCATCCGCCATTGCGAACTGGCGGAGAAAAAGAAAGGCGCGCGGCTGAACAAGGCTGAGTCGTTGCAAGTCACATTGGAAGCGGCGCAACAAGTCGGACGCCCGATTTTCTTTGCGATGGTCATCATCATTCTCGCGTTCGTGCCGGTGTTCGCGTTGAGCGGGCAGGAGGGGAAATTGTTTCATCCGCTCGCATTCACCAAAACCTTTGCGATGGCCGGTTCGACAATTTTGGCCATCACGCTTGTGCCGGCGTTATGCGCGACGTTCATTCGTGGTCCGTTCCGTTCCGAAGACTCAAATCCGCTCATGAAAATCCTGCTGGCGATTTATAATCCGGTTCTGGACTGGGCATTACGCTTCCGTAAAACCGTACTCGGCATTGCGTTGATTCTGGTCGCCGCCGCGCTGGTTCTGGCCTTTGGCGTTCCGCGCCTGATTGTCAATCAACTCTCAACTCTCAACCCTCAACTGGCAACGAAGTTGCCCCATGGCATGGGCAGCGAATTCATGCCGACGTTGAACGAAGGCAGCCTGCTCTTCATGCCGGTGCTGCTGCCCAGCACGTCGCTCACGGAAGTAAAACGCATCATGGCGTGGCAAGACCGGGTCATCAGCCAGACGCCAGAGGTTGCAAGCGTTGGCGGCAAACTCGGCCGCTCTGAGACCGCCACCGATCCCGCGCCCATCGAGATGATCGAGACGACCATCATGCTCAAGCCGGAATCGCAATGGCGTCTGGGCATGACCAAGGAAAAGCTTGTCGCCGAGCTGGAGGAAAAATTGTCGCAGATGCCCGGCTACGTCCCCGGATTTTTACAACCGATTGAGAACCGCATCCTGATGATCAGCACCGGCATCCGCGCGCAGGTCGGCATCAAGATTCTTGGCGACAACCTCGATGCGCTCCAGCAGAAGGCCTTCGAGGTCGAGCGCGTCGTCCGGCAGATTCCCGGCGCGGTCGGCGTGGCAGCGTCACGCACGGAAGGCAAGCCGTATCTGGATATCGAGGTGGACCGCGCGGCGATGGCGCGTTACGGCTTGCGCGCACAGGATGTGATGGATCTGGTCGAAGGCGGCATCGGCGGCGACAATGTTTCCACCGCGATTGCTGGGCGCGAGCGGATTCCCATCCAAGTCCGGCTGCAACGCAGCGAACGCGACGACATCGAGCATCTCGGCGATATTCTCGTGCCGACGCCCTCGGGTGACAGGGTTCCGTTCGGTCAGGTGGCGACCATTCATCGCGAAATCGGACCGAGCGAAATCAACAGCGAGAACGGGCGTTTGCGCGTGTTCGTGCAGGCGAATGTCGAGGGTCGCGACCTTGGGGGCTTTGTGAAGGAAACACAGGCGCGCCTCGCGAAGGAGATTTCCCTGCCGCCCGGCATGACAATTGAATGGAGCGGCCAATACGAAAACCAGATTCGCGCGCAGCACACCCTGCGGCTCATCGTGCCGGCGGCGTTGTTCGTCATTTTCCTGCTGCTCTACATCGTTTATCACAGCGCGAAGGAGGCGGCACACGTCATCCTCGCCGTGCCGTTCGCGCTGACCGGCGGTGTATTTCTGCAATGGCTGCTAGGCTACAACTTCAGCGTGGCCGTCTGGGTCGGCTACATCGCGCTGTTCGGGACGGCCATCCAGACAGGCGTCGTGATGGTCGTTTATCTGGACGAGGCGGTGAAAAAGAAAATGGCCGAATGCGGCGAAAACTTTTCGCGCATGGACTTGATCCAGGCGGTGAAGGACGGCGCGCGATTGCGGCTGCGCCCGAAAGTGATGACGGTGGCCACCATCGTCGCGAGCTTGCTGCCGATTTTATGGAGTCATCGCACCGGCGCAGAAGTGATGAAGCCGCTGGCCACACCGGTCATTGGCGGCATGTTGAGCAGCCTTGCCTGCATCCTGATAGTGACGCCGGTGATTTTCTGCTGGCTGCGCGAACGGGAAATGAAGAAGCCGTCTGCCGTTTGAAAATTTAATCGCAGAGCGATGTCTTGATGGTAGCCGTGGGATTTATCCCATGGCTACCGTCAGGGCTCGCTCCGCGACCGGAAAGTGAACACCCAAATATTTCCCCGCGCTATTCCAATTTCCCGCCGAGCTTCTTTTCCAATTCCGCGACGCGCTTGAGCAGTTCGGGCAAATGATGAACGGCAATGATCTGGCGTTTGGTGTCCCTGTCGGGCTGCGCTGGCGTGCCGAACCATTTTTCGCCGTCGGGGATGTCGTGCATCACACCGGATTGCGCGGCGACGGTGACCTGGTTGCCGATTTTCAAATGTCCGGCGAGGCCGACCTGTCCGGCGAGAATCACGTAGTTGCCCAGCTTGGTGCTCCCGGAAATACCGGCTTGCGCGATGACGATGCAATGCTCGCCGATTTCCACGTTGTGCGCGATCATAACGAGATTGTCTATCTTTGTGCCCTTGCCGATGACGGTGGAGCCGAGCGCGCCGCGATCCACCGAGACGTTCGAGCCGATCTCCACATCGTCGCCGATGACCACATTGCCGATCTGCGGCACCTTGCGATGGATGCCGCCGTCGAGAACGTAACCGAATCCGTCCGAGCCGATGACCGTGCTGGCATGGATGCGTACGCGGTTGCCGATTTCCGTGCGCGGATAAATCGTGACGTTTGGGAACAGATTCACGTCCTCGCCGAGCTTGGAGTCGTCGCCGACAAAATTGCCGGCTTGCAAAACCGACTGGGCGCCGATTTTCACGCGCTCGCCGATGGTGCAATGCGGGCCAACGTGCGCGGTCGGATCAATTTGCGCGGAGGCGGCGACGACCGCCGCCGGGTGGATTCCAGTGGGGAATTTTTGTTCGGGAAAGAAGAGCGCGAGGGTCTTTGCAAACGCGACGCGCGCGTTCGTTACGCGAATCAGGATTTTTTTCGCGGACAAAAAGCGTTTGTCGGCGATGATGGCGGTGGCGGCGCTTTGCTCGGCGCGGGCGAAATAATCCTCATTTTCGGCGAAGGTGATGTCGCCGGGTTGCGCACGTTCGGCGGGTGCGAAGCTTTTAAGGATGGCATTGCCATCGCCAACGACTTCGCCACCAACGAGTTTTGCGATTTCTGCGGCTGAATAGGACATTTGTTTGACTTGGTTCTCGCGGCTCACTATAAAGGGATGCAAATTCAGTTCAACCCCAAGTTTTATGGCGAAAACTTTGCGTGTCGGGATGATAGGTCACCGCTTCATGGGTAGGGCGCACTCCAATGCCTGGCGGCAGGCGCCCCGATTCTTCAACCTCAAGGCCAACATCGAGCTGCACACGATTTGCGGCCGTGATGCCGGTGCGGTGCAGGCGGCGCGCGCCCAGCTCGGCTGGCAGCATGCCACAACCGACTGGCGCGAAATCGTCGAGTCGCCGCTCATTGACATCGTGGACATCGTGACGCCGACGTACACGCACGCGGACATGGCGATTGAAGCGGTGAAAAATGGAAAGCATGTCCTGTGCGAAAAGCCGCTCGGCCTAAATCTCAAGCAATGCGAGCAGATGTTCGCCGCCGCGCAAAAGGCAAAAGTCGTCCACATGGTCTGCCACAATTACCGGCGCATCCCGGCGATAGCGCTGGCGAAGCGGATGATTGGCGAGGGCGCACTGGGCCGGATTTATCATTTCCGCGCCCGTTACGCGCAGGATCGTCTGGCCGACCCGGAATTTCCAGTGGACTGGCGGCTGCAAAAGGAATTCAGCGGCAGCGGCGTCCACAGCGACATCAATTCGCATATCATTGATCTGGGACGTTATCTCGTCGGCGAATTCAAGAATGTCTGCGGCTTGGTGAACACGTTCATTCCTGAACGGCCGCTGCCGGATTCGGTGGCGAAAGGACAAAGGAAAATGGGAAAGGTGACCGTGCCGGACTCGGCGGCATTCCTAGGCTGGATGGGAGACGGTACGCTGGCCAATCTGGAGGCGACGCGCTACGCGCTGGGCCGCAAGAACCATATCGAAATCGAAATCAACGGCAGCAAAGGCTCGATCTATTTCGATTTCGAGGACATGAACAAAATCAAATTTTACAACGGCGACGACCCGCCGGACCGGCGCGGCTTCCGTGAAATCCAGGTGACCGAGCGCGGCAGCGTGCAGCCTTACGTTGGCAACTGGTGGCCGCCGGGACACGGCATCGGCTACGAACACACGTTCATCCACGCCGTAGCGGATTTTGTGAACGCCTGCGTCGAGGGTAAGTCGGTGCATCCGACATTCGAGGACGGCTTGAAAAACCAGCGCGTGCTCACGGCGGTGGAGGAATCATCCAAGACCGGCAAGTGGGCGAAGGTGTAATTAAGCCGAAGCGGCTGTGAGGTGCAAATTGTTAAAGATGTGGAGGACAAGAAGTAATGGGGCGAGAATGGAAATTCTGGTGGATTTGGTGGGGCATAATTGCTGGGATTGGTGTGTTGCTTTGGATAAAATTTCGTTTGGCTTCAAATTAGGACGCTGCCAACTTTCGCGCGTCCTTGCCAGAGGACTCGTTTTTAATCTACCCTGCGGCTTGACTAAAAAGCCGTGACCTCTCTTGAACAAATCATTCCCGAATTGCGGGACGCCATCGGCCCGGTGATTTTGATTTCCGGCGTCGGGCTGCTGCTGCTCACCATGACCAACCGGCTGGGCCGAACCATTGACCGCGCCCGGCAATTGAAGGCCGAGCTGTCGAAGCGCACCGAGGTGGAGCATCAGCACTTGCAGGAGCAGGTCGCCATTATTTATCGCCGCGCGAAATTGATCCGGATGAGCATCACGCTCGCGGCATTGAGCGCGCTGCTGGCGGCGGCGCTGGTCGTCACTCTGTTTGTGACCGCGCTGTTGCAGTGGCAAAACGGATGGCTCGCCAGCGTCATGTTCATCGCCTGCATGATTTCGTTGATAGCCTCGCTCATCGCGTTCATCCGTGACATCAATCTGTCGCTGCACGCGCTCAAGCTGGAATTGGGAAGCGACCGGGAGTCAAAAACCGGCGATGCCATGTGATTTGGCAGTTATATTTGACATGGCCGCGGTTGGCCGTGTCGCGGAGAAAAAGTGGCGGAGGGCCGCCGCAGTCTAAGATGCTTTGTGCGGATCGGGCGTCTTGAAACACCGCGGCAGCGTCTTGGACTGCGCCAGTCTTCTGGTGCTTTGCCAAGGGACTTTCGTTTGCCTTGAAAAAGGACCAATTTCAGCATGAACTGCTGTATCGTAAAAAAGAATCTATGTACATCGTGGCGGTCAGCGACGAAAATTATTTTATGTCTGCTGGCTTTCGCGCTCTTTATCGCCGATGAACCGCTAACCGCGCAAACCAACCTCTTCGTCGCTTCCGACGGCAGCGCAAAATTCAAATCAGTCCAGGAAGCCGTCATGGCCGTGCCTTCAGGCAGCCGCGAAAATCCCGTCGTCATCCACATCGCGCCCGGCACTTACAAGGAATTGATTTACATCCAGCGCGAGAAAGGTTTCTTCAAGCTCGTCGGCCTAAATCCGACAAACACCATCCTCACGTTCAATCTTTATGCCGGCATCACCAACGCCGAGGGCAAGCCCATCGGCACCTTCAAGACGCCTTCGACCACGATTGACGCGGACGATTTCACGGCAGAGAACCTGACGTTCGAGAATTCCGCCGGGCCGGTCGGGCAGGCGCTGGCCATCCGCGTGGATGGCGACCGCGCGGTATTCCGCAACTGCCGCTTCCTCGGCTGGCAGGACACAATTTTGCTCAACCGCGGGCGGCAGTACTTTTGGGATTGTTACATTTGCGGCCATGTGGATTTCATTTTCGGCGCGGCGACGGCGTGGTTCGAGATCTGTGAAATCCATTCGCTGCGCGACGGCTGTCTGACCGCCGCTTCGACTCCGCAGGACCAACCGTTTGGCTTTGTTTTCTCCAATTGCAAAATCACCGGTGAGCCGGGCGTGAAAACTTATCTCGGCCGGCCGTGGCGGATTTACGCCAGCACGGTTTATTTGAACACGGAAATGCCGGAGGCCGTCCGGTCGGAAGGCTGGAACGATTGGAATAAGCCGGAGACGCACCAGACGGCGCGTTACGCAGAGTTCAACAGCGCCGGCGCGGGCGCGAGTCCGACCAATCGGCCTGGCTGGACAAAACAATTGACCGCAGCCGAGGCGAAACAAATCACGGTGGAAAAAGTGCTCGGTGGTTTGGACGGCTGGAATCCCAAAGTGAATGAATAAATTGCCAAGCTTTTCTTAAAATGATTCAACATACAAATTTGTTGCATGGCCTGCGCACGTTCCTCGTTTGTCCGCTGCTTTTTATTGTAGTGCCGCTTTCAACCATTCCTACGCCTGCTGCGGTGGAAAACACTCCAGCCGGAGCGTCGGCGCAAACCGCCGCTCCGCAGGCATGGTTGCAAGTGCCGGCCATTTTGTCCCGCATCGTGCCGCCGACCTTCCCAGGCAGCGACTTTGTCATCACCAATTATGGCGCGGTCGGCGATGGTGCGACGGACTGCACAAAGGCGTTTGCAGGCGCCATTGCGGCGTGCAATCAGGCCGGTGGCGGAAGGGTGGTCGTGCCCGCCGGGAAATTTCTGACCGGCCCGATCCATCTTTTGAGCAATGTGAATCTTCACATCAACAAGGACGCCACGGTTCTGTTCACCACCAACACGGAAGCGTATCTGCCCGTGGTCTTCACGCGTTACGAAAGCACCGAGGTGATGAATTATTCGCCGCTAATATACGCGTTCGAGCAGGAGAACGTCGCCATCACCGGCGAAGGCACGCTGGATTCGCAGGCCGCTCTCGGCGTCTGGCATTCGTGGAAAAGCGGCAAAGACAGCACCAGACTTGTTGGAATGGGCAACAACGATGTGCCCGTCAAGGACCGCGTGTTTGGAGCGGGCCATTTCCTGCGGCCTTATTTTATCCAGCCCGCGCGCTGCCGGAACGTTTTGATTAAAGGCCTGAAAATCCTTGGCTCACCCATGTGGGTCATCTCGCCGCTGTATTGCACGAATGTCACCGTGCGCGGCGTCACCGTGGAAGCCACCGGCCCCAATACCGACGGGTGCGACCCGGATTCCTGCACCGACGTGCTCATCAAGGATTGCAGTTTCAGTGACGGCGACGATTGCATCGCCATCAAATCCGGTCGCGACCGTGACGGCCATCGCGTCAACACCGCCAGCCGCAATCTCGTCATCCAGAACTGTCAATTCAAGGCCGGCCATGGCGGCGTTTCGGCGGGCAGCGAAACTGCGGGTGGCATTGAGAATGTTTTCGCGGAGGATTGCACCTTCGACAGCCCTGACCTGGACTATGCGTTTCGTTTCAAGACCAATCCCGCCCGCGGGGGATACGTCAAAAATGTATTCATACGCAACTGCAAGGTTCAGACGGCCAGGTTCGGCATCCACATGACGCTGCGTTATGGCGGCGCCGGCGCGCTTGAGGGTCCCTACACGCCTGAAATGGGAAACATCGACATCCGTGACTGCACCTTTGCCAACCTCACCAAACAACCCATCTTCATTGAAGGCTACGACGAGAAAATACAAATTACCGGAGTGACCATTGCCAACTGCACTTTCCAGAACGCTGAGGACCGGAACACCATCACCAACGCCAGCGATATCCATCTGCTCGACAACCAGTGGGGCGTCGCAACGGTTCCTTGAACGCGTTCGCTACCAATGATTTGAGCTGTTCTTGGTTGCATGTAAGATAACCTTCTTTGCCTCAGATAAACATCCGATGTTTACAAGGGTTGGAGATGTGCTAATCTCCTTCAATTCTAAAATAACCATTATGTAATGGAAACATCTTTTCCTAAATGAACAGTATCATACTAATGGGCTTGAGGCGCTTTGACTTGCTTTGTTTTGGGAAAGATGCGTCCAGTTGAATCCCCGTAGTTAAGGATGCCAAAAAATCTATGAAAATAAATGGAAAAGTTGGGTTTACGTTGATTGAACTACTCGTTGTCATCGCAATCATCGCCATTCTGGCGGCTCTTCTTTTGCCGGCACTGGCGGCAGCGAAACACAAGGCAATTACGGCGCAATGCATCTCAAATATGCACCAGATTTCAGTCGGTTGTGCGGTATATGCAAATGAATATGATGACTGGTATCCGGTGTGGTCCGATCACCTTGCAAATCCTGGCGGTCACCCGTTAAATGAAATCCACAGCCAGTCCTATGCCTATTGGGCGGTTGGTCCTGAGGCCGTCCCTGCAAACACGCCAATACCACAAAATGCCAGTAAAACAGTTTATGATTTCCAAAATCTTGGCCTGCTATATTGTACTCGCGCGGCGGGTGATGGCAAAATCCTTTTCGATCCGGCTTTCAATGCTTCGAGTTCACCTGCCCAGCCGAGCATCAACACCTATTCTTTCCCGTCTTTTCTTTCTTCAGATAGTGGAAACAACGGAACCGGTGGAGCAAGTGGTACCGGCGGGGAAGTATTTTCTAGCTATTTATTCAATCCACGGGTCGTAAATGCAGCGGGCTATCAAATGGGTGCCCAACACGACCCGACAACTCTGCGTCTCATGCAAAAGCAGAGCCAGGCAAGGCATAAATTATTTATGATGGATTATGTGCAAACTCCTGATTTGGGCATACCACCGGTTTTCGGCCCCGCATCGTTCGCCCATTATCCGTCCAAGGGATTTTGCGTTCTCTTTGCCGATGGCTCTTCCGGGCTTATGTCCAGCGTGTCTGCCCTGACAAATCTCCTTTCAGGCTCATTTACCACCGTGCAGACGCAACCCTCATGCGTGGGTTATGACAACCTCTTTGATGAGCTTGAAGCCGCCGATAACCAGTGATTGCGTGATATTGGTTGGTGATCAAACAATCTCATGACTGATGTGTCTGCCTTGAATGGCGACACTGTGGAGGAATCACATTTCCCCAAAAAGTGAATGATGATTTGGCGAATTCAATCTATAGTCTGCGCGGAACGTATTAACCAATGAGGCGGTTGGATTCACGAAGTCAGAAAAAGACTGAAGCGCCTGCTTCAGATGAAGCGTGTCCCGCGCCGTCGGACAAAAATGTTTCCGGCGAGCACTGGCGGTTTTGTCCGCAATGCGGGCACGAGTTGATCAATGAGAAATGCAAGCTGCGCTGCCCGCGCTGCCATTATTTCATGAGCTGCTCGGATTTCGATTTCGCGGGCTAGCCGCGAATTCATTAAAATAATTTTCATTCGTGCCAATTCGTGAAATTCGTGTAAACATTTCCAGCCCATGAACGAATGGAACATCCAGTCCCGCGCGTCGGCATGCGAGTCGTGCGCACGGCCCTTTGCCAACCGGCAGCCGTATCACACGCTGCTTTCCGACGAACGCGCGGAAACTTTGCGCCGAATGGACATTTGCGAAGCCTGCTGGCAAAATCAGTTCAGCGAGGGCGCGAGCGAGCGCAAAGGGTTTATCTCGCACTGGCAGGGTATTTTTGAATTGCCGCCGCCCGTGGTAGATGCTATCCAGAAGGAAACCGCCGAGACGCTCCTGCGCAAGCTCATCGAGCAGAACGAACCTCGCTACGCGCCCGCCGCTTTCATTCTCGCCGTGATGCTCGAACGCAAGCGCATCCTAAAGGTGAAGGAGCAAATCGTCCGCGACGGCCGGCGGGTGTTCATTTATGAGCAGCCGGGGACGGGTGACGTTTTCACAATCGCCGACCCGGATTTGCGGCTGGACCAGCTCGAAGCCGTCCAGCGCGACGTGGCCGCATTGCTCGAACACGGCTTGAATCCGCCAGCAACCATTCAAAATGACAATTCACCGCCTCAAGTAGTGGAACAACCGGTTGAAACATCATCTCAAAGTTGAATTGGCGATTTATGATCTGCGATTTGAAACTGAATTCGCCGACTTTTGGACGATCGTAAATCGCAGAGCATAAATCAAAAATATCTTTCGCCGTGTCCGACCTTGCCGCATTTCAAAGCCGCCTCGGCTGCAAATTCCGGGACGAAAATCTGTTGCGCCTCGCGCTCACGCATCCTTCCGTCGCGCATGAGGCCAACACGGCGACAGCGCATAATCAGCGGCTGGAATTTCTTGGCGATGCGGTGTTGCAACTCGTGCTGACTGGCGAGTTGTATGAAAAGTTTCCCGCGTTTGACGAAGGCCCGCTGACAAAGGCGCGCGCCAAGCTCGTCAACCGCCGGACGCTGGCCGAGCATGCCCGCGCGCTCGGTCTCGGCGCTCATCTGATTTTGGGGCACGGCGAGGCAAGGCACGGAGGACGCGAGCGGCCGTCGGCGCTGGCGGACGCATTCGAGGCGTTGCTGGGGGCGATGTTTCTGGATGGCGGATTTGGCGCGGCGCGGGAATTCATCCTGCGCGAATTCAGCCCTGCGTTTGGCAGGTTGAGCGTGCTGCCTACGATTGAAAATCCAAAGGGCGAGTTGCAGGAATTATTGCAGACACGCTCGCCGCTAGCGCCGGAATATCAAACCATTTCCGCCACCGGGCCGCACCATGATCGCATGTTTGAGTGCGTTGTGTTGCATGACGGCATCAAACTCGCACATGGCTCCGGCAAAAGCAAAAAAACAGCCGAGAGCGACGCGGCCCTGGCGGCGTTGAAAAGATTGCGCGAGGAATCGGAGGTCAAGACCGGTTCTTGAGCAGGTCGCGGATTTCCGTGAGAAGCTGTTCGGTAGGCGAGGGCGGCGCGATGGCTTCCTCTTTTTTCACCATCTTGTTCATCAGTTTTATCATCAGAAAAATGCAGAACGCCACGATGAGAAAATTCAGCGTTATGGTCACGAAATCACCCCACGCGAGTACAGGGCCGGCTTTTTGCGCCAAATCCAGGGGTAAATGCGCGTCGGGAGTTGTCGAAGCCGCCGCATAGGCTGCCTGTGCCTGTCGCACTTTTTCGGACAACGGAAAGTAAAGGTTGGTGAAATCAATGTTCCCGACGAGCCGGGCTATAGGCGGCATGATCATGTCCGAAACCACCGCGCTGACAATTTTTCCAAACGCCGCGCCGATGATGACGCCGACGGCGAGGTCCACCACGTTGCCGCGCATGGCGAACGCCTTGAACTCATCCAACATGGGTATTTTCACGGTTTTCATAATTGGTTTCTTCCGCGATTCAGTTTGCCCGCGCCGTCCCTAAAAATCAACCCGCCTTTAATACCTCGGCACGTTTCGGTCAATTTCGTCCGACCACGCGTTGATGCCGTCTTTGACGTTCTTGACGTATTTGAAGCCCTGTTCGCGCAAAAATTCCATCGCCGAATGCGAGCGCGCGCCGACTTTGCATAGAAGATAGTATTGTGTGTTCGGATCCAGCTCCGTGAAGCGGCTGCGCAATTCGCTCAACGGCAGCAGCGGCACGCCTTCCACCCTGGCGATTTCGTATTCAAAGGCTTCGCGCACGTCAACGACCTTGATACCGAGGCCCGGATTGTCCAACGCCTTCTTCATGTCCTGAACAGTAACCTCGTCCGGATTGGCCAACGGCGCTGCCGTCTCCGGCACGATGCCGCAAAATGTTTCGTAATCAATCAATTCCTTGATCGTCGCGTGTTCGCCGCAAACGGGACATGCCGGGTCGCGGCGAAGTTTTAACTCCCGAATCTTCATGTCGAGCGCGTTGAATAGCACAAGCCGGCCGACCAGCGAAGTGCCTTTGCCGATGGCAAGCTTCAAAATTTCCGTCGCCTGGATGCAGCCGATGATGCCGGGCAGCACGCCGAGCACGCCGCCTTCCGCGCAACTCGGCACCATGCCCGGTGGTGGCGGTTCGGGATAAAGACAGCGGTAGCACGGTCCGCCGAGATGCGGCGCGAATACGCTCGCCTGTCCCTCGAAGCGGAAAATCGAGCCGTAAACATTTGGCTTCTTGAGCAGCACGCACGCGTCGTTCGTCAGGTAGCGCGTCGGGAAATTGTCCGTGCCGTCCACCACGATGTCGTAGGGCCGAATGAGGTCGAGCGCGTTTTCGGACGAGATGCGCGTGTTGTGGATCACGACTTCGCAATTCGGATTGATGCCGTGAATCGTTTCCTTGGCAGACTCGGCCTTGGAACGGCCCACATCGGCGTCGGTGTGGAGAATCTGCCGTTGCAGGTTGGAATAATCCACCGTGTCGAAATCCACGATGCCAAGCTTGCCGATGCCTGCAGCGGCGAGATACATGGCGATGGGCGAGCCGAGGCCGCCCGCGCCGATGCACAGGACGCTGGTGCCTTTGATTTTCTTTTGGCCGGCCAGGCCGACTTCCGGCAGAATCAGGTGCCGCGAATACCGGCGGATTTCGTCATTGTTCAATTCCATAAATCAAATTCAAGGGGGAGTATAGTAATCCAGCGGTTGAAGAAATCAAGCCGCACAGTCTGGTTGGGATTTACGGCCAATCGTCGCCGTGCTGATATTTGTTCAAATCCGCTGCGCGAAATGCAGCGATAAAATCCTTGATGAATTCATCCTGCGGCTTTTGTTCCAGCGTCACGCGCAGCAATTTGAATTTCTCCGGCACTTTGTCCTGACGGACGTTATTGATGAAACCAAAATCGCGAGTGAAACAGACCTCGAAATTTTGGATTGCGAATTGGTAAAGTTTGCCGTTATCCAAACCCTGCATCCGCAACGTGATGACCGACTCGACTTCGTGGCCTTCCGCGCGCAACGCGGCGACGAGCTTGCGCGGCAGGTTCTCGTCCAGCAGGATTTTCACGCCGGATGCAGTTCTTTTTGATGCGCCAGTTCCGCCAGCGCGCCGCGCACCGATTCCTCGGTCAGGCTCGGATAAGCGTCCACGATCTCGGCGACCGACAGGCCGGCGGCGAGCGACTCCAGGATGAGCGCCACGGAAATGCGTGTGCCACGAACACGTGGACTTCCACCCAAATGCTCCGGGTCGGCGACAATCCAGTTCTTCATACCAATCAATTTAACTGATTTGACCGGATGCTCAAGCCGGGAAATGCCCGCGAGTTTAGTATGGATTTACGCCGGATTTTTGAGATACTGCCCGTCCGATGAAACCGATTGTCAAACTGTTGCTCGAAGGCGGCAGCCTCAACACCGCGCAACTGGCGCAGGTGCTCAAGCTGTCCGAGGCCGAAGTGAACCGCCAGCTCGACGAACTCAAAAACGAGGGCGTGCTGCTCGGCGTCCGCCCGGTGCTGAATCTTTCGCAGGAAGATTCCGGCGTCGTCCGCGCCGTCATCGAGGTGCGTATCACGCCCGAGCGCGGCGGTGGCTTCAACCGCCTCGCCGAGCGCATCAGCCGGTTCGACGAGGTGGAGTCGTGCTGCCTCATGTCCGGCGGCTACGATTTGCTGGTGTTTGTCAACGGCGCAAGCCTGCAAAAAGTCGCCGCGTTCGTGTCCGAAAAACTGTCCACCATCGAAGGCGTGCTGTCCACCGCCACGCATTTCATGCTGCGTTCCTACAAGGAAAACGGCTTCCTGATCGAAGGCAAAGCCGCGGAAAACGAACGGCTCAAAGTCACGCCGTGAAAAGCAAACGGATGAATGGATTTTTGGATTTATGAATTGAGCGTGCGCCCCACCCATCCAAGAGTCCACCCATCCAACAATCCAACAATCCAGCTATGGACTCCTCACGTCACATCGCCAAGCACGTCATCAACCTACCCAAGTCAGGCATCCGCGACTTTTTTGAGATCGTGTCGAAGATGAAGGACGTCATCTCGCTCGGCATCGGCGAGCCGGATTTCGACACGCCATGGCACATCCGCGAAGCCGGCATTTACGCGCTGGAAAAGGGCAAGACCCATTACACTTCCAACCTCGGTTTGATTGAACTGCGTCGCGCCGTCGGCAAATACGTCGAGAAAAATTATTCCGTCAGTTACCGGCCCGAAGACGAAGTCATCATCACCGTCGGCGTGAGTGAGGCCCTTGACCTCGCCTGCCGCGCGCTCATCAATCCCGGCGACAAGGTGATGTTCCACCAGCCGTGTTACGTCAGCTATTCACCGAGCATTACGCTGGCACATGGTGTGGCCGTGCCGGTGCCGACGTTTGCGAAGGATAATTTTGCGCTAACCGTTGAGTCGCTCCGCTCCGCGTGGCAGCCGGACTGTAAGTTGCTCATGCTGAACCTGCCGTGCAATCCCACCGGCGGCACCTGCGACCGCACGCAGATTGAAGCCATCGCGAAGTTCGCCGTGGAAAAGGATTTGATCGTCTTGAGCGACGAGATTTATTCCGAGCTGACGTTCGAGGGTGTTCACACCAGCATTGCCAGCATTGCCGGTATGAGGGAGCGCACGATTTTCCTGCACGGATTTTCCAAGGCGTTTGCCATGACCGGCTGGCGCATCGGCTACGCGTGTGGCCCGGCGGCGCTCATCGAGGCGATGATGAAAGTGCATCAATACTCGATGCTCTGTGCGTCCATCATCAGCCAGGAAGCCGCCATCGAGGCGCTCCTGCGTGGCGAGGACGCAATGAAGAAAATGCGCGACCAGTATCATCGCCGACGCGACTTCATCGTGCGCCGGTTCAATGAAATCGGGCTGAAATGCCATCTGCCGCGCGGCTCGTTCTATGCGTTCCCGGACGTTTCAGTTACTGGGCTGAACGAAAAAGATTTCGCCATCGGCCTGTTGCAGGCGGAAAAAGTGGCGATGGTTCCTGGCACGGCGTTCGGCGCGAACGGCGCTGGCTTCTCCCGCGCGTGTTTTGCCACGAGCTACGAACAGCTCATCGAAGCATGCAACCGCATCGAGCGGCATGTCCAGTCATTGGCGAAAAACCCGTAGTATTAGAGGGTGTTCCGAAAGCCAAAATGCGACACCTTGATTTTATTGAGGGAAACGATGTTTCATCGTTTTCGTTTGATAATTCCCCATCAGGTCGCA
>Ga0302320_10009321_pt1 | contig 21144 bp, 19 predicted proteins | sample Bog_T0_3_FD_202130 | JGI IMG/M metagenome (GOLD analysis project Ga0302320, IMG submission 202130) | Peat permafrost microbial communities from Stordalen Mire near Abisko, Sweden - Bog_T0_3 | ecosystem: Environmental > Terrestrial > Soil > Wetlands > Peat | place: Sweden: Abisko, Stordalen Mire...
GGTGCGGACAGTGCTGGTGGTCGATCCTCTGCTGGTGACGCAACCGGTTCAGGTTTACATCGCCAACGACGTGAATTAGGGAGCCCGCCTTCGGGCCACGAAGGGCGGAAAAGAGCCGGTTTCTGGGAAAATGCAACGGAAACCGGGGGCATGACTCTTGCAGCAATGCATTCATTTCATTGGTCTTACTTCCATAAAGCCATCAAAAAGGGAATGCATGCCGGGGGTGGGGGATTTTTTTTCCCGTCCTTGCCAAGGGTCTGCCCAGGTGCAACAAATGATTTGGTTTGTGCCACGAAAATGAGCGGAATCGTGCATATCCCGAATGCTCCGCTGGCCGAACCCCGTACCAGGCGGAGTCTCCTGGCTTCGATCCTCATGGGGTTCCTTCCGGGCGGGCTCGCATGCTAAACGAAAGCACTTTATTCCTCTATGTACTCTTGGGAAATGATTCCGCGCAAAATTTGGTTCTTGACACGGCCCTAATTTTCGTTTACTTTGCAATACAAAGTGAATGCGCATTGAACGAGTTGCACGTTCTTCTCGTCCTTTTTCCGCCATCGCTTTTGAACTCGCCCTCGGCGGCCTGACGCTTGGATTTGGCCGTCCGGGGCCCCGCATCGGGAGTACGCGTGTGCTCTGAACGGGGCTTTCCCGCAAATCTACTTTGCGCTGCAAAGTACAGTCGAATCTACGATTCCCAAGAAAAGAAGTGAGCGACTTTTCGCTATCGCAATCGAGCCTGCAGGCACGGATCAGTTCGCGTTCCATGGGCATGAAACTCATTCTCGTGGGCGTCTTGGCGCTGTTGATGACCGTCCCTGCTTTTTTTGTCGGCAGGTTGGTTGACGAGCGAAGCCAAGGGCTCGCGAACTACATACAACAAGCAAATGGGCATCAGGGCGCACAGCTGACGCTCCTCGGTTCGTCCATCAAATTGGTTGATTCATATCGATCTGTCTCCCGATCGCTGAAATATGTGCTTCTGTTTCTGGGACTGGCGTTTCTTACCTACTTTGTGCTCGAAGCGACGACCGGCAAACGGGTCCATCCAGCGCAATACGTCCTTGTCGGCGTGGCTCAACTTATCTTCTATCTGCTCTTGCTTTCCCTTTCCGAGAAAATTGGCTTCGATCTCGCGTTCCTGTTTTCGGGCGGAGCCACCGTGGCCCTGCAATCCGTGAATGCCAATTGGGTATTCGTCAGCCGCTTACAGGGAATCAGGGCACTTGTGACCTTCAGCCTGCTGTACGTCCTGATCTATTTGCTTTTGCGCCTTGAGGACGATGCTTTGCTGATCGGAGCCCTTGACGGTCGCGGCTGTCATGTACTTCACTCGCCGGATCGACTGGTACAGTTCTCTGCCGGGAATCGGCGCACCGTAGTGCTCGGAGGCCGGAATGACTCATTTTGGCCTCCTCGCCGCGGTCTAAGAAACTCTTGTCGCCGACAGTTTGATCGTCCCGGAGTTGTTGAAGTAGAAGCCGGGAACGTCGTTTGCATAGCAGTACAGGGCGCCATCGGCGGCCGGCTGCCAGCGGAGGTTCTTTCCGATCAGGAAAGTTCCCTTTTCCTGCTCACCGACTGCCCCGATGAGTGCGAACCAGTTGTCCTTTGGCCGCCGCCGCAGAGGAGCGAAGATGCGCATGAGCAGCGATGGGCTCTGGTAGCCATCGGGGCCCGATCTGATTTGCGCGTCGTTCCAAGTTCCGGTTGCGGAGATTTCGTAGGTCTCGCCCGGATGCACTTCGAGGGTGGTATTGTTCCACATCAAGCACGCAAAGATGCCAAAGGTAGCACTCTGACCCGGAGCCAATTGCAATTGGCTCGGAACCGTCTGATGGTCGGGCTCAATGGTCATCTGTTGGGGGAGATTGGACGGCTTGTAGGCGGGAAGGAGCTGCTGTCTGTGCAGGACGCTCGCGTGAATACAGGAGTTTTCCGGAACGAACCTCCGCCGGAAGAGGTTGAGCCGCGGCCAGCCCAGCCACCGCTCTTTGAGCGCTCCGGGGGCGGAGACTTTTCTTCTGGTGACCTTGGGCCAAAATTCTCCCAGCCACCAGGAGGGGGTGAGGGAGTTGTGAATGGGAGCGTTCGCCAGGGGCCGGGCGTGGTAGATGCTCTCCAACATCAAACGCACTTTGGCATCGTTCAGCATCAGCTTGTTCTCCCCTGCCTCCTGAAGCATCCACTTGAGCGTGATGTTCGCCAGTCCGCTCTCCGCCTCGTCGTAGCTGCCTCCGACGTCGGAATGGACCCCGGCAAACCAGACTTGCTTGATGCTGCGTCCGAAATCGTGACAAGTCAGGTTGGAGCGGAAGAAGGCTCGCCGCTCATCGAGAGATACGGCGTGCCGGATCACGGAAACTTCCGCGAGTTCATAGGTGTAGGGGAGGCTTCCAGGCTTCACCCCGATCGGGTCAAGAATCCATCCGACGGAGCTGACGGTGTCCCATATGCCGAGAAAATGCGGTTTGCAGTCCCGTCCGAAGGTGCTCTTAAATCCAGCGGCAATTCTAAATCTGTTTGGCGAGCCTTTGAATTTCGCCAGCCAGCCGTCTCTCTTCTTGAAGAGTCGCATGGCATACGGAATCAGGCCCTCGTTTCCAGGACTGAGAAGGCCCACCATTTGCAACATGCCGCAGAGCGCGCGCGCGGTATAAGCGCCCCGGCTGAAACCGAAAATGTAAATGGCATCCTTCTCTTCAAAGGTCTGCATCAGGAAGCGATAGGCGTCCACGATGTTTTCCGACAGGCCATAGCCGAACGCGAGGCCGCGGAACTTTGTCCAGGCCCGTCCGGCCTCGGAGAGGGCGCGCATATCTCCCATCGTGCCAACGCCCGGGTGATAATAAGTGACTTGCCGTCCCGGAACATTATGGAGACATTGGTAGAGCTTTACAACATTCGACTTTCTCTCTCCATACTCGTTTCCAGTGCCATCGCAGCAGATAACAATGTTTTTCATGCGAAGCCCTCGACCCATGACTTATCAAATTAGCCATTATTGCATGGATTTGGGATGAAGCGGCAAACGGAGGGAGTTTGTGTAAGGGGAAAAGACATGCGGTCCTGCTGGGGCGACAGCCTTGCTGCCGATTGGACTGTTGGGGCGCATAATGGCAGAGTCAGCAGTTTGCGCCATCGTCCGTGAAGCAGGGGTCGCTGAGGTCGGCGGCGCGCTGCTTTGTAACGTAAGTCAGCCAGGTTTCGCGGGTCGTCCCGGGGTAGCGCAAGGTGGCGAAGGTGGCGAAGGCGTCGCGATAGATGAGCCAGAGGCGCTCGGTGGCGCGGATGCTGGCGCGGGTGGGGGCGTCTCCGGACTGGTGCCCCTGGGTGGGGTTGGCTTCCGCATCGGGGGCGGCGGCGATGACTTTGGCGTAGGCCGCATTCAGTGCCTTTTCCGTGGCGGCGAAATCGGCTGGAGTTGATTGAGGCACTTGACCGGCCTCGAATGCACGCAGGGCAGCCAGGAACGCATCTTCGCGCTCACGGTGGATGCCGTCCCATCCGCCGCTGAAGAGGAAGTGAGGCATGACGGAGATCTCGTTGCTATCGTGCGCTTCAAAGTAGGCGCGCAAGGCCGCGAGGAGGCGGTCGAAGGCCTGCTGCTGGGCGGAGGAGAGGGTCCGCTTGATGGCGGCGAACGCCGCTTCGCGGTCCTGGTCCTTCAACTCGGTCGAAATGAGATCGCACTCGGTGAGCATGCGGCCCAGGGGCGCTACGTAGCCGCACATGTTGAGGTGGGGGCAGGGGAGGATATCTTGGCGAGGAGTTCGTTGAAGGTATCGGCGCTGGGGGTATCGGGGGCTTCGGCGGAAACAATTTGGCCGTTTTCCATGGCCTCGCAGGCGAAGCGCTGGGCGAGGGCCGGGTTGCGCGGCACGCCGTCTCCATTTGCGTAGAGCATGGTGAGGACGATGACGCCACTGATTTCGCCTCTGATATCCGCGCCGGGAGTATCGGGATCGACGTTTCCGTTGCGATCGAAGTTGATTTTGTTGCGTTCGGCGATGGCGCAGGCGCGTGCCGAAGCGAAGTCGACCGGGCCGCCGATGCCGTAATACGGCTTGTAAGACGCGCAGGCGTCCCCCTCTGGCTGCACCGGGTTCTTGGCGATGCCAGGCGGAAGGGGCACACGGCGCGCCTGGTTGCAGGCGGCCAGCCAGGGTGCCGCGCTGGTGTCGGGCGGGCCATATAGATTGACAAGCCGGGCAAGGGTGGCGTTGCGCTCGCCGGTGAGCCGGGCGCGCCAGGCGGGGGCTTTTTCCGGACCATCCAGCGCACTGACGAGATCGACCCAGGCGTCGCGGCACGCTATCCAGTCCCGCTCGATACCGCGCTCCTGCACGGGGTTGAGCACGATGGTGGGTGGGAGTTCGCGGCCTGGGGCGCGGAGCCGGTCCATCAGGGTGCGGTAGTTGCGATTCAATTCGGCGTCGGACGGCGGGACACTGACCGGAGCCGGGGGATGGGCGAGCAGATCCTGAACTGCGGAGAGAAAGCTGTTCTCGGAGACGATAAGAAAAGAATGAAATCGATCCGGTCCGCCATCCGGACTGGTATCGAGGGTGAGTGCCGGCGCTTCCCAGGCGGAACTGCTGGCCGCGAACTTGTCCTGCGCGGCCTCCAGAGCCGTGAGTGCGGTTTTCTGTTGGAGTGTCCAGTTCGCGGCGAGCGCGGCGACGGAGTCGCGGACGCGCTTGCGGTTCCGGAGATAGAGCAGAGAATCGCAAAGCTGCTCGTTGTGCTCCTCGGGCGAGCCGGCGGCGCAAATGTCGAACTGGGCGCCGGGAGCGCGCAGGGTGGCCTGAAGGAAGTCGAGGTCCGCGGACTGGAGATTGTTGGGATACGCCGTGGCTTCGCAGCCCATACGCAGGGCGAGGACGGGATTGCGGGGAGCGCCCAGGCCGTTGGCATAGATCATGGCGAGGACCAGCGAGCCGGAGAACCCGTGGAAGCCGCCGGGATGGGTCGGGACGGCGGCACGCTCCTGCCAGGCGATGTGGCGGGCGGCGGCAAAATCCTGAGCCTGGTCATCGACGCCGTAATAAAGACCGAGGGCGGTCTGGTTGGATGTGTCAGGCAGCGGGGCAGCGGACGATTCGGGAGGCAGCGGCGCTGCCATCGCCTGCCGGCAGGTGGCTCGCCAGGCTGGGGCAAGGCCATCACCCAACTGCGGGGCTGATGGCCCCTGGCCGTAGCCGCACCCGGGAGGCAAAGCGAGAAGAATCCACATGCAAACTCGGATTGAACGCATTCTGACCACCCTGCGAATCTTGCAAAACAGTATGGCAGCGTTTGAATGCGGCGTACAGAGGCGACGGACCGGACCGGGCTCGACGAGACAGTCTCATTGATAACTGAAAATATCCGGAGAGAGGGCTTAGCCAGCTTGTTTCTGAAAACAGGAGCGGCACAGCACGGGGCGGCCTTGGGTAGGCTTGAAAGGGACGGTGGTCTCGTCTCCGCAGGCCGAGCAGGTGGTCCGTGTCTCTGGCCGGGCACGGCCGCTGGAGGCCCTTTTCGCCTTGCACGGTTTGCAACGCTTGGGATCGTTGGCGAAATGTTTCTCGCTGAAGAACAATTGCTCTCCAGCCGTGAAGACGAAGTCATTTCCGCAATCAACGCACTTGAGGACTCGATCAGAAAATTCCATGTCCGGCTTCCCTGTGTCCGAGACGCCGGAAGCCACAAAAGAAGGGCGGGCTTCACCGGTCGCACGGAACACACTTACAGATTCACGACGGGGCCCGTGCCGCACCCGAAGGGGTGCCAGCGAATGCACAGACTGCCTGCAGAACCGGCAGACCGGAAGGGTAAACCCCGGGGGAAAGGGGATGACCTGAACTTGGGAACGAAGGTTAGGGGCATCCTCTCTCGGTCATGGACGCCCGCTTGGGGACGCCTACCAACTTTGAGGGCCACGCCGGCCCTGTGAAGACAGGGCCGGCGCGGAGCCGTTTGATGTTGCCGCAGTTCTCTTCCAACGTGAGAACTAGTCTTGCTCTTTACGAGCTTTCTTGCGATTCCGCTTGCGCGCCAATGCTTCCTTGACGCGACGCTTCTCACCGGGCTTCAGGTAGTAGGAGTGACGTTTGACTTCCTTGATGATGTCTTCCTGCTGAACCTTCCGCTTAAACCGGCGGAGCGCATTTTCAAGCGGTTCGCCTTCCTGCACACGAACCTCTGCCAAAGTGGTTACACCTCCTAACCCGCCAAAGTGGCTTTCAATAGCATACGAGATTTTTCGAGTTTCGGCCAATTCATTTACACAGGCGGCGAACAAATGACTTTTTCGCCTCCGAATGAAGACTGCATGAAGCTCGTCTATACTGTTGGTTCCTGAGGAATGCGAGGGACGGGCGATGATTCGGACTTACCAGGGAAAGCAACCTGTCGTCGGGGACGGCTGCTATATCGATTTATCAGCGCAAGTCATTGGAGACGTTGCACTTGGCGAAAACTCGAGTGTCTGGATGAACGCGGTGCTGCGAGGAGACGTGAACTCGATCCGGGTGGGCGCGAACTCGAATGTGCAGGATTGCGCCGTGCTGCACGGCCAGCGCTACCTGTTTCCGGTGACGGTAGGCGATTGGGTGACGATCGGACACTGCGCCACGGTGCATGGCTGCGTGGTGGAAGACGCGGTGTTGATCGGCATGGGGGTGACAGTGCTGAATAATGCCCGGATCGGAGAGGGTTCGATCGTTGCGGCGGGCGCAGTGGTGCCGGAGGGGACACAAGTGCCGCCACGGACACTGTGGGCCGGGGTTCCGGCCAAGATGCGGCGCGAACTGGGCGACAAAGATCGGGAGCTGATTCTGCAGTATGCCCGAAATTATCTGGACTACACGAAGGTTTATTTGAGCGAGACGAGTTGAATCGATCACGGCCAAATACTGGAAAGCCCGCCCTTTCAGGCGGGCTTTCCTGTATTTGCGGGACTGCGCGCCTTAAGCGGCTCCGGCCGGCTTGGGATTGGATTTGTCGAAGCGGGCGACCTGAATCTTCCGGGCGAGACCAACCTTGCTGAGCGCCCAGATGATGTAAAAGTTGGGGTCGATCTCCCACCAGGTGAGGCCGTGACGCGCGGACACCGGGTGCGCATGGTGGTTATTGTGCCATCCCTCGCCGCCGGTGACGAGCGCGACCCAGAGGCTGTTGCGCGAGTCGTCCTTGGTTTGGAAGCGGCGGGAGCCCCAAAGATGGGTGGCGGAGTTGACCAGCCAGGTGGCGTGCAAGCCAAGCGTCACGCGCAGGAAGATGCCCCATAGGACCATCTTGACACCGCCCATGATTCCGTGGTCGAGCCAAGCGCCAAGGCCGAGCAGCACCACTCCGCAGGAAACCAAAGAAACCCAATGATACTTGCTCATAAAGCAGTGGAAGCGATCGCGGGCCAGATCTGGGACGTAGCGCGCCAACGTGGTGCTCTTGGTGTGCATGGACTTGCCCAGGACCATCCAGCCGATATGCGCCCACCATGGGCCTTCTTTCGGTGTATGCGGATCGCCGGTGTGGTCGCTGTGCTGGTGATGTACCCGGTGCACCGCGACCCAGAAGATCGGTCCGCCCTCAAGAGCAAGTGTGGCGCAGACGGTCATCACATACTCGACCCACTTGGGAGTCTGAAAGCCGCGATGCGTGAGCAGGCGGTGATAGCAGACGCCGATGCCGACGTTGATGGCCAGGACCCAGAGGATGGCCGAAACCGCGAGGCGCTCCCAACTGAAGAAGAAGAGAGCGACGATGGCGCCAAGATGGAAGGCGGCGATGAAGCCGGCGGTTATCCAGTTGATGCCGCCGCCCAGGGATTCCCGGCCCATGCGGATCTCTTCGCGTTCCTGAGACTTGGCTGAAATGGCTGCCCGCGCAGCGGCCTGGTTGCTGGGAGACTGGTTCGGTGTGGCGACTGCAGAAGCCTTGTCCTGCAGGACTTTCGTGGCAACGTGGGGCATCCGTTGGTTCCCTCTGACAATTCCGAGCCTGGATTTTCAACCCGTACGCTCATTGTATCGTCAGCGTAGGTTCCGCGCTATAGGTCTTTCTGACTCTTCCGGTACACTTTCGCGGGATAAAATCGGGTCGCGTCGCTTTGGGAATGCCTGAGATCGTTATCGGGAGCGGCCCGCGCCCACGCTTTTCGGGGTCCGAACCGGCTTCAGGCGGGCAGCTCCGCATCCGTGAAGGGGACGGGGGGCGGGTTGCGGTCGGCGAACTGGCGCTGATGCCAATAGGGATAAATCGGATTGCGGTCGCTGGCGCGGTCGAGGAGGGTGACTTGCTCCGGGGTCAGATTCCAGCCGGAAGCTCCGAGATTCTGTACGAGCTGCTCTTCGTTGCGCGCGCCGACGATGACGGAGGCCACGGTAGGGCGCTGCAGGAGCCAGTTGAGGGCGATTTGCGGGACGGTCTTGCCGGTCTCCGCGGCGACGGCGTCGATCGCGTCCACGATCCGATAGAGATCTTCGTCGCTGACGAGCGGCCCACTGCTGGCGGTCTTGGGCAAGCGGCTGAGCTTGGGCTTGGGCTGGTTGCGGCGCAGCTTGCCGGTGAGGCGGCCCCAGCCGAGCGGGCTCCAAACAAGCGCGCCGACACGCTGGTCAATGCCAAGCGGCATCAGCTCCCACTCGTACTCCCGGCCGATGAGCGAATAGTAAACCTGGTGCGCGACGTAACGCGTGAGGCCAAGGCGTTCGGCGGCGGCGAGGGACTTCATCAGGTGCCAGCCGGAGAAGTTGGAGCAGGCGATGTAGCGCACCTTGCCCTCGCGGACGAATTTGTTCAGCGTGTCGAGCGTCTCTTCGACGGGAGTGAGCGCGTCGAAGGCGTGCATGTGGTAGATATCCACATAATCGGTGCGCAGACGCCGGAGGCTGCCTTCGAGGGATTTGGTCAGGTGGAGGCGCGACGAACCTACGTCATTGGGGCCCTCACCCAGGCGGAAGGTGGCTTTGGTCGAGATGAGAAGACTGTCGCGCCTCCCTTCGATCGCCTTGCCGAAGACCTCTTCGGAGAGGCCGTCTGAGTAGACGTCGGCCGTATCGAAGAGGTTGATGCCCGCTTCCAGACAAATGTCGACGAGGCGGCGCGCTTCGGCGTCGTCGGAACTGCCCCAGGCTTTGAAAAACTCATTGCCGCCACCAAAGGTGGCGAGACCGAAACTGAGCGCGGAAACTTTCAGGCCGGAGCCTCCGAGGATTCGATATTCCATGCGTGTTTGGATGCGTCTGGCTGGAGCGGGGATGCGGGAGTTTGCGGGCTACCAGAGGCGGCGAACGGCTTATTGATCGAAGATGCTGTCGCGGCTAATGAGCGGAACATCAAGCGAGAGAGCTTGAGCGGCGAGGAGGCGGTCGAATGGATCGCGATGGTGAAACGGCAATAAGCCGGAGCGAATGGCGTGGAGCGGGTCGATTCCGATGGCTGTGAATCCATGCTCGTTCAGGACGGTATGGAAATCGGTTACGAGACGATGGAGAACAAGCTTGTGCTTGTTGGCTTTGATCGCGAGTTCCCAGGGGACGATTGGAGAGATGAGAACTTCATTGCGAGGGTCGGCAATGAGGCTGTAGGCAAGCTTGCCGAGCGAACGAGGAGAATCGAGCCACCAAAGAAGCGTGTGCGTATCGAGCAGTATTTTCACATCAACAGATCGTCTGGTTTGCCATCGTCAATCATGATGTCGAAGCCGTACTCGCGTAGTTCCTCGTCAGTCTCCAGCGGTTTCCACAATTCGTCCGGGTAATTGAATTGCCCGGCATATTGGCCGGGGATGCGTTTTCCACGCACTGCAGGCTGAGAAGACGCCTCGGTGACGACGAGGCGGACTGACGGCTTGCCCTCGCGCTCAATGACCACTTCCCTGCCCGCTTCGGCTTCCGTGAGGAGCTGATCGAGGTTGTTGCGCGCTTCCTGAAGTGTGTAGGTCATGGCTTGAGTATGGGACGGGTCCGAGGCGAAGTCAACCAGCTAAGTGCGCCCTGCAGCGAGATACGGTGTGCGGAGCCGAGGAGCCGCCAGCTACCGTTTGCCGATGACGCCCAGCAGAAACTGTGCTTCCTTTGTCTGGCCCGCCGCGTTCGGATGGAGCTGGTTAGCCATGAGCGGCGAAGACGGCGGACAAGCCCTTCCGTAGACCGCCGTCATCACGTCGACCACTTGAACGTTTGGATACTTTCCAGTCATCGAAATGACCGCATCGTGCAGGATGTCGGTATATTGTTGTGCGCTGCCGTTGGGCTGCACCCAGTGTTGCCCCGTATCGGACGTGAGCAGGGAGTTTTCGGTGGTCAGCAGGATCGCCGTGCTGGGAGCGCAGGACGCAAATTGATCCAATGCCTTCTTTTCCAACAGTTCCGCCTTTGCGAGGTCGACCTGCCCGAGACGGACATCGTTGATGAGCGGGCCGCGCACGATCAGAAGATCCGGCGCAAGATTGCAGACCCCGGTAGCGGAGAACGGCCCGGTGGTATTCAACAGCACCGACAACGCCGCGCCATTGCTGCCAAAGTCGAGGATGGCTCCGCTGACGCGACCGGAATCGGGGGTGAAGGGGGTTGCCGGCGCGCCTCGGCGCTTGTAGCTGAATGAGCTGCCTGAAACCGCGGAGACTTGCACGGAAGGCGCCCAAAAATGGCTCTGGTTCTGGGGATTGTTAAACCGCGGGCTGACCCACTGCCCCACTCGATAGGCGACCGGCGCGGCCAGGGTGACGGTTACGGTTTCGTCCCTATCGGCCTGCACACCCCTGAGATCGGTGCGGCACTCGATGCCGGCGAGCGCGCCGCCCGCAGCGGTTTGCCGGCAGAGTTCATCGAAAAAGAAGATGGCATTGGAAACCGTGCTGTTGCCCCATACTACGATCTTCTTTCCGGCAAAACCGCCGCGGAACCACGAAGCCAGGGGCTGGTCTGGCGGATTGAAGAGGATAGGGGGTGCTGTCGGCGGCGCACCGGTGGGGTAAAGTCCCTGCGCGTTCAGAACCGGCCCGAGCCTCGCGGCAGACGGAGGCGCGAGCACAAGGAGCGCAAGAAAGACAGGCTTGATTGCGATGGATGGGAAAGCTCGATTCATCGTCGGTGCCTGCTTAACGACTTCGTCTTCGCCTCAAGTATAGTGCGGACCGATGCCGCGAGCTCCGGACCGGCTCCCGGCGGCCCTGGAGGGGGATCTAAAGCGCCTGGGGTGGGCCCGGGACTTTCTGCCACTTGCCACGATTCACTCGACCGTTAGATTGACGGTGCCTTGGTCGGAGGTTCGGCTCGCCGAGCCGGTGACGGTGATGATGTAGTCGCCGGGAGTGGTTCCGGCCGCGTTGGAGGAGTGCACGCTGCGGTTTGATCCGCACGCGGACACTCCGCCGATGAAACTGGCGAGGATCGCGATCGCCGCCAGCATCCTGAGCCAGGTCCGGCGCCGCGCCGGGACGCCAAGGAGGACGAGGCAGCCGAGCGCAGTTCCGCCGCCAGCGAGCCAGGGTGCTCCTCTCGGGACGGGACGATACAGACTGGTGGCGCGAGGAGCTGCGGTGGAGATGGTGAGGTAGGCCGTACCCGGCTTGGCAATGGTGACACTGGCCGGGGAGCCGAAGCTGAAGGCGGGCGGATCGACGTAGCCGGGCGGCCCCGACGCCACGGTGGCCGAGAGCGCAACGCTGCCGTAGAAGCCCTGAGTTGATGTGACGGTGATCGTGGAGGTGTTCTCTGTGGATTGGCCGGGCCTGAGGGTGACGGGAGTTCCCCGGATGTTGAAGCTAGCCACCGTCTGGAGAGGTGGAAACCCGATGAAACGAAGCAGATAATTGGCTTCCTTGACCTGCCCAATCGCGCTTGGGTGAATCTGATTGGCCATCAGTTCCGACGAGGCTGGGCAGCGGACGCCGTAGATGGCCTGCATCACGTCGAGAACATTGAGGTTGGGGTAGCTGCCCGTCATGGCGAGAGGGGCCGCGCGCAGGATGTTTGTATATTCCTGTGCGTCCGCGTTTGGCTGCACCTGGTGCTGGCCGGTGTCGCTGGCGAGGAAAGAATTCTCTGTGGTGAGAAGAATGGCCGTCTTTGGCAGGCAGGAGGCGAAGAGCGCAAGCATCTGGGCTTCCAGTTGCTTCGCCTGGCTCAGGTCGGTCCTCCCTTGGCGGACATCGTTGATGAGCGGGCCGCGGACAATAAGCAGATCGGGCTTTGCGTCGCACACGCCTTTAGAGGAGAAAGGACCACTCCCGGTGAGCAGCGAGGCCAGGGTTGCCCCGTTGGTCCCGTAGTCCAGGATGCTTCCGCTGGCCCGTCCGGAGTCTTCCGTGTAGTCGGTTCTTGGCGCGTATGGCCGATGATAGGTGAAAGTGTTTCCCTCCACCGCCGTGATCCGTACTGAGGGCTGCCAGAACCGGGTCATGTCTTCGCCGCTTGCAAACCGCACGCTCACCCACTGGCCTACCTGATAAGTGACCGGGGCGGCGAGCGTAACCGTCACATTTTGATGCGCATCGGCCTGCACTCCGAGCAGATCGGTGCGGCACTCGACCCCCTCCAGCAAGCCGCCAGGAATGGCCTGGTCGCATAGCGTGTCAAAAAAGGAATAGGCGTTGGCGATGGTGCTGTTGCCCCAGGCGACGATCTTCTTGCCGGCGATGCCGCCATCGAACCAGGGGGCCATGGATTGGGGATGGGCGGAGGCTGTTTCGGCTTTGGCCTGGAGCATGGGGGTTGGAGGAGTGGGCAGTGGCCGGGCGGCCAGGGCGCAGGAGGCAAATCCGAGCGCCGCAGCCGCGACAGAGAGAACCGGCACGAGATTGATTCGCGATGTGTACTTCATAGCCCCAATTTGTTCGACGATTTTTGGCTGTAGCCAGAGTATATCTTGGGCGAAATTGCGGCACTGGCGGGGACAGACAGTTTGCCTGGCTCGCTACGGGTGCCGCTGGAGGGGATCGAGCATTTCTCTGCGGATGGGCCGGGTAGCAGGGGATCGAGCGGATGCTGGTGGAAGCGGTGAGGCGACGGGCGTAGCAGAAACACATCGCCGCTTGGCCCGCATTGCGTAGGATTATTTGGTTCTTGGTATCATTCTCGACAGGAACCTGGCACAAAAAATCATCGTACCCTGTTCGGCGCCGATATTGGTGCTGTTCACTCATCTTTCGAGTTGAGTGCAACGTCACCACGTTCTAGCGCATCAACAACAATGGCTGTGTGAATTTTCCAGCCAGTCGGAGCACGGCAATGCCTCTTGTAATTGAATCCTTCGTCACCTTGTCTGATGTCCGCGCGCAAATTGCTCGCATGGAAGCGGTCCACGGTATTACCTCAGGGGAATTTGAGCGAAACTGCACCCCGGACCACGGCCTCAATGAAGACGCGGCGCTGGAGTGGTCCTTTTTGATCGAACAGGAGCGCGCGCTTGCCTCGTTGGCGGCCTCGCCAGAGCGGGCTGTCAAACGCCACGTTTACTCTCGCCCAAGTGTGCCCGGCCAGAAGCTGCAAGCTGTGGATACGGTGGCGGCTCAGGAAAAGCTTGCGGCGTAGATGACGAGTTCTTCTGATTACGCAGCCTGGTTCAACGCGGAATTGACCAAGTTCACCGCTGAATCAGGCTGTATTCAGGTCGGGCCGAGGCTACGCCCAACATCCCGGAACGGTCCGGTCCCTTGGCAGCTCAAGTGGGCGCTTCTGTTCCATGATCCGCACCACATATCGATCACGGAGAATTTTCGGCACGCTGCTCCCAGATTGGACCGTCTTTACCGCCGCGGGCCGGGGCATACAGCTGGCAATTGAGGAGTTCGCTTCTCAAGAGCGATTTGCGTCCGTCAGAATCATTGGCGTTACGTTTCCCCAAGGTCGCGAATACTCGAGTGAAGGGAAGTCGAACGGAATTTCTGCTGATGCGCGTTCGGTTTGAGGAACAACGCGTTCCCATTGTTCGCGCTCATCTCCCTTTTGACCCGATCCCAGCGAACCATCGGAACCACAGCATACTAGGCCAGGACATTACCCTCATCGGAAATGCCCTTGGAGTTTTTGGTGGTGGAATGAGCCTGTGCGTACAGGCGATACTGATGGCCTGCGATGCCGGCGTGGTTGATGAGGGTGAGCATGTGATCGCCCTTAGCGCGGATACCTCCATTTTGGCCAGGAGCGCTCCCACCACGCGGTTCTTGACCGATTTCATTGTCCGCGAAATCATTTGCAAGCCGCTCCTTTTGACCATAAGCAGGAAAGAGCCTACGGATGCTGAAGCGACATCTGACGCGCCAACCTTGCCGACTACGCTGGATGCAGAAATATCCAGAGTTCAGGAAGTTGGCGATCAGGATAGTCTTTGAGCTGAGGCACGGTTTGGACCGACTCTCGACTTCGGCAGTTCTGGTTAAGGTCGCAGTTTAGACTAGAGACATCATGAGCACACTGAAAGCGGTGCGTGGCACACGCGACCTTTTGCCACCGGAGACGGCGCTTTGGAACCGGATTGAGGCGGTGGCGCGGTCGGTTTTCTCGCGGTACAACTTTGGGGAGATTCGGACGCCAGTCTTTGAAGATACGGCGCTGTTTGCCCGCGGCGTGGGCGAGGAGACGGATATCGTCTCGAAGGAGATGTATACGTGGGAGGACCGGGCACGGGCGCAGAGCGAAAAGACCCAGTCGCTGACGTTGCGGCCGGAGAACACGGCCGGTGTGGTCCGCGCTTACATTGAGCACAAGCTGGGCGAGAGCGGCCACCTGCAGAAGCTGTATTACATCGGTCCGCAGTTCCGTCGCGAGCGGCCGCAGAAGGGCCGCTATCGGCAGTTTTCGCAGATTGGGGCGGAGGTGATTGGGCCTCCTCATGCCGGGTCGGAGTCTCCTTTACGCGACGCCGAGGTGCTGGAGATGCTGGCGACACTGCTCGACGAGCTCGGTATTACGGGGTGGACGCTGAAGATCAACTCGGTGGGCTCGGCGAGCGACCGGCCGAAGTACATTGAAGCACTGAAAGCCGCGCTCGCGCCCGTTGTAGGACAGATGTGTGACGACTGCAAGAGAAGGGCGGAGACGAATCCGCTCCGCGTACTGGATTGCAAGGTGCCGGAAGATCAGCCGTTCATCGATGCGCTGCCGAAGATCGCCGACTCGCTGGACGAGGCTTCGCGGGCGCACTTTGCGGCTGTATGTGCCGCTCTGGATGCGGCCAGGGTCGAGTACACGCGCGACCACCGGCTGGTGCGAGGGTTGGATTATTACACACGTACTACGTTTGAATTCACACATGGCGGTCTCGGTGCGCAGAATGCGCTGCTGGGCGGCGGCCGGTACGACGGGCTGAGTGAGCTGATTGGCGGGCCCAAAGCACCGGGAATCGGCTTTGCCATCGGCGAGGACCGGCTGGTGCTGACGCTGCTGGCTTTGGAGCAGGCGAAAGGCGAACTGGCCGATACGTATATTGCTCCCTTGGGCGAAGGGATGAATCCGGCGGCGCTGACGCTGGCGCGGGAGTTGCGGCGCGGGGGGATGCGCGTCGAGCTCGGCGACGGCAGTTTTCGCCTGAAGAAGTCCTTCGAGGCGGCGGACAAGGTTGCGCGCAGCATCGTTCTGCTGGGCGAGGATGAGGCGCAATCCGGTATTCTGACGGTGAAGAACTTCGCGACCGGGGTTCAAACGAAGGTTTCTCGCGCTGAATTGGCCGCGCACCTGGCGGCTGGCCGCGACAAGTAAAGGATTTGTTGTGCTCGACTTTTTAGGCAATCTGGAACGGACGAACATGTGCGGCGAGTTGCGCGCGCATCACGCTGGGCAGCAAGTGGTGATGATGGGCTGGGTGAACCGGCGGCGCGACCACGGCAACCTGATCTTTCTGGATCTGCGCGACCGCACGGGAATTGCGCAGATTGTGCTGGACCGCGATCTGACGCCCGATGGCCACGCCAAGGGCGAGGCGATTCGGCCCGAATACGTGGTGGCGGCCATTGGCAAGGTGCGGCTGCGCGCCGCGGCGGCGATCAATCCCAAGATGGAGACGGGCGAGGTCGAAATCGAGGCGACGCGGATTCTGGTCCTGAACGACTCCAAGCTGCCGCCGTTTTCGCCCTCGGAAGACGCGATTGCCAACGAAGAGGTGCGCCTCAAGTACCGGTACCTCGATTTGCGCCGGTCGGAGATGCAGCGCAACTTCTGGCTGCGGCACAACATTACTCTCGCGGTGCGCGAGAGCCTGAGTGAGCAGGGATTTCTGGAGATTGAGACGCCGATTCTGAACAAATCGACGCCGGAGGGGGCGCGGGACTTTCTGGTGCCGAGCCGGGTGCATCCGGGCGAGTTTTATGCGCTGCCGCAGTCGCCGCAGATATTCAAGCAGATTCTGATGATTTCCGGATTCGACAAGTACTTCCAGATCGCGCGGTGCTTCCGCGACGAGGACTTGCGCGCCGACCGGCAGCTTGAATTCACCCAGATCGACCTGGAGATGACTTTCCCGCAGCAGGAGACAGTCTTTGGGGTGGTGGAAAAGTTCATGGTGGCCGGGTTTGCGGCGGCTGGCGTGACGTTGCCCGCGCCGTTTCCGCGCATCAGCTATGACGATTCGATGCGCCGGTTTGGAGTCGACAAGCCGGACCTGCGCCTGCCGGGGCTGACGGACGCGCGGCCGGCGTTTACCGATAGCGACCTGGCCACGTTGCAGTTGGACCCGGCGCTACCTGTGGTCGCTCTACGCATTCCCAAGGTGGGCGCGCTGAGCCGCAAGGATCGTGAGGATAATCATCCGCTGTTTGACCTGAAGAAGGGCGCGAAGTTCATTGACGATTTGAAGCGCCTGGAAAAGGGATTTCCGGCGGCAGTGGAAAAACTGCGTGAGCTGACAGGGGCCGGCGAGAACGACTTCGTCGTTGTGGTGGCGGGCGATCCGGCGCATCCGATTCAGGCTTCGAATACGAAACTTGCCGGCAGGCTCTCCGAACGCGAAATTGCCATCTACTCCGCCGCCGGCAGCTTCCGTGTGGAGCTGGCGAAGAAGTATGCGGAGCGGCACGGAGCCTTTGCCGCGACGCAGGCGGTGGTGGAAGCGGCGAATCCGGCGGCTTGGAAGAAGGCGAGCGCGGCGATCGACGGCAATGCGGCTTTTCAGCCGATTTGGGTGACCGATTTCCCGATGTTTGAGCACGACGGGGAGACGGGCAAGTGGGTTCCGGCGCATCACCCGTTTACTTCGCCGCACGAGGCTGACATGGCGAACATTCTCACCGACCCGGCGAGCGTGCGGGCCAATTGCTACGACCTGGCGATGAATGGACTGGAGCTGGGGTCGGGTTCGATCCGCATTCACCGCAAGGACGTGCAGCAACTTATCTTTCAATCGCTGGGCATCTCGGATGAGGAGGCCCGGGCGCGGTTTGGGTTCTTCCTGGACGCGCTGGAGTACGGAACGCCGCCGCACGGAGGGATTGCGCTGGGGCTGGACCGGATCGCAATGCTTCTGGCGGGAGCGCCGAGCCTGCGCGAAGTGATCGCCTTCCCCAAGACGGCCAAGGCCATCGACGTGATGGTGGATGCGCCGACGCCTGTGAGCGAGCAGCAGTTGCGAGAGCTGCACTTGCGGGTAGCGCTGAGGAGTTAAGACCTGTCGCCGAATAAGGAACGCGGCGACACAGTTCGATATCTTTGGAGTCACGGCGACGGGAATGGTGTGCCTGCGATCGGCGGCCGCTCGCATCGGACGATATTGGCATTGGAAATTGCGGAGCTTGTCGTTGAGGATGCCGAGATATCGGCTGGAAACCGTAAGTTCCCCCGCGGGAGTCTCTGGCCAAAGTTGAAGGTTGCCTGCTGCCGGGCTGTATCCTCCACGATGATTGGAGCGAGAGGCGGGACTTCGGAGCGCATAGCGCGTGAGGATCCTCTCACCGGGATGAACGAACTGAAGGGAACCCGACGGCTTTTGGGTTCCCGATGAGGGCGGCGGCCTCATAGCGACCGTCTGGACCGATGGCTGCTACTTTGACACCCGGCATCCGCAGTGAAAGCGGGTGCAGTTGCGCTGCTTCGCGAGGGTGTTTGGCCAATCCGGAGAGTTCTCTGCTAGGCTGGGCTTTCGTCAGGACACTCAGGAGGTCCGGTCAATGCCCATCACGCACCCGAAAGCTCGATCAGCCGCTGGTTTGGCGCCCAATTCTTTGACTGAGCTGACGGAAGAAGAGCTTCTGCTGCAAACGACGGTGCGCCGGTTTGCCGCGGAGGTGGTCTCGCCCGAAGTTCGTCGGATGGACGAGGAACAGCAGTTTGTGCCGGGGCTTATCGACAAGCTGGCGGAGTTGGGATTGCTGGGGGTGGAGGTTCCCGAGGATTTGGGTGGGGCGGGCGGCACCTTCTTCGACTCGATCCTTGCCGTGGAGGCGCTGGCAGCGGTGGATCCCTCGGTGGCGCTGGTCGTTGACATTCAAAACACGCTTTGCGTGAACGCGCTGCTGCGGTGGGGAACGGACGCGCAACGACGCGATTGGCTACCAAAGATGGCCGCGGGGATGCTCTGTTCGTACGCGCTGAGCGAGGCGGGGTCGGGCTCGGATGCCTTCGCCTTGGAGACGCGGGCCGTGGCGACGGAGAGCGGCTATCAGCTGACGGGGCGCAAGCTGTGGATCAGCAATGCGCGCGAGGCGGGGTTGTTTCTGGTCTTCGCCAATCTGAACCCGGATGCGGGATACCGTGGAATTACGGCGTTTCTGGTGGAGCGCGGTACGGCTGGCCTGACGGTCGGGCGCAAGGAGGACAAGCTGGGGATTCGCGCCTCCAGCACCTGCGAGGTGCTGCTGGAGGGATGCAGGGTGCCGCTCGAGAATCTGCTCGGCGAAGAGGGCAAAGGCTACCGCATCGCGATCGAGGTGCTGAACGAGGGGCGGATTGGCATCGGCGCGCAGTTGCTTGGCCTCGCGCAGGGCGCCTGGAACCATGCGGCTCGTTATGCGCAGCAGCGGAAGCAATTTGGCAAGCCGATTGCCGAGTTCCAGGCGGTGCAATTTACGCTGGCCGAGATGGCGACCGAGATTGAGGCGGCGCGCCTGATGGTCTACAACGCGGCCCGGCGCAAGGATGCGGGGCTGCCCTTTGTAACCGAGGCGGCCATGACCAAGTACTTTGTATCGCAGGTGGCCGAGCGGGTGGCGAGCCAGTGCGTGGAGGTCTTTGGCGGCAACGGGTTTGTGCGCGACTACCCGGCGGAGAAGTTCTTTCGCGATTCGAAAATTGGGAAGATCTACGAGGGGACTTCGAATATGCAGTTGGCTACGATTGCCAAACAGCTGCTTTCGCGGCCAGTGACGATTTAGCCGGACCGGACGCGGCGGCAATCTCGCGAATATGTTCCGGACGGGTGCGGCAGCATCCGCCCACCAGGTGTGCCCCGGCGGCGTACCACTTACGGGCGAGCGCGCCGAACGCTGCGGGATCGCTGGAGCCGGTCCAGCGGCGGCCTTCGGCGTCCCAGCCTTCGCCGGAGTTGGGGTAGACGACGATGGGCTTGCTGGATGCCTGTCGCAGTTCCGCGATGAGCTCGGGGAGGAATGCCGGCTGGGTGCAGTTGACGCCGACGGCGACAGTTTGCGGAAACCCTGCGGCGAGGGCGGCGCAGTCGCGAAGCAGTTCGCCATGGGCCACTTCGCGGCCATCGCGGCAGGTAAAGCTGAGCCAGGCTGCGAGGCGGGGCCAGGGCGCAAGCGCCTGGCCGATGGCGCGCGCCTCCTCCAGAGACGGAATGGTTTCAAAGGCCAGCATATCGGCCTCGCCGCCGGCGAGCACCTCGATGCGCTGGCGATGAAAGCGGACCAGATCCTCAAAACCGCAGCCGTAGTTGCCGTGATACTCTGAGCCGTTGTGCAGGGCGGCGCCATAGGGTCCGAGAGAGGCGGCGATCACGATGCGACGGCCGGGAATCTCGGCGCGGGCCGCGCAGGCCAGCTCCACGGAGCGCATGAGGGCCGCATCGGCCCGGCTCTCGGTGAGACCGAATTCGCGGTACCCCTGGCGGGAAACCTGGTAGCTGGCGGTGAGCAGACAATCCGCCCCTGCTTCCAGGTAGGCGCGATGCACCGCGACGACCTTTTCCGGCGAATCCTCCAGCACGTGCGCGGACCAGAGCGGACCGCTGATGTCGGCGCCGAGGTATTCAAGCTCCGAAGCCATGCCGCCATCCAGGACGCGCACTCCGTCCAGCGGATTGACCGAGCGAGGCGCGAGCTGGGCCGCTGATGTCACTCCTCCATGGTAATCGGAATGTGCGGCAGCCGCCGAAACGCGAGCGATTTCCGGCAAAAAAGGGGGGTAGCCTACTTGCGTGAACTATCGTCTGTAAACATCTGATTCAGAATGGATTAGTTTCGTGTCAAAGTGCATGTTCCGTGCACTTTCGCAGCACTTTTCGCAGTCATTCCGTGCCAATTCGGGGTGAAGCGCGGACGGGTGAGAATTCCGCCGGATCGATCCTTCACATTCTACCAAGGTTGGAGGTAATTCTGCGCAAATGGGCCTTGAGAAGCGGCCAGCCGGCCTGGACACGGGCCTGCGACCGGCCGGATTCCAGCTTCTTGCCCACGCAAACGATTGACCTGGGGGATGGCAGAGACGCCGGGGAAAGCCCGCGCATTTCTGGTATAGTTAAGAACAGCGCGCTGCCCGCCATTACGTTACCAGGCCGGCGGGATTCTGTGCGCTGCACCAGCTACTCTGTTCGGGGAGTGGCTCAGCCTGGTAGAGCACCTGCTTCGGGAGCAGGGGGTCGGAGGTTCGAATCCTCTCTCCCCGACCATTCGTTCCAAATGACAATTGAATCAGCGGGATCCCACCCTTAGCCCAGCCACAAAAGCGGGGTGCCCCATCTCTCATGCTCTTGTGAAGGGAGGGTGGCGCGGTGGCGCAGCCTTTATCGGTAACGCCTTTCCGCATCAGCTCGCAGCAGTACAATATCAGCAATCAGGTCACCTATTCGAGCCTCAATTCTGGCGTGGGGCTGACCTATGACGCGGCGGGGGATGTGACTTACGACGGTCTCAACACGTACCTCTACGATGCGGAAGGGCGGATCTGCGCGGTCAAGAACTCCGTCGGGGCGATTACGGGGTATGTCTACGATGCGGCGGGGATACGGACCACCCCAACGACGAAGACCTGTCGTTGGGGGCCC
>Ga0302320_10009322_pt1 | contig 21144 bp, 8 predicted proteins | sample Bog_T0_3_FD_202130 | JGI IMG/M metagenome (GOLD analysis project Ga0302320, IMG submission 202130) | Peat permafrost microbial communities from Stordalen Mire near Abisko, Sweden - Bog_T0_3 | ecosystem: Environmental > Terrestrial > Soil > Wetlands > Peat | place: Sweden: Abisko, Stordalen Mire...
CCTCGGACTGGGCGACCTATTCGAAGTGGTACTGGAACCTGAGCCAGCCGCACCTCGAGGCGATCACGCCGGAAATGAAAGCCCGGGTGGCGGCGCTGACCGCCGGAGCCACCACCGATCTGGCGAAGGTCCGGGCCCTCTTCTTCTATGTGTCCAAATCCGTCCGCTACATGGGCGTCACGCTGGAGAAGGACCGGCCCGGGGCCGAGCCGCACGACGTCAACATCACCTTCGAGCGGAAATACGGGGTCTGCCGCGACAAGGCGGCCTTGCTCGTCTCGCTGCTGCGGGCGGCCCATCTGCCGGCGTACCCGGTCTTGATCAGCGTGGGTTGGAAAAAGGATCCGACCGTGCCCAACGCCTGGTTCGGTCACGCCATCGTCGCCGTCGAACTGACGCCCGGCGATTACACCCTGATGGATCCGACTGACGAGAACACGCGCGAGTTGCTGCCGTCCTATGACACGGACCAGAGCTATCTGGTCTGCCGCCCCGAGGGCGAAACCCTCCGGGTCAGCCCGATTTACCCGGCCGACCAGAACCGCCTGCGGATTGCCACCGCCGCGACCCTGAGCGGCGCCGGCCGCCTCGAGGCCAAATCCGAGCTGCGGTTTGACGGGGTGAATGACGACATCTTCCGCGGGCTCTTTGCCAAAATGAAGCCGGATGACCGCCGGCGCTTTTTCGAGCGGGCTCTGCAGGTGACGATTCCAGGGGCGAAACTCACGCAGTTGACGATCACCCCCGCGAACATGCTCGAGGTCGCGACACCCCTGCGGGTCGAGTTCGCCTTTTCCTCCGAAGGCATGAGCGCCTCCGGCCAGGACAAGGCGGTCGTGAGCCTGCCCTGGATGGGCCAGAGCCTGGGGGTGGTGAACTTCATCCTCCGGAGCACCACCCTGGCGCGGCGGAAATACCCGCTGAAGACCTTCTTTGCCTGCGGGATCGAGGAGAATCTCACCCTCACGTTGGATGGCCATTTCACCGGGGCGATCTCGATCCCCTCTTCCTCCCCGGTGGAGGACGCCGGGCTCGCCTACCGGCGCCAGCTGAACTTTGCCGATCACACCCTCACGGCCTCCAAAGTGCTGGATCTCAAGGCGGTGGAATTCAGTCCGCGGCAATATCTGGAGTTGAAGCAGATCATGAAGGGCCTGGCCTACGATGACCGCAAAACCCTGATCGCGACGACCCAGTCCGAGGCCGCGGTCCCGGCCGTGGCGGCGCCCGCGGCGGCGGCCCCCGCTCCGGTCACGACCAACGCCGAGATGCTGCTCAGCGACACCCAGCTGACGGTCCAGGACGCCCATACCGCTTTCACGCGGACCCGTTATGTGAAAAAGATCCTGAACTACGCCGGCAAGATCAAGGAGGCCGAACTTAAGATCCCCTACAATCCCGCCACCCAGGACGTGACGCTCGTCCGCGCGGTCGTGACCTCCCCGGCCGGCCGCCGCCAGGAGGTGACGAAGGACGAGCTCAATGTGATGGATGCCGACTGGAACTCTGGCGCCAAGCGCTACACCGGGGGCAAGATTCTCGTCGCCAACCTGCCCGGGATCGACGTCGGCTCGGTCATCGAGGAGGAGTATACGGTCACGACCCACGACATGCCGTCCCTGTCCGGCCTGGTGGTTTTCCAGCGGGAGGACCAGCTGGATGAGAAATCGCTGACCATCACCGCCCCCGTCGGCCTCGACGTGCACAGCCGGGTATTCGGCGCGCCGTCGGTGGTGAAGTCCGAATCCGGCACCGCCGCCGGGGCCCGCCACCAAACCTGGCGGGCTGGCAAAGTGCCGGCGCGCCCCGATGAGCCTCAGCTGCCGCCCTCGTGGACCTTCGAGCCCAGTGTGGCCTATTTCATCGGCGATCCGACCGCCTATTACCGGGAGTTAAACCGCGCCCTGCTCGACCATGCGGGCCGGGGCACCCAGGCGGCCGCCCTGGCCCGCCGCCTCACCGCCGCGACCACCTCCGCGCCGGACGCGGTCCGGGCCATTCGCGATTATGTGGTGAAGAGCATCCGGCCAGCCGGCCCCGGATTCAGGGAGTTGCCCCTGCGGGAACTCTCCGATGCCGACACCACCCTGGCGGACGGCTACGGCCATCAGGCGGACCGGGCGATCCTGCTTCACGCCATGCTGACGGCGGCGGGCTTCTCGCCCGACTTCGTCCTGGCCTCCAACCTCCCGCCCGTCGCGGGCATTGCCGAAGTCGCCGCGACCTTCCCCATGCCCAACGTCTTCCCGGCCCCTTTGGTCCGGGTCGTGGTCTTGGGCGAAACCTATTACCTCAATGACACGGACGAATACGCCCATCTCGGCACCACCCCCCACGACGACCGTCTCGGCATCGTCCTCGCCCAAGCCGCCCCGATGACCATCGCCGCGGCCCCCGACTGCCGCAGCGGTGTGGCTTCGACCTATGCGCTGAGCGTGGCCGACAATGGTAAGACCCGCATCACCGTCCGGCACCAATACTTCGGATCCTACTATAATCAAAGAAACAAGTATTTCTCGGAGCTGACGCCCGAGGAACGGCGGCGCTACCTGCAAGCGGTCGTGACCGGCATCGCTCAGGGCGCCCGCCCGATCGGCGGCCTCACGACGAATTTCGACGTCTATCCCGGGTCCGAGCAATACGCAGTCGAGGTCGACCAGTACGCCGTGATCGACGGTAAATTCCTCTATCTGAACCTGCCTTTCGGGTCGCCGGAGTTCAGGCCCCGGCCCGATCTGCGGACCCTCCCGATCCTCCTTCCTCGCAACTACAGCCAGGATGCCCGGGTCGAAGTCGACCTCCCGGCCGGTTATCGCCAGGTCGACATCGCCCCCCGCACCGAGACTTTTGCCGAGCCCAACGGCTCCGGCTCGACGCGGATCACGACGACGAACGTCAACGGCAAGTTCACCATCGCCTATCACTCCGAGTTCGCCACCGCCCTGCTCCCGGCCGCCGACTATCCGGCGCTGCTGGAAATCGAATCGGCTCTGAAAAACAAGGCGGGCAAGATCCTTCTGCTCGAACGGGGCGATCCGAACGGGACGGCCGCCGCCGCCTTTCCCGGCGTGGCCAGCAGCGCAGCCGCGCCGCGCTGAGGGCGCATGAGCGCATAAATGCCCGCCGTAACGTCAGTTACGGTCGCAGTTCCATTTGCCGATCGAACGCAGCGTTTACGTTTTTTAAATACTTCGCGCGCCTATTTTAATTAGGGCGTGCCGGCTGGCTCGCTTAAGCTTTGGAGCTATGAATACCGCTCCATCGCTTCGACCTGCCGTCGCATTCTCGGCGGCGCTGGCGGTACTGATGCTCGGCGTCGTCTGGGCGGTGCTTTTCGATCCGCACCTTCATGGAGACGGCATTTCCCGGATTGATTGGCCTGCTATCTCGCCCGCCGGAGGGAAACTGTGAACCGATAATCGTTTCGAACCGAGCGGCAGTTTCTCCTGGGCGTTTTTTATTTACCACCGCCGGTCAACGCCGAACCGGATGCGGTGCTGACGCCAGGGAGGTAACGTCACCGTCACGAAGCACTTCCATCCGAGACTTTTGCTCCGCCACCTCATCCTGAATTCTCAACGAAAACCGTTCATGCATAGACCAACAGCCAACATCGCAGCATTCCTGGCAATCTTAGCAATTAGTCTGGGCTTTGGGACCCGAGCCTATGCTCAGGGGTCGGACGACAGCCGCCGGATCGAGCAGCTCACCACGGAGGTCGCGGAGCTGAAGGCCATGGTTCTGCAACTCCAGAAACAAGTGGCCGAAAGTGCCCCGTCAGCGGCGCCATCTCCTTCGAAACCGCCTCTCTCCTCCGCCGTGACGCAGGTAGTCGGTGTTGCGCCCGCCGCGCCGCCCTCGCCCGCCATCCCACCTCCCGTTGCGGCAGCGGCCGGCAGCTCGGCTGGGGCCGAGGTGCCCAATCCGGCACCGGTGCCAAGCAAAAGCATCGCCGATCGTTTGCTGGATGGCTTCACCATCAACGGCATTCTCGACACCTATTACGAATACAACACCAACGAGCCGATCGGACGGGTGAATTACCTCCGGGCCTATGACGTTAGCAGCAACAATTTCAGCCTCAATCAAGCGGACCTGATATTGGAAAGCGCGCCCGATTCTTCCAAGAGCAAGCCCTTTGGCGTGCGCATCGATTTTCAATACGGACAAGCCACGGCAACCCTGCAGGGAAACCCGGCGAACGAACTGCGGCCCGAAATCTATCGAAATATCTATCAGGCTTACGGCACTTACATTGTCCCGATCGGAAACGGGCTGAATATTGATTTTGGGAAATGGGCGAGTTCGCTTGGACTGGAGGGCAATTACACCAAGGACCAATTCAATTATTCCCGTTCATTTTGGTTCAACTATCTTCCCTTCTATCACACCGGATTGCGTCTCAAATATCCCATTAACGACCAGCTCGCGGTCAATTTCTGGATCACCAATGGCACGCAGCAGACCGAGGCATTCAACAACTATAAGGATCAGCTGTACGGCCTGGTCTGGACTCCCTCTCCCAAGTTCAGCTGGGTCCTCAATTATTATCGGGGCCAGGAACATCCCGACGTCGTCTATGTGCAGAATCCCGGTCCCGGCCAGCAAGACCTGCCCGAGCAGCAAGGGACTTATTTCGAGCCCATCCCGAACCCGCCCACTGGCTTGCTGAATATCGGTGACACCTACGTGACCTGGCAGGTGACTGGTCCACTCACCCTGGCGGCGGAGGCGGACTACGTTGAGGAGAAATTATATACCACCTCGCCGCCCGAGCATGTCTCTGGCGGAGCCGGCTACGCCGTCTATCAGTTCAACCAGCAACTGTCGCTGGCCGCCCGGGGGGAATATCTGGCCGATCAGGGCGGTTTGTTTAGCGGCGTGACCCAGGATCTCAAGGAAGCCACGCTGACCCTCGCGTATCGCCCGGCCGGAGACGGTTTCCTCATCGACCTCGAATACCGTCGCGACTGGTCGAACCAGCCTTACTTCCTCAGTTCTCTCCTGGGGGTTCTGGAAAAGGAGCAGCCGACCATCGGCTTCGGGGTCGTCTGGTGGTTCGGCCAAAAGCAAGGCGCCTGGTGAAGCGAACGACCGGGAAAATTGCTTTCCGGCACGACTTGATTTTGGAGTTTTCCAAGTCCCCTCCGGATTTTGAGCCCCACTCACTGCCGCCTGAGGCCATCCCGCTAAAACCAGCTCAGCACCACTAGAGACGGTTTTTCACGATTTCCTCTTTTTTGCGCGCTTGGTCGTATGACTAACGGGCGACTCTTGAACCATCGCTTTGGCCAATCGGCCATCAGATGGCTGGCTATAAGTGCTTTTGCGCGGCCTACCGCCCTTGGCGCCATTAGCCCGGGCGGCCTCCACTTTAGCGGGGCTTTTCGAAAGGCCTCCAAGGCTGCCCAAAAGAGCTGCACCCAAGGCGACCGTCCTGCTTGGCGTCGGCGGTTCTTCCCCATCGTCTTTATAGAGTCCCAAAGCTACGGTGAGGGCCGCCTCAATCTCTCGCGCCGCTTCTTCACGGGTTTCTGCCACGACAGAAATCGAAGGGATGGCGACCGCGGCGGCGACAAATCCCTCGTCTTCATCGCTGTACCAAATGCGGACCTCGTAGTCTTTTGCCGTGTATTTCATTGAATCGTCTGGTCTTTGAGAATTTCTCGAATTTGACGGATTTGGTAGGGCTTTGCTTTGCCGTTTTGATTTTGAAGGTTGATCGGATCGCAACCGGGTTTCTTGAAGAAGTGGTGGCTTCCTCTGGCTTGGCGTAAGGTAAAGCCCGGGCGAATGAGGAGAGAGCAAACTTTATCAAAGGACAGGTTCGCATCGGCCCGGCCGCTCATCAACCGCTCCAGGGTCTTTTTCTAGTTGCCCATCTCTGATAACGGAATAACCAAACCGCTTAGGTTAACAATCAAATATCACCCGTAATTGGATGTGGGGGCAGCCCCCAGCAAGGCAAAGCCCCAGGCCTATTTGCCCAGGAGTTGCTCGGCGTGCGCCAGGGCGCTCTTGGCATTGCGATCGCCCAGCATCCGGGCCAATTCCGCCACCCGCGCCTTCCGGCTCGCCTGAATCGGCGCAATCGTGACGACCGCCCGGTCCTTGGACTGATCCTTGGTCACGACCAGATGGCAGACCGCCTGGGCGGCCACCTGCGGCAGATGGGTGACGCAGAGCACCTGATGGTTGCGCCCGATCTCCGCCATCTTCTCCCCCACCACCCGGCCGATTTCCCCGCCGACGTTGGCATCGACCTCGTCAAAAACGAGCACTGGCACCTGGTCCAGGTCGGCTAAAATTGTCTTCAACGCCAGCATGACGCGCGCGAGTTCGCCGCTGGAGGCCACCCGCTCGAGCGGCAGCGGCGCTTCGCCCAGGTTGGGTGAAAAGAGAAATTCACATCCGGTGTCGCCCGACGGCCCCATCTCCGCCTTGGGCACGATCCGAACCCTGAACTCGGCCTTGGCAAAGCCCAATTGGGCGATCGCCTTGCCCGCCACCCGGGACAGCTCCGCTGCCGCCTTTTCCCGTTTTTCCCGGAGGACCCCGGCGGCCTTCCGCGCCTCCTTCTCGGTCGAGGCGATCGCCTTGTCCAAACGCGCCAATGCCCCCGCCAGGTCGCCCTGCACGGCCAGGCGCTTTTTCACCGCCTCGCGGGCCTCGCGGACGGCGGCCACATCGCCGCCATGGGCGCGCTTGAGCTCCAGCCAGAGGCTCATCTTCTCCTCCAGCTTTTCCGCCTCGCCCGGCTCAAACTGGAATTGCTGGCCCAGCCCGGCAAATTCCGCGCCCAGGTCATGCAGGTCAACTGCCACCGAGGAAAGCCGCTCCGCCAGGGCCCGGCTGGACGGATCGAGGTCCTGGAGCCGCCGGGCCTCGCGCAGGAGCACGCCCAGGCGGACCTGGACACCCTCGTCCCCGGCCAGGCCGGAGGCCAGGGCCGAGGTGATTTCCCCCAGCTCCTGGGAGCGGCTCATCCGGCCATGGTCGCGCTCGAGGCCTTCGAGGGCCTCGTCGGTCAGTTCGAGTGACTCCATCTTCGCCAGTTGGCTCCGCCAAAAGTCCAATTGGTCGGGAGAAAGCTGGGATTCGGAGGCCACCCGCTCCCGTTCCGCCACCGCCTTCCGCCAGGCCCGGTAAGCCGCCCCGTAGGTCTCCATCGCCGCTCCCGCCCGCCCGAACAAATCGATCAGCTCCAGCTGGTGACTCTCTTTCAGGAGCCGGCGCGGCTCGCTCGGCCCGTGAAAATCGATCCAGGTCTCCCCCAATTGCTGCAGGGCCGCCAGGGTGGCGAGGCTGCCGTTGACCGTGATCCTCGGGGGCTTGTCCCGGGGCAGCGTGCGCTTGAGGAGCAATAGCCCGTCCTCGCAGGCCGGCAGGTCCAGTTCGGCCAGGAGGGCGTCCATCTTCTTCGGATCGGCGAAGTAGAGGGCCGCCTCCACCTCGCAGGCCGCGGCCCCCTGGCGGATCAGGGTCTTGTCCGCCCGCTCCCCGGCCAAAAGGCTCAGGGCCCCGAGGAGGATGCTCTTGCCCGCCCCGGTCTCGCCCGTCACCGCGGTGAAGCCCGCCTCGAAATCGAGGGCGACCTCGTCGAGGAGGGCCAGATTGCGGATATGGAGGGATTGGAGCATCGCGACAGGATTATGGCAGGCGGCGCCGCCGAAAACGATCAAGGGTCACATACACCACCGGGGTCGAGAAAAGAGTGAGCGTTTGGGAGAAGATCAAGCCCCCGACGATGGCGATGCCCAGAGGCTTGTGCAATTCCGAGCCCACCCCGCCGCGCAAAGCCAGGGGCAGGGCGCAGAAGAAGGCCGCGGTCGTCGTCATCATGATGGGCCGGAAGCGCAGGACGCAGGCCCGGACAATGGATTCGGACGGCCCCAGCCCCTCCTTGCGCTCCGCCGCCAGGGCGAAGTCGATCATCATGATGGCATTCTTGGTCACCAGGCCGATGAGGAGGATAATGCCGATCAGGCCCACGACATCGAGGGCGTTGTGGGTCAGGATGAGGGCCAGGAGGGCGCCAACCCCCGCCGACGGGAGGGTGGAGAGAATGACCAGGGGATGGAGCAGGCTCTCATAGAGAACCCCCAGGATGAGATAGACCGCGAGCAAGGCGCCGGCCACCAGCAACGGCTCCGAGGCGACCGAATCCTCAAAGGCCCGGGCCGTGCCTTGAAAGGAGCCGTGGATGGACCCAGGCAGGTGCAGCAAGTCTGCCGCCTCCCCGATTTCCTCGGTCGCATCGCTCAGCGACACTCCGGGACCGAGATTGAAGGAGAGGGTGGCGGCCGGAAACTGGCCCTGGTGATTGACGACCAAGGCGGCGTTGTCCACTTCCACCCGGGCCACCGCACTCAACGGGATCATCCGGCCGGTGGAGGCCTTGACGTAGATCTTGTCCAAGGAGGCGGGATCGAACTGGAAGCGCGGGCTCGCCTCCAGCACCACGTGATGCTGGGCCAGGCTGGCATAGATGGTGGAGACCTGCCGCTGGCCGAAGGCGTCGTAAAGGGTGTTGTCGATGTCGGCCAGGCGCACGCCCAGCCGGGAGGCGCCGGCCCGGTCGATGCGAAGATTGGCCTCCAGCCCCGCCGGCTCCAGATCCGTCGTGACGTCCTGAAAGCTCGGCCGGCTCCGGAGCTCCCCGGCCAGGGCATTGGCCCAGCGCCCGAGTTCGCGCCAATCCGTGCCCTGGAGGGTGTACTGGTAGGTGCTCTTGGACATGCGGGCCCCGACCCGCAGATCCTGCACCGCCTGCATGTACAGACCAATGCCTTCGACCGCGGCCAGCTGGCGGCGCAGCCGGGCCATGACGACGAAAATATCCACGCCCCGCTCGGCCAGCGGCTTTAAGTTGATGAAGATCTGCCCCTGGTTGGAGGCATTGTTGATCGAGGCCGAGATCGTGTCCACCGCCGGGTCCAGCAGCACCAAGTCGATCAGCTGCACCTGCTTTGCCGCAAAGGCGGTGAAGGAAATGTCCTGGGCCCCTTCCGCCACGCACTGCAGGGTGCCGGTGTCCTCGATGGGGAAGAGGCCCTTGGGAATAACCACGTAAAGGCAGACCGTCACGGCCAGGGTCGCCCCGGTGGCCCCCAGCATCACCCGCTGGTGGCGCAAAACCCAGCGCAGGCCCCGCTCGTAGCGCGCCTGCAGGGCCTGGAAGCGCCGCTCCAGGCCGGGCAGGCGGCCTTGGCCGGCGTCGGGCCCCAAGAAGCGGCTGCACATCATGGGGGTGAAGGTGAGCGAGGCGACGCCGGAGACCAGGATCGCGGCGGTCAGGGTGACGGCAAATTCATGCAGCAGCCGGCCGATCAGACCGGTCATGAAGACGAGGGGCATGAAGACGGCGATGAGCGCGAGAGTCATGGACACGAGGGTGGGCCCGATTTCTCCCGCGCCCCGGCTGGCGGCAGCGGTCGAACTTTCACCCGCCTCGAGATGGCGGCAGATATTTTCGATCACGACCACGGCGTCGTCCATGATGAAGCTGACCCCGACCGCCAGGGCCAGGAGGGAAAGATTGTCCAGGGTGTAGCCAGCCAGGGCCATGGCGACAAAGGTCCCGGCGAGCGCGAGCGGGATGACGCAGCTGGGAATGATCGTCGCCGCCACCCGGCGGAGAAAGAGGAAGACGACGGCGACGACGAGGGCGATCGAGATGAGGAGCGTCGCCTCGATGTGGGCGACCGAGGCCCGGATCGTGCCGGTGCGGTCCGCCACCACGCTGAATTCGATTCCCGGCGGCATCCAGCGCCGGAGTGCGGGCAGCTCCGCCCGGATCCGGTTGGCCGTCTCAATGACGTTGGCCCGGGTTTGCTTATAGACGTAAATTTGCGTCGCCAGCGCATGGCCGAACCAGTTGCCCCGCCGCGTATTCTCCACCCCGTCGATCACATCGCCCAAGTCGCCCAGGCGCACGCTGCCGCCCCGGCCATGGAAGGCGATGAGCGAACGGTAATCGTTCGCGGTCTCCAGCTGGTCGTTGACGTGGAGGGTGTAAAATCCGCCGGGGCCGTCGAGGGAGCCCTTGGGCAGGTTGGCGTTGCTCTTCTCGATGAAGCCCCGCACATCCTCCAGGCCGTGGCCGAGCGCCGCCAAATAGGCCGGATCGATCTGGACCCGCACGGCCGAGCGCTCCGAGCCGCCGACATCGATCAGCCCCACCCCCTCGAGCTGGCTCAGGCGCTGCGCCACCACGTCGATCGCGAAATTGTAGATTTCCCCCGCCGGCAGGGTGCTCGACGACAGGGCCAGGATCATGATCGGCGCGTCGGAGGGATTGGCTTTCTCGTATTGGGGAGGATAGGCCAGATCCGAGGGCAGATCGGAGGCGGCGGCGTTGATCGCGGCCTGGACATCGCGCGCCGCCCCATCGATGTCGCGGCCGAGGTCGAACTGGATGTTGATGAAGGACCGGCCGAGCACGCTGGTGGAGGTGAGCTCGCTCACCCCGGCGATCTGGGCAAAGCGGCGCTCCAGCGGGGCGGACACGGCGGAAGCGACCGTGGCCGGATCGGCCCCGGGTAGTTTCGCCGAAACCTGCAGCGTCGGAAACTCCACCTGCGGCAGCGGCGCGATGGGCAGCAGCTTGAAGGCGACGGCCCCAGCCAGCAACAGGCCGAAAGCCAACAGGGAAGTTCCGACCGGCCGGCGGATGAAGGGGCCGGAAAGGTCCATTTACCTAATCAGCAAATCGAGGGGTGGGATGAGTGGGCACCTCGAGGGCGGGCGCGACCGCGCGCCGGCGTTGGTGCCGGCGGCGCATTCGGTCGAGCGCGAGGTAAACCACGGGGGTGGTAAAAAGGGTCAGCATCTGGGAAAAGATCAGACCGCCGACAATCGAGATGCCGAGGGGCTTGTGCAGCTCGGCGCCGACGCCGCCCTCCAGGGCGAGCGGCAGGGCGCCGAAAAGGGCGGCCATCGTCGTCATCATGATGGGGCGGAAGCGGACGATGCAGGCCCGGTAGATCGCCTCGGCCGGGTCCAGGCCCTCGCTCCGCTCCACCTCGATGGCAAAATCGATCATCATGATGGCGTTTTTCTTCACCAGGCCGATGAGAAGGATGATCCCGATCAGGGCCACGATCGACAGCTCGTAGCCACAGAGAATGAGCGCGAGGAGCGCCCCCACCCCGGCCGACGGCAGGGTGGAGAGGATGGTGAGGGGATGGATCAGGCTCTCATAGAGCATGCCGAGGATGATGTAGACGGCGACCAGGGCGGCCAGGATCAGGATCGGCTCGGTCGAGAGCGACTGCTCGAAGGCCCGGGCCATGCCCTGGAAGCTGCCGTGGATCGAGCCGGGGATGTGCAGGCGGGCCGAGGCGTCCTCGATCTCCTCCGTCGCCTCGCTCAGCGAATAGCCGGGATCGAGATTGAACGAGAGGGTGACGGCGGGGAACTGGCCGAGATGGTTGACCGAGAGCGAGGTGTTGCCCAATTCCTCCTGGGTGATGGCGCTCAGGGGCACCATCCGCCCGGTGCTGGACTTGACGTAGATCGTGTCCAGGTAGGCCGGGTCGAGCTGGTAGTGCGGCCGGACCTCGAGGATGACGTGGTGCTGGGTCAGGCTGCTGTAGATGGTCGAGACCTGGCGCTGGCCGAAGGCGTCGTAGAGGGTGTTGTCGATGTCCCGCTCGGCGATCCCGAGCCGGCCGGCCGCGGCCCGGTCGATCACCACCCGGGCCTGGAGCCCGGAGGACTGCAGGTCGCTCGTCACGTCCTGGAAATGCGGCACCTTGGTCAGTTCCTTGAGGAGCGCGTCGGACCAGCGGGTCAATTCCTTCAGGTCCGGCCCCTGCATGGTGTACTGGTAGGTGCTCTTGGTCGAGTGCGCCCCGATCCGCAGCTCCTGCGCCGGCTGCATGAAAAGGCTCACGCCCTCGATGGCGGCGATCTTGCGCCGCAGCCGGGCGATGACCTGCTCCACCCCGACCCGGCGGATCTCAAGGGGAAAAAGATTGGTGAAGATCCGGCCCTGGTTGCTCCCGCCGCTGATGAATCCGCCGGTGGCCCGCACCGCCGGGTCGGCCCGGATGATGGCGTCGACCTGCTGGTCCTTCTGGCGGAAGCCGCTAAAGGAGATGTCCTGCGCCGCCTCGACCGTGCAGGAGATCTGCCCCGTGTCCTGGACGGGGAAAAAACCCTTGGGCACGATGATGTAAAGAAAGACCGAGGCGGCCGCGGTGAGACCCGTCACCCCCAGCATGAGGCGGGGATGGGCCAGCACCCAGCGCAAGGCCCGGCCGTAGGTTTGCTGCAGGCCGTTGAAACCTTTCTCCAAGCCCCGAAAGAAGGCCGGCTGGGGCTTGCCCACCCCTTGGTGGCGGAGGAAAAGCCCGCACATCATCGGGGTGAAGGTGAGGGAGACCACACCCGAGACGAGAATGGAGGCGGCCAGGGTCAGGGCGAACTCGTGCAGGAGCCGGCCGATCAGCCCGTTCATGAAGATGAGGGGCGTGAAGACCGCGATCAGGGAGAGCGTCATCGAGAGGATGGTGAATCCGATCTGGCGGGCCCCGTTCAAGGCCGCCACCTTCGGCGCCTCCCCGGCCTCGAGGTGGCGGAAAATGTTCTCGATCACGACGATGGCATCGTCGACCACGAACCCCACCGCCACGGCCAGGGCCATGAGGGAGAGATTGTCCAGGGTGTAGCCCACCAGGTACATGATCCCGAAGGTTCCGGCCAGGGAGAGCGGGACCGAGCAGCAGGGAATGAAGGTCGCCCAAAAATGGCGGAGGAAGATGAAGACCACCAGGACCACGAGCAAAATCGAGAGGAGCAGGGTGATCTCGATGTGCTTGACCGAGGCCCGGATCGTCTCGGTCCGGTCGTGCATGAGCTCGAGGTGGATCGCCGGCGGCAGCCAGAGGCGGAAGAGCGGCATGAGGGCCTGGATGCGGTCGACCGTCTCGATCACGTTCGCGCTGGTCTGCTTGTAGATGAAAAGGAGGACGGCGGGCTTGCCGTTGTACCAGCCGGCCTGGCGGACGTCCTCGACCGCGTCGACCACCGCACCCAGGTCCCGCACCCGCACGGCCGAGCCATGGTCATGGAAAGCGACGAGCGAGCCGTAACTGGCCGCGGCCGAAAGCTGGTCGTTGACGTGGAGGGCGTAGTCAAAATAGCGCCCGTCCAGGCTGCCCTTGGGCATGTCGGCGTTGGCCTTGGCGAGGAAACCGCGGACATCCTCCAGGCTGAGGCCCATGGCGGCCAGCCGGCCCGGATCGATCTGGACGCGCACGGCCGACTTCTCGGCCCCGCTCACCTGCACCTGCCCCACCCCCTCGACCTGGCTGATCCTCTGGGCGATCACATCGTAGGCGAAATTGTACACCTCCCCCGGGGGCCGGACGTCGGAGGTCATGGCCAGGATCAGGATGGGCGAATCCGCCGGGTTGACCTTCTGGTAGCCCGGCCGGGTCACGAGATCGGCCGGCAATTCGGCCAGCGAGGCGTCGATCGCCGCCTGGACGTCGCGGGCCGCGCTGTCGACGCTGCGGCCCAGGTCGAACTGGATATTGATGCTGGTGTGGCCCAGGACGCTGCTGGAGGTGAGTTCGCTCACCCCCGCGATCTGGGAGAAACGGCGCTCGAGCGGGGCGGAGAGCGAGCTGGCCACCGTGATCGGGTCGGCGCCGGGCAGGCTGGCGTAGACCTGGATGGTGGGAAATTCCACCTCCGGCAGCGAGGAGACGGGCAGGAAGCGGAAGGCGATGGCCCCGGCCAGGAGGAGGCCGAAGGCCAGGAGCGAGGTGGCGACCGGCCGGCGGATGAAGAGTCCGGAGAGGTTCATCGCGCGGGGGCGGGGGCGGCCCCGGGCGGGAGGGCGGCACCCCGTTTGGCCTCGCGCCGGCGGCTGACCCGCAGGCGCAACCGGTCGAGGGCGAGGTAGACGACCGGGGTGGTGAAGAGGGTCAGCATCTGCGAGACGATCAGCCCGCCCACGATGGAAATGCCGAGCGGGCGGTGCAGTTCCGCCCCCACCCCGCGCTCGAGCGCCAGGGGCAGGGCGCCGAACAGCGCCGCCGAGGTCGTCATCATGATCGGGCGGAAGCGCACGATGCAGGCGCGAAAGATCGCCTCCTGCGGTGGCAGGCCGTGCAGGCGCTCCGCCTCGATCGCGAAGTCGATCATGATGATGGCGTTTTTCTTGACCAGGCCGATCAGGAGGATGATCCCGATGATCCCGACCACATCCAGGTCGTGGCCGGTGACGAGCAGGGCGAGGAGGGCCCCGACCCCGGCCGAAGGCAGGGTGGAAAGGATCGTCAGGGGGTGGATCAGGCTCTCGTAGAGCATGCCGAGGATGATATAGACCGCGACCAGGGCCGAAAGAATCAGGATGGGCTCAGTCGCGAGCGAATCCTCGAAGACCCGGGCGGTGCCCTGGAAGCTGCCGTGAATCGTGCCCGGCATGTGCAGTTCGGCCGCGGCCTCGTTGATCGCGGCGGTGGCGTCGCTCAGGGAGTAGCCCTCGTCGAGATTGAAGGAGATCGTCACGGCCGGGAACTGCCCCTGGTGATTGACCGACAGGGTGGCGTTGACCCGCCCCACCTTGGCCACCGCCGCGATCGGCACCATTTTCCCGGTCTGCGACTGGACGAAGATCTTGTTCAGCGAGCTCGGATCGAGCTGATACTGCGGGCTGGCCTCGAGCACGATGTGGTGCTGGCTCAGGCTCTCATAGATGATGCCGACTTGGCGCTGGCCGAAGGCGTCGTAGAGGGTGTTGTCGACCTGGGCGAGACTGATCCCCAGCCGGGAGGCGGCGTCGCGGTCGACCACGATGTTGGCCTGCAGGCCGGCCGACATCAGATCGCTCGTCACATCCTGGAAGTGGGGCACCTTCTGCAGCCGCTTGAGCAGCCCGTCGGAGAGGCGGCTCAGCTCCTTGAAGTCGGAGCCGGTCAGGGTGTACTGGTAGGTGCTCTTCGACTGGCGAGCACCCACCCGCAGGTCCTGGGCCGGCTGCATGAACAGGGTCACGCCCTCGATCTTGGCGAGCTTCCTCCGCAGGCGCGTCACCACGGCGAAGATATCGGTCTTGCGCTCGGCCAGCGGCTTCAGGCTGATGAACATCATGCCCTGGTTGCCCGGGCTGCCGCCGCCCGGGCCGCCCGCCCCGCCGATGAACGAGCCCACCGTGGCCACCGCCGGATCGGCCAGGATGATCTTCACCATTTGCGCCTGCTTCTGGGCGAAGGCGATGAAGGAAATGTCCTGGGCGCCCTCGAAGACGGCGCGCATCTGGCCGGTGTCGGTGTTGGGAAAGAAGCCCTTGGGCACGATGATGTAGAGGCCGACGGTGGCAACCATGGTGCCGATCGTGACCACGAGCATCAGGCGCTGCCGGCCGAGCACCCAGCGCAGCCTCCGCTCATAGAGGCGGTGGAGGGCATTGAAGGCGCTCTCCAGCCCGCGGAAAAAGGCGCTTTCCTTGGCCTGCTCCGGCTCATGCTTGAGGAAGCGGCTGCACATCATGGGGGTGAAGGTGAGGGAGACCAGGCCCGAGACCACGATCGCCGCCGTCAGGGTGACGGCGAACTCGTGCAGGAGCCGCCCGACCAGCCCGGTCATGAAGATCAGCGGGATGAAGACGGCGACGAGCGAGATCGTGATCGACAGGACGGTGAAGCAGATTTGCTGGGCGCCCTTCATCGCGGCGTCGAACGGGGTGTCGCCCGCCTCGAGGTAGCGCACGATGTTTTCGATCACGACGATGGCGTCGTCGACCACGAAGCCGACGGCCACGGCCAGGGCCATCAGGGAAAGATTGTCCAGGGTATAGCCGAGCAGGTACATGACCCCGAAGGTGCCGCCCAGGGCCAGGGGCACGGTGCAGCTGGGAATGACGGTCGCCCAGAAGCGGCGCAGGAAGACGAACACCACCATCACGACCAGGAGGACGGAGATGAGGAGGGTCACCTCGATGTTCGCGACCGAGGAGCGGATGGTGAGCGTCCGGTCGGTCTGGATGTTGAGCGCGATCGCCGGCGGCATCCAGCGCTTGATCATCGGCACCAAGGCGCGGATGCGGTCGACCGTCTCGATCACGTTCGCCCCCGGCTGCTTGAAGACGATCAGAAGCACGGCGGGCTGGCCGTTGTACCACCCGGCCTGCCGGGTGTTTTCGGTCGAGTCCAGGACTTGCCCCAGGTTGCTCAGCCGGACCGGAATGCCCTTTTTCTGAAAGGCGACGAGCGGCTGGTAGGCCTCGGCCCGGTCGAGCTGGTCGTTGACCTTCAAAAAGTAGGAGATGCCGTCGCCGTCCAGGCTGCCCTTGGGCAGGTTGGCATTGGCCCCGTTCAGGAAGGTGCGGACATTCTCCAGGCTCAGGCCCATCGAGGCCAGGTAGGCTGGGTCGACCTGGATGCGGACGGCGGATTTCTGCGCGCCGTTGACCGAGACCTGCCCCACCCCCTTGACCTGGGCCAGCTGCTGGGCGATGACGTCGTTGCCGTAGTTGTAGACATCCCCCGGGGCCAGGGTTTGCGAGGTCAGCGCCAGGATGATGATGGGGGTGTCGGAAGGATTGAAATTCCGCCAGGCCGGCGGATTGACCAGGTTGGGCGGCAGGTCGCCGCTGGCGGCGTTGATCGCCGCCTGCACGTCACGCTCCGCGCCCTCGACGTTGCGGTTCAAGTCGAACTGGACCGAGACCGAGGAGCTCCCGAGATTGCTGGTGGAGGTAAGCTCGCTCACCCCGGCGATCTGGGCGAAGCGCCGCTCGAGCGGAGCGGAGACGGAAGTGGCGATCGTCTCCGGATCGGCCCCGGGCAGGACGCTGGAGATGCTGAGGGTGGGAAACTCGATCTGGGGCAGCGGCGCCACCGGCAGGGAAAGGAAGGCCACGCCGCCCGCCAAGAGGAGCCCGCCGGCCAAGAGCGAGGTCGCAATGGGGCGCCGAATGAACGGGCCGGAAAGATTCATCAGCCTATTTCGCCGGCAGGTGGGTGAGGGACCCCGTCCCGTGGTCGGAGGCCGGCGCCTTCCTCCGGATCAGCCAGCGGCTGAGCCGATCCATGTACAAGTAGACGACCGGCGTCGTGTAGAGGGTGATGAGCTGGGAGAGGAGGAGGCCGCCGACCATGGTGATGCCGAGCGGGCGGCGCAGCTCCGAGCCGGTGCCGCTCTCGATCGCGAGCGGGACGGCGCCCAGGAGGGCCGCCATCGTCGTCATCATGATGGGGCGGAAGCGCAGGAGGCAGGCCTGGTAGATCGACTTGTCCGGCGGCAGCTGCTGGTTGCGCTCGGCGTCGAGCGCAAAGTCGATCATCATGATGGCGTTTTTCTGCACGATGCCGATCAGCAGGACGATGCCGATCAGCGCCACCATGGAGAAGTCGATCTGGCAAATATTGAGGGCAAGGAGGGCCCCCACCCCGGCCGAGGGCAGGGAGGAGAGGATGGTGATGGGATGGATGTAGCTCTCGTAGAGGACGCCCAGGACGATGTAGACGACCACGATCGCGGCCAGGATCAGGTAGGGCTCGCTCCGCAGCGAGGACTGGAATTCGGCCGCACTGCCGGAGAAGGTCGCCTGCACGGTTTCGGGCAGGCCGATTGACTTCTCCGCCTTGCGCACGGCCGAGACCGCGTCGCTCAGGAAGAAGCCCTCCCGGAGGTTGAAGGAGACGGTGGCGGAGGGAAACTGCCCCTGGTGCATGATGACCAAGGGGGCGGTCGACGTCACCATGGTGGCGAAGGCGCTCAGGGGCACGAGCTGGCCGGAGGAGGACTTGACGTAGATCTTGGTCAGGGCGGCCGGGTTCTGCTGGTACTTCGGGAGCACCTCGAGGATGACCCGGTACTGGTTCAGCTGGGTGAAGATGATGGAAATCTGCCGCTGGCCGAAGGCGTCGTAGAGGGTGTTGTCGATGTCCTGGGGCAGGACGTTCAGGCGCGAGGCCTTGTCCCGGTCGACGTTGATGTTGATCTGGTAGCCGTCGTTCTGCTGGTCGCTGGCCACGTCGGTCAGGGCCCGGGACTGGCGCAGCTGGTCGACCAGGCGCGGGGCCCAGAGCGAGAGCTCGGCCACGTCCGGATCCTGCAGGACATAGCGGTATTGGGTCCGGCTGACCCGGCTGTCGATCTGCAGGTCCTGCACCGACTGCATGTAGAGGTCGATGCCTTCCAAGTCGCGGGTTTTTTCCCGCAGGCGCCGCATCACCTGGCGGGCGCTGGCGGAGCGCTCCTCCCGCGGCTTCAAGTTGATGGCGAGCCGGCCGGTGTTGAGAGTGGGATTGATCGTCCCCGCCCCGACAAAGGAGGCGACGCTCGCCACGTCCGGATCCTGCATCACGACCTCGGCGATCGACTGCTGGCGGGCGACCATGGCGGAGAAGGAGATGTTCTGGGCCGCGTCCGTCACCCCGGTGATGAGCCCGGTGTCCTGCTCGGGCAGGAGCCCCTTGGGGATGATGACGTAGAGGACGATGGTGCAGGCCAGGGTGAAGATCGCGACCCCCAGGGTGAGCGGCTGGTGGTTCAGGACCCACTTCAGGCCCCGGTCGTAGACCGCCAGCATCCCGTCGAAGAACTTCTCCGTCACGACGAAGAAGCGGTTGGGGACATGGTCCTTCTTTTCCTCCTCGAGGAGGCGGGAGCACATCATCGGGGTCAGGGTGAGGGAGACGAAGGCCGAGACCACGATCGAGACGCTCAGGGTGATGGCGAACTCGCGGAAGAGCCGGCCGATGACGCCGGTCATGAAAAGGAGCGGGATGAAGACCGCGATGAGGGAGAAGGTGAGCGAAATGACGGTGAAGCCGATTTGCTTCGAGCCCTTGAGGGCCGCCTCCATCGGGGTTTCGCCCAGCTCGATGTAGCGGACGATGTTCTCGATCATGACGATGGCGTCGTCGACCACGAAGCCGGTCGCGATCGTCAGGGCCATGAGGGAAAGGTTGTCCAGGCTGAAGCCGGCCAATTCCATCACGCCGAAGGTGCCGATGATGGCGATGGGGAGCGCAACCGAGGGGATGATGGTGGCCCAGAGCTTGCGCAGGAAAAGGAAGATGACCAGGACGACCAGGCCCACCGTCAGCATGAGGGTGAACTGCACGTCGGAGACGGAGGCGCGGATCGTGGTCGTCCGGTCGGTCAGGACCGTGACGTGGACCGAGGGCGGCAGGGCGGAAATGAGGTTGGGCAGGAGCCGCTTGATCCGGTCCACCGTCTGGATGATGTTGGCCCCGGGCTGGCGCTGGATGTCGAGGAGGATGGCCGGCTTGGTCCCGTACCAGCCGGCCAGTTTGGTGTTTTCCACGCTGTCGACCACCCGGCCGATGTCGCTCAGGCGGATGGGGGCGCCGTTGCGGTAGGCCACGATGATCGAGCGGTAGTCGCGGGCGGACAGGAGCTGGTCGTTGGCGTTGATGGCATAGGCCTGGTGGGCACCGTCAAAGCTGCCCTTGGGCTGGTCGACGTTGGCGTTGCTGATCGCCGTGCGCACGTCCTCCAGGCTCAGGCCCTGGGCGGCGGTGGCCGCGGGGTCGACCTGCACCCGCACCGCCTTCTTCTGGTTGCCCTCGATCGTGACCAGGCCGACCCCGGTGACCTCGCTCAATTTCTGGGCAAGGAGGGTGTCGCCCTTGTCGTCGACCTCGTCGATCGGGAGGGTGTCGGAGGTGAGGGCCAGGGTGAGGATGGCGGTGTCGGCCGGGTTGACCTTGTTGTAGACCGGGGGGTTGGGCAGGTTGGCCGGGAGGACGCCGGTCGCGACGTTGATCGCGGCCTGCACGTCCTGGGAGGCGCTGTCGATGTTCCGCTCCAGGCTGAACTGGAGGGTGATCGTGCTGACGCCGAAGGAGCTGATCGAGTTCATCGAGGTCAGCCCGCTGATCTGCCCGAACTGCTGCTCCAAAGGCGTCGTGACCGAGGAGACCATGACGTCGGGGGCGGCCCCGGGCAATTGGGTCGTGACCTGGATGGTGGGGAAGTCGACGCTGGGCAGGGCCGAGATCGGGAGGAGGAAATACCCGAGCAGCCCCAAGAGCACCACCCCCGCCATCAGGAGCGAGGTGGCGATGGGCCTCCGAATGAAGATTTCGGATACGTTCATCGCCGGGTGCTGGCCAAACTTCCGGGGGCCGGGCCTACGGCTTGTCCGCGCCCGCCTTGCTCCGGCGGGGGACGCTGGTGACGACCCGGCTGCCGTCCTGCAATTTGTATTGGCCGTCCACCACCACGGTCTGGCCCGGGGTCAGCCCGGAGTCGACCAGGGCCGTGCCGCCGTCGATCTGCGCCACCGTCACCGGCGTCGCCTTGACCGTGGAGTCGGCGCCGATGACGAAGGCGTAGGCGCCCTGCGGCCCGCGCTGGATCACGCTGGCCGGGACGGTCACGCCGTTGCGCCGGGTCTGGACCAGGAGGCGGATGTTGACGAACTGGCCGGGCCAGAGCGCCAGGTGGATGTTGGGAAAGGTGGCCTTGAGCTTGATCGTGCCGGTCGTGGTATCGATCTGGTTGTCGACCACCGCCAGGATGCCCTCGTCCAGGGGGGCGGTGCTGTCGCCGATCGCCAGGGCCTTGAGGTGCTCGCCCGAAGCCACCAGCCCCTGGATCTGCGGCCAGTTCTGCTGGGGAAGCGTGAAAACGACGGAAATGGGCTTAAGCTGCGTGACCACCACCAGGCCGGTCGTGGCCGTCGTCTGCACGACGTTGCCCTGGTCGACTAGGCGGATGCCGGTCCGGCCGTCGATCGGCGAGCGGATCGTGCAGTAGCCCAATTCGACCGTGTCCTGGTCGATCGCCGCCTGGTCGGCCTGGACCAGGGCCGCCATCTGGTCGCGGGTGGCGCGGGTCGTGTCCACGGTCTGCTGATCCATCAGCCCCTGCTTGAGCAGGGAAAAATCGCGATCATAGGTGACCCGCGCGCTGTAGGCCTGCGCGTCGTCCTGGGCCTTCTTGGCCTTGGCCTGGTCGAGGAGGGCCTGGTAGGGCCGGGGATCGATCACCGCCAAGATGTCGCCGGTCTTGACGTCCTGGCCCTCCTGGAAGGCGACCTTTTGCAGGACACCATTGACCTGGGTTTGAATGGTCACGGTGTTGAAGGCCTGGACCGTCCCGATGCCCTCCAGATAAATGGGCGTATCCCTCTGCAACACCTTGCCCGCCACG
>Ga0302320_10009324_pt1 | contig 21141 bp, 21 predicted proteins | sample Bog_T0_3_FD_202130 | JGI IMG/M metagenome (GOLD analysis project Ga0302320, IMG submission 202130) | Peat permafrost microbial communities from Stordalen Mire near Abisko, Sweden - Bog_T0_3 | ecosystem: Environmental > Terrestrial > Soil > Wetlands > Peat | place: Sweden: Abisko, Stordalen Mire...
CGACCGGCTGCTGCTCATTGACGGCGACGGCTGGCACCGCGGCGTCATCGGCATTCTCGCCTCCCGCGTCGTCGAGCGCACCGCCAAGCCTGCCATCGTGGTCAGCGTAGAAGACGGTGTCGCCCACGGCTCCGGCCGCTCCGTCGATGGCTTCCATCTGCTCAACGCCATCGAGAGCTGCGCCGATCTCTTCACCCGCTTCGGCGGCCACGCCTTCGCCGTCGGCTTTGCCCTGCCCGCCGAGGCTCTGCCCGAATTGAAGCGCCGCCTGCGCCTCTACGCCGGCGAGCACTTGGCTGCGCGGCTGCCGGAGCACATTTTGCGCATCCACGCCGAGCTGCCGCTGGATCGCATCACCTCGGTGCTGGCCGGCTGGCTGCGCAAGCTGGAGCCATTTGGCCACGGCAACCCCGAGCCGGTCTTCGTCGCCCGCTGTGTGCGCCTGCTCGGCCCGCCGCGCATCATGAAAGAGCGCCACATTCGCCTGGATTTAGCTCAAGATTCGCTCCAGCCGCCGCCTTTGCCCGGTTCCAGCGGCGCTCAGCGCGCCCTCGGCTGGGGCATGGCCGCCCGCGTGGCCGAGCTGGGACTCAGACAGGGAAGCCTCATCGACCTCGCCTACCGCATCCGCGAAAACCAGCACGCCGACTACGGCGGCCTCGAAGCCGAAATCGCCGGCATCGAGTTGGCTACTTCTTGTGTCCCGGCAACATGCTCTTGAGCTTGTCCATAAGGCTCGGCTTGGCGGCGGGGGGAGCTGCCGCGGGCTTGGCCGGCGTGGCCGCGGCGGGCGCCGGCTTGGGGGCAGGTGGCTGCGCGGCTGTTTGCGCGGCAGGCTGCGTACTCTCCGGCTTGGCGGCGTTCGCTGCCGCAGCGGCTCCCGGCAGCGGCGTGGAGCCATTCACCACGTTGCCCGCAAGCAGCGTCGGCACCTGCTCCTGGTCGTTCTTTACCAGAATCGAGATGCGCCGGTTGGAGGGGTCGGTGGGATTATTCTTCACCCGCAGCATCTGATCGGCATAGCCGCGCACCTGGGTCACCTGGTCGGTGCGCACGCCATCCTCCTGCAACAGGCGCCGCGCGGCGTTGGCGCGATCCGCCGAAAGATCCCAGTTGCTGTAGCCGGAGTCGCTGGAGTAGGGCGTCGCATCGGTGTGTCCCTCGATCAGCAGCGAGTTGGGCAGAGTCTTCAGTTCTTTTCCCAGCAGCGCCAGCAACTCCTGCCCGCTCGCGCTCAGCTTGGCGCTGCCCGACTCATAGAAGGTTCCGTCCTTGCCCTCGATCAGCTCAATGCGCAATCCTTCGGGAGTAATAGTAATCTCAATCTGCTTGGAGAGCTTCTCCAGATCCTTGCGCGCCTTGATCTCCTCTTCGAGCTTGTCTTTCAGCTTTTGCAACTGGTCGTCGGTGATTTTGGCCATGATGACCTGACCGGTGCCGGTCATGACGGTGCCCAGCAGGGCACCGGTTCCCTTGGGGTCGTTGAAGTAGCCGGCCACGGCCTTCTTCACCTTTTCGCTGGAGCCCATCAGCCAGAGCACAATGAAGAGCGACATCATGGCGGTGACAAAGTCAGCATAGGCCACCTTCCACGCGCCGCCGTGATGGCCGCCGTGGCCGCTGACCTTCTTGATGATGATGATCGGTCGATTTTCTTTCGCTGCCATCTTGCCCTGTCTCTCTCCCGAGCCAATTGCTGGTATTAGAGCCTTTTGTTCTTGCTATCAGCCTCCGTGCCCCATCCATTCCGCGTTTTTCTGCGGAATGGGTGGGATACCGGCATAATTCCGGTCTATACGATTTCTAAAAAGCTCTAAGCCGCCGCGGCTTCACTGCTGGCTGGCTGTCCCTTGCAGTTCTTCTCCATCTCGTCGAAGGTGGGGCGCAGATGCGCGGGAATCGCGCGCCGTCCAATCTCGATGGCGATCATGGGAGCCGAGCCTTTTAAAAACGAGAGAATCAGCACCCGCAGCACGTGCAGGTATTCGTTGTGCGCGTCGGCCGACTTGGCCATGTTGGAGCTTAACGGACCGACCAGGCCATAGCAGGCCAGAATTCCAAGAAAGGTTCCCACCAGCGCGGCGGCTACGTGTTCGCCGATCTCCTCCGGCGGACCGCCCAGCGAACCCATGGTGATAACCACGCCCAGTACCGCGGCCACAATGCCCAGGCCGGGCAGCGCGTCGGCCACCGTGCTCAAGGAGCTGACCGGCTGCGTCGCTTCGTGGTGATGCACTTCCATGTCCAGTTCCATCATCTGGTCCATGTCGAATGGCTCCACGCCTCCGGTGATGGCCATGCGCAGCGTGTCGCAGACAAAGTCGCGGGCATGATGATCGGCAAGAAACTCCGGATAGTTTTTGAAGATCGAACTTTCCGTGGGCTTCTCCACGTCCATTTCCACGCTCAGCAATCCCTCCTTGCGCACCTTGTTCAAAAACTGGTACATCATCTTGAGGGTGCTCAGATAGCGCGCTTTATCGAAGGGAGAAGGCTTGAGTATTCCCAGCAATCCGGCCACGATCGACTTGATGATGTGGATGGGATTGGCCACCAGCAGTGTGCCGATGGCCGCGCCGCCCAGTATCAGCAATTCTGCCGGCTGAACAAGGACCGCTATATGGCCCTTCTCCATCAGGAAGCCGCCAATGACTGCGCCGAAGACCACGACAATGCCTATGATTGCGAACATTCTTGCCTCCCCGGCGCGGATGTAATCTGGTTTCCGCCAGCTTGCAAACTGGTGAACATGGCGGCTTTTGCCCTCTCCAGCAGTTCAACTAAACTTCCATCCCCTTCCGCCTGGGCAGCGCCGATGCTCACGGTGATCTGCACCCTGTCCCCCCACCAGCGGAAGTCGGCCGTCCGCGCCAGCCCAGCCAGCGTCCGCGCATGTGCAGCTAGCATCTCCGGCGTGCGTTCGTGCGAGATCACCAGAAATTCATCCTCGCCCCAGCGTCCCATCTCCTCGGCCGGACGCAGCCCGTTTTCCATGGCGTGCCCTGCTTTTTCTAGCATCGTTTCACAGGCCCCCGCGCCGTGGGTCTTGCGCAACTGCTCGGCCTGATCGACTGTGATCCAAAGTACGCCGAAGGGCAGACCACCGCCGGCAAAATCCCTGAAGATAACCGTCAGCCGGTCCTCCAGAGCGGCCTGGCTTTCCTTGACCCCTGAGCCTTGCCCGCAGACGCCGTGCGGCAGAGCATCCAGGCTGTCGGCGGGATGAAAGAGCACAGCCATGCCCATGCGCCCGCCCAGCTCATCGCGCAGCACAAAATAGCGCGCCATCACCGGCACGTCGTGGCCCATCTTGTGGCGCACATGCAACAGCGTGCGGTGGCCCAACTGCCCGCCCGCATCCGGATCCACATTCTCCAGCCGCGCCCCTGCCAGCAGCAGCGGCTTCAGCGCCTCTGGCGACTGCCGGGAAAGCAACTCCGCCCCCGTATACCCCGCGATCGCTTCCGCGGCGCGGTTCCAGAAAACCAACTGGTCATCCAGCCCCAGCAGCGCGACCCCATCGGGAACAATTTCGAGCGCGGCTTCCAGCATCTCGGTGCGATCGGTCATCCGTGCTTCTCCATTCATACCATCGGCATTGCGCAAGCCAACTTCACCGCATTGTGGTGTATGGAAAGATGGTTGCGTGGAAATACGCCCCGCGCGCGCGGGGCGATCACCAAATGAGAACCACTGCGCCGTCTTCATGACCCTCATCAGTAAACAAATTCCATCGATTTCAGCCACGAATTCTCGTGACCGCCTGGATCAGCAGAATGTAATCTCATTCGTAGGAAAAATGTTCGGGAATCGGATGGTTTCATTTGGACCGGCCACAAAGGAGATGTGTGCGGCTCCTGTATGTTGCAGTTTGAAACAGTTCATGGGTTTTGCGGTAATCTGCCGATAGTCTCCCAAAGAGAAGAGACTGCCGCCTGACTCCGCGCCGCTCATTACGGCATGGCGGAATCGCAGTATGCAGGCTCTGCAATGCACTTCGGGAAGATAGAACGGGTGAGGCGCGCATGATGAACAAGATCATCCTGGCCGATTCGCAGGCGATTTTTCGGGCAGGCACCGCCAAGGTCCTGGCCATGGACGAAGACGTGCGCATCATTGCTCAATGCGCCGACCTTGACCGCATGCATCACGCAATTACTACGTTTCCCGGCTGCATCTTGCTGTTTGCCGCCTCGTTGCAGCCGGATCTGGTGCGCTTGCGCATGATGCTGGAGACCGTTGGCAGCCGCGGCATCGTCATCGCCGAAAACACCGACACCGCCAGCGCCTACCTGCAACAGGGCTTTCGCGGCGTGATCTTTCGCAGCGTCACCGGGCCGGCATTGACCGAGTGTGTGCGCGCCGTGGCCGCCGGCGACACCTGGCTGCCCCCGCAACTGATGGTGGCCGACTCGCCCGAGGACGATATGGTGGGCACTCGGGTCCGCGACCGGCTTACGCCCAAAGAGATGCGCATCGTTGCGCTCATCGTGCAGGGCTGCAAGAACCGCGAGATCGCCATCCGTTTGAAGACCACCGAGCAGGTGATCAAAAACTATCTGCGCTCGGTCTACGACAAGACCGGCGTCAGCGACCGGCTAGAGCTGGCGCTGTTTACCATCCACCACCGGGTGCTGGCCGCCGCCGCCGCCGAGGTGGGCAACAAGCTGGAGGCCGAGGAGGCCGCCGCGCCCCACGCCATGGCTTAGCGGCTATCCGCTAATTGGTAGCGCCGGCCTCTCGGCCGGCTGTAACGTGGGCCGCCTGGCCCACGTTCGCTCATTCAATAAAACATCTTCACCCGGTCGCGGACCTGGCAACAGTGCGCAGTTTAAAGTAGGCATCAATGGATAACAGCGCGGATCATCTGCAGAAACGGAAAGAAGATATGCGCCAAGAGAACCCACGATACCCCCCCCAAACCGCGGCGAGCCCGGTTGCGAAGTGGCTTGTTACGCAGCCTCTCCTGTTGTCGGGTTCACAAGAGTTTGCGCTTCGGAGTCTCCGGTAGCCTTCGATTCCATCGCGTTGCGCAATGGCTGTGAACGCAACGCACACTTGATCTGCATATCGGGAACGACTGCCGGAATTTGCGCCGCTCTCTAGTGGAAAACTCCCAACAGATAGAGCACCAGCAGGATCACCAGAATAGTGCCCAGCCCTATGCCTCCTCCTCCAGCTAAGCCCCATCGGCTATAGCCGTAGTATCCGCCGCCGCCACCGAAAATCAGCACCAGAACAATAATCAGAATGATGAGTCCCATCCCGCATCTCCTGCTCTCCGGGTTTTAGCCCGGTGTTATGTTACCAATTTGTTTACACCGCGCGTCTTTGCTGCGACGTGTGATCGAAGCGCGCGCGGCAACTGCTTGCAGCACTTACATCAGGAGTTTTGCACACGGCAACGGTAGAGGCTGAGCAATCGGAGACACAACCAGACGAAATGAGCGCGCCTGCTGGGATTCCGCTGACTGTCAGAATTCTGCGCAGAATAATGGGAATTCTTTCCGGCCTTGAACCCAAATGTGATCGTTCTGTAGATTGTCCGGCTCCGCCCGGCCTAGACCCTAGTAGAATCCAGGGCAGAGGCAGACGAGGAGCGCCAACACCATGAAGATGCGACCGGGAACACAAACAGGATTTCTGCTGTGTGGCAAGGAGTGGACCGAGGGCGAGGCGCTGGAGGTTCGCTCGCCCTGGGACCAGGGGCTGGTGGGGCGGGTAACAATGGCGACTCGCGCCGACGCGCGCCAAGCCGTGCATCACGCCGTGGCCAGCCTGCGCCGCACCCGCGCCCTGCCACGCTGGAAGCGCTGCGAGATTCTGGAGGGCGTGGCCTCGGCGCTGAGCGAGCAGAAGGAGCGGTTTGCGCAGTTGATTGTGGCCGAGGCGGGCAAGCCGCTCGGTCAGGCGCGCGCTGAGGTGGATCGCTCCGTGCGCACCTTCAAGATTGCGGCGGAGGAGTCCGCGCGGCTGGGCGGAGAGAGCATTCCGCTGGACCTGACCGAGGGCAACGAGGGCCGCTGGGGGCTGGTGCAGCGCTTTCCGGTGGGTCCGGTGCTGGCCATTACCCCCTTCAACTTCCCGTTGAACCTGGTGGCGCACAAGCTGGCGCCCGCTCTGGCCGCCGGCTGCCCAGTGATTCTGAAGCCCGCGCCCCAGGCTCCGTTTACCGCGCTGGCGCTAGGCGAGGTGATTCTGAAGGCCGGATGGCCCGATGAGGCGCTGGCCGTGCTGCCGCTGAGTGATGTGGATACGCTCTGGCTGGCCGAAAAGGAAGACCGCATCAAGCTGGTCAGCTTTACCGGCTCGGCCAAAGTGGGTTGGGAGCTGAAGGCGCACTCCGGGCGCAAGCGCGTGCTGCTGGAGTTGGGCGGCAATGCGGCGATGATCGTCTGCGGCGACTGGCCGGAGCTGGACGAGGCGGCTCAGCGCAGCGCGCACGCGGCCTTCGATTACGCGGGACAGACCTGCTTGAGCTTGCAGCGCGTCTTTGTGGAGCGCAGGATCTTCCAGACATTTTTATGGAAGGTGGTCGAGGCGACCGGCAAGCTGGTTTCGGGCGATCCCTCGGCGGAGGCGACAGAGGTGGGTCCGCTTGTACGGCTCAGCGAAGCCGAGCGCGTGGAAAGATGGATCAAGGACGCTGTGGCGGCTGGCGCCAAGCTGGTAACCGGCGGCGAGCGCCACGGCTCCGTGGTCACGCCGGCGATCTTGACGGGAACCAAGCCGGGGATGAACGTGCGCGATGAAGAGGTCTTCGGTCCGATTGTCGCCATCGAGCCTTACGACGACTTTGAACAGGCGCTGGCCGATGTGAATCACTCGAAGTACGGCCTGCAAGCCGGCCTGCTCACACGCGATGCGGGGCGCATTCTCACGGCCTATCGCGAGTTGGAAGTGGGCGCGTTGATTGTGGGAGACACTCCAAGCTGGCGCCTGGACTCCATGCCCTTTGGCGGCGTCAAGGACTCCGGCCTGGGACGCGAAGGCATCCGCTCGGCCATCGATGAGATGACCGAGCCGCGGATGCTGGTGATGGCGGGACTATAAGCCACGCGCGGCAGGACCGGTCCAGATAATCAATCAGCCGCGACTTGCGGGCAAGATAGACCCGTGGCTGCGTTCCTAGCTAGGCCTTGGCTTTCTGTGCGGCCCAGCGCTTGCGCTGCGCGTCGGCGATCCGCTGGCGCGCTTCGGGACTCAGCGTACGGCGCTTCTTCACCTTTGCGGCCTTGGGAGCCTTCGGTGCTTTAGCGGCCTTGGCAGCTTTCGCGGCCTTGGGTGCTTTGCGAGCCTTGCCAGCTTTCTTCGCGGCCTTCTTGGTTATGCGCTCAGTTACCTTGTCTGCGACTTTGCCGGCGCTGGCCAGCAGGGAGCGAACCTGCGTGAGCCTTGCGATTTCGGCGTCGATTAGGGCGAGAATGGTGTCATTAGCCATAAGTGAAGCATAACTCATAATTGCTGTTTTGCACAGCCTTGCAAATGGTTTTTTCGTGCTTATGCTGGTACAACTCCGTTCTTTCATTCAGATTTTCCTACAACCTTGTCTACATAGGCCTTTTGAAGAACAAAGAACGCCTGCTTTTTCTGCCCCTGATCAGAGATAAGTCCCTTGCGGTTGAAACCATCCTGAATGCCGGGCAGGTTGCGCAGCGGCGAACGGAAATCCATCAGTATCCATGGACTCATGCCTCTTAGTTGCGGAATCCTGTTCAACATTCCCAATTGATGGCGGTAGATATTGGCTTGGAATTCCTCGCTCCAGCGGTCGTTATCTCCGCCATGAAGGCCGGCCATGGCGCCGCCGCCAAACTCGCTCACAATCAGGGGTTTCTGGTACTCTACGCGCCACTCGGTCTTATCAGCGCTCTCTGGCCGCCCTTCATACCAGCCGATATATTCATTAAAGCCGATCACATCCAATGCCTTGCCCAGCGGATCATCGATGATTTTTGTCTGCCCCTCGCCGCGCACCAAGAGAGCCGCTGTAATCAGCCGCGTGGGGTCCAGCTCGCGCGCATGAGTTGCCTCCGCCGTAAGAAAGCGTGTGCGCGCTTCATTGTTCGGTGTTTCATTGGCCATCGACCAAAGAATAATCGCGGCGTGATTGCGCGAGCTTCCTATCTCCTCGTCCAACTGCTGCTCGGCCTTGGCCAGCACCTTGGGATTGTCGAACTGTATTGCCCAATAGACCGGAATCTCCGACCACACCAGCAGGCCCATCCTATCGGCGGCGCGCAGCATCGTCTCGTCGTGAGGATAATGCGCCAGACGGACGAAGTTAGCTCCCAACTCCTTGGCCCAGCCCAGCAGCGTCTCCGCGTCCTTGTCGGTGTTGGCTCGGCCGGTGCGGTAGGGTGCCTCGGCATGAATGCAGACACCGCCTAAAAAGATCGGCTTGCCATTCAGCAGTATCTCGGTTCCGCGCGTTTCGATGGTGCGGAAGCCGATTTCATCTTCGATTGTGTCCTGACCTTCGCGCAGAATTACCTTATATAGTTTCGGCGTCTCCGGCGACCAGCGTTGCAAGCCCTTTACTTCAATGCGAATTGCAGTTAGGCTCCCATCTCCAATCTTCGCGGCTGTCTTTGCGCCTAGCTCAGGTATCTCCACTTCGGCGATTGCGCCACGCACAGGACCATCTATGTGCACCCATCCTTCAATCACCGAGTCTTCCGTGCGGCTCAGATGCACATCATATTGATCGATGAAGCTCTCCGGCGCCTCGATCAGCGAGACCGTGCGCGTCAGTCCGCCGTAGTTCCACCAATCGGTCTTCAGCGTGGGAACGCCGTCCTCGCGGCGCGTGTTATCGACAGCGGCCACCACGAAGTTATCGCCAGAGTGAACCGCCGCCGTCACCTCGCAGTTGAAGCTGGTAAAGCCGCCCTCGTGCTCGCAAACCTTCTTTCCGTTCACCCAGAACCACGACTTGTAGTTGGCCGCTCCCACGTGCAGAAAGAGGCGCGTATGCTCTTTGGGATGATAAGTGAAGCCGCGCTCGTACCAGACCGTCCCCTCGTAATAAAAAAGCGACTCGCGCTGCGTGTTCCAGTCGCCGGGCACCTTCAGCGCAAGCGACTTGGAAAAATCGTATTCGGTCGGATGCGTATCTCCGGGCTGCGCCTTTTCGTTGCGAAAGTAACTGGAGAAGCCATTCGAGTAAGGATCGACGATGGTGGCCCAGTCGCCATCGAGCGAGATGGCGGCGCGCCGGTCCGCTCCTGTAATCACGATAGGCGCGGCGTCAGAGGCAGCGGAAGCGAATGCGGGGAAGGCGATTGCGCAGGCAATCAGCACAGACAAACGAAGAGTGGCGCGATTCATAGAGCCTCGGCAGTTTCAGATTGGAGAACAGCCATTGCCGCCCTGCAAAACGCACGGCAGGCTAATCCACGCGAACGGTCTATCTTATCGCCCTGGCCGGCATAAAGACAAAGGGGACAGGCCCGACGGCCCATCCCCTCTTTCTGCCAACTCCTTGTCAAGATCGGCTAGGAGACTGATCGCGTGATTTGGTAATTGTATGAAGGTAGCGCCGGCCTCCCGGCCGGCTGGAACGCGGACGTCCCCGTCCGCGCTTGTCTTTGATGAATTACCAATTCATGCGGTCTAAACGCTACGACCCCAAATACTCCACATGCACATAGGTTCCGAGGCGCACATTGTAGGCCAGGTACCAGCCGTCGTGGTCCGGGTCTTCGTAGATGATGATGTCGTCCGTGCCCCAGATCCAGCCGTCGCAGAATTCCATGTCAAAGGCCGCCACGCGCCAGTTCCAGCCGTTGAACCAGAAGCGCTCCGGCCCGCCGCCGCCCAGCCGCCAAACGTGCCCGCGGCCAAAGCCGCCGTTGAAGTGGCCGTTGGCAAAGGGCTGGTCAAGATGATAGTTCGCATCAGCGCGGCCGGTGTCGTGGCCAACCCAATTCTTGCCGTCCACGTGCGGAACATTGGGGTGGCCGTCCTTGTCACTGTAGTTGCGGTTCGGCTCGACCGCGTGGGGCGCGGCAACCGGCCGAGGCCCGCTCCGGGGAGGCGCCTGGTGGGTTCCGGCTCCGGTGGAGCGGGCCTTCCCCTCCTGGTGCTGAGCGAACGCGGGAACGGAAAGAACCAGCAACATGGCCAAGGTAAGCTTTAAGGTTTTCATCGATTTCCTCCGGATGCCCTGAGGGAGAGCGGCGAACTTCTGCCACTCTTCGGCCTTGCCGGGCATCATTTTCTACATTCAATAGACCCCGGCTCCATCAAATAAGTTGCACTGTATTTTTTCTGTACCGGAATCTAGAATGGTTCTCGTCCAATGGCCTTCATCCGGTTCTCGATAGCCATGCGGTCCAGCGTCTCCAGCGGCAGGCTTAAAAACAGTTGCACGCGATGACGAATCTGCCGCAAAATAAGCGCAAAGGCGGCGCGCTTCTCCTCGTCCGTGCCCACCACTGCCGCCGGATCGGCAAAGCCCCAGTGCGCCGTCACCGGATGCCCCGGCCACAGCGGGCAGACTTCGCCGGCAGCATTGTCGCAAACGGTAATGACGAAATCCATCTCCGGCGCGCCGGCTTCAGCGAACTCATCCCAGCTCTTGCTGCGCAGCTTATCCGTTGGGTATCCCAGCGCGCGCACCTGCTCAATGGCAAAGGGATTCACCCTGCCGCTGGGATGACTGCCCGCGCTGTAGGCATTGAAGCGCCCCGCGCCCATGGTGTTGATGAGCGCCTCGCCCATGATGCTGCGCGCTGAGTTGCCGGTGCACAACACGAGAATGTTGTATGGCTTCTGCATGATCTTCTCCCTTCTGATCTTCCTCAAAAGTACTTCTGCTTCATCCACAGCGAGACCTGCACCAGCAGAATCAGGGCCGGAACCTCAACCAGCGGGCCAATCACCGCCGCAAAGGCCGCGCCGGAGTTGAGGCCGAAGACGGCTACCGCAACCGCGATGGCCAGCTCAAAGTTATTGCTGGCGGCAGTAAATGAGAGCGTAGCCGTCTTCGAGTAATCGGCGCCCGCCTCGCGGCCCATCCAGAAACTCACAAAAAACATCACAACGAAATAAATCAGCAACGGTACGGCAATACGAAGCACATCCAGCGGAAGCCGGACGATCAAGTTGCCCTTGAGGCTGAACATCACCACGATGGTAAAAAGTAGCGCAGCCAGCGTCAGCGGGCTGATAGCGGGAACAAAGCGCGTTTGATACCAAACACGGCTTTTGACGCGCACCAGCACAAACCGCGTAAGCATTCCAGCCAGGAACGGAATTCCAAGATAGATGAAGACGCTTTGGGCGATCTGGTTCATGCGAATGTCAACTACAATGCCCTTCAGACCAATCAGCGGCGGCAAAACAGCCAGAAAAAACCACGCATAGACGCTGTAAAAGAGCACCTGAAAGACGCTGTTGAAGGCCACCAGCCCTGCGGCATAATCGGTATCGCCCCGCGCCAGCTCATTCCACACAATCACCATGGCGATGCAGCGGGCCAGGCCAATCAGGATCAGCCCCGCTCTGTACTCCGGATAGCCGCGCAAAAAGATCACCGCCAGGGAAAACATCAGCACCGGACCGATTACCCAGTTCTGCACGAGTGATAGGCCGAGCACCTTGCGATTGCGAAAGACCTCGCCCATGCGTTCATACTGCACCTTGGCCAGCGGCGGATACATCATCAGGATCAGTCCCACGGCGATGGGAATATTGGTCGTGCCCGCCTGAAAACGCTCAAGCAGCGCGGGAAAGGACGGAACAAAGCGTCCCAGCGCAACGCCGCCAGCCATCGCTAGAAATATCCACAACGTCAAAAAGCGATCGATGAACGATAACTTTGAAGCACCGCTCGGTACCGGGCAGAAAAGCTCTGAGGTGCTCTCCATTCACTCTCTCCTCTTTGGCATAAGTGGGAATACAAACCTGTTTCGTTCATTCACCGCTGCACCCACCCCCCGGCTTCGTTGCTCGGATAAATGCGCTGATGAACTTGCCTTCGATCTGCGGGGCGATAGCATCGACATCAATGCCCGCCTCTACAAGAAAATGCCGCGCATCATCGATGGTGTACACCCGCGTAGGCTCCATCGAGATGCCCGAAAAGCCTGCTCCCGCCAGCTTGGACTGATATTCCCGCTCCTCCAGCGCGCCGGCGATGCAACCCACCCATAGCAGCATGCTTTTGCGCACAGCGTCGTCCACCTCGCCGCGCACCACCACATCGGAGACCGCAAACCGCCCGCCCGGCCTGAGCACTCGGAAGGCCTCGCGCAGCACACGATCCTTGTCTGCCGAGAGATTGATGACACAGTTCGAGATCACCACGTCCACCGAGCAATCGGGCAAGGGAATCCGCTCGATCTCGCCCTTGAGAAACTCGACGTTTGTGACGCCCGCCTGACGCTGATTCTCGCGCGCCAGCGCCAGCATATCGTCGGTCATGTCAAGGCCGTATGCCTTGCCCGTCGGCCCCACGCGCTTGGCCGAGAGCAGCACGTCGATGCCGCCGCCGGAGCCGAGGTCGAGCACCGTCTCGCCAGCCTTCAGCTCAATCAGCGCCGTCGGGTTTCCGCAGCCCAGCGAGGCCAGCACGGCGTTGGCCGGCAGCCCGCTCTTTTCCGATTCTTCGTAAAGATTGGTTGTGATGGGGTCGCAACAGCGCAGCCCCGGATCGCCGCAGGCTACCGAGCCGTTCTCCCGCACTCCTCGCGCTGCCGCTCCGTACTTTTCCTGAACCAGAGTCTTCATATCCATTGTTTGAGCACCTCATATTCGCTAAAACGAATATATAATCCGCCATCATATCTGTCAACACGTATATAATTCATGCATGACGCGCGGCGCACAATCTCTCCCTCTGGCCGAACTCTACGCAGCCCTGGCGGACCCTATCCGCCTGCGTTTGCTCAATTTGATGGCAGGCCGGGAGGTCTGTGTCTGTCACTTTGTGGAGATTTTCGGCCAAAGCCAGCCCAAAATCTCTCGGCACTTGGCAACCCTTCGCAAGGCTGGAATCGTCGCCGCGCGCCGGGAAGGCAAATGGATGCACTACAGCATCTGCCCGCCCGCTGATGCCGCTGCCGCCGCCATCCTCGACGCCGCGCTGGCAGCGCTCGGCAACGACAGCCAGATGCGCGCCGACCGGGCCAGGCTCGTCTGCTGCGCCCCCGAATAACCGGCCACCGACGGGATGCGCTCCGGGCCACGGAGCCGCGGAATATAGTTGATTACCAAGGGGGATAATCTGGTTGTCCGTCATAAAGCCGCCTCTCCCCCGGACGATAATCTCCTTGTGCCATTGACGCCAGGTGTAAACTCGACGCAGGAAGGACGGCATCGCAATTTGAGGTTTGAAAGATCCATTGCCGATGGAAGCAGCGGTGGGCGGCGTGACTGGTTGAAGAACGCGACCTTGCCGCGCAGGCGGAAGCTGCTGGTGCGTCTCCTCTCTGCCTTCGATTCCTGCAAGGCAACCTTCGCCATCCTGCTCGCCGGCCTTCTTTTTGCCTCTCTCGCGTCTTCCGCTTCGGTGGCAGTGGGCCAATCGGCAACCGAGCCGGCAGGCAAGCTGCGCACGCTCACCACGGCGAGTCAGGCGCACAGCCTCAGCAGTGAGGAAGCCAAGCGCGCCTACCCCGTCCATCTGCGGCGGGCGGTGGTCACCTATTACGATCCCAGCATCGGCTCCCATCGCGCCGCTCTGTTTCTTCACGATGAGACCGGAGGCATCTACGCCGAACTCGTCAAAGGTGCGATCAAGGATGTTTCCCCGGGAACGCTGGTGGATGCGCAAGGCGTGAGCGGAGCTGGAGAATATGCTCCCATCATTTTCCACCCCCAGATCAAGGTGGTTGGCCACGCTTCGCTTCCGGCAAACCCGCGCCGGGAGAGCCTCGCTCAACTCAAGAGCGGCACCGAAGACGGCCAGTGGGTCGAAGTTGAGGGCCTCATTCATTCGGTCGTCGAGTACAGGCATAATCTCATGCTGCAACTGGAAATGGACGGCGGAATCGCTTCCGTCGTCCTGGTCAAGGAGCCAGGCGCCGATTACTCCGGCTTGTTGGACGCAAAAGTGCGTATCCGCGCCAGCGCCGGCCCCACATTCAACACCAACCTGCAGATGATCGGCGTACGCCTCATGTGCCCAGGCCTTTCCGCGATAACAATTTTGGAAGCGCCGCCAAGCGATCCCTACGCGCTGCCCATCCTCCCCGTTGACGGGTTATTGCGCTGGGATCAGGTCAATGATTCCTTTCACCGTGTGCATTTGCGCGGAAGAGTGACCCTGCAATGGCCCGGCTCGTCGCTTTGCATCCGCGATGCGACGCGCGGAATCTGCGCGCAAACGGCTCAGAACACTCTTGTCGCCGAGGGCGACGATGTAGACGTGGTTGGATTTGTCACGACCGAGAATAGTTCACCCAAACTCACCGATGCGGTCTTCCGCAGAATATCCAGCGACAGGCCCGTGGCCGCCGTGCCCGTCACCGCCCAACAGGCTCTGCTGGGCAAATCCGACTCTGAATTGATTCAGATCGACGGCCAGTTGATCGGCAGAGAGATTGAGGCTTCCGACTTCGCCATGATCATTTCCTCTGGAGGAGGTATTTTCACGGCGATTGTGCCCAAGAAACTGGCGGGGCAGCAAGCAGATACATGGAAGGTCGGCAGCACTCTGCGCGTGACGGGAATCTGTTCCGTCCAGCTTGATGCGCAGAAGAGCGCGATCGGCGAAGGAATGGCCGTGCCCATGTCGTTTCGCGTTCTCATGCGTTCGCCGCGGAATGTAGTTGTCCTCATCCAGCCTTCCTGGTGGACTCCGACTCATGCGCTGGTGATTTTGGCATTGGTGCTGGCCGGCACACTGCTGGCGCTGGCCTGGGTGATTGTGCTCAGAAAGCGCGTCGAGCAACAGGCAATACTTCTGCGCGAAAGTGAACAGCGATTTCGCCACATGGCTCTGCACGATGCCCTGACTGGATTGGCGACCCGGCTGCTGCTTCAGGACAGGCTGAATGCGGCGGTGGAGACCGCTAAACGCCATCGCAGGGGGCTGGCGCTGCTGATGGTGGACCTGGATAAATTCAAGGAGATCAACGATACCTTTGGACACCAGATCGGCGACGAGGTCTTGCGCGTTACCGCGCTTCGCCTGCTGGAGGCCGTGCGCAAGACCGATACCGTGGCCAGAATGGGCGGTGATGAGTTTGTCGTGCTGCTGCCCGAGATCAACGACCCGCAAGCCGCGGAGCTAATTGCCGCAAAAATCGTGGAAGCTCTGGCTATGCCTATGCTGATTAAGGGACGTGAGGTGCTGGCCTCCGTCAGTATCGGAGTTTGCACTGCCTTCGCGGCGGAGTTTGACGCCGAAACATTGTTGAGGAATGCCGACGCCGCTCTCTACCTGGCCAAATCGTGCGGCAGAAATTGCCTCAAGGTCTATGCGCTCGATACGGTTTCCCCGCCAATCGAATGACCGGATTCAATCGGACATTATGCTCCAATAACAGCGTCCCGAATCGTGTCAGGGCACGACTTCAGTCGTGCCGCGCACGCTGCAAAACTGGATATAGGGCTTTAGCCCCTGAGGTTTGCTTTTCAGGATTCCTCAACGAATAACTAATTGCCTAGAGCAAAGATGACATTGACCTCTGTATCAACATCCACTGTCTCGCCATTCAACAGATAGGGTTTGTACTCCCACTGTGAGACTGCCTGCAATGCCGACGCGGCCAGTGAAGGCCAGGGTGCAGAAACCACATGCAGCTCGTGGATCTTCCCGTCCTTCCCGATGAGGGCTCGCAAAACTACCGCGCCCGAAACGTGAGCATCCTTGGCGTCCTGGGAATAAACGGGCACCTGCTTCTTGACAAGCATTCCCGCCATCACGCTATCTGCGATTGTCACAGCTTTGTGATCTCCGGCGATATGTGCATTCGCGGATGGCGTCAACGCCGGGTCGGAAGGCGACAAATCCGTAACCGAATCCACTTCCGCGGACAATATCTTGCGCTTGCCCTCGAAGAACTGCAACTCGCGAGCCAAGTATCTGTTCTGAACATTGACGATGTTGTTGAACTCCATCGCCAGTGTCCCGAAGGAAAAACTTGCCCGCAGGGCCGGCAATTGCGAAGCGAAGCAGTACGTGGGAAACAAGCCGACCGGAACGATTTGTGTCTGCCCATGTTGCGGCATCAGCGGAATCACCATGATGCAGGGAAACTTTACTCCGCCCAAGGCTACGGTCTCGCGCTCCAGGCGATATTTTGCCGGGTCCAGATCGCTTGACTCCGGCAGCGGCGAAAAAAGCGCGGCTTTCAATTTGGATTCGAAGTAATTGAGCGGCTCGCCTGTCTCCTGATGAATGTATTTGCCGTCGGCCGTATGCCAAGTGGAATGTGTGGCGCCGGAACGCGTCCATGTGCTGCGATAGACCTTCGGCGAAGCCCACCAATATTCATAGCTTCCCTGCGAAGAAGGATTCCCCTTCTCGTCGTAAAGCTGGTAGGTAGCCTTCAAGTGCCAGGGCTTCAACTCCGGCGAAGTGAAGTCATAAAAGGGTGCGGCAGCCGCAAAGACTTCGCTTGGCTTTGTTGGCAGGCCCGGCGCGGGATTGGCGGACTGCTGGGCTAATCCCGCCAGTGAGGCCGTCAGAGACAGTGCTAGAACATAGATGAAACGCATGGTGGGTATAGAGTAGCACCGTATCCGTTGGTGATTCCGGTGACTTCGATAAAATGGATTCAGAAAGCTGAATCCGCATGAAGCGAACTCTGCTGCGTTGGCTGCAACGAGGGATAGTGGTGCTGGCTGTGGCCTTTGTGGCCGCCTACGGCGGCGACTGGGCCGTCTACAAGCTGCGCGGATCGCCCAGCGGCAAAGTTACGGTCAATAGCTATCTGACCATCCCGCTCAAGGGCAACAAGCAGGAGTTTGATTACCTCGGCTCGCTTGACGTGCCCTGCTCGCGCTCGCTCTTTCCCCAGGCGGGCCATAGCACCTGCTGGCAACTGCGCCGCAGCCCCAACCAGGGGATCTCGCCGGATTGATTTTCCTGAGCCGACGAAGATCGCCGGAAGAGGACGAACTTTATCCTGTGACGCAGATCACGCCATCGGAGCGCAAAACCTTCTAACATCAAAAAATCTCACTTTGGAGGCTACGAGGAATAATGTACAGTCGCACCCAAAACGAGAATGGCACCTACAACACCCGCTGCCTCCACTGCTTCATGACCATCGCCTTTGAAGTGGAGACAAGCAAGGAGTTGGATGAGCGGGAGGCGCGGCACGTCTGCCCGGAGCGCGCGCTGGCCGAGTTGCTGGCGCTGGAGATCGCCGCCGAATCGCACTCTTCCCCAGGCGCAAACGCCTCCTGACGACGAGTTTTGCAGTTACTATTCTGACACGAATCTGGCCTACACAAAGGTGAGCAGGACGATCTCCGCGCTGGTGCCGACGCGCATAGGCGGACCCCAGCTTCCGGCGCCGCTCGATGTATATATTTGCAACCCGCCGAAGCGCTGCAAACCATAAATGAACCTTCCAAAGGCGTAGCGCGTGAACCAGGTGAAGGGGAAGAGCTGTCCGCCGTGGGTGTGGCCGGAGATCTGGAGGCCGACGCCAGCCTGCTCGACGATGGGCAGGCGATTGGGCACGTGGTTGAGCAGGATGCTGGCTTGGCCGCGATGGAGGTCGAGGCTCTCAAGCGTTGAGCGCAGCCGGATGGGATAGCCGGAGTCGCCGTTGGGGACGCCCACCAGGATGAGGCCGTCGACAATGACCATTTCGTTGGTCAGGGTGCGGACGCCCACGCGGGCGAGAACCTCGGCGTAGTGGGCTGCGTTGCCGAACTCGTCATGATTGCCGGTGGAAAAATAGCTGCCGAAGGGCGGAGTGAGCGCGGCCAATGGAGAGGCAAGCGCATCGGCGTCGGCGCTGGCTCCGTCAAAAATATCGCCGGGAAGAAAGACAATGTCGGGATTGAGGCGCGTGGCCAGCGCCACAACGTGGCGGCAGAATCCGGTGCCCTTCACGTGGCCCAGATGCAGATCGCTCATCACCAGCGCGGTGCGCCCGCGCCAACTTGCGGGCAGGCCGTCGAGTTGGATGGGAATGCGCCGGATGCGAATGAAGCGCGCGTTCGCCAGGCCGTAGATGCTGACTGCAATCGCCAGGCCGAAGAAGGCGGCGGCCAGCAGCGGGCGGTCGGCGCGCAGCCCGAGCAGCGTCAGCGCAAAGCTGGTGAGCCGCAGCAGGCAGGCTGCCCAGAAAAAGTAGTTGAGAAAACCCAGCCAAATGGCGGCCATCCGATAAAGAATCGTGACCGGCCAGTTTGCATGACGGAAGCCCAGAAGCGCGGCGGTGATGAAGCTGAAGGCCAGCACAAAGAGAACGCTCCGCAGCGCCTGCGCGGCCGCCGGGCTGAGCGGCGTCCAGAAGTCGATCCAGGTGCGATAGACAAACCAGTGGGCCGCAAGCAAAAAGGCTTGCATCAGCGCGATGCCCACGATTGGCCATGCCTTCAAATGTCGAACCTCCCTCCTCAATTCTTGCACGAGAGAGGAAGCTCCCGTTAAAATCGTGCCACTATGGCAAACGCTCTTTCGGTCGCCGGTTCAAACTCGAAATACAAAGCTCCCGGAGCCAAACCCGCAGGATTCCTCGGCGGCCTTTGGCATGGGATTATCGCTCCCATCACATTCATCGTGAGCTTGTTTGTGGTTGGCGTAAGCATCTACGAAACAAACAACAACGGCCGCTGGTACGAATTTGGATTCCTGCTTGGAATCTGCGCTCACGCCGGCGACAACCATGCGCGTCATGCAATCGGAGCCTAGCTTGCCGTGGTGCAGACGCGCATCAAGCCGCTCCAACAGCACGTGGCCGAGACGACGCGGCGGGCGCAGCAATCGAGCGCCTTCCGGCGCAACCAGGTCTTCGGCCTTCTGCTGCTGGCTGCGGCGATCCTGCTCGCCTGGCTGCTGCGCACCAATCCCCATTGGATATTTCCCCAGGGTTGGTGGAGGCCATGAAGAGCGGCGCTGAAGAGCCTTTGGCAGTCTTGCTGCTGGGGCCGACCGGCAGCGGCAAAACCGCGCTGTCGCTTGCTCTGGGCGAGCGCTTCGGCGGCGAGATCGTCAGTTGCGACTCGGTGGCTGTCTATCGCGGCATGGACCTGGGCACGGCCAAGCCCACCATCGAGGAACGGGCGCGGCTGCTACATCATCTGATTGACGTGGCCGACCCCGACCAGCCCTTTACCGCCGGTGAGTACAGCCCCCAGGCGCGGGCAGCGCTCAGGGAGATTGCCGCGCGCGGACGTCTGCCCATCGTCACCGGCGGCACCGGGCTTTATCTGCGCGCGCTCACCGAGGGGCTTTTTGCAGGACCGAAGCGGGATGAATTGCTGCGCACGCGGCTCGAAGGCAGCCGCAGTCGCCACGGCGCGGCCTGGCTGCATCGGCTGCTCAACCGGCTCGATCCCGCCTCGGCCAAGCGCATCCACTCGAACGACGCGCCCAAGCTGATGCGCGCCATCGAAATATGTCTGGCAACGCGCCGGCCGTTCTCCGCAGTGCTGGGCAACAGCGCGCTGGCCCGCGACCCACTCACCGGCTTCCGGCTCTTGCGCATCGGCCTCAACCCGCCGCGCGAGGCGCTCTATCAGCGGCTCAATCGGCGCTGCACTCAAATCTTCGCTGCGGGACTCATCGACGAGACGCGCGCTCTGCTCGCCCGCTATGGGCCGGTCAAGGCGCTTGACGCGCTCGGCTACCGGCAGGCTCTGCGCGTGCTGCGGGAGTCTTGGTCAGCCGAGGAAGCAATAGCAGCCGCACAGCAGGGTCATCGCAACTACGCCAAGCGGCAGTTAACCTGGTTCCGTCGCGAGCCTGAGGTGCATTGGATCGATGGCTTTGGCGATGAACCGGAGACCGCGCGCCGCGCCGTCGAGCTGATCTCTTCCATGAACGGGTTTGCTTCCACATTTTGATTCTTTGGCGCTCAGTTCAAGAACATCGTCCTATAGAGCGTGTCTCGCTGCACCGGCTTGAAGCCCGCGTCGCGAATAATTCTGCGCAGCTCTTCTTCTGTGGTGCAGTTACTTGTGCCCGCGGCCTTCACTACATTCTCTTCCAGCATCACCGAGCCGACGTCGTTGCCGCCAAAGTGGAGGCCCAGCTCCAGCACCTTCAAGCCCTGCGTCACCCAGCTCGCCTGCACGTTCTCGATTGTGTCGAGATAAAGCCGCGAGATGGCCAGCACCTTGAGATACTCCACGCTCGTCGCTTCCTCCCAGCCGTGGCCGCCGAGGGCGGTATTCTTTGGCTGAAAGCTCCAGGGAATGAAGGCCGTGAATCCGCCGGTCTCTTCCTGCAAGCGGCGGACGACCTCGAAGTGGTTGATCCTTTGATCAAAGCTCTCGCCTACGCCGAACATCATTGTCGCCGTGGTTCTCATGCCTAACTGGTGGGCGATGCGATGCACGCTGACCCACTCTTCTGTATTACATTTCAGGCGCGCGATGCGCCGCCGCACATCGTCGTCCAGAATCTCCGCGCCGCCGCCGGGAATCGAATCCAGGCCCGCCGCGCGCAGCCGGATGATTGTCTCGCGCAGGCTCAAGTCAGAGTATTTGGCGATGGCCAGAATCTCCGAAGCCGTCAAACAATGCAGCCAAACCTGCGGGAAGCGCTGCTTGATGCCGCTGAAGAGCCGCTCAAACCAATCGATCTTCAGGTCGGGATGAATGCCGCCCTGCATCAGTACGCCGGTTCCGCCCATCTCGACGGTCTCGGCGATCTTGTCGTAGATCACATCGAAGTCGAGGATGTAGCCCTCCGCCGAGCGCGCGTCAGTTACGCCGGGTTTGGGCAGCGGCCGGTAGAAGGCGCAGAAGGTGCAGTACTCGGTGCAGAAGTTGGTGTAGTTGATGTTGCGGTCGATGATGTACGTGACCACGCCTTCGGGATGCAGGCGGCGGCGCACGGCATCCGCCTCAAAACCCAGGCCGATCAGGTCAGTGGAATGAAAGTAGTCGAGAGCCTGTTGGCGAGTCAGCGGCATAGCATGATTCTAATTCATGCGGAACTCTGGTTCTTGCATTCAATATTGATTCGGCCCAGCGTTTTGAAACGCCGAGTCCCATCCATTC
>Ga0302320_10009325_pt1 | contig 21140 bp, 21 predicted proteins | sample Bog_T0_3_FD_202130 | JGI IMG/M metagenome (GOLD analysis project Ga0302320, IMG submission 202130) | Peat permafrost microbial communities from Stordalen Mire near Abisko, Sweden - Bog_T0_3 | ecosystem: Environmental > Terrestrial > Soil > Wetlands > Peat | place: Sweden: Abisko, Stordalen Mire...
ACGCTGCCCAGGTCTGCGTCCTCCTCGGTTTTCACGAGGCATGACGATAACCGACGACGGCAAATCCTTCGATGTGAAACGTGCCCTCCGCACGGGGGGAAATGGTAGATTGGGATTGCTCGGCATAGGGGAACGACCACAGATGGTGGGTGGCAAATTCTCGATCAAATCCGCGCCTGGTCATGGCACCACCGTCTCCGCCCAGATTCCTGCAGCCATCGAAGCACCAGATTTCGCTATGGTTTCATCACAAGGACATTGTGTGTAATCTGTCAGGTTGTGATTGCGTCTATTGACAGTGGTAATAGCCTGTAACCAGTTGCCGGATGAAGCCATTACTTAAACTTGCTGTTTTACTGTGTGTGTTTGCCGGGGTGGCCCTGTCGGCGCGGGCGCAAGAGCCGGTGCCACCGCCGATGCCCGTTTATCAGCCGCTTTCCGATGCGCAGCTTGACCAATTGCTGGGGCCAATCGCGCTTTATCCCGACCCGCTGATCGCCCAAATGTTGCCGGCCTCCAGCTTCCCCACGGAAATCGTGATAGCCAACCGCTATGTCAGCGGCGGCGGCGACCCCAACCAGATTGACCAACAGTCGTGGGACCCCAGCGTGCAGGCGCTGGCCCGCTACCCGGAGGTGCTGCAATGGATGGACCAGAACCTGGAATGGACGACGGAGTTGGGGCAGGCATTTCTGAACCAGCAGCAGGACGTGCTGGATTCCATCCAACGGCTTCGCCAGTCCGCCTATAATTTCGGCAACCTCCAATCCACGCCACAGCAACAGGTGGTCAATGACGGTAGCGGCATTGAAATTATCCCCGTTGACCCGCAAGTGATTTACGTGCCGGTTTATCAGCCGGATCAGGTTTATGATTCTCAAGCTGCATATGGCACGCCCGATGTAACATTCAGCATCGGCGGCGCGATGGGCCCATGGCTGGATTGCGATTTTGACTGGGGACACCGCAACCTCATTGTCTGGAACCGTGACCAACCGCGTCCGGCCAATTGGTGGAATGAGCGGCCACAGGATAGGGATCAAGACCGGGACATAGGTCACACGACGGTCTGGCAGTCTGGTAGTCGTCCGAAGGGGATTGGGGAATTGCCCGGGGGTGACCGTGGCTGGGGCAATACACCAAAACCGCCTGTTGCAAGGCCTCAAACGCCGCGCAACCAACCCGTGGTTGGCACGGTCAGCCGGTCATTCGGGGATTCAGCGGCACCCCGCCAGACAAAGGCTCTGACTGTCCGGCCGGAAGCACCAGCAAACCGATATTCGGCACCCGTCGTCCGGACCACGCCAGCTCCAGTTGAACATGTCCAGCCCGTTAGCCGGCCGGAATCAAACGGCGCCTTCATCGGCAGCCAGAGTTCGCAAGCCACAAGGGACTATAGCAATCGCGGCCAGCAAAGCCTGCAAACGACAACTCATTCGGCACCAGCCACCCATTCTGCACCCGTCTCGCGACCCGCCCCTTCCGGTGGTGGCGGTGGCAGACAAAGTTCAGGTTCCCAGATCAGGCATTGAATCTTTCAACCAATGATCGCCACTCAAACATCGCCGTTGATGAAACCCGGCCGCCTTTCATGGCTGCGGCGCATATGGCCGCTTGCGCCGGGTGCTGGCGTGGCACTTTTGGCCCTGGCGCTGCCTCGGCTGGCTTCGGGTGCGGATGAACAGACGTTTGCTTTGCCACAGGATGCAGTGAATGCGCTGGTGACGGCGGCCCAGAATGATGACACCAATGCGCTGCACGCGATTTTCGGACCGGTGGGAAAGGAATTGATTTCGCCCGACGTTGTCCAGGCCACCGAAGGATTCAAGCTCTTCGTCCAGCACCTGACGGAAAAGGTGCAGTTGACCACCAATTCGGATTCCAACGTCACCCTGGAGATTGGCGTGGACGCCTGGCCGTTTCCCATTCCGCTGGTGAAACAACCGGACGGGCAATGGTTCTTCGACACCGCAGCGGGCAAGGGAGAGATCCTCAATCGGCGTGTCGGCAGGAACGAGCTGGGCGCGATTGATGTCTGCCATGCGTATGTGGCGGCGCAGCGCGAATATGCCAGCGAGGATCGCCTAGGGGACGGCGTGCTCACCTACGCCCAGTTCCTGCGCAGCACGCCCGGCACCCACGACGGCCTTTTCTGGCCGACTAATTCAGGCGGAGGGTTGAGCCCGCTGGGGCCGCTCGTCGCACAGGCTCGCGTGGAAGGCTATCACCGCACCGCCAAGATGTTGAACGACGAGCAGGCGCCGTATCACGGCTATTATTTTAAAATCCTGACCCGCCAGGGAAAACACGCGCCGGGTGGCAAATATAATTATATCATCAATGATAGGATGATTGCTGGCTTTGCGCTCGTAGCTTGGCCGGCGGAATGGGCCAACACGGGGGTGATGACCTTCATCGTCAATCAACAAGGTCGGGTCTTTCAAAAGAATCTCGGTCCCAAGACCGCCAGCATCGCCGGCCGCATGGCCACTTATGACCCGGATGATACTTGGGCTCCAGCACCGTAGATTTGAAACCGGAAAATACTTTGGGTGCCGAACCCATCTCCACCCTGGTGGTTCGACCATTCCGGCGGCCCGTTGTTCGTAATCTTCCTGGGACGGAATTATCATCCGCGCCTGTTTCGCATACGCCCGGGGCACCGCCTCAATATTGCGCCCCAGCGCCTCCAGCGCGCAGCGTTCCGGGCGATCACAGTTCACGACTGCGAAAGCTTTGCCACCCACTGCGTCATTGGCAAAGGTGCACGGACCGGCGATGCTGCAGGTCGCAAGAATGATTCCGACCAGCTCCGAAAAAGTCCCCGCGCCGGCAGCGCTCTCCGATGAATCCGTGAAGCGATTGTTGCCGTGGCTGGTCGCCGTGGCGTTCTTCATGGAATCGCTGGACACAACCATTCTAAACACCGCCGTCCCCACGATCGCCAAAGCGCTTGGCATCGCGCCGCTCAGCATGAAGGCGGTGTTGTCGAGCTACACGTTGAGCCTGGCGGTGTTCATTCCCGTCAGCGGCTGGATGGCCGACCGCTTCGGCACGCGCCGGGTGTTCTCGTCGGCAATTGGCCTGTTCACCTTGGGGTCTTTGCTCTGCGGCCTTTCAAGCAATATCCACGTCCTCGTTGCCTGCCGCATCCTCCAAGGGTGTGGCGGCGCCATGATGGTGCCGGTGGGCCGGCTTACCTTGGTGCGGACATTCCCAAAATCGGAACTCATCCATGCCATGAGCTTCGTGGCCATTCCGGGTCTGATCGGCCCGATGCTCGGTCCCCTCGCGGGTGGTTTCATCGTGGGCTACTTTCATTGGCGCATCATCTTCTTCATCAATCTGCCGATTGGCCTGCTCGGTTTGTATCTGGTTTATCGGCATCTCCCGGACTATCGAGAAGCACACACCCACCCGCTCGATACCATCGGCCTCCTTTTGTTTGGATCGGGCATTGCACTGCTATCGTATGTGCTGGAAGTGTTTGGCGAGCATACCCTGAGTTGGAGCGTCATGCTGCTGCTGCTCGTGATTTCCGGCCTGCTGATCGCGGGTTATGGACTGCGGTCGACCCAGACCGAGTTTCCTTTGCTTCGGTTGGGCTTGTTTCGCATTCGCACTTTTCGGGCGTCGGTCAGCGGCAGTTTTTTCACCCGCCTGGGCATTGGCGGCATCCCCTTTCTCTTTCCGCTGCTTTACCAAGTGGGCCTCGGATTCACGCCGATTGAATCCGGCCTGCTCATGATCCCGCAAGCGCTGGCCGCCATGAGCCTCAAGCTGACGATGCCGGGCATTCTTCGGTATTTTGGTTATCGCCGCATCTTGATTTCCAACACCATGATCCTCGGCCTGCTGATCGCCTTGTTCGCCACCATCGGGGTGGGCACACCGGTGTGGCTCATTGTCGCGCAGGCATTTGTTTTCGGGTTCTTCACGTCGCTGCAATATACGAGCATGAACACACTGGTTTATGCCGACGTCACCGAGGAGCAGGCCAGTAGCGCCAGCACCATCGCCAGCACCATGCAGCAGATGGCGATTAGTTTCGGCATCGCGACCGCGTCGCTGGCCACCGCCTGCTTCATCCCCGACCGCTTTCACATCAGCGCGCCGGAAATGATTCATGGCATACACAAGGCGTTCCTCGCCTTGGGCACATTAACGATCGTTTCCTCCTTCGTTTTCCGCGAATTGAAAATCAATGACGGCAATACGGTCAGCCTGCACAAAGACCTGCAACCGGTTGGCTGAGGAACAATTTGCCAGTGGTATCAACCACGTATTCCCGCAGCAAAGTCAGGTCGTCGTTGGGCATTTCTCGGGTATATCCCGCCGCTGGGAAAAAGTAACAGATCAATTTGCGATCCCATCACAAGCGGCGGAAGGGTGCGGTCCCGTGTGCGCAAAGCGTCCTGGAGTGCGCCAGTCCCGGGCGCTTAGACTACAGCACCTGGAGCGCTGGCGACTTGCCTGTAAGCATTTGCAACAAAGTGCGGCGTAAAACTACTTCTTCTTTTCGACAATAAGCATTTCAATCTTCTCGCGGCTGGACACCAGTTCGAAGCCGGCCAGATGCAGTTGGTCAACGAGTGCTGCGGTGCTGCTTGGCTTGTCATGGCGATCCCAGTTCAAATTTAAATCGTAGCGCCCTGAAAGACCCGTCCGGTTCATGACTGGGGCCTCCAACAACCATCCCTCCAAGGCATCCGCCATCCGGTCAACAGATTCGTCTTCCAGCACCGCGATTGTTTTCCCGTCAACATACTTGAGTTCCTCATGCGGGCTATTTTTCCTGCTGACAAAGGCGCTCAATTTTTCCGGGTCGCCGGCTTTCAGCACCCACACATCGGTTTCGATCACTTCTTTGTGCGCCACCACCCCAAATTGTTCTTCGATTTTCTTCTGCAAGGCCGCCGCAGAACCCTGTGGCAGATTGGCGATGAAATCGTATTTTCCAACCGGCATCGGCTCCGAGAAAACCATGTGTGTGTTGCGCACACTATAGGCATCCATCAGCAAATCTGTGATCGTTGAACTCATGCCAAGCCGCCGGTCTGCCTTGTCGGACCACCACATCCCGCCATACTCTGGGAAGATGGTTGGTAGAATGGCAACTTGCGGCCGCGTTTTAGCCAAAGTAGCCTGCATGGCCGCCCGGCTGGAAAAATTAGCCATATGCCTCCAGGGATCATTTGTCTCATAGTGTCTAACAATTACTTCGGCAGTTCCCGCCACAAGCAGCACGCACACGCCGACCACAGCCACCATTTTTATTTTAGTCCATGCCATAATTTTCAATGCTCCTTTGATGAGGGTTAAGGTTGATGCTGAAGCCGCCGTGCCTTTGGCCACCGCGATGGTCGTCACGGTCTTGGCCAAGCCCACCGGCGCGGTCGACACGGAGTGGTCGGCAATCGCCCCGGCAATGACCGTGCTGGAGAGCGTCACGCCGCGTTTCGTAAAAAACTTCCGCAGCTTTTCCAAGGCGCGGGCGGTGCGCTTGTGCGCGGCGGCTTCCCCGATGCCCAATTGCGCGGCAGTCTCCGCACCGGTCTTGTTTTCGTAAAACCGCAGCACCAACAACGTCCGGTCACGCTCGGCCAGCCGCGCCATCGCGGCCTCCAGATGCGGGGCAAGCTGAAGCCACACGTGGTCGGGGACGGATTCGTTCAAGGTGGATTGCATGGTGGCCTCCTGTTCGTGGGTCCGTCGGCGAGCTTGGGTGCGCAGCAGCCGAAAGGCGGTGAAGCGCGTGGTTTCATAGAGCCAGCCGATGAGCACGGTACGGACGGCCAGGCCGGCGGCTTTGCGGGCGAGAATGATAAAGACGGCCTGCGTCACGTCCTGCGCATCGCCGGTATTACCAGTGAAACGGAGCGCCACGGAATAAACGAGGTTGAGGTGGCGTTGCACCAGTTCGGCAAAGGCCGTCTGGGAATTGTGCCGGGCAAACTCTCGCACCAGGTCCATGTCGTTCGCGTCTGCCATTTACCTATTATCCCCAGTCGGTGGCGGAATTGGACAATTATTTTTCAACCAGCGGGGCGGAGGGGCGTCCGGCCAAAGCGGCGGCAGGCCGTCGCACTCCAGGCCGTTGGCGCGCAGGTAGGGCGCCACCGCCATATGCGCAGCTGAAGCGGGGGGGGGGCTCGTAACCTGATCAGTGAGGTTCCGGCTTACCAGTATCAATGCGCGCCCCCCCCCATCGCCTGCCGAAGTGCCAAACCGAACCTTTTGCTCACCCATTTCGAGTAATTCACTCTGCCGCTCAAGCCAGCCATGCGTGCCGGGCGCCTGGTCAGCCACAGCTGCCGCTGGCCGGCCTCGGAGGTCGCCACGTCAAATATCTCCTGCTTCAGGTGCCAGAAAACATGCCAAAACAGAGAGCAAACGTGTTAATGTCTGATTTTGAACATGTTGTTTACATTTCGTCCTAATCAGCCGACTTTATGAGCGCAATATCCTCTGCCATTAACCGCGGCAACCGCGGCAACCCCCTATATACTTCTGAAAACACCGGTATTTTCTTAGCCATTATATCCCTTGCCGCGGTTGCCGCGGTTGCCGCGGGGGTGGGGGTGGGGCAGGGCGCGATGTTTCATTTTTTGGCGACTGTGTAGGTCCTTGTATCGGTAGCGCCACCAGCCAGCGGGTTGTCTCTTGCCATTCGCTTCACAATGCGTGTTACCGTAAAGCTATCTACATCCAAGGCATCATTTTGACCAAACAGCTTGGCCATGATCGTTCCGATAACGCGATTGGCTTGGTTCTCATCTGCCTCAGGTCGTAAGCCTGGAATCGAGATGCCAGCAGTTTCACAAATCCGTTGCAAGTTCGTGGCTGTCAGCGCGTGGCTGAGTTCACCGGTCTCATTGATTTGGAGCGCCAATTTACGCAGCCAGATCAATTGCGGATTGCTGACCCGTTCCTGAGCCTGCCGGTGGCCATCCATGACCGGTGCCAGCTTGAAAATATGCTGAACAATCCAATCAACCACCGCAACCCATTCCCGGAAGTCGTGTCGGGTTTCTTCCGTCCGCTGCTGCCCCAGGCGATGCCACTCCCGGATGACCGCAAACACACAGCCGAGGAAGTACGACTGCCAATGGCGAACGCGGTCGAGCAGGTCGCCTTCCTCAAAACGGGTATACGCAAATCCTGCCGGTTTTTTCCGAATTCGGATGATGTTGCTGCGGTTGGCAAAATCCGTGGTCGTGTCCACGCCATTTGACGACAGAAAAATAAAGAATCGGTCTGGTAGAATATTTATTTCACCTTGGTGGGGGACGCGGCATGGAAATGAATCGTCCGCGGTCATGAATGCTTCCGTGTGTGCGCTGTCAAATTTTCCACGAATATTATCCAACTGGATAAACGGCCGCCCGGTGATGAGCGCTTGGTTGAAACTTTCATCGACCGACCCGACGCCGCCGGTACGCGAGGTGACCAGCGAAACTTTCTCGTTGTAAATGGCGGCGATGATCCTCTGGCGATAGGTTTTGCCCGACTGTGACTGGTCGGCCTCGGCCACATCAACAGGCACGCGCTTTTTCAAAAACCCGCCAGTCTTCAATGCCGGCGTGATGATACTGGCCACGGCGCGGGACTTGTCACCTTCCGACTGAAAATCAAACTCGTCTAAAAGCGACGACAATTGGGAAACCGCATCGTCGAGTGGAATATCCGGCACCTCACCTCCTGCGGTGATGAGCAACTTGGTGGTTTCGTCATAGCCCTCTTGCGCCATAACCAATTTGCCGTCAACTTCGTATAGCACTGGGCAATTTAAAAGCCCGCTTACGCGTGGTAGCGTCGCAGCAGCTTCCTGGCTCTTCAACAAAGCTTTTGCCATGTCTTGGGAGCAAATTGTTGGCTTCAAAACTGGAGCGCGATTTTCACCGGACCGCCAGGCGTAAAGGCTCGCGAATTTTTCAAAAGCAGAACGAGCCGCATCGGGGCTAAGAATATCGAGTGCCAACCGACCATCGTCCTTACGGGCGACCGTCATGATCACACCGCCGCGCTCAAACCACTGCTTAGTCGGCGCAATCAGACTAAACAACTGGGTTGCACACTCCGTTATCGTGACGTAGTGACTGGGTAAAACCACCTGTGGCAGGTTGCCCGCCTCATTTTTGTCTGCCCATTCCTGAAAACTAGTTAATTGGTCAACGCTCATAAAAGTGCATTCGCTTTGGCTGCTGCAGCAATAATCGATGTGTCATTGGGGTTGGGATTTAGGTAGAGCAGGCATTGGCAACGATCACCACGCATGGCTTGTGGCAACCGCGTCAATCGCACCGCCGTCAACGCTGCGGGATCCGCACCAAGGGTCACCAACACCGGTTTGATCGTTGCGACTTTTGCGTCCCAATCCAGTTTGCTCGTCGCGTCGATGCGCACAAGCGCATGGACGGAACGGCCGCCGGATTCGCAGACGCAACTGATTCGCAGTGGCATTTGGACCAGACAGCGCAGCCAATCCTGGGGATCAGCTTTATCGCTTTCTAGCACGGCGTAACGCCAATCTGTCACGGCCTCTTCCGACCGCCGCGAAAGCTTCCCATCCATGCGCGGATTGGGGTGGTATCCCCCCGTGACGGGCTGCGGCAGGAACCAGACCCCCCCGGGGCCGGAAGGAAGATCGTAGTTCTGAATGGTGGCGCTGGCGTCAGCATCAAAGACGAACTGGCCCTGTGATTTCATCTCCGAAAAAATCAAAACCTTTTCGCCGGATCCCATGGGATAAAGTTGGCGCAATACGCTCACGGAGTCCTGTCCGTCCAAGGTCACCGGGGACACGGTCTTTAAATACGCTGGGAGGTTGTGAATCGCTGCGGCACGCGCTGCGATACGTTTCAACACCATCGGACGAAAAACAGGTTTCTGCTTTTTAGTCCCCTGATGTCCAGGAACGGCCCCTGTGGCCGCAGCGCCGCGCGGAGAATTTTCCGTTTTGCTGGGCGCGGTGCCAGACGCGGCATAGCGCAGCTTGCGGCGAAGTTCAAATTCAGTCCACGGCGGAACACAGCGGTCGTTCCACTCCTGAATTACTTCAAGTGCGTCCTCCTCGGTCAGGCCGAATTTATGAACCAACGTCGCGGCGACGAAGAACGTGTGACTATCGCCACCGTTGCCCTCGATAGCTGGCTGTTGTTTGCTTATCCAGCCCCGCGCGCTTTCGACGTTCGGCGAATCGGCAGGCGAAAAATATTTTTCAGATGTCATTTTAATTCTTCTTCAAAGCCGGTTTGCTCGCGCTCCAGTCCGGCGCGAAATGCCGCCGTCCACGCAATGCGGTCAGAACGGGCACAGCTATCAACAACGGATTCACGCTCGGCACTACGCGCGCCGAGTCTTGTCGCCCAGAAAAACCTAGCGGGTGGGCATCGGTTTTCATGATTCGGTGGCGGCAGCCGGCTTCGCGGCATGTTTGCCCAACAAAATCGCACCTCGATGTTCCTGACCGCGCCACCAGCCCAAGTGTTTTTTTTGGACGTATTGTAAAAACCTCAGCTTTTCTGGCGGCACAATGGCTGCATGAGCCAGGAAAGTATCCCGGGCATACGCCCCCCATGCGCTGTCGTTTTGCTGGCCGCTCACCTGGAGCAACCGCTCGGCCTCCGCACGGAATCCGCCATTAATTAGCGCGGTGCAGGTGTTATGCAAAGACTGCCCCCGGACGTTAAGCACCTCCGCCCAAATGTGCTCGCACCGATCCACCCGCACAAGGGCGGCCGCTTCGCGTGCAAAAGCGGCATAGTCGGCTTGCGGCAAGCTCGGACATATCATGGCAAAAGTGCGGTAGCCGTTATCCTGGAGCCAGTGCAGCGCCTTCAGCCGCGCCGTCGGCGACGAGGTGTGTCGCTCAAATGAGACCGCGAGGCGATCGTCAAAAGTTCCGGTGCTGAATCCGAAGATAATTCGGTCACGGAATTCGATCAATTCCTCGGCCACCAATTTGAGCAGCGCTGACTTGCTCAACAACCGGATTTGCCAGCAGGTATTTTCAAGAATCAATCGGCACGCCGCGACCGTTTGCCGGGCAGTGGCGAGATTCGCAGCCACATCCACCAGCGGTGATGCGAATATGACCCGCCGATCTTTGAGGTCAGGATACCGTCGTTGGCCCCGGGCGCTTAAAAGCTGGTTTTGCAGGACCGGCAACGGGTCTTCTTTTACCACCACTATCCCATCGGGTGTCAGGCCATATTCCTTGCAAATTCTGGCGATGGCAGCGTGCCGGGAAAGCAAGGGGCCGACATAGCAGAAACTGCAGAGGAAAGGGCATAACAGACCCAACGTGAAGGTTGGGCCGTCGCAAAGCATTTTGTGGGAAAATGCGCTCTCCAGAGAGATTACATTGCCGGGAGGGATTTTAAATACCGGCTTTCCATTCTGAAATTGCCCGGTGAATGAATATTTCGCTCGCGCCTGAGCTTTCGTCAGGGTCACGTGAGGGTTTAGGGTGAGTTTTTTGTTTCCCATGGTGGTTATTAATTTAACTGGCGTTCGGTAAAAGTGCCGGGTGATTGGAAATGATGCGTGCTGCGAATGTTTTTCGCCTCGCTGAGCGCCGTCAGACCTTCCTTCAACAAATCCTGAGCGAGGTCGCCACCGATCTCGGAGCGATCAAAGGTCAGGAACTGTTTCGCGGTCTTACGGTTCATCAGGATGACGCCGTTGTTCAGGTTGTTGTTTTCGAGAACCGACAACACCTTCACGTAATCAGCACGGCCCCACGAGGAGGCGCCGTAGCCGTTGGAGTTCGCATTGTACCCGACGCCTTGGACGGCGATCGGCACGCATTCGAAGTTCTGCTGGACGCCGCCCAGGCCAATGCCAGGAGCACCGTTCGCAACGACCGGGCCGACGATGGTGTTGACGCCAGCGATGAACTTGCCGTCCTCTTCCGTCTGGACGTCCTTCAGGCTGTTGTCAGTGATGACTTGGCGCAGGTCCATGCGGTAGGTACGCAATTCGTTGATGTCCTTCGTCCATTCGGGAGTCGTGATCGGGTTGAACACGCACATGAACTTGTTGCCGTAGTAGGCCTCGGTCTCGGCGGTGTCGCCGAACGAGATCGACTTGGCACCCTTGCTCAGCGGCTCCATGTCTTCGATGATCACCGGGCGGTCGTGTTGGAGCACGCGGTCCAGGTCATCGTTGGTGGCAGGCACTGGCGGAATGATGCGGCGGCAAAAGCCTTCTTCACGAATCCGGCGGCGAATCATGTTCGTGCCGGCTGCGGAAGCGGACTTCACTTCGCCGTTGTCAGCGGCATCAAACTGAGTAATCATTTTGCGGTTGTTGGCCGGAATATTAATCACTTCCGGCTCTTGAGTTTCAGGAGTAGTAGCCATAACAGTTGGTATTTCTTGGGTACTTGGTTTCGTTGGTTATGAGCTATACTCCGCGTGCGGGAACCACTGAGTGCGGAACCGCAGGAGATAGATCGCGTTATTACCAGACCCGGTACCGTTGTTTTCAAGGTATCCAGACTGGCTGTTGATGGCCGTGGCGTCCTGGCGTCCGCCATTGACGGCGTAGCCGATGACGTCCGAGTTCGAGCCGGCGGTGGCCAAGGTGATGGCACCGAGTGCCGCCGTACCAGGGGTGACGTTGGCTGTGGCAGAACCACCGGTGGCCGCGACGAGGAACGAGGACTCGTTGTAAACAACGGTGTTGTCGAACCAGGGTGTTTCGATATCGAACTGGCCGGCGCATGAGAGCCCGACGAGCAGTCCCGCAGAGATGACGTCCGTGTCAGTCGAGTCCGCGAACGCGATAAACGGTTCACGGCCCGCGGCCACGCCCAGAACCCACGCGCCGTTCGCGAGGGAAATAAGCTGACCGGACAGGATCGTCACACCAGCGGTGACAGGAGCGGCATACGTACGGCTCTGGGGTTCATTGCCTGCGAAACCGCGCAGAACATTGACCCGGGGGGCCGTGCGTTGATAAGTACCGATATTCATGGTATCTGATCTTCCACTTTGTTAACGGGGGCCTTGATGAAACCTCACCTCGGCCGGCTCTCCGATGCCAACAGGGCAACTGAGAAGAGAGGTGCCAACCCGGCCAATTCGTCGAAATTGTCAGGGATTTCATTGCGCTTTGTGCGTTTGCAAATCTGCCGGATCAAGGCGCGACTGACGCCGTAACGTTTTGCCAACGCCGGGAACACCCCTGTGCGCCCGGCATTTTGCTTGGCTAAAAAGCGGATTTCGCGCACCTGGAGATCCGAGACTTTGGTCAGCTTATGCGCGTCGCCCTTGGGCCACTTCTTAAAGAATTTTTTCAATTTCTCCAGCGGCACTGGCTGAATTTCTGGGTGGGCGGTGTCAGGGACATGGTGCCATGATTTTCGCTTGGCGACACTCTCCACAGCGCCACGGCTTTTTCCAAAAAATCGGGTCAGGTCTATAATTAAGCCGCGCGCTGCATTATGAGCGTCGTAGGTGCGTCGAATCAAAATCACCTCTTCCTCGGAAAACACGTGCATTCCATGATTTGTTCCACGACGAACACTCTCCGGCTTCGTTTTGGTGCCATGCTTTTCGCCGTGAGCTGTGCGCCCCTTTTTGCGACGATCCTCGATGTTTTCGGCCGTGGTGGCCACGCTGATATGGGTAAATTCGACGCATTGAGAATTATCGCAATGGTGCATAACAATCTTGCCCTTCGGAACAGCCTCGCCGGTCTCCACTAAAATTGCGACGTGCGTGGCAATTTTGCGTTTTCGGTTGATGACCATTGTCCCGTATCCGGCTTTGTTCCGAGTCCCCGTCCAAATGAGGCACGGCATTGTTTGATTTGGCCTTGGAACGGCTTCCCGCTTGGTTTTTTCATAGAACCGTTCACGCAAATTTAGCGCCGTGGTTGCCCGGGGTTGCCCGAGCACTAGATGCTGCGGATTCACGCAGGAACGATTGTTACAAGTGTGCGCGACTTTTACACCATGGGGAACATCCCCATTATAGATTTTGAATGAAACCATTCCGGCTGAATACTGCACTTTGTTGTAGCAGATGTAAGGATCGCCCGCTGGTGTGCATTTGGGCCCGAGCCAACACACTTTTTCATCGGGCGGCGTTCCGAGCTGATTTTGAAATTTCTCGATCAAGTCAGTTGGTAGTGGGTAGGGAAGTTTCGGCTTTTTCATTTGGTTGGTTATTTATTTGTTTGTTTGTAATTGTATTTTGAGTCAGGCGGTCTTCGACCTGCTTCGCGAGAACCCGAAGGTGGCTAGCCTCCGCCCGTGCCAATTGGGGATTTGTTGAACATAGGGCGGTGAGTTCGTTAACCAGCAAATGCTCTAAATGCTGAATGATTTCGCCAGGGTCTCGCCCCGCTTTCGTTGGGTTGGATCTTTTTTTATACTTTTTGTTATCCCGTCCAATTCTCACCTGCGAACCGTTCGCACCTGATGCGGGCCGGACTCGGTTGACGAAGCGGTCGCTGACGCAGCATATTTCCGCGATCAGGCGATCCGAGTGTGTCGGGAACTGCGTCAGTGCGAGGCAAACCGCCCGTTTTTTGTCTGCATTTGTGAAACGCAGCCCATGAGCGGCGTTGGCCTTCACAGCGGCAGCGAAGGCGGTCGCCATGTCGCCGATCACAATAGTTGCCGAAATTTTGTCAAACCCGGCTTGTCGGTGTGCGTCGACACGATGATGGCCGTCAACCAGAACATGTTTTCCATTGATTTTATAAACGAGAATCGGCGGAAATATCGTGCCCGCTTGAAGAAGTTTTGCATAGCCGCTGGCGATGCCGGCATTGGTTTGGTCGCGCAACCGTAGGTCTGGCGCAACCGAAATGTCGGCGATTTTGAGCGTGCGAACATCATCGGATGCGACACGAGTGAGATCCTCGTCGGTTTGCACTTTGTCGATTTTGGAAGGGACACCACCACGCGCAGGCGGCTCCGAGGCGGCTCCGGGCTTAGTTGTTGTGGGGTCAGTCTTCATACGCGATCTCCAAATCAGCCAGCGCCTTTTCCAGTAGCAGTGCAACGCGGTCAAACTCGGCCGGATTCGTACTCGACGGTCGGCGCAGGAACTTGTTAAAAACCAGATCAGCCGCCTCCAGCGCGGTGGAACAAGCCTCCAGCGCGGCCAAGGAATCTTGGATTTCAAGCTCGTGCTGGCAGCAGAAGTTTCTGTTCCTGTGCAAAAGTGAAATCGTTTCCACCGCCGGCATTAACTTGAGCAGCGCGTCGATCCCATGGCTGTGGGGAATATTGTTGGCGGCCATCCGTGCTTGCAGCGCCATCCCGATCGCGACACGAGCTCCGGCAAGTCGTTGCAAATGCTCTTCGAATTTATCGAGGTTCACTTCGGCGCGGCCGTCCCAGTAGGGTGCGCTTTGCGATTGGTTATGCCGGATTGTTCCCGGCCCATTGTTGGTTGTTTGGGTGTTCATAAATTTAACTGGTTTTGATTTCGCCGCAGAATATCGTGCGCCTTCCCGGCCAAGTCATCGGCTTGGGGCCGCGACGCTTTTTGGCTTTCCTAGGTGTGATTGAGAATGTTTCCATGTATTCGTTTTTTCGCATTTTGTTATTATTTCAGTGTCTTCAGCAGTTTTTCCAACTCGGTTAAGCTATTCATGGCCTCTTGCATCAGCCCCTTTTGAAGGTCATTGTGAATTAGGGTGATTAGATCAGAGGCCTTGGCCACAAACTTTTTAACCGAACCGGATGGAAGTGGCTTCTTAGTGGTTAGTGGTGCCGCGATACCCTTCAATTCAGCCACCGCCAATTTTACCTGATTGGCAGTTGGCTGTTGGTTGCCGGCCGCGGCAACTGCCTGCTGCCAGGCTGCTTTGGCATCTTTGAGTGGCAGTTTTGTCAGCGGACGAATTTGTGACTCGGCCGTCGGATGGATGGTGCCAATTGGCACCAACGATCTATGTAAAACCGCCGCGCGAATAATCCTGTGCACATAAGATTTGTCCAATGCCCATCGGTCCCGACAGTAATCGGAGAAGGTAGCATGAGTTTGTCGATACAAACGTTCATTACAGATTGCAGCCAGGGCATTGCCAGCGTTAATAAAAAATCCAATGCCGGATTTTACGATATTCTCAAGCTTTGAAAGTCTTTGTGATTCGTCCTGATTCAAGTCCGTATTCACAACGTCATCTGCGGCATGTATTGATAATATATGGCAATTTGTATGATCTGTTTTCATGTTGTAATTTTGTTATTACGCCCTGAACGGAGGACGAAACGGCGTTGATGACGCTTTTGATGTTTTGTGGTTTAACATAAGTTTTATCTGGTGATGCGTTGTGGTGAAAGATTCCACTAGACATCCTCCTTCACCCGGCGCGGGGCGTGAGATGCCCGCGCGAATTCTCCGGCGGTCGCGCGACGGGTGAAACGCTCGATTGCTTCCCGGGTTAGGTAAGGCTTTCCGGCGATATTGACGGAAGCGTCGAGCCAGCCCAGCTTTTGCCAGCGCCAGAGTGTGACGGGTGTTCGACCGATCTGTCGTGCAAATGCCGCCATTGAAACGATTGGCGGAATCTCATATGGTGATGCAATTAAATGTTCAATCACGCCTAACTAAAACATGGTTAGGCTTGACCGGTCTAGTGCCTCAGGTGGGGCAAATCGCGTTTTAATCGAAACAGGTATTCCTTGCGAAACTCAAAAAGCGCGATTTTAATTTGCGGAGTATTTTCTGATGTCGTGTGCTGGGGCAAAGCTTTTTACCGCTAGTTTTATTTTCCGTAGGCACTAGACCATTCAACTCATCAATCATGTGCAGCTTGGGATATGAGGAAAGTAAAATATTTTCGGCCAAATTCCACCAAGCCTGGGCACTTTCTTTGTTAAAATCGGACTTCAGGTTTTTCGCTGCCTCGCCATGCTGTCCATAGTATGAATCCGCTGAACTGCCACGTGCTTCTCGAATGTAAATAATAAGGCTATAAGCGATCTTTGCAGCAGCATCAAATTGCCATTTTGCAGTTTGCGCGTCGTTTTCGATGAAATCATCAGCGCCCAGTTGAATTGCTTTGAACAATTTCACTTCGTCTTCACTTAATTTCGATCTTTTCTCTTTGATCACAGGCCATTCTCGACCGATCCGCGCCAGCGGGCGCACCAAATCAGGATCGGCGTCGCAAATATCACTCAAGAACATAGTCGCTTTTCTGGCGAATATCGCCAATTTCTGTGCCGCGTCAGCATTTCCGTTGATTGCTTTTTGAGCGATGAGTGAAATCGCATGATCTGCCCAATCATGGAGGCGATCCGTCTCCCATGTGTCGTTCGGATAATTCTGGTCGAAAACGTAACCGCGCATTTTTGGTGCACCTTTTTTTAGCTGAAGCGGAACCCATCTCGGAATTTTCCAAGGTGGAATTTGATACATGAGTATTTCAATGCCTGGTTGTCCGCGTATTTTCATAATGCTACCTTCGGTTCAAAAGTTCACGCGTTGCGCCTGCTCTTTGGTGTGCGTCTCGGCCAAGTGACCATACACCTTGCCGATTAAAATTCCTCCGTCTTTGTGTCCTGCCCACTTGGCAATTGTCATGTAATCAATGCCTGACATGACGCAATAAGAAATGAAGTGGTGTCGCAGATCATGAAATCCGACTTGGCGCAACTTGGCATGAGCGCGGGCGAGTTCCAACGATTCCCGAAAACTCTTTGCGTGAATATCTTTGTTGCCGCGCTGCGGTGATGGAAACAACCATTGTGAATCCGGCGCGCGCCGTTCCTTCATTTCCAAAAGTTGCTTTTTTAATGCGCCGTTAAAATCCACCGTGCGCCCGTCCGCGTTTTTCGTGGTTTCATCTTTGCCATCTTCGCCGCCGGCCTGCCGTTCAATCGTGAGTTTCTCACCCTGAAAATCCACGTCCGCCCACCGGAGCGCCAACGCCTCGTTGCGACGCGCGCCACAATAGGCCATGAGCCGGACATAATCGCAGAACTGCAAACCGTTTTTTGTGACTGGCGAGCCGTCCTCTTTTTTCGCCATTGCTGCCGCACACAGTTTTTCAAGTTCTACCGGCGTGAATAGTTCACGCTTGGGCGTGATGGTTTTTAGCTTGCGGTTTAGACCGGGCGGGACCGGCAAGTCCTGAATGTGTTCTTCCACGTCACGAGCCTGTTTCAAGACATTCCGCAGAATGATGATGTCCAGTTTTGCCGTGCGCTTGCCGACGCCGGCCGCCAACCGCTTATTCATAAAGCTGGCGACGTGTACCGGACGGATTTTATCCAGACGGATTCCGCCAAGATGCTTTTTCCAATTGGCGATGGTTTTTTCCTCCTTTTCGATGGTGCTGTTTTTTTTGTCTTTGTTGGTTTTAAGGGTGGCAAGATAGGTGTCGGCATAATCGGCGAACGTGGGCTTCTGGCCAAGTAAGGGCAAAGTGTCATCCGTGCGTTGCGTGCGGAGTCGGGCAAGTTCTGCCTCGGCTTGCGGCCTTGTATCGACGGCATTTCCCTCTGGATTTATCAGGGGCACCCAGCGCGTTTTCTTCATGCCGTTGTCCGCCTCGACGCTCAACCGGGCGTAGTATCGGCCATTGCGAATCCAAAGACCGCGAATCGGCTGCTTGCGCCCGTCCAGAACCTTTGCGAAACTGCCGGCATGACGTGCGTGTTTTATATTGTTTTGACCGTTTTGTAGTGTTGCATTGGCTTGCATACTGCAACACTGTCACAAGCAGCGTCACAGGTCAAGCGCGCGCTGGTTGATAAATCACAGTCATATTGCAATTATTGAGTTGCCGGTGTGGCGAAATGGCAGACGCACAGGACTTAAAATCCTGGGACTATAAAAAGTCGTGCGGGTTCAAGTCCCGCCACCGGCACCAAATTGATGAAATGCCTTTATTTATGATGTTATGGTAAGGTTTTTGAAATTTTTAACGCCTTAATATATGTGCATTCTATGTGCTGTCGGGGCTATCGTGCATTATGGTTCAATCGAAATTTGAGCTTTGATTTCCAGCGCTTTGCTTATGCTTTTTTAAAAAACCACTTCCGACGTAATGTTGCAGTATTCCGGCGCATTTCTTTTTGACCATTGTAGGCAATTTCTTAGGGCCATTAGTACTCATTCCCGTGCAAGCTTGCCACCGTGTTGCCAGCGACCGTCGGTAACATGGGACATGCGACATTATTAACTTAGCGTTTTGCTGGTTTCGGTCTCTGGAATTAGCGCTCCTGCAACAGCCCCCCTTTTGGTGTGATAAACCTTTGGTAGAGACCTCCGTCTCTGTCAGTCCCCCGGGCAATTCTGCCCGGGGGATTTGTCGTTTCAACCCCTCACCAAAAGGAATTATTATGTCCCCTCAAGCCGGTTGGATTCTGCAGGAAGAAGTCGTCCCCCGTCTCCGCTCCGCCATCCCGCGCAACGTCAATTGCGTCGGGGCCGAAGATCCCCAAGAACTGGTCCAGGACGCCACCGTCATGGCCGCCCGCATGATTGACCGTGTGGAACAGCAAGGGAAGCTCGGCCAGGTCACCGCCAGCAACATCGCCTATTACACGATCCAGCATTGCAAGTCCGGCCGCCGGGCCGGTGGCAGCAGCCGCGTTGATGTCATGGCCACCGCCACCCAGCTCAACGGCACGACCCGCCTGCACTCGCTCAACGAGGTGGTGGCCGAAGATGAAAGCGGTTTTGAAATCTTCGAGCTGCAGGACGTGATCAGCCATGACCACGAGGATCCGGCCATGATCGCCGCGCGGAACCTTGACTGGCAGGCCCTGCTGGCCCGACTCACCCAGCGGGAACGGGCCATCGTGGTATATCTGCTCGAAGGCCGGACGGTCTCGGATGTGGCAGTGGCGTTAAAACTGGACCGGTCCACCCTGCAGCAAAGCAAACACCGGCTGGCCGGTCTGATCCTGGAGTTCATGGGCGTGGAGGTGCTGCGCGATCTTGCTCGGGCGCCCGGCTGGCGGATCGACCTGGACTGCGAACGCGAAGCGCAGGCATGTCGTAATGACCGCCGCCAACGCCCGTCCTCGACTGCCACCAGTGGAGGTATAAAACCCTGACCGAGACGGGCGTCTCAATCCGCCGCGGCAGATCATCAACCCTGGCACCATTCCCGGCATCTGCCGGGGTGGTGCCATTCCTCGAAAGGAGCTTCGTATCGAAAACCATCATCTCACCCCGATCCTCATCACCGGCGGTGCCACCCTGACCGCGTTGCTGCTCCTGCGGCAGACCAGCCGGAGGCCGGCCCCACCAACCGTCGCCTCGTTCACCGGGGAAAACCTGACCGAACGGTTCATCTCCGCCATCCCGGAGTTGACCCAGGAACTCAACCTCGAATTGGCGACCGCCACGTTCAACGAGACGTTCACCAAACAGAGCGAACTGACGACTTGCTGGGGACTGCTTGACCTGGGCACCTCCATCGTTCAGGTGCAGGTGCCGGTCACCTACCGCTACCACTTGTGCCTCCGGGAACGGTGGCAGCTCGAACTCAAACAACGGCGGCTGATAGTCCAGGCCCCGGGCATCAAACCGAGTTTGCCGCCGGCCCTTCACACCGACCGGCTGACCACGCTGACGGTGCGGGGCTGGGCGCGGGGTTCAACCGGCGGGTTGTTGGCGGAACTCCAGCAGTCCCTGACGCCGACCCTCAACCGATTTGCCGGCGATGGCCGGCATCTGGAACTGGTGCGGCCGCAATGCCGGGCCTCGGTGGCGGAGTTCGTCCGGCTCTGGCTCGAACGGGAAGGCCAGGCGGGACGGCTCACCGACATCCAGGTGCAGTTCGCCGACGAAACCCAAAAACAACTCAACCAACCAACCCAGGAGAAAACCATATGATCATCCTCGAAGCTGGCCGCAAATGGGCTGGAGGTCGCCATGCGTAACCGGTGCGAATGCCGGCTGACGGTGATCGGGTCAAGGCGTGACGTGCAATTGTTCCGGAACAGCCAGTGGGAGAAGGCCCTGCGGGCGGCCTATACCGAGCCGTTGCAGTTATCGCCGTGCCGGTTCGTCTGCCAGTTCGAAACGGACCAGCAGAACGGCCACGACCTACAGCGACTGCAACACTTGTCCAGGTCGCATCCGGGACTGGTCTTGCTGCTGGACTACGAGGTCTTCCCGGCCCGGATCAAGGGCGTGGCCAAAGCTCAAGCTGGCGCGCTGGAACATTGCGAGATCGGCTACTGACCCAACCAACGCCGGACATCCCCGCGGAGGTCCGGTTCCTTCCAATCCAGGTCGAAACGCCTCCGGGCGTCTGTGCGTGTCGCGCACACTGACGAGACCTTGTCTCCCAGTAGTTAAACCAACAAACAAATAACAACACATGAAAACCATCACAGTCAAATACGGCGTGGATCAGATCACCAAGCAGGTCGAGGCGGACTTCACCTTCGGCGATCTGCAGGCCAGCGACACCTTCAAGGCGGCGCTGGGCTTTGGCGACAACACCAAGGCGCTCGTGGACGGCATCGAGCAGAACCGGGACACGGTCATCCCGGCCGGTGCCACCGTCCGGATTGAAACGGCGGCCAACACCAAGGCCTGAACCCCCAGCCCATTAAGCGCCCGTCTCTCCTTTGGGGGAGGCGGGCGTTTTTTCATTTATGGATAAAACTGAAATCATCCTCCAAACCGACGGCTCCTTCGTCGAACGTCTGGTCAGTGAACGCACGTTGAACGCCGGCCAGCATGTGCTGGACACACTGACCGAGAACCTCACGCGACAGTTCCGCAACGTCTTCAACCTCCCGAACTGGGGCTTTGTCCATGCCAACGTGGGGCTGAACGACACCCTCTGGTCCATTGCCATTGACCGCATCCCATTGCACGCCCGGTTCAAGCTCATCAATCAGGTGATGGTGCCCATGTTCGCCTCCACGACCGACATCGAGATGCCGCTGGTCTGGAAAGTTCCGGCGGGCATCAAAGTGGTCTTCGCCGTCCTGACCAAGGCGGAAGACGGCATCGTCAGTGTCGAAGGTAACTGGCTGTTCGCCTGTGACCGGGAGAACCGGGGTTATCGCCTGCCACTGCCCAACCTGCATGACGATTGCCGGATCTGCACCGGTCAGTTTGAAGGTGACCAGGAAACGGCGTTCGCTTGCGTGCAGGCCAGTCTGGAACAGTTCAACCGGTCGAAGTGGAACGCAG
>Ga0302320_10009327_pt1 | contig 21138 bp, 9 predicted proteins | sample Bog_T0_3_FD_202130 | JGI IMG/M metagenome (GOLD analysis project Ga0302320, IMG submission 202130) | Peat permafrost microbial communities from Stordalen Mire near Abisko, Sweden - Bog_T0_3 | ecosystem: Environmental > Terrestrial > Soil > Wetlands > Peat | place: Sweden: Abisko, Stordalen Mire...
ACCTGGGAGGAAAATGCCAGCACTTCAGCGGCGACTCGTGACTGCTGTTCGACGGTGAGGTTGGGGAACATGGGCAACGAGACAATCTCTGCGGCGAGCTTCTCCGCTACCGGGAACGATCCCTCATGATAGTTCAACGAGCGATAAGCGTTTTGCAGATGCAACGGAATTGGATAATGAATCCCCGATCCTATGCCGGCCATCTTCAGATGATTCATCAGGCCGGAGCGATCCGCAGTGCGGACTACATACAGGTGATAGACGGAATGCGACCACGATGGCTGTGTAATAGCAGTAACTCCATCAACACCAGTGAGCAGACGATCATACTCGGCCGCATGCTCCCTTCGCTGCGAGTTCCACTCCGGCAGATGGGCAAGCTTGACATTCAAGATGCCGGCCTGGATCGCATCGAGCCTTCCGTTGTATCCCTCGACGTCGTGATAGTACTTCTTCACCTGTCCGTGATCGCGAATCATGCGAATGGTGGCGGCGACCGAGGCGTCGTTGGTTGTCACTGCTCCGCCTTCGCCGCATGCTCCCAGATTCTTTCCGGGATAAAAGCTGAACGCCGCGGCCACGCCCATAGTGCCGGCTTTCATCCAGCGATTCTGCTCGCGCGAGAAGTACTCCGCTCCATGCGCCTGGCAGGCGTCTTCAATTACGGCGAGGCCGTTGGCCTTAGCCAGTTTCAGGATAGGGTCCATGTCGGCCATCTGACCGTAGAGATGAACCGGTACGATAGCAGTAACCGGCCGGCCGGAGCGCAGACTGAGAAGGCTTCCGGAGGCATCGCGTTCACACCGTGTCTCAATGAACTTGCGCAGCTCGTCAGGAGACATGTTGGCCGTGTGCTCATCTACATCGACAAACTCAGGGATGGCGCCGGCCTGCGAGATAGCCTCAGTGGTGGCGATAAATGTGTTGGGAACAGTGATGACCACGTCGCCGGACTTTACGCCGGCAGCCATCAGAGCAAAGCGCAAAGCATCGGTGCCGCTGCTGACTCCAATGCAGTGCTGCGCCTCGCAGAGCGTGGCAAAGGCTTTCTCAAATTCATCGACCATCGAGCCGCCGACAAAGCCGGCAGTGCGCAATCCCTGGCGAAATACGGCGACTAACTCGCTTTCAAGCTGGGCGTGTGGGGTAACTAGGTCGAGAAAAGGGATGGGCGCAGACTCGGTTGTCTTCGCAGGTTGCTCGATGAATCGCAGGATTCTGGCAGGGTTTCCAGCGACAATGGCGTTGGAGGGTACATCCTTTGTGACGACGCTGCCAGCGCCAACGATTGCATTCTCTCCAACCGAGACATTGGCCAGGATCGTAGCTCCCGAACCGATCGATGCACCTTTTCTTACGATGGTTGGTTCAACCTTCCAGTCGGCCTCGGTCTGCAACGCTCCTTCAGGGGTGGTGGCGCGCGGATAGATGTCGTTGATGAAAGTAACTCCGTGGCCGATGAAGACGTTGTCCTCAATCACGACACCTTCGCAGACAAAGGAGTGACTGGAGATTTTGCAGCGGCTACCGACGCGCGCGTTCTTCTGAACCTCAACGAAGGAGCCGATCTTTGTTTCGTCGCCGATCTGGCAGCCGTAAAGGTTGATGAACTTGGAGAGGCGAACGTTATGACCGAGTTTTACGTCGCTCGAAATGCTGTTGAATTCGTTCATAAATAAACCAGGGCACCTCTCTTTTTCAGCGATTCGGTTGCTGCCTCAAGCATTTTGACGACTCTCAATCCCGAACAACCATCGTTAAACGGCACCTTGCCCTCCGACACGCAGTCGACAAAGTAGGATAGCTCGCGGCGAAGGGCTTCGCCCTGCTCCACCTGCGGGGCCCACATATCACCGGAGCGATAGTGCACGAGGAGGTTATAGACGCCCTCCTGGCTGGTGATGTTGACTCCGCGATCGTAGATACGCAGCTTTTCGTCGGCTTCAAGATCGTTCCAGACCAGCATCTTTTTTTCACCGCCGATGAGTGTGGTTCTCACTTTGACCGGAGAAAGCCAGTTGACGTTGATGTGGGCGATGATCTTGTCAGGGTAATAGACGGTCATGAAGGCTACATCTTCATGGCCGTTGAGATGATTCTGCCCGGTGGCCACCACGGCCTCAGGAGCGGCCTTAATCAAATGATCCATGATCGCCAAATCGTGAGGAGCCAGGTCCCAGATGACGTTGACGTCGTGCTGAAAAAGCCCAAGGTTTACGCGAGTTGAGTCGTAGTAATAAAGCTTGCCCAACGCCTCCTGATCGAGAAGCTCGATGATTTTGCGCACCGCACCGGTGAACAGGAAGGTGTGGTCGACCATGATCGTCAGGTTCTTTTTCCGCGCGAGCTCAATCAGCTCTTCGCCCTGCGCGGACGTGGTAGTGAAGGGCTTTTCGACAAATACATGCTTGCCGTTTTCAAGCGCAGACTTGGCTAGCTCGAAATGCGTCCAGACCGGAGATACGATGGCGACGGCGTCAATCTGAGTGGACAGGATCACCTCCATCGCATCGGCTGTAACATTGATTCCCGGATTTGCCTTTTGGGCGCGCGCCCGCGCGGCCGGACTAAGGTCGGCAATCGTAAGTACTTTTGAACCCTCAAGCGACGAAAGGTTTCTAACTATATTTGGTCCCCAGTAACCGTAACCAATTACTCCAAAATTCATGACCTTCCCACCATTCCAGTTAACCTTGCCGTTCCGCGGCACATGCAGCAAGAGAAGAGAGCCGGCGATAGTTTGCCCGAAGCAGAAGCATGTCCGACAGAAGTTGAACGCCTAATTTAAAGACCGTCTTCAATATGCACCGCTTCCTTTGATGACCGCGAGCGGCGTAAGCAGAAGAATCTTTACGTCGAGCCAGGGCGACCAGGACATGGCGTAGCGAAGATCCATCCTGACCATTTCGTCGAATTTGACTCGGCTGCGACCGGCCACTTGCCATACGCCCGTGATGCCGGGCTTCGCCTCTAATACACGACGCCGATGCCATGTTTGATAGGAGGCCAGTTCGTATGGAATGGCGGGCCGCGGGCCGACCAGAGACATTTCGCCGTTGAGCACGTTGATGAATTGAGGAAGTTCGTCGAGGCTGGTTCTGCGCAGGAATCTTCCCACACGCGTAATCCGCTTGTCGTCCTTAATCTTGTAGACGCCCGTCTTTCCAGTCTCAGAAGAATGCGCCTCGTTCTGGATCATCTTTGCCATGAACTGCTGATGCACGCGCGCATCGTTGTTCACAAACATGGAGCGGAATTTGAGAAATGTGAAGAGCTTTCCGTACTGGCCGACCCGCTGCTGCTTAAAGAAAACCGGCCCCTCGGACGTAAGCTTGACGGCCACGGCGATGGCGAGAAACAGGGGCGAGCAAGCGGCAAGCGCTAGCGCACTGCCGACGATATCGATGGTGCGCTTGACAACCAGCATGGGCTTGCGACGCTTTGCGGGAATGATGAGATCGAGATAGAGAGCAGGGTTGCTAGGACGCCCAGGCCTGTCATGGTCCCAATCGTCGGGAAAGAAATGGAAGGAGATCGAAACCTGCTTGAGGTCTTCAGACGTGACTTCTCCGTGGAAGATCGACTTTACACGGTCCTGAATTGTGTTAATGATCGACTCTCGGTCACCGCCGACGAGTCCGGTAAACAGCACGCCCAGAATCGCTTGGTCCTTATACCAGCCAACGATGTCTGTTTCGCGGCTAGCTACTAAGAGAACATCCGCCAGTCGAAGCAGAACGGCCTTGGTGGCCTCAGTGGTTTTGCCATTGTGGGGCTCTATGAGCATGAGCAGGAAGGGCTCTTTGGAGCGTTCCGTCCTCTTCCTCTCAATGGCGATCATGCGCCTGAAGGTCTTGCCCTCCAGCGCTTCCCTATCTTCAACCGGTAGCCCCTCAAACAACGCGGTGTTCAAGTCTGGACCACTTTCCGCACGGGTGGTATTCACTCCAATTCCTCTCTGGCCGGGATCGACGCATACCCCAAACTGGCTGAAACACGGGACATGTCTATCGTCGAGGCTCCGCTAAACCTTTTCAATCCACCGTTCGGGCCAGCTTTGATGACGCGTAGGTAACAGGACTGAATTACTCCACTTGTGCGCGTATTCGAAGGACCGACCAGAGGGCAAGGCTTCATCCGGCCTCTACGCGCACCGGAAAGCGCGAAAGCGAGTCATTTGGCCAGCCGCAGCCGCCGCCCCAAGATTCGGGGCCGAAGAAGCAGGCCTGTGAACCTCAGTCCAGTAAAAATCCATACAAGTGATTCGAGGAATGTGGTTTACAGGTGGATTTGCTCCCCTTCCGCCCTAGGAGCCGACGACGTTTCAGTTTCGGTTGAACCTCTTTCAACCGAAAAACGTCTTACAATGGTTTTGCGCGCGGTACCCAAAACTGGCGCAACAAAACCGCACACCAGTAATCGATCTTGTGACCATTTTTGACCAGCGTAACGTGCAAGATATCCAACCTGATACACGGTTTGAGTCACCTCAACCCACATCCGCTCACCGGTGAACTCCACTTGATGAGATTTTAGAACAGAACTCTCGATTCTGTGCAGATCCCCCTTGCTTTGCAGTATGGACTCTTTGTCCCCTTCAGTCCCAGATAGCTTGAATGTCCGATTCGGGCGACTTGACTGGATGGCGGAATGGTAACTCTCCAAGGCTCACTCTGCTTGACCGAAAGTTGTATGGCCCGAGCTTAGAGCGCCAGCTAAATTGAGTTTGAGGTGGTGTGATTACTGGCAAGTAAATCACGCGTCGAGGTCCCAAGATGGGAACAGGGATCATCCCCCCTGAAGGAAATGCCCCGCCCGAGTCCCTGCTGACTCGAGGCCCGCATGAGTTCGTGGAGGACCAAGTCGAGCTAACCCCCGACGCGACCGCGCTGATCATGGGCGCGGAGCGGCTCTCGTACATGGAGTTGAACGCGGGTGCGAATCGCCTTGCGCAGCATCTACGGGAACAGGGAGCCAAAATCGGCACCCTCGTAGGTGTGCATCTGGACCGAGGGTTCGATTCGGTCATTAGTCTCCTGGCCATCTTTAAGCTTGGCGGAATCTATGTACCGCTGGATCCCAAGTTCCCGAAAGAACGCCTGGAGTTCATGGCCGAGGACTCGGGAATCTCGTTTTTGCTGGCGCATTCTTCCCGCTGGGAGACCATGCCGCGGACCAGCGCGCGAGTTATTCTGCTGGACCGCGAAGCCGCAGAGATCGCCAAAGCTCCCGGCCAAAACCAGGCGCTGGCGCGCGATCCTGAAGCTCTCCTCTACATCATCTATACCTCCGGGTCGACTGGAAAGCCGAAAGGCGTGATGATTCCGCGGCGCGGGCTGGTGAACTTTCTGCTGGCCATGCTGCAACAGCCCGGCATCTACCCGAACGATGTTCTGCTTGCCGTTTCACCCACATCTTTCGATATTTCGCTGCTTGAGTTTCTTCTGCCGCTGATGCGCGGCGCGACGGTAGCAATTGCAACTGTGGAGCAGGCAGGAGACGGACGCGCGCTTGATGAGCTGATCAAACAGCATGATGCGACGGTGCTGCAGGCAACGCCGGCCACATGGAGAATGCTGCTCGAAATTGGCTGGGAAGGAAAGCCCGATCTGCGCATCCTGTGCGGAGCCGAGGCGCTGGCGCCGGATCTGGCGCGGCAACTTCTTCCCCGCTGCCGCGAACTTTGGAACCTGTACGGTCCAACGGAAACATCGGTCTGGTGCTCGACCGATCACGTTGTGTCCGCCGAGCAAATCTCGCTGGGTACGCCCATTGCCAACACATATTTTCGCGTACTGGATGAAAATCGCAAGCCGGTGGCCGCAGGCGAACCGGGCGAGTTGTGGATCGGTGGCGAAGGCATGGCGCATGGTTATCTGAATCGCGCGGAGCTATCCGCCGAGCGATTCGTAGCCGATGCGCGGTTTGCACGTACCAGTCCCGATGGATGCCTCTATCGCACAGGTGACGAAGTTCGTTATCGCGCCGACGGTACGCTTGAGTTTCTGGGCCGGCTTGACCATCAGGTAAAACTGAACGGATTCCGCATCGAGCTTGGCGAGATTGAGTGCTCGCTCACAAATATTGAAGGCGTACGGCAATCTGTAGTGATGTTGCGGGAGGATACGCCGGGCGACAAGAAACTGGTTGCCTATTACACCGGGCGCAAGGCGTTGAGTTCAAGCGCGCTGAACGAAGCGCTGAAGAAGACGCTGCCGGATTACATGACGCCGTCGCTTTTTGTACACATGGAACGGTTCCCGATTACGCCGAACGGGAAGCTGGACCGCAAAGCTCTGCCCAAGCCTGGGAACAAGCGGCCGGTGCTCACGCAGGATTACATTGCGCCACGCACTGCGACCGAGAAGCAACTCGCACTGCTATGGCAAGAGCTGCTTGAGATTGAAGAGATCGGAATCGACGACAGCTTCTTTGACCTGGGCGGCAATTCAGTGAAAGCGGTTCGCATGGTGCGGCAGTACCATGTGCGCTTTGGGAGAGAGATTCCGGTCGTGAAGGTCTTTCAGCACTCGACGATTGCGAACCTTGCCCGGCTGCTGGACGGAAGTGAAGAGACTACGGACTTTCTGAAAGCGGGCGGGCATGGCGCAAGCTTATTGAGCTGCTCGATGCCGGTGCCCGAGCCAAGCCGCTCAGGCAAGCGTGATGCGATTGCAGTGATCGGCATGACGGGCCGCTTTCCTGGCGCATCCAACGTCGATCAGCTTTGGCATAACCTCCGCAATTCGGTTGAATCGATCTCCACGTTCACACCCGAGGAGCTTGGCCCCGGCATTGAAGAGTGGCTGCGCAACGATCCAAACTATGTGCGGGCGCGCGGGCTGATTGAAGGAGCCGAGCTGTTCGACGCTTCCTTCTTCGGCATCGGTCCGCTTGAAGCCAAGGTGATGGATCCGCAGCAGCGTGTGTTTCTTGAGCTTGCGCACCATGCGCTGGAGAACGCGGGCTACGATCCGGAGCGCTACCCTGGGCGGATTGGCGTGTTCGCCGGCATGGGCGACAACCATTATTATCCGACCAATCTGCTGACGCAGCCAGACCTGCTGGCGATGGCCGGAAGGCTGGCGGTCGAGTATGGCAACGAAAAAGATTACATTGCATTGCGCGCGGCATACCTGCTGGATCTGCGCGGACCGGCAATCAGCGCTGCTACCGCGTGCTCCACAACTTTGCTGACGATCGACCTGGCTTGCCGTGCGCTGCAGAACCGCGAATGCGATATGGCGCTCTCAGGCGGCGTGGACATCATGGTTCCGCAAAAGAGCGGAACGCTCTACCAGGAGGGCGGCACCTTCACAAAAGACGGTCATTGCAGGCCGTTCGATGCCGATGCGACGGGTACCATGTTTTGCGATGGTGCGGGCGTGGTGGTGTTGAAGCGCTATGCCGACGCGGTTGCGGATGGCGACACCATTTACGCGCTGATTATCGGCAGCGGCACAAACAATAACGGCGCGCGGCCGGCATCGTTTCTTGCGCCCAGCATGGATGGACAGGCCGAAGCTATTGCCTTGGCGCAGGCAGATGCCGGCGTTCCCGTTGAATCCATTGGCTATGTTGAAGCGCATGGAACGGCGACACCGGTAGGCGACCCGATTGAATTCGAGGCGCTGCGCAAGGTATTCGAACATAAGACCAGTAAGAAACAGTTCTGCTATCTGGGGTCGATCAAAGGAAACATTGGGCACCCCACCAACGCAGCCGGGGTTGTTGGCCTGATGAAGACAGCGCTGGTTCTTGACCGTGAAGAGATACCGCCGACGCTGCACTTTAAAAAGCCAAACCCGGCTATCGATTTTGCTAACAGCCCATTCGTGATGGCCGACAAGCTGATTCCCTTCCCGCGAGGAACGGATGCGCGCCGCGCCGCTGTTAGCTCATTTGGATTTGGCGGAACGAACGTCCACGTGATTCTGGAAGAAGCGCCGAAGCCTCGGCCGTCCAGCGAATCCCGTCCTCGGCAGTTAGTACTGCTTTCGGCCAAGACCGAAAAAGCGCTGGCCGCCTACAGCGCGGAGTTCGAGCGGCACTTTGCAGCTTCAGCACCTGGCACTTTTGCCGATGCGGCCTTTACGCTGCAGACCGGTCGCAAGCAGATGGCTTACCGGCGGTTCGTGGTTGCCGCCGATCCAACTGAAGCGGCAGAATTGCTGGCGCATCCGCATCCCATGCGCAGCGGATCGAAGCGCTGCGAGCTCAGGAACCCTCCGGTCACTTTCCTGTTTGGCGGCCAGGGCACGCAATACGTGAACATGGGCCTGAATCTCTATCGCGACGAGCCGCTGTTCCGTGCGATTGTGGACGATTGCTGCGAACAACTCAAGCCGCACCTGGGTCTGGATCTGCGCACGATGCTGTTTCCGCCTGCCGGCGACGAGAAGGCAGCGCAAATCAGCTTGCAGAACACGTTGTTTACGCAGCCGTCGATTTTTGTGATTGAGTATGCGTTGGCGCGCTTCTGGCAGAGCCTGGGAGTTGAGCCGGCGATGATGGCCGGCCACAGCATTGGCGAATTTGTGGCAGCGACGCTTGCGGGCGTGTGGGAGCCGGAGGATGTGCTGGGCATTGTGGCGCTGCGCGGACGGCTGATGCAGAATCTGCCGCGCGGGTCGATGCTGGCAGTGAACGCCAGCGCGGATTCAATCGCAAAGATATTGCCCATCACATTGCAGATTGCGTCGAATAATGCGCCCACTCTGTGCGTTGTCTCAGGACCGGAAGCAGATATCCAAGATTTCCAGGCACAGATTGAGGCGAAGAACATTGTCTGCCGGCATCTGCACACCTCCCATGCATTCCACTCGGCCATGATGGATCCGATTGTGGAACCACTGCGCGAGGCGATTGCGAAACTCACGTTACGCAAGCCGGCGAAGCCGTTTGTCTCATCCGTGAAGGGACGCCCGATCACAGATGAAGAGGCTACCGACCCGTCGTACTGGGCAGGCCATGCGCGGGCGACTGTTGAGTTTGCAAAAGCCCTGCACTACCTGAAGAAACAGGGCTACGATCTGTTTCTGGAGTGCGGACCGCGTTCGACCATGTGTTCGCTGGCGCGTCACCAGTTCACGCCCGAGCGCCCGTGCATGGCCATTCCAACATTGGGAGAAACGGCGGAGAACGACACCGAGTGGCAAACATTTCTGTTCGCGCTGGGCACGTTGTGGCAGAACGGCGTGCCGATCTCGTGGGACGCTTTCTACACGCACGAAGATCGCCGGCGGATTCCATTGCCGACTTATCCCTTCGAGCGGCAGAGATTCTGGGTCGATCCAGCGGTGCCGGTGAGAAACGCGCAGAACCAGAATTCTGGCGCAACAGGAATCGGTTCATCCATTGCATTGCCCACGGAACTGACGGCAGCGGCGGACTCGCATGCAACCAGCGCACCGCAAGCACTTCCCGCATCGCGCAAGGATCGCATACGCGCAGTTGTGATGACTCTTCTCGCTGAGATCTCGGGAATTGAAGCATCGCAGATCGATTCGACTGCCATGTTTATGGAGCAGGGCTTCGACTCCTTGTTACTGACGCAAGTGGCACTCGCGATTCGCAAGGAGTTTTCTGCGAAGGTCAGCTTCAGCCAGTTGATGAATCAGTTCCCGAACGTCGACTTGCTCGTGGAGCATCTTGACGCGACGATTTCCGCTGCAGCCGCGGCGAGCACACACACCGGCAATGCAAACGGACCAGAAATACCTGCGGTTGAATCGGCATCGGCGGATAATGCAAACACCGCGGGCGATCCGACACAAGGTGCGCAGGCGAAGACGATTGCGGACCTCGCCGCTCTGCTTGAAGAAGCAGGCATAGGTGTTCCTGCATCTCTCGCTGCCGGCGTTGCACAAGCCAGATCGGCGCTGACTGCGGGCACGCCTGAGAGCATGGAAGCGCGACAGAGTTCGCGAACGATTGCTCCGCTTGAAGCTCGAACGACCATTCCGCAGCGCGGCATCTTTGCTTCGTCCTCCCTATCAAAGAACCTCTCGATCTCCTACAACGAATCGACGACGGTGCGCTTTACCGGCAGCATCTCCGCCGAGAAGATGAAGCGCGCGCTTGAAAGAATCGTCGAGCGGCACGACGCTCTCCGAGCTAGCTTTGATGAAGCTGGCCGGCTCATGAGAATCAATCCGCGATTGTCAGTAGAACTGCCTGTCGCCGACCTAACCACCGTCACGCCATCCGCGAGTCCAGAGGAACAGGAAGAACGGCTGCGCAAGTTGATTGCGGACGAGGTGAGAGTTCCGTTTCGCTTGCCTGCAGGCCCGCTGTTCCGCTTCAAGATGGCGGTGCTTGGCGCGGATCGTACGGCGGTAATCATTACAGCGCACCATGTCGTCTGCGACGGATGGTCGCTCGATGTACTGATTCATGATTTGTGCGCGTACTACTCCGAAGAGTTATCTGGAGCCACTGTGCCGATGCCGCCAGCGGAGAGTTTTGCGGAATACTGCAACAATGCTACCGATCGCGAGCTTTCTGACGAGTTCAGGCACGATGGAGAATATTGGCGCACGCGATTCTCCAGTGGTTTTCCCGCGCTGGTGTTGCCAACGGATCGCCCGCGGAGTGCGCGGCGCGAGTTTAGATCGCACCGGCTCGATTACTCAGTGCCTGGCTCGGTGATTCAGGGCCTTCGACTAGTGGCCGCGAAACAGGGTTGCAGCCTCTTTGCCACATTGCTAAGTTCGCTGGCAGTTCTGTTCGCGCGGATTTCAAAGCAGCGACATTTCGTTCTTGCATTACCCATTGCCGAGCAGCCTGTAGCGGGCCAGCTTGGGCTCGTTGGCCAATGTGTAAACCTGGTTCCCTTCGAATTGGATTTCCGCAATGGAGAAACGATGAATGCTCTGCTCAAGCGGGTGCAGAGCGACCTTGCAATCGCACAGGATCATGCGGTGTTCACGATGATCGGGTTGCTCCCGGAGTTACGTCCAGTTACTCCTGTGCTTGGACTGTCGCCGATTTCTTCAGGATTTACGCATATAAAGAAGTTCAAGCCGGGTGACCTGCCGCAGTCGGGCTTTACCGTCGACTATGAATTCAATCCCAAGAGCTCGGAATCGTTTGAACTCTACATGAGTGCGGTTGAAAGCGAAGAGAGCATCGAGTTCCACTGCAGTTTCGATGTCAAACTCTTCGACGATACGACCGTCCGCGAGTGGCTGGGGTGGCTTGGGTCAATCCTCGAGTCCGTGTCAACAGACTCATCACGCGATGCGCTTGAGTTAGCCGGCATGGATAAGGCCGATCCTTCATCCGCAAGCAAGGCGATGTATGTCTTGACCACTGGTGGTGAGCCGCTTGAAGTCCCGACAAACGACGAGCCGGCGGAAACAGCAGCAATGAACGAACAGGAGTTGGCAGAGGCGCTGTTGCCGTTGTGGCGGCGCGTGTTGGCAACCCGTTCCATTACTCTCGATGACGACTTCTTTGAAGCTGGCGGTAATTCGGTTGCTGCGGCCCAGTTATTTGCCATGATTCAGCGTGAGCTTGGCTACTCTGCTCCACTTTCAACGCTCTATGACGCGACCACACCCAGAACGCTTGCCGGCATGTTATGGCGCGGAATGAGTGAGCACGACTGGAAGCCTCTAGTCGCGATCAATCGAAACGGCAATCGAACGCCACTGTTTCTTGCGCACGCAGCCGAAGGCAATATCCTGCTCTATCGCTCGTTGGCGGCACATCTGGGCGCAGACCAGCCGGTCTATGGCCTGCAGTCGGCCGGGCTGGATGGGCGTACCAAGATTGACGCGGACTTTGAGCACGTGGCCAGCCGCTATGTAGATGAGATTCGCGCGATACAACCGCATGGGCCTTACATGCTGGGCGGTTACTGCCTGGGTGGAACGATCGCCATGGAGATGGCGCGTCAGTTAATGGAACAAGGCGAGAAGATAGGATTGGTGGCGCATATTGAGAACTACAATATCCGCGCCATGACGTGGCCGCTTCCACTGCGCGATCGCCTGACGAATCTCCTTCTCAATCCCTATTACCACCTTGAGAACGTATTTGCGGCCGAGGGCACAGCTAAGATCGATTTCTTCATGGAGAAACTGCGGGTAGAGCTTCGCCGCCTTAAAGTGTCGGTACGCGGCGGTTGGGATGGAATCCGTTATCGTTTGTCGCCGGACGGCAAGCGTGCGGCGCCCCAGTCCAAACTCGCGGATATCTACGATGAAGCGCTGGACAAGTATGAGATAAGGCCCTATCCCGGAGAGCTAACCCTGTTTCTATCGAATCGGCATTTGAAGGGATTCGACATACCACTCGCCGGCTGGGGAGATGTGGCGCAAGGTGGAGTGCGCGTCTTTTCGTTCCCCTTCAGTCCGCGTGGCAGCCTGATTGAGCCATACGTAAGGCAACTAGCAGAGAAGATGCACGAGTGCCTTGACATAGCTGCTGAGAGATCGAAGAACAGTTCGGAAACATACGCCACTTATGCCTAGTTATCGGTTGAGTGAAGAAAGATTGACCTTGTTTAGCGCACACAAATGCGGAGTAGTGAGATGAACAGCGCAAGAGTATTTACAATTGAGTCGCCAGTAAATCCACAAACGAAGGCCAGCCGCCTGGTCACCGACCACTTCCGCTGTCCGAAAGAGTTTGTGGACCTCACGGTAAGCAGCGCCCAAATGTCGGAACCGGGATACTTTCGCTTCGGCGCCGATTCTATCTGCTACGGCAGCTGCTCGTCCAGTCCGACATCGCCGCACGTGACCGAGAACCTTCACGATGCTCTTCCGCACACTACCTATAATGGATTGTCGATCGAGCTTCCATTTGACCCGGTCCAGGTGCTGGACAATCTGCGCCATGAACGCTATGTCAGCTGCAGCAACCGCAAGAAAGCTCCAGACAAATCGAAGAGTACAGCTCGTAAGCTCTACTACCTCGCTCGTCCATTGTTGCCGGTAGCCTTGCGAAAGCACTTGCAGAGAGTCTATCTACGCGACTGGAAGCGCATTCCCTTCCCTCACTGGCCGGTGGACTCAACTGTTGAAGAAATACAGGAGCAGTTACTTGCTCTGGCCATGAAGAGCCGGAATGTTACCGCGATCCCGTTTATCTGGTTCTGGCCCAAGGGAGCGCCAAGCTGCACCTCAGTTACGCACGACGTGGAGGCTCCGGCTGGATTGGATTTCTGCAATGAGTTGATGGATCTGGACGACTCGTATGGAATCAAAGCGGCCTTCCAGATGGTTCCCGAAGAGCGGTATGAGGTAACTCTGCAACACTTTGTGAAGATGCGGGAACGCGGATTCGAGGTGAACCTTCACGATCTAAATCATGACGGGAACCTGGTGAGTGACTACGACGAGTTTTTGCGCCGCGCTAAGGAGATTAACGTCTACGCGAAGAAGTTTGGGACGAGAGGCTTCAGGGCTGGCGTTCTCTACCGCAATTTGGATTGGTACGGAATGCTGGACTTTGAGTACGAGATGTCAGTTCCGAATGTCGCTCATCTCGACCCGCAGCGCGGCGGCTGCTGCACGGTGTTTCCATTCTTTAACGGAACAATGATCGAATTGCCGGTGACGATGTCCCAGGACTATACCCTCTTCAACATTCTGAACGACTACTCCATCGACTTATGGAAGGAGCAGATTGCCTGTGTGCGCAAGAAACATGGCCTGATGCAGATGATCGTTCACCCCGATTACGTAATGGATCGCAAAGCGCAAAAGGTATACGGACAATTGCTCGGTTATCTTGCGGATATGCGCGCGCAAGGCGAAACCTGGATTGCTCTTCCGGGAGAAGTAGCCGACTGGTGGCGGCTGCGGAACCAGATGAACCTGGTGAAGAAGGGCAATTCGTGGCAGATTGAAGGCCAGGGACACGAGGACGCGCGCATCGCTTATGCCAGACTGGTTGACGGCAAGATGCAGTATGAGCTCGAAATGAATCAATAAGCTTGTAACTGCGGACTGGGATAACTATGAGTTACAGGCTGGTCCAATCCAGGATAACTTTTCCGGCATTGCCAGACCTCATTGCATTGAAGCCTTGCTGAAACTCGCTGTACTGGAATCGGTGAGTGATGACAGGGGAAATGTCGAGGCCAGTCTCCAGCAGGACCGACATCTTGTACCAGGTCTCATACATCTCGCGGCCATAAACCCCTTTAATGGTGAGCATATTGAAGATGATCGGCCGCCAGTCCATGGGTGCGCTGCTGGCTGGAATACCCAGGATGGCGACACTTGCGCCGTGCCCCATATTTGCGATCATTTCGTTCAGAGCCGCGGGATTGCCCGACATCTCAAGGCCAACATCAAAGCCTTCAGTCATCTTGAGTTGCTTTTGAACGCTGTTGAGTGGCGTCTCTCTTGGATTTACTGCCAGCGTTGCGCCCATTTTACGCGCCAGCTCAAGCCGAAAGGGATTGAGATCGGTGATGACGACATGCCTGGCCCCGGCGCGCTTGACCACGGGAATCGCCATGATGCCGATGGGACCTGCGCCGGTAATGAGCACATCTTCGCCTAACACCGGGAAAGAAAGCGCGGTGTGTACGGCGTTACCAAAGGGATCGAAGATGGCTGCCACATCCTGATCGATGCCGGGATTGTGCCGCCAGATGTTAGTCATGGGCAGTGCGATGAACTCGGCAAATGCGCCGGGGCGATTGACGCCAACACCTTGCGACAACGCGCAGAGATGACGCCGGCCGGCGAGGCAGTTGCGGCAGCGGCCGCACACCACGTGCCCTTCGCCACTGACGATGTCGCCGGCGAAAAAGTCGTTGACGTTGGAGCCGACCGCGACCACTTCACCCACAAACTCGTGGCCAATGACCATGGGAGTCTTGATGGTGCGCTGCGCCCATTCATCCCAATCGAAGATATGTACGTCTGTTCCGCAGATTCCTGTGCGACGCACGCGGATAAGGACATCGTTGATGCCGTAGTCCGGTTCGGGAACATCTTCAAGCCACAAGCCTGGCTCGCCTTTGCTCTTGACCAACGCCTTCATGGACGATCTCCTTTTGTGCGATCGAACTGTGTGACACGCGGCGAGCTGATGACTCTGCGAAACTTCAGAACCGATCCCAGTGCAAGACATCGGTCAGCAGCCGCTTTTCGACTTGCGGCTTTTCCGCAGGATAGCCGAAGGATACGATCGCCACCAACTGCCGGTCAGCCGGCGCTCCGAAGGCCTTTGCCACGACGGGCCCATAGCTCTGTTTGTTTCCCGCAACCCAGCAGGCTCCGATGCCATGCGCCTCCGCGGCGATGAGCAGGTTCTCAGTCGCGGCGCAGCTGTCCTCGATACCGTAAGTGGTTTCGCGCGTGAGCACCAGCACCACAAAAGCCGCGCTGGCGAGGAACTCGCCGTGGCCAAGCATCACGGGGAGGCTGGCCAGAGCATCTTTCGCAGTGACGACGACAAAGTCCCAAGGCTGGTCGTTCATGGCCGTTGGCGCAAGGCGCGCGCAATCGACGATGTCCTCAATGACACACTTGTCGACCGGCTGTTGCGTATAGGTTCGAATGCTGCGGCGGCTCTTTAGAACTTCGATTGCGCTCTTCACTTTTGTCTTTCTCCATCTTGCAGGTGGTTGCCGGCGGCACGGCGGCAGATTGCCGCATGCGGAACTCTCTATTTTATCCGCAGGCTCACACGAGTCCGGCATGGATTGATCACATGGAGACGAAGAGTAGAAACGCAAACCGGGGCTGCTAAGGACAATTTCTTTTGTCCCAAGGCAGCCCCGGCGTGTTTCAGCGAGTTATTGGATCGGCAATCCTGCGGCTAGTACGGCCTTACAGGCTCGGTGATGAGCGTCCACTTGTCGGTGCGGAAGGGTGCGGCCGGCAAGCCGGCACCGTTGAAGAGTGTTGCCGTGGGATTCGACTGCCAGGCGTAACGAACCTCTTTGGGATGCGCCACCTGGGGCGAAGAGACAATCACCGTATCGCCATCGATGCGTGCGTCGGCCCAAACCCACTTCTGATCGTCGCCGGCGATGGAAAACTCGCCGAGCTTGTCACCTTTCACCACCAGGCCACCGTCGGTATGCGTAAAGTGCAGCCGGATAGAGTCTGCGCGGCGATCGACGGATTTGAGCGTTGGCCCTGCAAACACGACCGGCTTGCCGTAGTAGTTGGCCAGAGCGCAGTTGGCCACGCGTTCGCCCACCTGGAGCTTCTGCTTGGAGTGAATGTTGTCGGCGTCGCCGGTGTCAATGGTGACGGCGAGGCAGGAGTGGGGAACGGTGGCGGCGGTGACTGCCAGCGACTCGCGGATATCGGCCCAGCCATCGTCAGTGGGTGTGGTGCTGTGCTGCCCGAAGAATGGAAGGCTGACGATATAGAACGGGAAATCGCCCTGCTGGAAAAGATCGCGCCAGTCGGCGATCATGGCGGGGAGAACCCTGCGGTAGGCGTAGCCGCGCGGCGAGTTCTGCTCCGCCTGATACCAGATTGCGCCGGTGATAGCGATGGGCGCGATGGGCTCCAACATGCCGTTATAGAGAACGGTGGGCATGACGGGCCAGTTTTCATAGGCAATGGGCAACTGCTCGGGGTCGCGCGCATCCACGCTCAGCTTGGCCTTCCACTCGCCGGCCAGCGGGACGTTCGTTTTGTCTCCAAGCACCATGTGCAGATCTTCTGGCTTGTTGAGGAAACCGCCATCGGGCTTAGTTTTGAGAACGCGAATGGCCATGACGTTTGGGCCGGGCTTGAGCAGACTGTTGGGCACGAAGTAGACGCGGGGATTCTCAACCCATGAGCTGCCGCCGAGGCTTCTGCCGTTGAGATAGAAGGTGTCCATGCGCTCGATTTCGCCGAGGAAGACCATGGTGCGTCCGGCGGGAACCGGGTCGGGCATGGTGATGGTCTTGCGGAACCAGACCAGCGCCGGCGTATCGGGCACGCCCAACTCTTTAAAGCCGCCGGGGATGGTGACCGGCTTCCAGGAGGAATCGTCGAGGACGGGCGATTCCCAGTGCTCTTTCTGGCCAATGTCGTTGATGTCGTACCAGTGCTGAATGTAGTTGCCGTACTCGGGCGCGTTGGAATCTGCGAGGCGCTTAAGCTCGGCCAGAGGAACATCGAAGTCCTTGATCTTGTGCAAAGCTTCGGCGCTGGTCCATGTCTCGGCGGGTGTTCCGCCTACGTCGTCGACAATCAGCCCGATGGGAACGCCGATCTGCTGCTGTACCTTGCGCGCGAAAAAATACGCCACGGCGGAAGCCCAGCCTGCCGATTGCGGCGTGACTGCTTGCCACTGGCCGCCGACTGCATCCACATGATGATAGGCAGACTTGCCGTTGATGGTGACAAAGCGAATGTTGGGATAATTCGCCGCTTTGACTTCGGCATCGGCGTTCTCGACCTGACGGAGCGAGAGCCCCATATTCGACTGGCCACCGCAAAGCCACACATCGCCGACCAGAACATTGTGGAACTCCACGGTCTGGTGCGGCCCGGTGACCTTGATGGAGTACGGGCCGCCGACGGCGGGCGGCTGAATCTTGACCTGCCAGCGACGGTTGGCCGCAGCAACGCCGGTAGCGGTGTTGTCGCCGATTTGCACCTGGACGCTGTCGCCAGGATCGGACCATCCCCAGATGGTGTTGGCCTTGCCGCGTTGCAGCACCATGTTGTCGCCAAAGATGGGACTGACGAGTGGAAGCTGCTTGGGCGCGGCCGCGGTAGAAAGCCCAACTCCAGGGCCAGCCATGGGCGGACCACCCATGGGCGGGCCCATAGGCGGCCCCTGAGCAAGAACGGCGCAATTTGTCGCCGCCAGCAGAGCCGCGGCTGCGGCAAGAATGTGTTTTCCAAACATGATGAAGGTCTCCTCTACCAACAACGCGCCGGCTATGTTGCGGCGCTATTTCGATTCAACTCACACGACTACAAAAGGGGCCGATTCACCGGCCAATTCACTCTATCACTTACTTGCAGGTGAAGTTATTTGCATCTTCAGAATCGCCGCCGTTGTACTGGGCATGCTCAGGATAGGCACAGAGCGGACGGCTTCTGCCGGGAAAAGCTCTGCCCGTGGCGACGATTGCATCGGGCGCGATTCCCTTCTCGACCCAGTTGACGACGCCGGTGAGCATGTCGAACTGGTCGAGCGATGGGCCGCCGCCGCAGTGCGCCATTCCGGGCACCAGAAAGATGCGGCTCCACTCGGAGACCTTGGCCGCGCCGCCGTTGTCATCGGCAAGCGATTTGTAGTAGCGGAGCGTATCGAGCGGCGAGAACCACGGATCGCTGTCGCCGTGGAAGAAGATGAGCTTGCCGCCGTTCTCGGTGAAGGTGGTGAGATTTGTTGACGCCGGCTCAACGAGCGGATCGGATACATGAAGTGCGGCTTTGTCTACGTCAAGCTCAGTCGCGGTAGGATATGCGCCGAACACGCCGCCGGAGCCCATCTTGAGCAGTCCACCGTTGCTTGCGATGCCAGAGTCGTACAAAAAGCCCGTATAGACCTGCGTGCCATAGGCATTGGTGGGCCCGGCGAACGCCTTCTTGATGGCCGCGACCTTCTCTGGTGCAATGCAGCCCTGGGTTTGACCGGCCTTGCAGGCCACCTCCGCAGGATCGAAATCGCAGCCGATGGGATCGAAGATCATTCCATCCTTGACGCCGTCTTTTGCGTCGCAGCGGTTCAACAGCGCGTCCATAAAGATCTTGCGCTCGTCGTCGCTCAAGAACTTGCCGATCTGCGGCTTGCCCGATTCGTCTTTGGGAGAAGCCTGATTGTAGGCGACCGGAATCCACTGGCCGATGGCTACATTGGAAAGGCCGGTGCGCATGGCGGGATCGCCGGAGACGATGCCATTGAAAACGGTGGGATACCTCTGCGAGAGGATCATGCCTTCGCGGCCGCCGGTGGAGCAGCCCACGAAATAAGAGTAGGCGGCGGCCTTTGTGTAATAACGCGCGACGATCTGCTTCGAAACCTCGGCAACCTCGGCGTTGGCCATGTAGGCAAAGTCGAGATAAGCCTGCTGGTCCTTCATAAAGTTGAAGTCGAAGCCTCCGCGGCGGGATTTGTGGCCGGTATCCGTGCTGGCCACGGCAAAGCCGCGCACCAGGCCCGGCTTGCTGCCGGCGTAGGATGCGCCGGTGGGCTCGCCGATGATGCCGTTGCTGCCGCCGCCACCCTGCATCATGAAGTCGCCATTCCAGGCGGCTTTCTCAGGCAGCGCAAGCGCGAATCCTATGCCGAACTCCTCGCCGCCCACTCCCTTGCGGCGATGAATCACACCTTCAACGCGGCAGTATGCGGGCAACGCGCCGCCGCCGCCCATGGGGCCACGCGCCTGTTGCTGCTCGACCGCCGCTACGGGCGCTGCCTTGGTAATCTCAACGCCTTCGATTTTGACCTGGGCCAAATCTCCGCATGACTGAGCGAAGACCGACTGAGCGGCTGCAAAAGCGCAACACGCGGCCGACACAAGAAACAGATACCTTAGCTTCATCTTTCACCCACAATCGCCCCGAGGGGCAAATGCATTTGTTATTGCTCAAGTGAAACAACAGTTACCGACTTCGGTTCCAATGTGAGAGTCAGCTTACCGTTCTGCAAGCTGGCAGCGATCGGTTTGGGCACAACGGTGCGGGGCGCAGCAAAAGTGTTGATGCTGTCGACCGCCGGAGCCGTGAGTGTTTCGCCCTTCGCGGCCTTTGCCGTAAAACCGGTCTGGCCAATCTCGATGACGGCCGGCTTCTCCGGATCGATATTGGTGATCTCAAGCCACAGTTTTCCGGAAGAATCCTTCGCAGCAATTGCATCCAGGCGCGGCAGGGTCACCGAGCCTTGCGTATACGTCCCGGCATCAAATGTGACGGGAATAAAATCCGCATCCTGGAAGGGGACATACATCTTGTAGACGTAGTAGGTCGGCGTCAAGACCATCTTTTCGTTGTCAGTAAGAATCATCGCCTGCAGCACATTGATCATCTGCGCGATGTTGGCCATGCGCACGCGATCGGCGTGGCGAGCAAAGATATTCAGGTTCAGCGTGGCCAGAACAGCGTCTCTAAGGCTGTTCTGCTGCTCGAGGAATTGCGTATTGGTTCCCGGCAGCGGAGCGAGCCAAGCGCCCCACTCATCCACGATGAGCGCAACCTCTTTCTTCGGGTCGTACTTATCCATTACCGCTTCCTGCCCACGCAGGAATTGATCCATGAACAACGTGGACTTGAGCAATTTGGCGTAATCGTCCACGCCGAATTTCATTGAAGGCGCGGTGGGCGGCCAGCCGGCGGCCTCGGTATACCAATGCAGCGACAGGCCGTTGAAATCCCAACTCCAGGAGTGACGCTGGTGGGCCTTCATCATGGCTTCAGTCCACTCGGTATTGGGAGTTCCGGGGCCGACAGCAATGCGGAGCATCTGGTCGTTGCCGGTCTGCGCCGGGTTCATGTTACGGACGAAGTGGCTGTAGATCTTCAGCTGGCTCAGATAGTAGTCGGCGGTCATAGCGCCGCCGCAATCCCAGCTTTCGTTTCCAATGCCGAGAAGTTTCACCTGGTACGGATCGGGATGCCCGTTGGCGGCGCGCTCTTTGGCCAGAGCCGTAGGCGCGGCGGCGGTCATATACTCCAGCCATTCAGCGGATTCCTCGGGTGTGCCGGAGCCGATGTTGAGCGAGACATAAGCCTGGCTGCCGATCTGGTTGAGGAAATCCATGTACTCGTCGGTGCCGAAGGCATTTGTGTCGATCACGTTGCCCCAGGTGGCGTTGAGCGTTGCGGGCCGCTGCGCGGCTGGGCCAATGCCCTTGCGCCAGTGGTACTCGTCTGCAAAGCAGCCGCCCGGCCAGCGGACATCCGGCGTCTTCAACTCTTTGAGAGCGGCAACAACGTCGTTGCGAATGCCGCGGGTGTTGGGAATGGGAGAATCCTTGCCCACCCAGACGCCGCCGTATACACCGCGCCCCAGATTCTCAGCGAACTGGCCGAAGAGATAGCGGCTGATCTTCGCGCCGGGCTTTGAAGCGTCAATGGACAACTGAACCTGTTGCTGCGCTGCGGCTGGAACGGTAAGAAGCGCCGCCAGAAGAGATGAAACGAACAAAAGTCGACGGACCATAAGAATCTCCCTAAGAAAAGAATTGCTGCTATGCGGACGAAGGCG
>Ga0302320_10009329_pt1 | contig 21134 bp, 17 predicted proteins | sample Bog_T0_3_FD_202130 | JGI IMG/M metagenome (GOLD analysis project Ga0302320, IMG submission 202130) | Peat permafrost microbial communities from Stordalen Mire near Abisko, Sweden - Bog_T0_3 | ecosystem: Environmental > Terrestrial > Soil > Wetlands > Peat | place: Sweden: Abisko, Stordalen Mire...
GGAAAGTGGATTCGAATTACCTGTCAGCGTGAATGTAAGCGCGTACGAATTACAGCAGCCAGATTTCGTCAGCCGTTTACAAGCGCGGCTGGCGGCGCATCCGCGCATCAAGCCATCGCATCTGGAGCTGGAGGTGCTGGAAACCAGCGCCTTGCAGGACGTGGTGCACAGTTCCAAGGTATTGGCGGCTTGCCGCGAGGCGGGCGTCCACATCAGCGTGGACGACTTTGGGACCGGGTACTCTTCCCTGGTTTATTTAAAACGCTTGCCTGCAAATGTTCTAAAGATCGACCAGGGATTTGTGCGGGATATGCTGGATGAGCTGGAAAACCTGACTATCCTGAAAGGCGTTCTGGGACTGGCTGAGGCATTTCAGCGGCAGGTGATTGCAGAAGGGGTGGAGACGGTGGACCACGGCCTTATGCTGCTTCAGTTGGGATGCGATTGCGCGCAGGGATACGGAATTGCGCGGCCCATGCCCGCGGGCGAGCTGCAAGCCTGGGCCGCTGCGTGGCGCGTCGATCCGCGTTGGGAAGAAGTGCCGGCTGTGCACGCGAATAATCGGGCAGTGCTGTTCGCCGTAGCCGAACACCGCGCCTGGTACGGGCATTTCCTGGCACACCTACAGGGCACACGACTGACACCGCCGCCGCTGGAGGCGGGACCGTGCAGCCTGAGCACGTGGCTTGATACGCAAAGACTTTCCTCAGGGGGCCTGACGTCCTCATTGCTGGCCATCGAGACCTTGCATCAGCAGTTGCATGCGCTGGCCGCGGAAATCTACAGCGCGCATGCCAGCGGACGAAAGCAGGATGCATTGGGACTTCTGCGCCAGCTTCGTTATTTGCACGAACGCTGCCTGAAGCGGCTGGAGCCGTTTACGCGCATCTCCTTGCGGAAATCCGCGGGCAGCATCATGTCGCGGCATGAGGCGGCGCCCTCTGACAGCGACGCGGCGTAAAAACCGCACAAATTCAATCCACTAGAAGAAGTTGAATGTTGCGGGAGGATTAGCGATGGGCGCTGGCTGCAACGGCGTGCGATTCTTCCGGCATGGCCTGCGGCTCGCGCAATGTGAGGACGGGGCAGCGCGCGTGGGCCAACACACGGTAGACCGTGCGGTCGCGGGCGAGGGTCTCGAATGCCCGGCGGTGCGTGGCGCCGAGCACGATGAGGCCGGCGCGGCGTTCCGCGGCCAGAGCGAGAATCTCGATGGAAGGATTGCCGTGGACCACGACGGGCTCGACGGCGGAGCAGCAATTTGGGCCAACTTGCGCGGCGAGAATGCGCAGCTCGAGCATGGCCGAGGAGTGCATCCCTGTGGGCAGGCCCTTGCGCTCCATTTCGGAGACAGGCGGCAGAACGTGAAGGAGGACCAGCTTTGCCTTTTGGGCAATAGCTATTTGGCAGGCAAGCGCCGCGCTCGGGCGAGAGGTCTCTCGCAGTGTGGTGGCATGCAGGACGACAGGTTCCTCGTCCCTCGCCACCGGGAGATGAGCCTCGGGTCCCACGGTAATGACCGGGAGGTAGACCGAGCGCAGCACTTGTTCTGCCACAGAGCCGAGGAGCAACTTGCCAAGCTTGCTGCGGCTCCGAGTTCCAAGCAGCACGCGGTCGACATGAAACTGGCGAACGGCGGCTGCAATCTGTTGCGTGGGATGGCCTTCGCGGGCCAGAGAATCGCAGCGCATGCCGAGGCGGGCGGCAATCTCGGACCAGGGATGCATCATCTGCTCCGCTGTCTCCAGAGCGCCGGCGGTGTCGAAGCAGGGCATGCCGGAGGCGTCGGCGGTAAAGACTGAGGCGGTGGAGAGGGCATGCAGGAGGATGATGCGCGATCCAGAATTCCACCCCACGGACGAAGACCTGTCCGCAGGGGCCCCGGAATGACCCGCCTGTTCGAGGGCAAACGGCATGAGATGGTCCAGATCACTCAGGTCCGTGGCGACGAGAATGGTTTCCGGATGCGTCCAGCGGTAGGCGTCAGAACCCCGCACGGCAAACACCTCATACGGGCAAGATTGGCACCGGGAAAGGGGCCGGGATGTGCCAGAGAGCACCGCCAGACGTGATTTAGGTCACTTTGTGAGGTATGTCCCGCACGAGACGTTTTCTTGAATGACCATGGTGCGGCGGGCGCACTGAACGATCGGGGAAAACGGCCCGATAGGGATAAGAGCGGCCCAATCAACATCCGCCATGTACGTGAGGATCCTCTGATGCTGACTCACCTCAACGAGGAGTCGCTGGTTCGCGCCAACGCGCAATTCTGGGAACAGATGCTGGGGATGCAGATGGAAACGATTCCCTTTGCGGAGGAGTACTGTGTGAGCCCCGGGCACGTTTCGATGAGCGTGAACATCCATGGGAACTGGAACGGGCGCGTCGAGGTGCGGATGGCGATGGATTTGGCGAATGCGGCCACAGCGGCGATGTTGATGCAGCCCGTGGATGCGGTGGTCGAGGCAGATACGCTGGACGCGACACGGGAGATTGTGAACATGATCGCGGGGCTTCTGAAATCGTCGCTGCCGCAGCCGTGTTCCATGACGGTTCCCGAATCTGCGATCGCAACGGAGAGGCTGTGTTCGATACTGCACGGGGAGAATACGCTTACGGTTGCGTTTCGTCACGCGATCGGTGGCCTGCTGGTGCGGGTGCGGGAAGAGGAAGGACTTCACTGACGTTCTGCCGCGGTGCGCGAGGGTAGTGGGCCAGTTTGAACAAAACCGTCCCTCAGGGGCTAATGCCCGGGTTCATTGATTGGCGTCTACGGCACGACTGAAGTCGTGCCCTTTCACGATGAATTCAAACGAACCCACAACGTGCGCGAGAGGTTGATTTACAAGAGCAAGCCAGCCCCGCTATAAATTGATTGCCTCGAATTGCGACAATCCCGTCGCGATCCACTGGAGTTGGTTGGGGTGGAGATCAAGGGAATGCCAACAGGAGCAATGGATCGGCGCGCTTTTTGCGCGCGCCTGGGAGCGGCGGCATGCATGGCGAGCGCGCCTGCGATGATGCGCGCGGCGGGCAGCCACGCCGGCAAGCCGAACGTGGTTTACATTCTGGCCGATGACCTGGGTTGGGGCGATATCGACGCATACAACGCGCACTCCGCGATCCCCACGCCGCATTGCAACACGTTTGCGCGCCAGGGCATGCGCTTTACCGACATGCATGCGTCGAGCGCGGTATGCACGCCGAGCCGCTACAGCATTTTGACGGGGCGCTACAGTTGGCGCGGGAAGCTGAAGAAGGGCGTGCTCAACGTGGAATCGCCCGACCTGATCGAGCCGGGGCGCATGACCGTGCCGTCGATGCTGAAGGATCAGGGCTATTACACCGCCGGCGTGGGCAAGTGGCACCTGGGCCTGGGCAATGCGGAGAAGACTGACTTCACAAAGCCGCTCACGCCGGGACCGAACCAGCACGGCTTCGATTATTACTTCGGCATTCCCGCATCGCTCGATATGGCCCCTTATCTCTACTTTGAGAACGATCACGCGGTGGAGTTGCCCACGATTCAGGACGCCGGGGCAAATACGCCGCATGGCTACTACTACCGGCCGGGATTGCGCGCGGCACACTTCGACATTCCGCAGGTGCTGCCAACGTTGACCGATAAGGCGGTCGGGATTCTGCACGAGCGCGCGCAGCACAAGGAGCAGCCGTTCTTGCTTTACTTCGCGATGCCCTCGCCGCATACGCCGTGGGTTCCGCTGGCGGAGTACCGGGGCAAATCGGGCGCGGGGCTATATGGGGACTACGTGGCCGAGGTAGATGCGATGATAGGCCGCGTGCTGGATACGGTGCATGAATTGGGCATGGACGAGAACACGATCGTGATTGTGACCAGCGACAACGGCGCGTGGTGGAACGATCAGGACATTGCGACGTATCCGCATCGCGCGAATGCGGGCTGGCGCGGCGAGAAGGCCGACATCTGGGAGGCCGGGCACCGCATCCCTTTCATCGCGCGTTGGCCGGGGCACATTGCGACGAACACGGTGTGCGATGAGACGGCTTCATTAACAGATTTAATGGGAACGCTGGCCGCGATTGTGCACAAGCCGCTACCGCCGGATGCGGGCGAGGACAGTTTCAACCTGCTGCCGGCATTGCTGCAACGGCCACATGCGCCGATCCGCAAGGACATCATCGAACTCTCTACCACGGGAATGTTTTCGATTCGCGAAGGCAATTGGAAGCTGGAGCTGGGCCTGGGCAGCGGTGGTTTCACGCCGCCAGTGGAAGTGGAACCGGCGGCGGATGGCGTGAAAGGGCAGCTCTACAATCTGGCCGACGATCCGCATGAACTCTTCAACCTGTGGGCAAAGCGGCCCGACATTGTGGAGCGGCTGACCAAATTGCTGGACCAATACAAGGAGAGCGGGCACACGCGCTACTGAGAAAAGACATGCAATCACGAGGTTCCACCCATGGATAAGAAACTTTTGTTTATCGCTGCTGCCGCACTTGGCGCCGCCGGCGCGGGAGCGCAATCGCCTGTAGCTCCTGCCGCCGGACCCGCGCTCGGCTGGACGCCGCCTGCCGGACTTGTGACCATGCCGATCTGGCCGCGGACGCCGCCGGACGCCAAAGCCGACGTGCCGCCTGAGGGAGGCGCGCCATCCAGAATGGTGGCGGGACGGCCTTATATTCGCCTCACGAATGTGTCCACGCCGACGATTACGGTGTATCCGGCGAAGGGCAAAAACACGGGCGCGGCGATCCTGGTGTTTCCCGGCGGTTCCTACCAGGTTTTGTCGATGGACCTTGAAGGCACAGAAGTATGCGATTGGCTCAACGGGATCGGCCTCAACTGCGTTCTGCTGAAGTACCGCGTGCCCAATAGCGGGCCGTATCCCAGGTCTCCGGCGGCATTAGAGGATGCGCAGCGCGCCCTGGGGCTGGTGCGGCAGCACGCGGCGGAGTGGGGCATCGATCCGAACCGCGTGGGCGTGATGGGATTTTCGGCGGGCGCGCATCTTTCGGTGGCCGTGAGCAACCATTACGACAAGCGGATTTACGACCCGATCGACGCGACCGATCAGCTGAGCTGTCGACCGGATTTCGCGGTGGTTGTTTATCCCGGCTACACGACGATGGGGAATCCAAACTATGCGCCCAATCCCGACATTCAGCCCACGGCAAATACGCCGCCGACGTTCCTGCTGCAGGCCGAGGACGACAACACGGCGCACGTGGAGAGCTCGGTGGTGTATTTCATGCAATTGAAGAACGCGAAAGTGCAGGCCGAAATGCACATCTACTCGGAGGGCGGCCACGGATTCGGACTGCGGCCGAGGGACTTCCCGATCATGGGCTGGCCGAAGCTGGTAGAGACCTGGCTGCATACGATCAAGGTGCTTCCGCCGCAATGAGGAAATAGAATCAGGCCATGCGGCTTGCGGTGATTACCATTTCGGATCGTTGCTCGGGCGGACAGATGACCGACACGGCGGGTCCGGCGGTGGCAGCGTTGCTGCGCCGCGAGTGGCCGCAAGCCGAAATCGACACGGCTCTGCTCCCTGATGATGAAGATGCGATTGCGGCAGCGCTCGAAGAGTTCGAGCGCAAGGGCGCGGCGCTGGTGCTGACCGTGGGCGGCACGGGCCTGGGACCGCGCGATCGTACACCCGAAGCGACGCGGCGCGTGATGGATCGCGAAGCACCGGGGCTCGCGGAGGCGATGCGCGCGAAGGGCGCGGAGCGCAATGTTTTTGCGTGGCTCTCGCGCGGCGTGGCGGGACTGCGCGGCAAAACGCTGATTGTGAATTTGCCGGGCAGCAAGCGCGGCGCGGAAGAGAGCCTGGAGGCGATTCTGCCGCTGCTGCGGCATGGCATCGAGATTGCGGCGGGCGCGCAGAATCATCCGTAAAGACAGGGAGCAAGGGAGCAAGGGGACGAGTGCCTCATACATCAATCAATGCATTGATGCATTGATTGATGCATTGATCGAAGCATCGACTCCTGACTGCCCAAACGATCTGCGGATTCGGGAAACGCTTTCCGATTTTTCTCGTTTTCGAGCCGACAATTCGTTGCTCATTTGCGAGGTCCCTACATAAGTCTCGAAATTTGAGCGATTTCCGCAGGCGCACTTGGGTTAGCGCTGCGAGAAACGCCGGGAAAAAGGTACAATTCTCTTCTCATGAGCCGGTTGAAACATCCTCGGCAGGGACGCCGCGCGACGGTGAACATTCATGACGTTGCCAAGCGCGCCCGTGTCTCCATCGCCACCGTTTCGCGCGTGGTGAATCGCATTCCCACGGTCGATCCCGAGCTGGCCAAGCGGGTGTGGAAGGCCGTGGACGAAGTGGGCTACGTGCCTAACACGCAAGCTCGCGCGCTGGTGTCGGGGCGCAGCCGCATCCTGGGCCTCATCGTTTCCGAGATCACCAATCCATTCTTCCCGGAGCTGGTGCAGGAGTTTGAGAACCTGGCCGTGGCGCAGGGTTACGAAGTGATGATCGGGTCGACGAACTACGATCCGGCGCGGACGGAGTCGGTGATCCGGCGCATGCTGCAGCGCAATGTGGATGGCGTAGCGGTGATGACTTTCGGCATCGAGGAAGAGCTGGTGCAGAAGCTGGTGGATCACGGATTCCCGCTGGTGTTTGTGGACGCGGGACCGGAGTTGCCCAATGTCCGTCTGCTGAAAGTGAATTACGGCGACGGAATTCGCGAAGCCGTGCAGCACCTGGCCGCGCTGGGGCACCGGCAGATTGCATTCATCGCGGGCCCATTGCAGATGCGCACGGCGGCGACGCGGCGTGATGCGTTTCGAAATGCAATGGCCGAGTTGGGACTGATTGCTCCGGCTGCTTCGATGGTCGAGGGCAAGCACACCATGGAGAGCGGCAAAGCGGCGATGGAGTTCTTGATAAAGACCGCGGGACTGCCCACGGCGGTGATTTGCTCGAACGACATGACCGCGATCGGCGTGTTGCACGCGCTGAACGAAACTCCGCACACCGTGCCAAAAGACATTTCGGTGGTGGGATTCGACGACATTCACCTGGCTCAGTTCATGCTGCCGCCGCTGACGACGGTGCAGATGTCGTGCAGAGACCTGGCCGCGGCGGCGGTGGAGGCGCTACGCGCCGGCATCGAGGCAGGACATGCACAAGCCGCACAGCGCGAATGGCCGATCGCGACGCGGCTGGTCGTGCGGCGGTCGACGGACTTCCCGCGGGGCACGCTGCCGGCACTGAGAAGAGAGCCCGCCAAAAATGCGGCGCGACCTGTGCCGATCGCGAAGTAGATTTACTGCGTCTTGGCCGGGGCGACGACATATTCGTATTCCAGCGGATCGCTTCCGGTGTTCTCTACGTTGTGGCGTGTGGCCGGCGGAATATAGACAAGCGCCGGAGCAACAAAGGGCAGGCCGGGCTGCCCGTCAATGAGAGCTTTGCCTTTTCCATGCAACACAACCAGGGCTTCTTCGTTCTTGCCGGTGGTATGCCAACCCACGGTTTGCCCCGGCTTGAGTCGCACAAACCCGCTGCGCATGCCCGTGGTTTGCGGCGCGCCCGTGAGCATGGGGCAGTCGCCCTGGGCGCATATGAGCGGAATCGTTAGCGGCACCGGCTGCGGCGTTTGCGGCGAAACGCGTGGAGCAGCCAAGAGCAAAGCGGCCGCGAAGACCTGCCGGCAACACAACAATTGGCGCATGTACTTCTCCTTTAATGAGCTTGCTTCGATTCTCCTCCCTGCCCCAGCACTTGGGGTAGTGCCTGGCCACAGGGGCGCCCAACAAGGAGTTCCGCTTTGCCGGGTCGCGGCTGTTCATGGATGGGCGTGCCAACGCACGCGTACGCGTTCCCTCTTATGCAAGCGTAAACCTGACATATCACTTAGGTGTCAAGGTGGAGCATTAGACGCGGCGATTTTCGGAGTGGCGACTACTCAGGTGACTTCGCTCCGGTGGGATCGCCGGTCCTATGATCAACGATCTGAAAGTTCAGAAAGTCATGCACGGCCTTCAGTGCGTCGGGATCGTGCGTGGTGATCCTTACCTGGCCGCCCCGCTCTGTTGGCTGGAACGTGTAGGTGATGGCACTATGCTTCTCTTTCATGGTGGGCACGCCGGGCGGCACGGTGTCATGAATAAACATCGGAACATCGAAGTCATTGGCGCTGAACATTGCGGCGATGTGAGTAAGATGCGTCCTGATCTGATCGCGGGTGGCATCGTCGCGGTCAGCCTTTATGTCGACCTGAATGATTCCGCCGTCGGGCAAGAGCGTGAAATGGTGCGCCGTGGCTTGGTGTGAGAAGCCCATCGCGTGATCGCCGCGCATGTCGACGGCGGCAGCATGCTGGTCAGACGTTTCTTGCTGGCCGTGCATGGGGCAGTTCATGGGGGTCTGGGCGGTTGCGGAAAGGCTCATGCCGAGAAGTGACGCGAGAACGATTGGTTTCATGATTGCTTCCTTTCGATTGTCGATTGGTGGGGAGATCCTGAAGAGCGAGCGATTCGAGCAGGCCGGCTCTTTTGCCTGATGGGGTGCGTTCGAGCCGCGCACTCCAGTTCGCGACCGTGGTGGAAAGCCAGTTGCGTAGTTCCGTTAGCTCTGCAATCTGCCGGTCGAGCGCAACGATCTTGCCTGACGCCATGCTCGCGACTCGCCCGCATGGTGTTCCACCTGCGTCTCGCTCCCGGAATATCCCTGCGAGTTCCTTGAGGCTAAAGCCAGCCTTGAGGGCGCTCCGTACGGTCTGTACGCGGAGCAGAGCACTAGAGGGGAAGAGACGATACCCGCCTGCGGTGCGCAAAGGCTTCGCGAGCAATCCAAGCTTTTCGTAATGGCGGATTGTGTCGGCGCTAACGCCCGCAGCAGTTCCAAGCTGGCCTGAGGTGAGCGCGTCATTGCGCTTGCTATCCATCGTGAGTTGATTATGAACCTTGGAACGAATTCGAGAGTCAAGCGATAAATTTGAATCGCTTGGTACCGGAAGGGCCCATAGCTGCCCACGCACTTCGACTCCGACCGTACTGCCGGCTACTCTTCAATCATCCATAAAGGCGCGATCGGCTCTCGGTTCGGATGAATCCTGTCGTCCCGGCGTTCTGGAGGCGGTGTGATTTCGGCGATTAGTGGCTGTGCCCGTGCGGATGGTCGTGCGTGTGTGGATGCTCGTGTGTGTGCTCAGCATCGAGCGAGGGGACGGTCATAACCAGGCGGCCGTGCTGGACGCCTTTGAGGCCGATGAGAATGTCGGCGAAGTGCTGGACGCGGGCGGCGTTGCCGTGGACGATCAGCACTTCAAGGCAGGAGTCATGGTCGAGATGCGCATGGCTCGTCGAGACCACCAGGTCGTGGTGCTCGTGCTGCACCTCGGTCAGCTTCTCGCTGATGCCGGAGGCGTGGTGATTGAAGATGAGGGTGACGGTGCCCACTACCGTTGCGTCGGGCGCAGCGGTTCGCTCACGGACGAGGCGGTCGCGGATCAGGTCCCGGAATGCTTCCGAGCGATTCGTGTATCCGCTCTTCTCAATGGAGCGGTCAAAACGCTTCAAGAGATCGGAATCGAGGGCGATGCCGATTCTGCTGAGTTCACCCATGCGCGCACCTGCTTGAAAAAACATCCTGAATTGAAGCAACAGAATAGCGCGTGGGCCGGAGTCGTGCCACGGACCGGGCCTGATTCTTTTCAGTTTGGAAGATCTGTGCCACACATCGGGGACGTGGCGTGCTCATGCCTGTATACTTGCTCGCGGCATTGAGGAGAACTGATGAATCGTCGTCATTTTCTTGCTGGGAGCCTCGCTTTTGCGGGCCAGCAGAAGCTTTTGCATTCTTTGAGAAATCTTGCGCCGGCTGCGAACGAGAACGTACCCATGGAAGCGCCGCATGATTTGTTGAGCACAACCTATTCGGAAGCGTTTCTCCAAAGCCATTTGGCGGCGCCTGGCGCGTGGCATCCGTATCCCACGTGGGGCGAGCGCGCGGCGTGGGAGGCGGTTGCCGCCGACATCCGCGCCGCCGTTGTGGGGCGGGCGGAATCCGATCAGAAGGCGGGCTGGAAGGCGCTGCTGGCGTCGACATTTCTCGACTTCAAGCGCAACGGTAACCGCAGCCGGTTTGAGGCCGACAGCTTTGGCCGTCGCGCCATGCTGCAGCACCTGATCCTGGCCGAGTGCCTGGAGGGCAAAGGGCGATTTACCGACGAGATCGCGAACGGCGTGTGGCTGATTTGCGAGGAAACGTTTTGGGGCGCGCCTGCGCACCTGGGCGCGCAAAAAGCGGGCGTGGGACTGCCGGACGTGAGCGATCCGATTATCGAATTATTTTCGGCGGAGACGGCGCAACTACTTGCGTGGACGAATTATCTGCTCGGCCCGCAACTCGATGAGGTGTCGCCGCTGGTGAATAAGCGGATCAGGATCGAGGTCGAGCACAAAATGCTGAAACTGGCGCGCGAGCGCAACAACTTTACCTGGATGGGCCTGGGAGGACCGAAGCAAGAGCACCGGCTGAACAACTGGAATCCGTGGATCAACTCGAACCTGCTGGTGACGAACTTGATTCTCGAGGACGACGCCAAACTGCGCATTGCCGAGACGATGCGCATTGCACGCAGCGTGGACGCGTACTGGAACGAATACTGGACGGACGCGGCCGAAGAAGAGGGCCCAGGCTATTACAGCCGCTCGGTGCTGAGCTTGTTTGACGTGATCTGGACGGTGGAATCGGCTACCGGCAACGCGACGAAGATTTTTGGCAATCCGTTTCTTGACGCGATGGGGCGGTTCATTCTGAGCGCGCATATTGCCGGCGACGATTATGTGGCTTACGGCGACGCGCATCGCAGGGCCGCACCTTCGGGCGACGTGCTCTACCGTTTTGGCAGGGCGGTGCACGATGAAGAGCTTGCGGCCTTTGGCGCATTCTATGCGGAGAAGGACGGATGGAACGCGCAAGGACAGGGTCTGGAACGCGCATTGAATGAGGACCTGACAAGCTTGTTGCGCTCGCTACCCGCGGTGCTTGAGGCCGAGGAGGTACGCGGCGCGAAAAAGCAGGATGTGCTGGTGCGCGATGCGTGGTATCCGCAATTCGGGCTGATGACCGCGCGCGAAAAGGCGGGCTCGACGGAGGGTTTGTACGTTGCGGTGCTGGCCTCGAACAACGGGCGCAGCCATAGCCATAACGACACGGGGAACTTCGTCATTTATCTGGACGGGCAGCCGGTGGCGATCGACGTGGGCGTAGAGGCGTACACGGCGAAGACCTTCGGACGCGACCGCTATTCAATCTGGACGATGCAGTCGGCGTTTCACAATCTGCCCACCGTGGGCGGCGTGATGCAGCAGAATGGCGTGGAGTTCGAGGCAATGGATCGGAAGTACGAGACGAACGATCAGCACGCGACGGTTTCGTTTGACATTGCCAAGGCGTATCCGAAGGAAGCGGGCGTTAGAAAGTGGGTGCGCACGGTGACGCTGGATCGCGTGCAACATCGTGTGGTGATTGAAGAGGACTTTGAGCTGGAGCGGCCGGAAGAGGTGCAGCTTTCAATCATTACGCCGTGCAAAATTAGGACGGGCCGATACGGGGCGATAGGCTTGCAGCCCCTGACCGGCGGTGGAAGAAGCGCAGTCCTGGAGTTCCCGGTCGAAACGGACCCCGACTTCGAAACCATCCAGCTTACCGATTCAGGGCTTCGCGAGAGCTGGGGCGCGGAGGTCTACCGAATCCTGCTGAAATCTTCTGGGGGCCTCCTCCAGCTAGGTCTCCCGTCCCAGCCGCAAACTGTCTCCAAGGGAAAGTGGACCTATTCATTCAGCCCCGGATACACCTGGCCCAAATAGAACGGGCGGATTCCGTCTCGCTCTGCGGCGATTGAGAATCCACCCGAAGGTTGAGGCCTCAAGGATTAGAAGACTCGTTTCGATCCCTTACGGCGGAGTGACCAGGTGATGCGCGATGGCGAATAAGGCCAACTCGAGGCGCGTGGAGACGCCGGTCTTGTCGAAGATGTTGGAGAGATGGCGCTTGACAGTTTCTTCGCTCAGACCAAATTGCTTGGCGATGTCGCGGTTGGAGCAGCCTTCGACGATGCAGCCAACGACTTCAAGCTCCCGCGGAGTGAGGCCGTAGGTTTTGCGCGGTGGGACCGCGGCCTGCTGCATCAGATCGTGCAGGGCGGAGACAAGATTGACGACGCGCTTGCCGCCGATCCAGTAGTCGCCGGCGTGGACGGTGCGGATGGCGGTTTGCAAATGGTTGGCGAGCGCATCTTTGAGCACAATGCCGCGAGCGCCAATGTGAAGCGCTTCAATGATCTGCTGCGTGGTGATGGTTGAGGTGAGCAGCAGAATCTTGGCCGTGGAAGGGCCGTTCATGATGGCGCGCATGGCCTCAAGGCCCGGGAGGCGCGGCATGGAAACATCGAGAAGAAGAATGTCGGGCAGCTTCTCGAGGGTTTCAGTGATGGCCTCGTCGCCATCTGTGGCTTCGCCTACAACTTCAAAGCCTTCAGATTCCGAGAGCATGTTGCGCACGCCGATGCGGACGACTGGGTGGTCATCGGCGAGAACGATTCGAATGGGTCGGTCCATCTTGGCTTCTTGCCTCCGCGCAAACCTGGCTGCGCATGGTAAGACGTGACAGATCAGGCAGGCATGTCTGCATCCAGCATATTCTGTAATCGGCGGGCGGCGGCGCGCAAATCACGGAGTAAGACAGCGCTGTTATCCAACTGGTTATCCCCGGACGGGGTACCGCCGGATTTGCCATCCCACGACTCGAGCCGCGCGCCCAGCCGGGCGGCCTGGAGAGCCCCGGCCATGCCGCAGCCGCCTTTGATGGAGTGGCCGATGCGCCGTACCTCAGCAGTGTCGCCCCTGGCCATGGCGGCCGCCAGCACCTCGATGCGCCGGCCGAGATCGGTGACGACGGCCTGGTACACCTGGCGCACCGCGGGTTCGGGCATGAGCTTGCGGAACTGGGCGAGAGTTTCCGCGTTGACCACGGGTTCATTGGGATCGAGCAGCGACACGGCAGCCTCTGGCTTGCCGCCGTCAAGGAGCGTGCGGAAAGCTCCGGCGTTGAAGGGCTTGAGCAAAAAGCCGTTGGCGGCTGCCGTCAATTCAGTTGGAGGGTTGCTGCCACTGACGACAAAGATGCGCGCGTGGCTGCGAGCGCGAAGTTCGCCGATCAAGTCTGTTCCGCTCAGGCCGGGCATCTGCGAATCCATCAGGATCACGTCGGGCTGAAGCGCCGGCGGATTTTTTTCCGGAGCGGAGAGCAACGCCAGTGCGGCTGTGCCGTCTTCCGCGGTGTGCACGGTGTAGCCGTTCATGGTGAGAACCGTGGCTGTGACTTCACGGCTCACCAGGTCATCGTCGATGAGCAGGACCAGGGGGAGCGCGTCCTGAGAGGTGCGCTCGAACATATATCTAGTGTGCATCGTGCGCGCGGCAATTGAGGTGAAAAATCGTACTGGTGGTAATCGAATTGGTTCAGATGCGCGGGGTCGAGCCTATTTCTCCCCCTTATTGAGGTCGCGATCTAGTGTGGACCTTCAGCCGCCGCGGGCAAGCCGAGTGAAGAGGCGGCAGGCAGCTCCAGTCCGCCATGCCAGCCGCGGAAGGCCGTTTCAAACTGGTTGCCGCGGCGCTGCCATCGCTCGATCTCGAGGTCGTAGCGGACGGTGACGTTGTTGAGCCAGTAGGGACGATTTTCACTGAGCCAAACCTGGCTATACTCCGCCTTGAGCGCAGAGAAGCCGTCACGCAGATCCTGGCAGCGGCCGTTGTTGCTGCTGATCTCATCGAGCGTCAAAGTCGTTGCCTTGCGCTGCGCTTTGTCGTGCTGCTGCGCAACCGCCTGTGCATACGCCGAGGCGATCTCCTGGGCGAACTGGAACTTGAGGCCGATGAAATCGAGGCGGCGCGCTCCGAGGTCCATGGCGGTGAGCGCATCAGTTTGGAGAAGCTTGGGATTGCCGGCGCGCACCTCGGCCAGCAAGACAATGGCGCGCTCGGCATGAAGGCGCAGTTCGTGCACCTGCGGCAACAGCCTGGCTGAAATCTCCTGCCCCTGCGCGCTCCAGGGATCGAGCCAGAAAATCTCATCGCTGTTCATGTGGGTCTTGGCACTGACGATGGCATCCTGCGCGGCCATTAATTCTTTTTCGGCTTCGTTGATTTTGCCGGAGGTATCGAGATGGAAGATGGCGCCGTAGGTGTCCTGGTAGTCGGCAATGGCGCTTTCGCCCGGTTGCCACGCGGCCACCGCGCCAAAGAGCACACCGTACCAATCCATATTGAAGAGGCCCTCGCCGTCGTCGTTCCACACGGTGGTGAGCGCGCCGGTGGATCCCAGCCGCTGGCCATCGCGAATGAAGCCCTGAATGTTCCAGAGCGCGGTTTTGGCTACGGGATAGACCTCGTTCCAATTTGCGTCACCGGGCGCAACCCAGGTTTCGATGCCGTTTTTGGCGAAGGGCTCAATCATCTTGTCGAAGCCGGTCGTGCTCCAGTAGTTCCAGGGCACGGCGATCATGTCCTTGGGCAGACCGGAGACGGCGTCGGGATTGGCATCGCCGATGTCGCCCCAAAAGAGCAAGCGGCGGTTGAGAGGCGCGAGCTCGTCATGAATCTGCTTGAGGAAATCGACATACACGGGACCGTAGCCCTTTTGCTCGACCGCCTGACGGGTGCGGCCCGCGCCGAGATCGAAGGTTTCGTCGGCGCCGATGTGGATGAAGGGCGAGGGAAACTCCACGGCGATCTGCGTGAACCAATCCTTGATGAGTGGGAGTGTGCCGTCCTGACCGGGCGCGAGGACATGACCGTGCGGCGTTTCCGCGACATCCTGGTAGAGCTCGTATTTGAGCACGTGATGCAGATGGCCAAAGGCCTCCTGCTCGGGGATGATTGTGACGTGATACTGGCGGGCGTAGGCCACCAATTCCGCGACCTCGGCCGGCGAGAGCGAGCTGCCGGGCGGCGCGGCCAGCGGTTGATCGGGATAAAGCAACGTGTGCTCGAAGTACGGCGAGTAGATGTTGATTTTGAATGCAGCGAAGATGCGAATTTGATGCTTTTGAAATTCGAGCGTGGGAAACGGGCCGCGTGAGAGATCGTCGTCAATGCCGCGATATTTCATTGCCGGCCAGTCGCGGGCTGTACCTGTTAGGATCACGCGCGGGGCGCCGGGCAACGGCAGCAACTGCTTGAAGGTTTGCACACCATAGAAGACGCCCGCGCCGGTGGCGCCGATGATGGTGGATTCGTGCGGCTCGACGATGAGGATGTAACCCTCCGCTTCCATCACGGGGTCAAAGGCGAGATTGGCGCGCGCCAAAACGGCCTTCGCTTCCGGGGAGCCCGTGCGCAGAAGCGTGACATGATAGGCCGGCTGGGCGGAATGGGATTCCTCCGCGGACGGCGCGATGCGCTTGATTGCGTCTTCCAGATCGCTCGCGGCAAACTCGTCTTCCGCTTCGTGGCCGGGAACGGCAATCAAGACTCTGGCTGGAAGGTCGGCGGTTTGGCCAAAATTGGCTTCGCGCGGCGCGGGCAAAAGCTTGACCTGAGTTTGCGCGAAACAGAAAACAGGCGCGGCAACAAGGGCGAGAAGCATTGCGCCGATTCGGAGGGGAGTCACGGAGGAGTGCCTAAGATTTGCCAATTGCGACCGCCTTGAGTTGCAGGATCTTTGAGCAAGTGGACCCGATGCGACCATTGTAGACTGAGGAATCATCAGATTTTACTCTTCGGCAAGTGGCGCTGCCCAGACCGCGCCGATCTGTGAAAGGGGTGAGTAAGAAGATGAGCACCACCGACTCTCCGCACACATTCACTTCGGCCGATTCTGCCGCGATTCGCCGCTACAACGCATTTCTGCTGCTTGTGGCTGGACTCGGCGGCCTGCTCTACGGTATCGATGTCGGCATCATTGGCGGAGCGTACCCCTATCTTGCGGATACTTCGGGGCTGACGACTGCGCAACTTTCTTCCGTTGTGGCGGCGGTGCTGGCGGGCAGTGTGCTGTCGACGCTCTTTGCCGGAGCGCTGGCCGATTGGATGGGCCGCAAGCCGCTCATGATCCTGAGCGGGTGCGCGTTTGCGTTGAGCATTCCGGTGATCGCACACTCGCAGGGCTATGCGCCGCTGCTCTCCGGGCGGCTGCTGCAGGGCATGAGCGGCGGATTGATCGGCGTGGTGGCGCCGCTCTACCTTGCGGAGTGCCTCTCTGCATCGGATCGTGGCAAGGGCACGGCTATATTTCAATGGCTGCTGACTCTGGGCATTGTGGTTGCGGCGCTGATCGGGATGTACTTCAGCTATCGCGTCGCGGCGGTGACGAAACTGAACGACGCGACAGCTCTCCTCAAATTCGAGGATCACGCATGGCGGAGCATCTTCTGGGTCTCGTTGCCGCCGGGACTGCTGTTTGTGCTGGGTGGATTCTTTGTGACCGAGTCGCCGCGATGGCTGTTTCGGCGCCAGCGCAGAGAGGCCGCTTATACGGCGCTGCTGAAATCACGCAGCCCCGAGCAGGCTTCGCTGGAGATCGAGGAGATGGCGGCTACGGCGCACGCAGCGGCGACTTCGACTGGCCAGCGGGTTCGCGATTCGCTGCTGCGGCGCAAGTATGTGATTCCCTTCCTGCTGGCGTGCGTGATCCTCGCCTGCAACCAGGCGACGGGCATCAATTCCATCATTGGATACAACACGGGAATTCTGCTGCAGAGCGGGTTGAGCGATCTTGCGTCGCACTGGGGCTACGTGATTTTTACGGTGGCCAATTTTCTGGCCACCACAATCGGCATGGTGCTGGTGGACCGCAAGGGGAGAAGATTCCTGATCATCATGGGAACGTGCGGCGTGGTCGTGGCCACAGCCAGTGTGGGATTGCTCTTCCGCACGACGGAAAAGGTCGGCGTGGATTGCCGCAATGCAGTGCAGACAATGGCCGGAACTAACCAGGAGCTGACTTTGCGCTTCGACCCAGCAGAAGCCAGCAAACTGCTAAGCGACGCGGGTAATGAAGGGAGCGCAATCGACAGTCATCGCGCTTCGCTGGCGATTATTTATTCCTATGGCGACTTTACTGCCGCGACGAATTTCGTGCGTTCCGACGATGCGGCGGCGGCGCCGATCAAGATCACGCGCGACCGATGCGTGCCGGCGAACAAGATTGAGGCGCTGTTCAAGAACCCGTTCGCGAATCTCGATGCGGCACAGACCGCGCCGTTGAAAATCGAGAAAGCGTTGGTGGGAAGCGTGCCTGATGCGGGCCATGGCTGGCTGGTGGCGATTGGACTTTATTTTTTCATCGCGTTCTACGCGCTGGGACCGGGCGTGGTGGTGTGGCTGGCGCTGAGCGAGCTGATGCCGACGCGCATCCGCTCAAACGGCATGAGCGTTGCGCTGGTGCTTAATCAGATGGTGTCGACCACCTTCGCCGCAATCTTTCTGCCGTTCGTGAGCAAGCACGGCTACTCGTCGATCTTCTTCGTGTTTGCGGGCTGCACGGTGGTTTATCTCGCCGTGGCTGCATTCTTTTTGCCGGAGACGAAGGGCAAGACGCTCGAAGAGATTGAGGCGCACTTTGAAAAGACAGCTTCTAGCCGCTAGCTTCTAGCTGCCAGCTCTTCGTGCCTGGTTCGACCCTATTTTTCGACGACGGCTTTGGAAAGATTGCGCGGGCGATCGACGTCGACGCCGTGTTCGAGTGCCATGAAGTAGGCGAAGAGTTGCAGCGGGACGACTTCCAATATTGGCAGAAGGTATTCGCTGGCTAGCGGAATGAAGATGCAATCGCTGGCGAGCGCGGGAACCTCTGTGTCGCCGGCATCGGCGAGGGCGATGACGCGCGCGCCTTGCGCTTTCATGTCGGCGAGGAGCTGGAGAGTTTTTTCGTAGCGCAAGACCGAAGCTTCGAGCGCGCGATCGACCGTGGCGAGGACGACGAGCGGCACACTGTCGCTGACGAGCGCATTGGGTCCGTGCTTGAGCTCGCCCACCGGGTAGCCTTCGGCGTGCACGTAGGAGGACTCCTTCATCTTGAGGGCGCCTTCGCGGGCGATGGCGTAGTGGATGCCGCGGCCGAGGTAGAGAAACGTCGCAGCCGATGCGTATTTCGCAGCGAGCGCACAGGCTTGCTCGCGCCACGCGTCGAGTTGCGCTGTGATCTCGCCGGGAAGCGCGGTGAGTTCGGCGATGTGCGCGGAGACAGCGGCAGAATCCATGCGGCCGAGACGCACACCTTCGTAGAGCGCCAGCAGATAGAGGACGGCCAACTGGCAGGTGAAGCTTTTGGTGGCGGGAATGGCTTTTTCGACGCCCGCGGCCAGCGGCATGGAGACTTCCGCGTCGACAGCCATGGTGGACTCGGCGTGATTGGTGATGGCGAGAGTTTTGTGACCCTGGCGATGGGCTTCTTCGAGCGCGGCGAGCGTGTCGCTGGTTTCGCCGGATTGCGAGAGGACCAGCACGCTGGGATGGCGCAGGTCGACATAGCCTGGTCCGCCGCGGCAACAGTATTCGCTGGCGTATTCGACATCGACCGCGAGGCCGCAGAGGTCTTCGAGAAGAATTTCGCCGTAGAGACCGCTGTGGCGGCTGGAGCCGCTTGCTGCGATGAGGACTTCGCCGGCAGAGTTGGGCCATCCAGCGAGGCGCGCGGCGACTTCAGATTTTAAGGATTGGCCGGAGAGATACAGATGCAGAGTGCGCTCGAGCGCCTGGGGCTGCTCGTAGATTTCGCGCAGCATGGCATGTGGGAAATTGGGCATCGTCATTTTTCCATCGGAGAGGCCTGTTTGCTCATCGGTACTTCCCCTCTACTTTTTAGGTTAAGCCATTTATTCGTCGCTGCATGAGCCGGGAGAGAGGAAGAAGGGAGCAAGGGAGTAGCCAGTAGGGGCCTGGGCTGGTTGGGCGGAGGGTTTAAGTCTGCCCCTGAAAGCAGTGAACTCGCAAGGGAGCCCGTTGGTCTTGATGTGCCGACACATCTGGTACATATCCATGCCCCTACTCCTCCCACCCCCCCAGGGTGATTTCAGCAAGTTCGCCCGTAGAAAGCGGTTACGGCTGCGGATTCCCGGTAAGGTCCACTTTTTCAGGAGCTTAAATCGCAGGTTCAAGAAAACGCTGGACTTGTGGTGCGCAGGGCTCTTCGAGGCCGAAAAACGGCGCCGAGAAGAACGGGGCTGCAATGACATTTGAATAAAGTATAGGAGATTGCGCGAAATAATCTGCAAAGTATTTGAACCACGCAGGTGATTGAAATTAAATAAGTTGTGAAGAGTTTTCGGAGCGGAGCTCTTGACGTCCACAAATGCGCCTTGGATTAGTACAAGTGGAAGTCGACTGCGACGCTGATCATGACCGGGACGGGCTTGCCGTCTTTGGTGCCGGGCTTGAAGCGGTAGCGGCGGACGGCTTTCAGCGCTTGCTCGTCGAGGCCCATGCCGAGGGTGCGAATGACGTGCACGTTTTGCGGGTTGCCGTGCGCATCGACGAGGAGGGCCACCACGCAGAGGCCCTGATACTTTTGGCGGCGCGCTTCGTCGGAGAACTCTGCTTCAGGCATGAAGATGGGCCTGGGTGCAATGACTCCGCGTTGGTTGGGGTAATAGATTTCGTCGCCGCTGCCGGGACCCCAGCCGCGATCGCCGCTGCCCGGCCCGTCGCCGCCGTTCTTTCCCGTCCCCATCCCGCCGTGAATGCCCGGGCCATTCGAGGCGAGCGTGACGTTGGTGGAATTGTGCACGCCGATGTTGGGCATCGAGTTGTCGTCGGGAAGTCGGATGTCGATGGCGGATTCTGCCGGGAGTTTCGGCTGCTGGATGAGAGGCGCCATGGGCGGCGCGATAGGCGTGGCAGAGTAGGGTGGAGTGCGGCCTTCAATCGGCGCCACCGGATCGTTGGTGCCGCCGCCGTTGCCGCCGTTTGTGGCGGTGTGCGGGGCGAAGAACGGAAAGTCGGTGATGTGTATGGTGTCGCCATGCGGCGTTGGCAGGAAAGGATGGCTGGCGGCTCTTATCCCCAGCAGGATGACCAGCGCCATGATGCTGGCGTTGACCACTGTCGCCGTGCCGAACGCCCAGGGATTGGTGCGCGCGGCCATGCGATCGGACAAGAGTGCGAAGGCTTGGGGTTCGTGCGCGATGGCGCGGGAACGGGAGGAACCGGGACGATGCATACACACCTCTGCTGCGCGCTCTCCGTCGGGAGAGCGGTGGATTGGTGTTTCGTCGAGTCCTCGATGCTCAATAGACGGATTGCGGAGAGAGTGGTTATCCGGAGAGTGCGCACATTCCCACCCTTCATCCGCTAACGCGGACGAAAGGATGGGGCAACCTGCAACTAATGTTGAACGGCTGACCGCTCAGAACTTCTTCTCAGCGGCGGTACAATGCCAGTTGTCGTTCCCGCTTTCCTTGAGCGTGCCAGTCGTCCGATTCAGAACGAAATATGTTGTAGTTGTATGCTTATCGCTTTCCGTCCACCTTATTTCCGTGTCGGTAAACGTAGCGTCGGAGGTGGGAACGGGGCCAGATCCCATTATCGTAAAACCTGCCGTTTGTGCGCTCTCGTCAAAAGTGACCCTGGCTTCCGCGGAACTGTATTCGAACTTACAGGTCAGGTTAACTGGCTGCGCATATGCGGCGAGAGTGAAAAAGATGGGCCCCGCAAAGAGGGCCCCTTTGACCAAATGACGAAGCTTCATCGCGTCTTCTCCTTCGGGACTTTTTGAGGCTGGAGCGAGTATACGCGCTTGTTTAGCTGGTCAAGTGCGTTTTTATTCTTGTATGTAAGGCGAGGGAAGCGACGCAAGGATGAGACCTATCCGCTGGTTGCTTCCACCGGTGCGACGATCCGACCGGAGCCGCTTCCGTCCCCGGTCCCCGAAAGCGAGGGACCGGGGGCACCCTCGTTGTGGTTCGGGAAATGGAATGAGGAATCGGGGCCACCCGCCGAGAGACGTTACCCGTAGAGAGCGATTCTCGCGAATGTGAACAGCGCTAAAAACAACCGCAGATCCCTCTCTACGTTCGGGATGACAACCGCTTGCGCGGTTGTCTGGGTGCGGGCGTGAACGCCCGTACGGCTGCGGGGCTGCGGACAGGATTGGTTGCGTCTGCCTTCCGCCCCAATG
>Ga0302320_10009331_pt1 | contig 21131 bp, 15 predicted proteins | sample Bog_T0_3_FD_202130 | JGI IMG/M metagenome (GOLD analysis project Ga0302320, IMG submission 202130) | Peat permafrost microbial communities from Stordalen Mire near Abisko, Sweden - Bog_T0_3 | ecosystem: Environmental > Terrestrial > Soil > Wetlands > Peat | place: Sweden: Abisko, Stordalen Mire...
TCGCCGCGGTCGGCCGACGCCCTTCGAAGGCCTTCCGTACCCCCGCCCCCGCCCCGGTCCCGCCGCAGCTGAGCTCGCGCCCCTCCCCGCGGACGTTCTCCGGGAGGACCGACGGCGCCATGTTCAGGAGCGCGGGGTGGTGTTAACGTGCCGCCGCCCATGAGCCCCGGCCTCGTCGAAGCCACCCCCCAGAAGCAGCCTGGCGCCCTCTACCTGCTCTTCAGCACCGAAGCGTGGGAGCGGTTCAGCTACTACGGCATGCGCGCGATCCTCGTCCTCTACATGACGAAGGCGTTGCTCATCAACAACGAGCACGTCTCGAAGGGCACCGCGTCGCTCCTCTACGGCTGCTACACCGGGCTCGTCTACCTGACGCCGCTCCTCGGTGGTTTCCTGGCCGACCGCTTCCTCGGATACCGCCGGTCCATCCTCATCGGCGGCTTCATCATGGCCATGGGCCAGTTTCTGCTGAGCGCTCCGGCAGCGCCGTGCTTCTTCGCGGGCCTCCTCTGCCTCATCATCGGCAACGGCTTCTTCAAGCCCAACATCAGCACGATCGTCGGCACGCTCTACGAGGAGGGCGACCCGCGGCGCGACCGGGGTTTCACGATCTTCTACATGGGGATCAACCTCGGAGCGATGTTCTCCCCCATCGTCTGCGGGCAGCTCCTCGCGGAGAACCCCGTCCTGGGCGACCAGGGCTACGCGTGGGGCTTTCGCGCCGCTGGCATCGGGATGCTCATCGGGCTCACGACCTTCTTCTTCGGCCAGAGGATGCTGGGCAGCAAGGGCCTCGCGCCCCGGCAGGTTGCCGCCAAGGTCGTCCCGGGCGATCAGGCCAAGGGCTACCGGCCCGAGCCGCAGATCGAGACCGAGCGCGAGCTGTCGCGGCCGCTCACCGATATCGAGCGCAAGCGCGTGCTCTGCCTCGGCCTCATCGGCATCGTGATGGTCTTCTTCTGGATGGCGTTCGAGCAGGCCGGGAACTCGATGACGCTCTTCGCCGACGAGCGCATCGATCGCAACGCGTTCGGCTGGACGATGTCGGCGAGCTTCTTCCAGTTCGTGAACCCAACCTTCATCCTTCTCGTTGCTCCCCTCATCTCGTGGGTCTGGAAGGTCACTGCGGCACGAGGGATGGAGCCGTCCACGCCCGCCAAGATGGTGCTGGGGCTCACGTTCCTGAGCCTCGGCTTCGTCCCGCTGCTCGCCGCCTCGGGCCTCGCAGGGACCACGGGCCGGGCGAGCTGGGTCTGGCTTATCCTCAACTACTTCCTTCACACCATCGGCGAGCTCTGCCTCTCGCCCGTCGGACTGTCCCTGGTGACGAAGCTCGCGCCCAAGAAGTATGCGGCGCTGCTCATGGGAGGGTGGTTCATCCCCGTCTTCCTCGGGAACTTTCTCGCCGGCGCAACTGGCTTTCTCTACCCGTCGCTGCCGCACACCCAGTTTTTCACAATCTTCGTCGTCACGTCCCTCGCGGCGGCCGGCGTTCTCCTGGCCGTGCTGAAGCCGCTCAAGGGCCTCATGGGCGGCGTGCACTGACCTTGCCTACCCGTCCGGAAGCGGACGGCGCGTCTCTGTCCCCGGCTTCGGGTGCGAAGCCGGACGGAGCCGCAAGAGCCTCGCGTGCTGACCAGACCGATGCAAGCGCGCTGTCGCGTCTCGGTTACGCGCAGGAGTTGGTCCGCGCGATGGGCGGGTTTTCAAGCTTCGCTCTGAGCTTCTCCATCATCAGCGTCCTCACCGGCATCGTCACGACCTACGATCTCGCCATCCAGAACGGAGGCCCGGCGGCGCTCGGGCTCGGCTGGCCTCTCGTGAGTGTCGGAACGCTGCTCGTCGCCCTCGCTCTCGGTGAGCTCGCAAGCGCATTTCCCACTGCAGGCGCGCTCTACCACTGGTCGGCGCTCCTCGGCGGACCAGGCTGGGGGTGGTTCGTCGCGATGATGAACCTCGTCGGCCAATTCGCCATCATCGCCGCCATCGATCTCGGCTGTGCGCAGAACGCCGCTGAGACGCTCCGCGTCCCAGCCGCTGCGGTGCCGTGGGTCTTCGTGGCGATCGTCGTGAGCCACCTCATCATCAACCTGTTCTCGGTGCGCCTCGTCGCCTGGATGAACGACTTCTCCGCGACCGTCCACATCGCCGGCGTCACGGTCCTCTGCGCCGTACTGATTCTCGTCGGGCGAGCGCACCCGCTCGGCTACATGACCACGACGGGGATCACCACGCGCCCCGACGGCAACTACACGCTGGGCTTCGTGAACGCGCTCTTGCTCGGAATGTGGACGTTCACCGGCTTCGACGCCTCCGCGCACGTGAGCGAGGAGACGCACGACCCGGCCCGAAGAGCTCCCTGGGGAATCGTCTCGTCGGTGGTCGTGAGCGCGATCGCCGGTTACGCGCTCGTCACGGCCATCACGCTGGCTGTCTCCGATCTGCCCGCAACACAGGCGGCGAAGTTCCCTGCCCTGTTCGTCCTGCGGCGCGTGGCCGGTGAAGGCTGGGGGAGCGCCGCCATGGGGCTCGCCATCGTGGCCATGTGGTTCTGCGGGCTGAGCTGCGTCACGAGCGCGTCCCGGACGCTCTACGCATTTGCGCGCGATGGCGGCGTGCCCGGCGCCGCGGCCCTGCGCAAGGTGAGCCCGCGCTGGAAGACCCCGCACCTGTCCATCGTGGCTTCGTGTGCAATCCCGCTCGCGCTCGGCCTGTCGAGCGCGGTGCTCTCCGACGACCAGTTTCTCGCCGTCGCGTCGCTCGCGACAACCGCGCTCTACGTCTCGTACGCGATCCCCATCGCGCTCGGCGCCATCGCACGACGCCGGGGACGCTGGCACCGGATGGGCCCATGGCACCTCGGCCGGGCCGGGCTACCCATTGCTTGGCTCGCGCTAGGCTGGTCGGCCTTCGTCCTCATTGCGTTCGGCGTGCCCCACGGTGCGGCGTACCTCGTCCTGGTGGCGGGGGTGGCTGCCGTCCTCTTGGTGATCTATCTCGCGCGCGTGCGCGGCCGATTTGCGGGGCCGCGGATCGTGCTGGCGAAGATGGAGAAGTCGTAGTCCAGGACAGCTCTCCTCAAGCCTCCGCCGTCGCGAGGCCGAGGCGTGTGGTTTGCGGAGCATCCCTCTCCATCACTGCCGCAAGACAGGGACAAACGATCTCTCGGACGGCATCCGCCATCAGCGCCCTGGCCTCGCTGCACGTCAATCTTCCGTGCGCGTGCCACGCGTCGAGGTCGATGCCATCGTAGGCTCGGATCTCTATGTCCAGCGTCGCCTGGATGGCGCGCTCCGCCGCCTGGCCGATCGCCTGCTTCACGTCCTCGCCGCCGTTGACCACAGCCCACTTCGCGAAGCGCCACGCGAGCTCCGCGTGGCGGGCTTCGTCGGCCGCGATCCGCCGGAGGACCTTCACCGTCTCGGGGTCGCTGGCGCGAGCCAGTTGTTCCGCCGCGAGGACGGCGCCGAGCGTCTCGCCGACGCATCCCTCTTCCGCCGTCAGGGCGGCGATCTCCGCGAGGGACACTGGCCCAACCGCATCGTCGATACGCAGCGAGGACGGCCCGCGGGGGCGTTTGCCAAGCCGCTCAGCCAGCGCGAAACAGGAACGCGCGTGCTCGATCTCGTCGAGTGACGCGCGCTGCGAGCGACCGACGAGATCCGGTGGCGCTCCAACGGAGAGCAGGTGCATCGTAAACCGCGCGAACGCTGCCACGGACGCATGCTCTTCGAGCCCGTCCTGTAGCCAGCTCTGCGCGAGAGCCTCCGCGGTCTTCACGTCGACCGAACCCGTCACCGGGGCGACCTTCCGGGACCAGTCCCGCCGCTCGGTCACCACGGCAGAACGGAGCGACCTTCCGACGAGGAACGGGCGACGAGCCGACTGCACGATCGGCGCACACCCGCCGTCTCCACCGGGTTGCGTGCCCGCCTCGCACACCGGCGACGTGTCCGCTTGCCCGGTGTCGGCCAACGTCAGCGCATCCGTTGCCGCATCCACAGCCGAGTCGTTGGCTCCGCCGTCATCGGGATCGATCTTGCCGGAGGCTCCGCAGGCGGCGATCGCCGACGTCAGCAGAACGAGCAGGGACGTCATGGGGCGGCTGCATTCACTCATGGGCTCAGCCTAACGCAGGAAGGTCGTGCGCGCGTCGTCCCGTCAGCAGAGGGCGAGGACGTTCTCGCTGAGCAGCTCGGACAGGCCCCGCAGAGCATCCATCATCTCGAGCCCGCTCTCGTCGATGACCTCCTTCAACGACAGGCTGCCGTCGACGCACGACAGCAGGACCTCGGCGTCGAAGCCAAAGTGGGTTCCCGGGAGCGTGTGGGGCGGAAGCTCCAGGACCGGCACGCTCCCCGCGTCGAAGAGCACCTGGGCCGCGTCCAGGACACCCTCCATGTCCCCCACCGCGAGGCGGTAGAGAAGCTCGTCTACCGGCGCCCCACATTTGAACCTCGTGACCGAGATCCGGGCGGGAGGGGGCAATGTAGGTGCATTGCGAGCGTCTTCGTAAGCGTTGGGAGCGCCCATGGTGCTCGAAGAATCGAGCAAGAAGCGGGCCCTCCTCGACCGTCGAGTCGATCACGACGATTTGAGGGAGAATCGTCTGGCCCGATGAAGAGCCGTCACCTTTCGTTCACGGGCGCAGCAGGCAACTGGCTCACTGTGACCCAGCATCCCCGGCAACGGAGTCGCGACCAACCATGTTGCACAGTGCAACCACGCCCCGGGCGGGCGACCAGGAGCGGGAGGACACGAGCGTCACTCAATCGGGCGACACGGTGAACTTCCACCCTCGCTGCCCGGCTCACCCGCCGAGCGTGAAGAGGGGGAACTCCGGGCTGCTGCCCGAGACGCCAACGCACGCGTCGGTACCGAAGCGCCGAGCGATGACGACCCGTTGCACGTAGATGAAACCCTGGCGCCACAACGGACGGGGAAACGGAAAGTCGGTCGGGATGTCGTAATCGAAGACGTCCACGGCGCTTGGCCACAGCACGGGCGGCTTCACGATGCGGCACCGGATGACGAACGCTGGCGGCGTCCCGCCGCCGTTCTCGGTCGCTTCCCAAACGAGCGTCGCCACCGTGGTCGCACCATCGTCGACTGCAACGCCCAGGAGCTTGGCGCCCGGCACGCGCCCCTCGGGCACGGGGATCGTGCCCGCGAGCAAGGCGTCACGAGGGCCGGCATCCTGCCCCTTGAGGACCGCGGCGTTGTACGCGGCGCGCTTCTCGTCCACCGTGACAGGAGACTGCGACGGAGGCTCGGCGGGGATCCCGAAGTGAGTGCGCCACTCCCAGGTCGCCCACGGGTCCTCCTCGTCCGAGATCGTACGCACGAGGTCGACGCCCGAGACGAAGTAGCGCTCGAAGAAGCGGGGTTGGCGCTCCTCGTAACGCAGGGCGACCAGGTGCTGTCCCGGCCCCGCGCGATCGATCCGCCAGAAAGGACCGACTACCTGCACCGACGTAGCGTGAGCGATGGCGCGCAGATCATCGAGCCCGATACGCCGGCTATCGGTGACGGCGAAGCGATCGTGATCGCCCGGCTTGCGGCGATCCTGCAGGCGCTCGGCGCGGACCATCGGGCGCCCTGCGCCGTATTCGATGTTGCGGCTGTCGGGGAAGGCTCCGAAGACGAAAGGCGCGTCTCTTGGCAACAGGGTCGCGGCCCACTGCGCGAACTGCGCCGCATCGGCACCGGTTCCGACGGGCCGCGAGTGCGGGTCGTTTCGGCCGCGATCCAGGATGACGCCGCCTGACTGTCGCGAGAGCCGCAGGAGCGGTAGGGCAACACGGCCGAGCAGAGCGAGAGGCACGCCGACGGTGACCGCGACCGCGCCGTACGCGAGCCGGCGTGTCCACAGAGCGCGCTTCGCGGCGGCGTGGGCCTCCTGGGCGACGCCGTCGACGGGTCGAGCCGAAATCCAGGCGGCGATGCGGAGCAACTCCGTGGCGAGCGTGGCTGCGCCGAGCGCGATCGAGACACCGAAGTACTGCGGCCAGAAGATGTGATAATCGGCCCCCTGGCGGAACACCAGGTACTGCATCGTCGCCGTGCACGTCCACGCGAGCGTGATGAGGTCGGCGGACTTTCGTCCCCAGACGACCCGCCCGACAGCGAGGGGAATGCTCAGGCCGATGAGGCCGATCCCGATGGGCGTGAGCGTCCAGCTCAGCCAGAGGCGTCTCTTGTGGTTGAAGATGTCTCCGACCTCGGCGGTGTTGTTGCCCGCGCGGAGATCGTACGTGGAGAAAAACTCCGCCAGGTGCCCCACCCTCTTGTAGACGACCAGGTACATCACCACGGTCCCGACCCCCGCTGCGACGAGGAACGCGAACCAGCGGGCGTGCTGCCGCTCGTCGACGATCGTGACCCAGCGTCGCGGCAGGACGTAGGCGCGGACGAAGCCCAGCCCGGCGAGCGCCGCAGTCAAGACCACGCCGACCCAGTCCATCTGGCAGGCGCCGAAGGCTCCGAGCCCCGCCAGAAGCAGGTAAGACGTCCGCCCCGTCTGCCAGAGCCTCACCGTCCCCCAGCAGAGGAGGAGCCCGAAGAATATCGTGGGCACCTCGAGGGCAAAGTAATCGGCCCACCCGAGATCGATGGGAACGAGCACGAACGCGACCACCGCAACCGCTCCCGGAATCGCCCCCCACATTGCACGGCCCAGCGCGTAGACCAGAGGAGCCGACAGCGCGCTGCACACGATGGCCGGCAGCCTGTTGGTCACCCAGTGGTGGCCCACCAGCTTGTAGGCGAGCGCCTCGAGGACGGCGGTGCCGTAGGGATGGTGGCAGAAGAGGTCGGCGTCGTGCGGGGGGCCGTCGTACGCGTAGTAGTTCTGCGCCACCTCGAAGACGTGGCGCTGCACCATGTTCTCGCCGGCGATGGCAGACGCAGCCATCGCCGCGTGGTGACCGGCAGCGAGCGGCGCAAAGGCATCCCAGGCGGCCGCCAGCGCGTAGAAGACGCTGGCGGCCACGGCCACGCATCCAGCCCAGCGCTCCACCGGATCCGTGGGTACGAGGCGCCGCCACACGCCGGCGAGCCCGTGCGCCACGGCTGCGGCGCGGCTCGTCGACGGCTCGGCTCGCGCCACGGGCTCGCCCGCGGCCTGTTTTCCGGACATGGCCTGTCATTCGCACGTCGCGCCTTCGGCGTCCCGGGGATTTTCCCCCCCGGTGGACGGAAGGTGACGTTGTTGACTGGACACACCGCCCTCCAATTCCGTGGCAAGAGGAAGGGTGGTACGTCTAGGACCGCATGGCTCCGGCACACGGTCGCGTGAAAGACGTGAAAGACGTGACAGTCGGGGGGAGAGCGGTCCGCCTATGGTGGTGAAACGCAAGGTCTCGCTTGGCGGCGAGGGGCCCAAGAAGGGCCCGGCTGGACCGCGGGTCGCCACCGAGGAGGTCCTCGAGCTCTTCTTCAACACGGGCGTGGTGTTCCACGAGGTGACGCTCGCCGGCGAGCTGCCCGATCTCGTCAGCGGCTTCGTGATGATGAAGAACCCGGACGGATCCCCTGCCCGCGCGGGCGAGACCACCGTGCGGCGCGCCCAGCCCGGCGAAGAGCCGGACGTCGAGATCTCCGCGCTCGAGCATTTCTCGGAGCTGGCTGGCAGGTGGCTGCCCGTGCCTTACCAGCTCTCGGCCCCCCACGCCGTCCAGGTCTTCCTCGGCGGCCAGGATCCACGCGCCCCCCGGATCCTCCTCGCGATCGACACGCTCGAGCGCCAGGGTAGCGCCGGGCGACACCTCGACGCTGCGCTCGACGAAGGCCGGCCCTTCCGGCCGCTCGACAAGAACGAGTCCAACGGCTTCTTGGATCACCCCGAGACGCGCGATCTCCTGCGCAAGATGGAGCGCGCCGGGTCGGTCGGAGGACCCCAGACCCCCGGGGCTCCGCAAGCGCCCGGCGTGGACCGCGCACCATTCAAGCTCGCCGCGCTCCTCGAGACGATCGGCCCGGTCCTCCCCCGGCTTCGCTTCTCGCGCATCGAGACCAAACCCGCCATCCCCGTCTCGCTCATCTTGGACCTCGGGAACTCGCGATCCACCGCCGCGCTCGTCGAGAGCCGGGACAAGGGGCTCTTTGCGATCCCTCTCGAGATGCGAAGCTCGCTGAACCCGCTCGAGGTCAGCCAGGAGACGTTCGACTCCCGGGTCACCTTCCTGCCCCCGCCGTTCGACAAGGCGGCGTTCCCCGTCGCGGTCGGCGAGAGCTTCTCGTTGCCCTCCATCGTGCGCATGGGGCGCGAGGCCCTCGACCGCGCCCTCGAGACGCCGCACCGGTACAGCTGCACGCTCTCGGGCCCCAAGCGTTATCTCTGGGACGGTCGCCCAACCGACGAGCGCTGGCATTTCGCGACGAAGCACGACAACGAGTACAAGCCGATCTTCGGGCGCATCTTGAAGCACGTCACCGACGAGGGCGGCGGGCTCACCCTGCGGCCCGATGGCCCGAGCACCCCGGCCGACCCGCGGTACCCCCCCCGCGCGATGATGCTGTTCGCGATGGTCGAGATCTTCTCGCAGGCCATCTCGCAGATCAACTCGGCGTCCTACCGCGCCTACCAGGGCAAGGAGGGCAACCCGCGCGTCCTCAAGAACATCGTCGTCACCTACCCGTCGGCGATGCGACAGGAGGAGAAGGCCGTCTACGAGCAGCTGGTGCGGAACGCCGTCCTCCTCGTCTGCTACGTGCTCAACGTCAAGGAGGAGAACCGCCCCAACTGGGTGCCCGATCCGCAGGCGGCCCCCGGCACGGCAAACGCGGGCACCTTCGAGCCGTTTCTCTTCGTCGACGAAGCCCTCGCGGCGCAGATGGTCTACGTCTACCAGGAGATCGCGGAGAGCTTCTCGGGCAGCGCCGAGGAGCTCATGCAGGTCTACGGGCGCAGCAAGACCAAGCTTCGCGTCGCATCGATCGACATCGGCGGCGGCACGAGCGACGTCATGATCGCCGACTACGAGGACAAGCAACCCGGTACGGGGACCTCGCTCGCCATCACCAAGCTCTTTCAGGACGGCATCAACATCGCCGGTGACGAGGTGTGCCGGGCGCTGCTCGAGGACATCGTCTTCGTGCAGCTCCTGGCCCAGCTCCCCTCCCCCGCCGCGCGCACCAAGATCGTCCATCTGTTCGGCGAAGGCGACGCAGGGCACGGCGCCGCGTGGCGCACGCTGAAAGCCAAGCTCGTCCCGTACTTCTGGCTCCCGCTGGCCCGGTGCTTCTGGGCCATCGCGGAGGGGTTCGAGATCCCCGAGCACACGGAGGAAAAGCTCTACAGCGTCGCCGACGTCTTTCGCATCTTCGAGAGCGTCGCGTGGTCGCAGCAGGTCGTCGGCGAGGCCGATCGGTTCCTCGGCGGCGTGGTGCCCGACTTTCCAGGCATCCAGAACCTCTTCTTTCGCTTCGACCGCCAGGAGATCGAGCGGACCATCGAGAGCGTGCTCCGGGAGCCGCTCCGCAAGTACGCCGACATCCTCGCGCAGTTCGACGTCGACCTCGTCATCCTCGCCGGACGCACCTCCGCGCTCAAGTGCATCTACGAGCTGTTCGTCGCGGAGCTCCCCGTTGCGCCGCCGCGCATCCGCGGGATGTCGAACTACCGCGTGGGCGACTGGTACCCGTCACGGTGGCGAGAGGCCGGGCTCATCAAGGACCCGAAGTCGACGGTCGCGGCGGGCGCCACCGTGCTCCACATGGCCAGCAAGAACAGGCTCGCGGGTTTCTTGCTCGACCACGTGAAGGAGGCGCCGCAGCGCCCCATCTACGGCCTCTACCAGGAGATCGAGCCTCACATCAGCCGCGCCAACGAGCTGTTCCGCGACGACAAGAAGGGCTCGAAAAGAGCCGGGGCGCAGCAGAGCCCCGCGTTCGCCTACACCAACGGGATGATGATCGGCTTCCGCAACGTGGACTCGCCAGAGATGGACGCCTCGCCCCTGTTCGAGGTCATCCCGAAGAACGCTGACGTCGAGCGCGCCCTACTCGAGGACCGCGTGAGCCTCACGTTCACGACCACCACCGGCGGGGAGATCGCCGTGCACGAGGTCACCTCGCAACGCGGCGTCTACACCTTCTCGCCGGAGGACTTCATCCTCTCGCTGCGCACGCTGACGACCGATCGTTACTGGCTCGACACCGGCGTCTTCGAGAACCTCCTCAAGTACGTGTGACCGCGGTCCGCGGTCCGCTCGCGCCAAGCAAACTGACTATAGACCGCCGGGCAAGGCCCGACGGATGATCGCGTGCGAGGCCGAGATCCTTCGGCGAGGGGGCCGGGGGGCGCTTTCACCACGCACGATGTCGAACGCGAGACCCGACCCCAGAGGCACGGTGACCGGCGCCAGTCACACGGCGGAGTGCGATCTGCGGACGGCCTTGTCTCCGGCGAGCGTGCGGGCCGACGGACCACGCTACGCGGAGCGTAGCCTTCTCGGTCGAGGCGGCATGGGTGAGGTCCACCTGAGGCACGACCGCTGGCTCGGCCGCGAGGTGGCCGTCAAGACGTTGACCCAGGAGCGCACGTTGTCTGCAACGGCGCGGGCGCGCTTCCTTCGTGAGGCGCGCGTCCAGGGGCAGCTGCAGCATCCGGCCATCGTCCCCGTCTACGACGTTGGTATCGACGGTGAAGGCCACGAGTACTTCACGATGAAGCGGGTCACCGGGCGCACGCTCGAAGACGTGCTCGCGAGCGGCGAGTCGCCCCGAAGCCGGCTCCTGGGGCTCTTCCGCCAAGTGTGCCTCGCCATCGACTATGCCCATGCGCGCGGCGTCGTCCATCGCGACCTGAAACCCGGGAACGTGATGATCGGCGACTTCGGCGAGGTGTACGTCCTCGACTGGGGGCTCGCGAAGCTCCTGGAGCCTGGTTCGTCGATCGACATGGGGGCCGATGGCTGGCGCCACACCCTGTCGGGGCAGATCATCGGTACGCCGGGGTACATGGCCCCCGAGCAAATCACCCTCTCGAACGACGTCGACGAGCGAGCGGACGTCTACGCGCTCGGCGCGATCCTCTTCGAGCTTCTCGCGGGCGAGCCGCTTCACGGAAGAGGCACCGTCGCCGAAGTGCTGCAATCCACGGAGTCCGGGAGGCCCTCGAGACCATCCGAGCGCGCTCCCGACACGGACGTTCCTCCCGAGCTGGATGCGCTGTGCGCCAGCGCCACGACGCTCGACCCAGCGGCGCGCCGCGTCAGCGCGCGCGACATCGCCAGAGCCATCGAGCGCTTCGTCGAGGGGGATCGCGATCTCGCAGCACGTCGGACGCTGGCGGTGAAGCACGCGGAGGCCGCGGCCGCCTCGGCGGCCAGAGCGCTAGCGGGCGGCGCGGACGCCATCGAGTCACGGGCGCGCGCCTTGAAGGAGGCCGGGCGCGCGCTGTCCCTCGACCCGGAGAACATCGCGGGCAGCGCCACGCTCGTTCGTCTCATCGCGGAGCCGCCCGCGACGCTCCCCGACGAAGTGCGCGCCGAGCTCGATCGGGCCGACCTCGAGGCTATGCGGCTCCGCAACCGCAAGGGGCTCGGGATGATGATCGTGTTCCTGGCCATCGTCATTTCCGTGTCGCTGTTCGGAGCCAGGAGCTGGGTGCTGCTCGGGGCCGTCCTCCTGCCGCTCGTGGCGTCGCTCGCGGTGAGCGTCGGGGTCCTCGTGTCCCGCGACCTGACGACCGCGCAATTCGAGAAGCGCACCGACTGGGTCGTCGGGCTCGGGCTGGCGGCGGTCTCGTGCGTCGCCGTGGTGGGGACGTCGAACCTCTGCGTCCCGCTCCTCGCGCTCCTCTTCGTCATGGGAGCCGCGGGCGCCGCACGACCGCGCCGCCGCGCGCGTTACATGGCGATGGGGCTCGCCGCGTTCCTCGTGCCGTTCCTTCTCGAGTGGAGCGGGCTCGCCCGCGCCGTGTTGCCCGGTCTTCGGTTCGTTCCGGGGGGGATCCTCATCCCGGTAGCATCGACCGAGCTGCCCGAGCTGCCGGTACGCTTCGTCCTGCTCGCGACGACGTGCGCGTCGATATTCGCTCCGTCGCTGACCGTCTTTCCGGTGATGGACGCCGCCGCCTCGCTGCGAACGCAGTCGCTCTTGCACGCGTGGCACCTGCGGCACCTCGCGCCGGGCGAGCCCAGCCATGCCGGCCCGGGCGCACCCGAGAGACAACCCGCGTCCCCCAGAGCCTCCCGGGCCGAAGCCGCGGACTGAGCTGCCGCGCGCTACTCGCAACCCCACTCGCGGAGCGAGCAGTTCTTGCCTCCGTCATGCGTGCACGCGGCAACCGCCTTGCTCTCCGCCTCGTTCTTGGATGCGCCGACCGCCCAGCCGTAGTGGATGTTCGCCTGCCCCTGGGCGTATGCCCCGCAGCCGCTGTCCCAGTCCAACCGGATGGTGCAACCCTCACCGCAGAAGCCGAGCGCCATCTTGTCGGCGGCCTCCTTCGAACCCTGGTCCTTCGCAAAGCCATAGACGTGCTTGGAGTCGTTGTACGCGAGCGCCGCGTGCTTGCCGTTTGAGAGAGCGACCGCCGAGATCATCACGATCGGGGCGGCGGCGAGCAGTGCGACGAGTGCCTTCTTGAACGGCGTGCGATTCATGGTTGGTCTCCGGGAGTAAGGGGCAGTCGTTGCCCCCCCGGTCTGGTGCAACCGTTGCGCCACCCGTCCGGCCCACGATTTCATTCCGGAATCGGCTGCTCATGACGCCACTTCCCCCGTCACAAGACGACTCGTGACACCCGTGTGGCAGCCACCGACTACGCCCGGGCGGTCCTATGCACGCGGCTTCGTGCGGATCGCATGGCGCTCCATCTCCCGGTACATCTGCGTTCGCTGCATCCCGAGGCTGCGCGCCGCTCGGCTGACGTTGCCGTCGTGCTGGGCGAGCGCGCGCTCGACCACATCTCGAGTGAGCTGCCGCCCCCGGCTCACATACGGCCGGACGCTCGGGGCCGGCGCCGTGCCATCCTGCGGTTGCGTCGGCGCCAGCGGCTGGCCGGCGTCGGGCGACAGGTGCTCGACGCGCACGCGGTCCGATCCGCCGGCGACGGCGCGACTCGCGGCGTCCCGCACGTGCCGTCTCAGCTCGCGTACGTTGCCTGGCCAGTGCAGAAGCATGCACGCCTCGACGAGCTTTGCCTGTGGCAAGAGCCTCGCATCGGCGGCGGCGACCTCGATCGCGATGTGATGCGGCATCTCGTCGAGCCGTCCACGAAGCGCCGGAAGCGTCACCTCGGGGGGCGCGATCCGGTGGTAGAGGTCCGCCCGAAATCGGCCCTCCGTCACGGCGCGCCGCAGCTGAACGTGCGTTGCCGCGCAGACGCGAATGGACACCGGCACCGGCTGCGTGGCCCCGAGCGGTACGAGCTCGCGAGTCTCGAGGACCCGGAGCAGCTTCGCCTGCACCAGGAGATCGAGCTCCCCCACCTCGTCGAGGAAGAGGACCCCGCCGTCGGCAGCCTGGACGTGCCCGCCTACATCGGCCGCGGCACCCGAGTAGACACCCCGCTTTGCGCCGAACAGGAGGCGCTCCGCGAGGCCCTCCGGGATGGCGGCGCAGTTGACGGCGACGAACGGCCCGCTCGCGTTTGGCCCTCGCTCGTGGAAACGGCGCGCCGCAAGCTCCTTTCCCGTCCCGCTCTCGCCGGCGAGCAAGAGCGTCGCGCTCGACGCCGCCGCCCGATCCACGGCGGCGAGCGCGTCCCGCATGCGCCAACCTGCCACGAGGGCTCCGTCGATCGTGACCGCTTGAAAGTCCGACAGGTCCTCGCACGGCACGATGAGGGTGTCCGCGGCTCGGATGACGCGGGGTGCCACGAGCGTCGACTCCCCCTCGACGGGAACACCATCTGCGAAGGTCCCGTTCCGACTGCCGAGATCCGTGACGACCCACCCGGACTCCGACGTCGCAATCGTGCAGTGATTTCTCGACAGGCGGTCATCCGGCAGGAGCGCGCCGGCTTCGCCAGCCCGCCCGATGACGATCGGCTCTCCCTGGAGGGGCAGCATGACGGACAGTGCCGCGCCTCCAGAAAAGGCGACGATGACGCCAGGGCGGGGCCGGGCCTCGCCCGAGCGCGCGTCGCGGCTCCCCTCCAGGGTCTCTGCAAGCACGGTAGGATTGTAGTCTGTCGCCGCACGAGCAGCCATTGTCGATCGGCGGAGGCGCCGCAACGTGAACTTCCAAGTATCGGGGGCTTCACCGTGTACCATCGGGCCATGCGAACCGGAGCTCTCCTCGGCGTGTCCTGCCTTCTCCTCGTAACGGCGTGCCGCGGGAAGGTCCTCGCCACGGCCGACCTTCCCGGCCCGGGCGCCGCCGACGTTCACTTCACGTCGACAGGAGGGCCGATCTTCCTGTGGGCGGACACCGACGGCAAGTGGCACGGCGGGTCGCACTCCCGCTTCGCGGCTCACTACGAGATCGACATTCTCTCGGGCGGCACCAAGACGGGTCACGTCGCCTGCGATACGAAGGACACACAGGTCACCGTCTGCGGCGTCGAGGTCTCCAACGGCAACGAGCACAGCGGCGACTGCGAGCTGAAGCTCGCTTGCGACGTCCCCACGATTCCGGCGGGCGACGCGGCGCTCCACGTCGTCGCGACCCTGGGGGCCGGCACTTCCGACGTGAAGAAGATGTCGATCAACGTTCGCGACAAGTAGCCCAGCCACGCCGTTTACTTCAGGCAAAAAGAGGAGTAATTCCCCGGGAAAATGGGGATCCTGGAGTTCGAGGCGCGAGTCACGGCCGTGCGGCGCCTGCGGTTCCTCGCATGGACCCTCTTCGTCGTGCGCGTCGCGGTCCTGGATCCATGGGAGATCCTCCGCGCGCACAGCCTGAGCGACTACACGTCCTTTCACTTCGCCGCCGTTGCGCTCGCGCACGGGGAAGATCCGTACTCCTCCGCGCTCTCCCACTACGCGGCAGTCGAGGGGCTCGCCGCTCACCCGTACATCTACCCCCCCTTCCTCGGCTGGCTCCTGGCTCCCCTCACCCCACTCGGTGCCTGGCACGCACGCCTCGTCTGGGAGGCCTTTGCCATCGTTGCTGCGCTCGGCGTCCTCTGGCTCATACACCGCTGGATCGACGAGTCCCGTACGGAGCACGCCGAGGCATCCAAGACCGCGGTCACGTTCATTGCCGCCTGCTTCTGGCCACTCCGCGGGTCGGCGTGGATGGGCCAGGTCAACATGATAATCTTCTGTCTGATCATGCTCTGGTGGGTATTCCGGGCCCGCTCACCCCGTGCGGGGATCTGGCTCGGCGTGGCCATTGCGATCAAGATGAGCCCTGCGCTGCTCGTCCTCTGGGTGCTTGCGCAGAAGCGATGGCGCGAGGCCGGGATCGTGGTCGGGTCCGCGGCGCTCCTGGTCGCCATTTCGTGCCTGGCCATGGGGAAGAACTGGGCCGTCTTCCCGACATCCGTGCTCGCCGGATTCCTCCCGGGCCACGCCTACCACTCGTTCACCATTCCGATTCATCACTTTGGAAACGAGTCGCTGGCGGACCTGGCGTACGTCCTGACGGGCAATCCGGGCGGGAACGCGTTCCGCCTCGGCACGGCTGCGTCCGCCGTGCAGATCTCCTGCGTCGCCGTCATGCTCGTGGTGTGGGCCGTGGCCAGCCGGCGAGCTCGGCCCGAGCACTCGCTCGCCGCACTGACGATCATCATGATTCTCGCGCCCACGTATGCATGGGAGCACCACCTGGCCTTCTCTCTGTTTGCGCTGGCGGTGCTCGCCGACACCAGCCTGACCTGCGGCTGGAAGAAGGCGACCGCGATCTGGATCCTCATCGCCTTGGTCTGCGAGCCGGACAACTCGTTCGCGCTGCCGCCGTGGGAGTGGCCACCGCTCGTGGGCGACCTCGCCGCGCTACCGAAGCTCTTGCCGCTCCTCGGGGTCTTCTCCCTCCTCGTCCGGGACGGCTTTCGAGCGAAGGACCTTGCCCCCGCGCGCGCGATCTCGGACCGCGCAAAGGGCGACCTCGTGGCCGTCTCGGAGTCGCAGGGCGCGTAAGCGCGGCCTCAGAGGTGCGTAAAGTCCGAGCTCACGGCCTTCGGCTTCGCCGCCGGGTGCGCGCTCGGTGCCTTGAGCATCGTCGACGAGCCGTAGCCGGCCCCGGACTGGCGCACGTCGTTGACGTTGAGGGCCGGGGTCGATCGCTCCTCCTGGAGCTTCGAGTCCTGGATGTCCTTCACGAACTTCGAGACCGACGCGGGGGCCACGGGCGGCGACGGCGCGGCAGGCTTCCCGCTCGCGACGGTGACCGCGTTCGCCGTGATCGCGTCCATGGCGGCGGTGTTCACGAGCGTCGACCGGAAGAGCTCGAACACCTTGTGGTTGGCGAACCAGCGGACGCTCCGCACGTTTCCGTCGACGGCGTAGGCGAACCCGACGACGGACTCGCTCGGCGCCACGCTCTTCAGGTAGCCCTGGACCTTCTCGGCGAGCGCCGCGCGCTCCCGTACGATGTCTTCCGATCCAACCGTCGCCATCAGGGTCCCCGACGACGCCTCTTTCTTGTTGGCAGCGTTGACCTCGGCGACCTTCGACCAGACCTCGCCCTGGCTACGCTGGTACTGCCCCGCCGCGCGGACGTGGCTGTCCGTGAGCACCCCGACGACGCCGAACTGTCCGGCGGTGGCGACGCCGTCGCGGTTGGTCGTCCAGCGACCATGCTCGACGCAGAATGCATCGACCGGCACGGTCTGGTTCGCGCCGACGATGAAGTCGTCGCCGATCTGGCGATCTTGCCGGCCCCCCTTCACGATGGTGCCGGCGAGCACGTAGAGCGGCACGCTGCCGTGGTTCTCGATGACGAGCGAGTTCACCTGCGCGCCTCCACCCGCGGCGCCGTCGCCATCGCCGGCGCCGATCTCGTGGACCGTGGCGGTCTTCTTCGCCAGGGCGTCCTCGAGCGACGTGATGGGGCCGATGTCCTCCTGGGACTTCGAGGTCACCGCCAGGACCGTGAGATTCCCGAACGCCTTCGCGGCCCCGATCTCGTGGTCGTCGGCTGCCGCGAGGGGGGCGCCAGGCGTCGCCGCGCCTGGAGCAGCCTCGGCCGGGGCCGCGCCTGCGGCGGCGGGCTGCGTGGGGATCGCCGCTTGCGGTCCTGGTCCGCTGCCTGAGGCCACGCTCACCGACGGTGGGCTGGCGATGGCCTCGGGGGGCCGGTTCTGGCCCGAGCGTCCACATGCGATACACGTCACCGCCGCGAGCGCGAACCTGCCAAGAGCACGACCCATGCGAGCCTCCGTTGTGGTCGTCCTCTGACGGGGGACGCTCGAGAAAGTTTTGAGTGTCCCGGGCGATTTGGAAGAAAAGGGCGCCACTCGGCATGTGACCGGACCCGGGCCGAGGAGCGCCGGCCTGCGGTCGGTATCTTCCCGGCCCCACGCATTCCCGTTACGGTGACAGTCATGGCTCGTGTGCAGACCGGCGTGCGCCCATGCGCCGCAATTCTGCTCGTCACGCTCCTCGCGGGCGCAAGCGTGGCCCAGGCGCAGCAACCTTCGGCGGCCGAGTCGCTCTTCGAACAGGGGCGTGGGCTCCTCGCGTCGGGAAAGCTCGTGGAGGCGTGCGACAAGTTCGCCGAGAGCCAGAAGCTCGATCCCGCCGTCGGCACGCTGCTCAACCTCGGCGACTGCTACGAGAAGAGGGGCAAGACGGCCACCGCGTGGGCCACATTCAAGCTCGCCGCGAGCACGGCGCGTTCGGCGAACCAGCCGTCGCGCGAGAAGCTCGCGGACGCGCGCGTCGCCGCCCTCGAGTCGTCCATCCCTAGCTTGTCGATCGCGATACCGCACGAGCTGCCCGGGCTCGAGGCGCGCCGTGACGGGCTCGTCCTTGGGCGCGCGGAGTGGTCTTCGGCGATCCGGCTCGATCCCGGAGAGCACGAGATCGTCGTCTCCGCGCCCGGCAGAAAGCCCTGGAGCAGCAAGGTCACGCTGCCGTCCGAGGGGCAGACGACCTCCATCGAGGTGCCCGAGCTCGAGGTCGAGGTCGATGAGCTCGCCGAGCGCGCCCCCGTCAAGCCCGCGTCAGCGGCGGCGAACGTCGACGTCGTGATGGCCCACGACAGGAACGTCCAGCATGCGGTCGGCGTCGTCATCGCCGGCGTCGGCGTCCTGACGATGGTCGTGGGAATCCCGCTCGGCCTGCGCGCGATCTCGTTCAACAAGGCCTCCGCCAACCCGAGCGAGTGCCCCACCGCGACCACGTGCACGGCGATGGGCGCCATGGACTCGCAGACGGCACAGTCCAACGCCACCGCGTCGAGCCTCCTCTTCTCGGCGGGCGGCGTCGTGCTCGTCGCCGGGGCGATCACGTACCTGACCGCGCCGCGCGCGGCGTCGCACCCGGCCAAGGCGAGCGTTCGCTTCGTGCCGTCGGTCGGTCGTGACGGGGCGAGCCTCGGGATGACCGGCTCGTGGTGAGATCTACGGGTGCCTTCCTCGTCGGCGCTGGCGTCCTCGCGCTCGGCGCCGTCGGGGTCGGGGTCGCCTGCAACCCGCTCTTCGGCATCGAAGACAGGAGCGCCGGACCGACGTGGTGCGAGGAGGACGCGCAGAGCCCATCCATCTACTGCGACGACTTCGATCGCGTGAGCCAGAGCACCCAGCGCGACCAGCTCCAGATCAGCCTGGGCGGCACAGTGGGGGTCACGAACGCCGAGTCCAGCTCGGCGCCCAACAGCCTGGAAGCCAAGGCGACGGGCGTAGCCAATACGCTCGTGGGATCGATCGCGAGCCTGGGCCCCGTGCCGCCCGGGCAGGGTATCCTCTGCCAGCTCGACGTACCGACCGCGGACCTTTCCGCGCTGGCCACCGGGACGTCCTCGGTCGGTGTGTTCGGCGTGGGCGCTGCCGAGAGCAACACCGGCGACGCGATCGATCTCCTGGTCGTGTTCCTCGGTCCAACCCAGGAGACGATCACGCTCGAGCGCGCCGTGTCGTCCACGGGCGTAGTACAGCTGGGCATGTCGTGCCCGATACAAGGAGGCCTGAGCGTCACCCAGGCGCTGGGGGGACCGGCCGGCACCGACAACCCGTGGGTCCGCTTGACGATGGCCGTGGCGCCGACGGACGGAGGCGTCCCCGAGGGCGGATGCCTCCTTGGCCAGATGGCACCCACCATGGATGGCGGGTCCCCGAAGGACGGGGGGGGGGCCGCGAAGGACGGGGGGGCCGTGACGGTATGGGCCGTGAGGATCGCGGCGGGCCCCCTGACCCCTGGAGACATCTACTTCCCTGCAGAGGACTTCGCCTCGGCGGCGTACTTCATCTACGGGCTGGCATTCCAGGGCGCCGGCGCGGCGTCGACGGTGCACGTCGACAACGCCCGCTGCCAGCTCATCCCGTCGCTGCCGTGATACGCTGAAGGCACGCGCCGGCGGCTTGCCGACGCGCCGCCATGCCGCCCAAGCAACCCGTACCCGTGTCCCCCGGCGACGTGGTCGCGGGCAAGTACCGCGTCGAGCGGATCATCGGCGCGGGGGGCATGGGCGTCGTCGTCGCGGCTCGCCACCTCCAGCTCGACCAGACCGTGGCGCTGAAGTTCATGACGCACCGCACCCCCGCGGGCGACGAGCGCTTCTCGCGCGAAGCGCGAGCGGCGGCGCGCCTGAAGAGCGAGCACGCCGCGAAGGTCCACGACGTCGGCGCCCTCGACAACGGCACGCCCTACATGGTGATGGAGTACCTCGAGGGCAACGACCTGCACGCGCTCCTGTCCGCCGAGGGCGCGCTGCCGATCGATCTCGCCGTCGGATACGTGATGCAGGCGTGCGAGGCGATCGGCGAGGCCCACGCGCACGGGATCGTTCACCGCGACCTCAAGCCGCACAACCTGTTCCTGACGACGGGTGTAGGGGGCCGTCCCAAGATCAAGGTGCTCGACTTCGGGATCAGCAAGACCCAGGACGACGAGACGACGCTCACCCGGTCGAGCGACATCATCGGCACGCCCGTCTACATGGCGCCCGAGCAGCTGCGCTCGTCCAAGGACGTGGACGCCCGCGCGGACATCTGGGCGCTCGGCGCCATGCTCTACGAGCTTGTCACGGGACGCTTGCCGTTCGAGGCCGACAACGTGGCGCACCTCTGCACCATGGTCCTGAGCGAGGTCCCCAGGCCCCCTTCCGAGCTCCGAGGCGAGATCCCCGCGGCGCTGAGCGACGCGATCCTCCGCTGCCTCAAGCGCGACCCTGCCGCGCGCTTTCCGGGGGTCGACGAGCTCGTCGCGACGCTCGAGCCGTTCGCGCCGACCTGGGCCGCCATCGATCGCGTCCGGTGGGTCCCGAGCATCGTGCCGAGCGCCCGGGTCATCGCGTCCCCGCCGGGCATATCGAGCGGGAAGACCTCGGCCGCATGGAGCGAGACGGAGCTCGCCGGCCCGAGAGCGGGCAAGAAGAGGACCTCCGTAGGGCTCGCCGTTGCCGTGGCAGCCGCAGCCGCCATGTCCGTGATCGGGGTGGCGGCTCTTCTGCGGGGAGGATTCTCTGGAACGCCACCCGCGAAGGACGCACCGGTGGCCGCAATGCCTGCGACTCCCGTGGCGACGGCTCCGCCCGTCCTCGCGGAGGCTACGCCTTCGGCGCCCGTGCCAGTCGTCGCTGCCACCCCGGATGCGGCGCCTGTCGCCCCGGCGAAGGCAACCGGTCAGCGAGCCCGCACCAGCTCGCCGAGACCTGCCTCGTCCGACCCAAGGCCGCAAGCGCCTCCCGTCGCCTCGGCGCTGCCCGACGACGCGTACGACCATCGTTGAGGAGCTCCCGCGAGGAGCTGGAGCGCCCACTTCGAGGCTAGCGGCCCCGCCACTTGCGCATCGACGGCAGAATCTTACCTTCACTGAACTACACGCAGACCGCAACCCGTGGTGTCTCGGCCGAGGGAGCGCGTCCACCGGCCGAAGGATCGCGTTCTACCGGCCGACGATCGCGTCCACCGGCCGAAGGATCACGTTCTACCGGCCGACGATCGCGTCCACCGGCCGAAGGATCGCGTTCTACCGGCCGACGATCGCGTTCTACCGGCCGACGATCGCGTCCACCGGCCGAAGGATCGCGTTCTACCGGCCGACGATCGCGTCCACCGGCCGAAGGATCGCGTTCTA
>Ga0302320_10009333_pt1 | contig 21128 bp, 25 predicted proteins | sample Bog_T0_3_FD_202130 | JGI IMG/M metagenome (GOLD analysis project Ga0302320, IMG submission 202130) | Peat permafrost microbial communities from Stordalen Mire near Abisko, Sweden - Bog_T0_3 | ecosystem: Environmental > Terrestrial > Soil > Wetlands > Peat | place: Sweden: Abisko, Stordalen Mire...
ATTTTAGTTTTTTTTAAGGATATGGATTTGGAAGAGGGAATTTTTTTTAGTATTATTATTGCTCTATAAATGTATAAAAGAAAAAAAAATTGATTTTTTTGTAATAATTAAAAAAAAAAAAAATTAAATATAATTTTTGGATGTTTTTTGGGCTTTTTTAATTCGATAATTTTAAAAAAAATTAAAAATTATTTTTTTTTTTATAAACAATTTTAGATTTTTCCCTTTTTTTTTTTATATTCTTAGCTAAATTAAATCAAGTGTTTTAGTGTGCTATATATATTTTATAATTTTTTAATATAATGAGCTAATTAATTCTAATATTTGTTGTAATTTTTTCATTAAACAATGAACAGAAACCATAACCTAACCAAAAGCTAGATGTTCCTTATATTCAAGATAAAGAAAACCATCTCTATCTTTATACTTCTCATAAACTTCTGCAATTTTACTATCTAAATCATAAAAAAACTCATTAAAAATTAACTAAAACTCATATTAAATACCTGATTTAAGCATCTCATTGCCATTAACAAACAAGGTCAAAGCATATAATCGGTTCATTTTCATCCTTTTTCGAACTAGGCAAATCAAATTATAAACCTTGATCTCTTTCGGCACCAAATACCTGTAAATTTAAAATTGTACTGAAGGATTACCGAAAAGAAAACCTTTTTCTATCAAATTCTTTCATCGTGGATGATCGACTTTTCTCAACAATGATCGGAATTGTGTCCTCATAATTTTGGATGATTTCCCCGCTCTGCCTCTTGCGTGTCTCCTCACTAAAGGACTCTTTGAAAGAAGGTCTTTTTTGCATTTTGCAGTAATGGCGTTTAATGTGCGAATGAAAAAATTATATATTTTTTTAAAATTTAAAAAAAGGCTTATAAATATAACAAAAATTTAAAAAAATAAAAAAACTCGGCTGCGGGGAATTGAACCCCGGTCAAAGGCGTGACAGACCTCTATACTTACCACTATACTACAGCCGATTACTGAATAAAGTAACTCGCTTTTCGAATTATCAAACTTCCAAGAAAAGCAAAATATCACTTAAAAAGTCTGAAATTTACATAAGAATTTTTTAAAAAAACAAGAAAATTTGTAATTTTTTTTTAAATGGTAAACTTTTGGTAATTGTATGAATTTATAAAAATAAATATTTAAAATATTTTGTTTTCAAGAAATTAGAAAAAAAAAAATGGCTAAATCTGGGAAATTGTCCTAATTTTTCGAAAATTTGAAATTTTAAAATTTCATTCGTTGAAATTCAAGGCATTATTGGTAAGAAGGCCATTTTCTCCATTAATACTTATATTAAAATAAATAAAAAAATAGATGCAAAATTAACAAATTCACAAAATTTTCTTCATGATATATCTTGAAATTTGTTTGGGGGAAAATCCCCAAATGAAATTTTTTTCTTCCACCGAGCAACTTCTTTTTCTATTGGTCTCATACATCACCAGATCCGCGGCATGGCTAAATCTCTGATTTCCGAGCCTTTCTTCAGATTTTATATATTTGCATTCTTTTTGTTTTTTCTTGGATTTTTGCCTGCTTTTGAATGATTTTAGTTCGCTTTGAGTAGAAGAATTATTGGGAGTTCTGATTTCAAGCTCTTTTTGATATTGTTCAAGGAATTTGATATTTTTCTCATTGTTTTGTGATATTTTTGAGTTAAAGTTGTGAAGACAATATCCAAAAATAACAAAACTCAGACAAGATAAGAAGGAAATAACAAGGACTTTCCATAGGAAAAACTGAGATTCACTGAGGACAGTGTTTTGAAGGTTTTTTATTTCAAGGGTTAGGTTTTCGATTTTTGAAGAAAGTTCATCATTATGTCTTTTTGTTCTTTCCAATTGAACAGACAGATTGAAGTTCTTTACATTGAGATTTGTAATCTTCAATAAATAAAAAATCTTACAAATTTCTAATTAAATTTTATTGAACCATGGAATATATGCCATCAGAGGTAGATTGGACCTTTGAGTTGACATCTTCTTGTTTCAGGATAAAATCTTGCAATATGATTTGGTTCATTTTCAAGACCTTGAAAGAAAAATTCCAAAATTACAATCATTATTTATAATATGAAATATTTTATATTACCTTAATATGCTTCGTTAAGACCTTGAAAATAGACTCAACTCCAAGATCCATTTCATTTCCATTTTCCTTTACAATAACAGTTCCAAAATTTTCAAGTACTCTTTTTCTCTGGAAATTGAGCAAACATTGTTTTTCCCTCCATTTGCTCCTGAAATATTTCCCTACATTTGAACAAATTCCTTCCTTTTGTTGCCAAGTTTTACTTGAATCCTCCTGATCTTCTCTTTTTTCATTCGACACTATGATCGTTTGTTCTGTCGAGTTGAAAAAAAATGGAATATTGTCACAATATTCATCGAAAATATACAAAAAATTTCGGTTTTTGGAAGGATCGCTATAAGTAGAATGGTGCTTAGTATGGGAATGATGTAATGGTATGTTTTTATGCAGGTTGAGAGTAGACACTCTGCGAGGGGTTGGGATTATGTATGGTTTCTTTTTCTTTGCTGTTTCAACGAAATCTTCTTTAAAACTCTTCATTAAATCATTCCGGAAATCAACCAACATGGTCTCACCATAAATTCTGATTTGGGAAAGAGTGCAATGATATGCGCTTCCATAATGAGAAAGAAATACAAACTTGAAATAAGTAATTTAAAATCAATAGTGAAAATTATATGAACGTAGCAAAAAATAAAAAATTTTGAAAAAAAAATTTAAAAAAAGTTAAAAATTTATGACAATTTCCCTAAAAACAATTATTTGTGTTTTTGTCAATTTTCAAAAATTTAAAATGTTATTTGAATTTAAAAAAAAAAAAAATACCTTAACAAATCGCACCCACGTTTCTTTTTTTAATTTGAAATTCTGCCATTCTCTGACATCTAAGGCAGTGAAATTCCCCAAAGATTTCCATTCGAGCGCTGAAGAAGAGACACTTCCAAACACCTTTTTTTTTCGAAGAATAACGATATAATTAAGCAATTTTTAAATTTTGAATTTTTTGCGAAAAAATAAAAAATATATACCTCAAAATTCCTCAGATTGGAAGAATAAAATTCCCTGTTTATTAGTGCGAATTCATGCATCAACATATCCTCAGTTAATCTGATGACAATATATTTGTCTACCGAGGAACATTTATTAATCATATAACTATATAATTACTTCAATAAATAATTGATTCTCAGAATTCATTATACTTGTCTGGATTGTCATCTAAGACTGATTTATCATAAAGACAATCAGGGTTTTTTTCAAGAATCTTGGCCCCTCCCAGTATTGAAGCGAAATTGTATCTACTCTCAACTTTTTGTTTTGTTAATGGAGACTCGGCTATTATTAAAGAAAAAGATTTCTCCTTTAATTTATTGATAAAGCAAGCCAGGGAATAGAAATCCAACAAGAAAAAGTATTCCTGGTTTAACTGTGCAAGAGTCTCCCAGAAATCAAGATCTTTGAAAAAGGAATAATTGATGTCTAAGGAAAATTCTGGAATATTCTGTTCGTAAAATTTTTGTAAAACTCTAAAAAAGGTATATTTAAAAAAATGTTTGGAAAAAGACAAATGTACTCTGAATCGCAAAATAGGCCAAACACTAAAAAAAAGATTATCGGAGTGAGGAACAAAAAAATCAAAAAAGGTTTCATAAGAAGGGTCTATAATGTATTTTGATTAATCTTTTTTATAAAAACAAAAGTATAATTTAGGAAGGAAAAATTAAATTAAGAATAAAATTCGTTCGGGTTTATTTTTTTCGCTTCGCAAAAGGAAAAATATAAATAAATCCTTTCATTTTAAATTTTTGCAGCTATGTCTGTGGGCTTGAAGAAAAAGGTCATTCTATCATTCATCTTTTCAACTTTGGTGCCCAGTTTCCAATAAAACCCGATCAAAAAAGCCTAAATTATAAAAAAATTAAAAAATATTGTTTTTTTTAAATAAAATTAATTTTTTCATCTTTTTTCAAAATTTTTTTTTTACTTTCGAACATAATGTGAAGTAACTCATCACCACAGCCAATCTTAAAATGTCTTGTTCGTCGTAATTGTTCTCAATATAATAGGTTTGATTCCACCAATTCTATTATTAATTTAATACACATTTCCATTTTTATCAAAAAACCAAATGAAATTAAAATTTTTTTAATTGAAATTTTATAATGATTACGTTAGTGTAGATAATCAACCAGGGCAAATCAACAAAAATCGAGAAGATTGTGAAAAAAATTAATGAATTCAATTTCCACTTTTCGAAGAAATTCGTCACGAGAATGGACATGAAAGCAAAGCAAATGAACAGCTTTCAAAATTTTTTATTTTATCTATTTTTAATTCCTTCATACATCAACGAAATTCGGTCTCATATAACAACTTAAAATTGCGAAAATCCCATAAAACGACGTCATGATCATAGTGCACATCAATAAATAATCTTTCTTGCGTTCTAAAATCCAAAAAAAAAATCAAAAAATTTCAGGTTCATTTCTTTAAAAACCTTTTATTGTGGTTTCTTTGTTATGATCAGAAAACCTGCTTTCTTTCAATTCATTCTCCTGTCTGAGCACTTTTGACATTTTTAAGTTGTTTTCTTCATAACCTTGATTTGGGGCTCCGAAAACGCCTTCCTTTTGACTAATCATTAAAGAATCAGGCACATATATCGGCATAGGTTGATTTGATGTGTAGTTATACGCAGGGGCTCTTGAAAACCGTCCCACAGAGAGTTTAAACGGTAATAACAACCATTCCAAATCCAATTGATAGTCCTTCTGATCATTCCTGAGATTATTGATTTCCCTCGTCAAATTGTCGATGATTTGCTCATAATAACTCACCTTTCCTTAAAAATTTTAATTTCTGTGAATAATTGTTCATGAACCTTCGAATGAATCCATTGCACATATACATTGAGTCTCATAGGGGTTTCCGATCCATTTTCTCTTAATAAAACCAAAGAGAAATCATGTTTTAATTGATCACTGATCTCGCCTATTGGAATCATTTGTTGTCCTAAAACCTCCTCTCCTTGCGGCGTTAAAGCCATCAAGCTCAGGTAAATGTTTTCAGTTCCATGCTCGATTTTCCCATTGTAAATTTCATTCACTCGATGAGAAGTCCCAATACATTGGAAACGTTGGGATTTGAATCTTTGTCCACCACAATTCACTAAGACGAAGAAGTGAGTGTCGATTTTTGGGATATTAAGCACTTCTGTGATTTCTATCGACAAATTGTTTTCAAGATTCACACCAAGGGGGTTATAACTTTCGTTTGTTTTTATTGAACGGAGCTTTTGTTGGAAAAGTTGCTTTTGGTTCTCATATTCATCAATGAGACTATTGGATCTGACCATTTTTTCTTTTAAAATGTCTTCTGCCTCAATAAGAACTTCAATGAAACTTGATAAAGGGAAGGAATAGCTTGAATTTGGAACTCTTTCTAATAATTGAGAAGCGATATCTTCATTATATGGAGTGCCACTCTGAAAATTACAACGGATTTTATACAAGAAATAATGAAGAAAATAATACTAATGTTTCAAGGATGGACATTAAATCAGAAGGGGTCAAAATAGAATTTGGAGGGTAACCTAATTGATTGAAATAGGAAAGGTATGTGTTGAGACGATCCATGGAAAAAATAAATTTATTGGGGTTGTTAAATTTCAAAATTAAATTTAAAGAGGTTTTTTCAGGCTTGAACAAATTTTCATTTTAAAATAAATAAAAAAAAGAGGAAAATAATAATGATCTCTCAATAATAATTATTTTGACTTTAATCAAAAAAAGGAATTTCTCCATTTTTTTTAGCTTCTTTATAAATTTTTAACATTCATTTTTGTGAAGTATTTAAATTAAATTGCATGCAGCTTTTCTTTTCCTAATCGTGGGTTTTTCTCTTTTCTTCAAGACAATTTTTATTGCTTCATCGAACACTTCTTTCAACCCTTCTTGAGTCAAAGCGCTACATTCCAGATATTTATATCCTTTCTCAGAAATGACTTTATGAGCCTTTAGAAAAAATTCTTAAGATAAAACTTCTCTAAAGACTCTTTTTACTGTTTGGAAGCTTATATAAGTAGGTTTGCCTGAAGGAGCAGCATCATTTTCCTCTCTTAGATCTATTTTATTACCCACAAACAATTTAGGCACATTTCGAGCATTTTCTTCTAATTCAGGACACCACTTTTTTAAGTTATGGAGAACAATAGTTCAATTTTCGAACTTTTTTAAGAGCATTTTCGAAAGAACCAGGCTCAATTACTGAGAAGACAACTATGAAAACATCGCTTTGGGGATAACTTAATGATCTTAGTTTATTATAATCCTCCTGACCAGCTGTGTCCCTAAAATGTAATGATTGAAATGGAAAATCTCCTGTTATATTTCTAACCATAATCCTAAGGTTATCATCTGATTATCCACCTTAACACTGGCACTGTAGTTATCAAAAACCGTCGGGACATATTCTGTCGGGAAATTATCTGTAGTATAGCTTTGAAATTAATTAAAAAATTATATTTTTTCAAAAGAAATTGACTAAAAACCTTAAAAGCATGCAGGTTTTTCCAACAGAACCATCTCCAACAATAACACATTTAATCGATATTTTTTCGTCCATTTTGCTAAAAAGAATGATGATTTTTTTTATTAATTTAATTAAAAATTATAATTTTATCAATATATATTTCGAGATTGAATATTCACAAATTGGCTCTTTTCAAGTGAACATTCGTACCATTATCAAAATTATTAATTTCAAAAAAATTACCTTTAAACAAACACCAGCCCTTTAAAATTATCAAGTTGAATCACTAATAAATATTTATTTATTTCCAATTTAACAAAAACAATATTATAATTTTTATAGACAATAAATATATTTACTACTCAGACGAAATGGGATCAACTTGTTCCTGCTTCAAAAGCATAAAAGAACCTGTTCCGATTAAAAACAAGCAAAATCCCCCAAATAACAACAAATTAAAATCCATTTATCCTGCTAATCTCCCGACTTCAGGCATCAAAAACAACTCAGACATTCATACAAAGGAGAATTTCAACCCTGAAGAAGACCCTAATTTTTCAGAAAACCCCAGTTATGTTTTAAAATCTAAACCCATCATGGTACATAAAAATAAAAGTCATGAACTAATAAAACTGAAGAAAAATGAAAATAACCATGACAACGATAATCTAAAGAATTTCAACAATTTCGCAGAACCTATGGTGAAACTCGTTAAAATTTGCGATTGTAGGAGAGCAGATGAAAACAACAGTGAGTATGATGTTTCCTTTTATTTGGAGGAAAATACAAAAAATCAGGGTATCCTCAGATATGAGGAAGTTGCGCCTTGAAAGTTGAAAGAAGGGAAAATATGTTTTATAGGGAAATTATGTGATTTAAATTATTTAATTTGAATACTGTATTGCTGGAAAGCAATATAGTTGGATTATAAATGGAAAAAACGTTTTTAAGGTTTCTTTTTTCTTGTTTTTCTAAAAAATAAAAATTATGAAAAAAACTAAAATTCGCTTCTTATTTTTTGTTGAAAGAAAAATGCAAAATTTTTTTTAAAGATAAATTTTTCAATATCCATAGAGGAGCATTTCTATTAAGAGAAAGGAAATCTAAATTTTTAGGCTCAAAACAATTAAAGTAGTTTTCTGAAGGTTCGGTAATTTTATCTCAAGCCAAGTCCTTATTCAAAGATAATATTAAAAAAAATTATTTTGATTATTTCCTAAATTGGATTTTATCCAATGAATTACAATCATTTTGATTTGAGGAAAGAATGATAAATTTTCCATTAAAATGAAATAAAATAAATTAGGAATTTTTCATTCGTTTCTTATATATAATTAATTTTATTTCAAAGAAAATCATAAAAACCCTTAATCCTCATGAATTATCAACAAAAGTTAAGTCTTCCCGTATTAATTTGTCTCACCACCTCTGTTTCTGCCACCCATACCTATACTTGTCAGAGTTGTTGCACACCTTCGAGTTTCAAAGAAGCTCTACCTGCAATTATTGATATTCCTTGTGCCATTATAGCATTTTTGGCTGTTTTCATATGGTACAGTTGGGTTGATGCTGATTATGTTGAAAAAAAACGAGTGGCTTTTGATGAATCCTTCCAATATTCTGGAACTATTCCTTATGCAGGAGTATTTGATTACAAGGTGAACGTTTGGGATAATGAATGGGTTCAAAAATCCAATTGCAAAATAAAATTTATCGATTCTGTTATTGTAGAAATAGAGGGTTTGAACTATCGAGATATTCCTGAGAAATTTGATACTAGAATAACCGACTCCTCAAAAATGGTGATTAATGCGGGGACTAATCCTCTTGAAATCAATGACTTTATTTGCTATTTGACTCAGGTTCCTGGTTCCGATAAACCTGGTTTCGTTGGATTCCATTCCAAAATTTCTGGAACGGCTTTTGTTCTCCTTCCAGATGAATGCCAGACTGAAACTTCCGTTCTCTTTCCTGCCATGAAATCAAATTTCTTAAAACTTTATTTTATTTTGATAGTTTTTATGATTGGTTTGAGCATAATGACTTTCTGTTTAACCAGAGATTCATTCTTTTATAGTTCTTATTATCTTTCTTATGCGCTAGGTTATCCTTGGGGAGCATTTGTCAGTTGTTTTGGTATCATCATATTCATAATCTTCACAAATCCCTTTGGCTGCAAAACTGTAAATAAAAACTTCATATTTCCAATTTTAGTGTTTTATTTGGCTCTTGCTGTGATTTGCCTTACCTTTTCGATTCTGGATTATACATATGCTGGTTTTATTGATGACAATAATTTAGTGGACACAAGAAGTCCATATACTCTTGACGATCATCAACAAGAATTAGAAAATAGTTGTCAATTTAATCAATATGATTGCTCTGTGACATATTCTGCAAATCTCACTCTACGGACAGATTCTTGCCAGGATGACTATATTCTTCAATGTGTTTCTTTTGATACTGAAAACAATTCATGTTCACAGGAAAGAAATAAATTCTATTCTTTGTTTGTGTTTCAGGGATTGTTAGAATTTTGTTTAGCAATGTTTTGGTGGTTTGTATCCTGTCTATGGGTGGACTACAGTTCTGATAAACGGTTCAACATATCAAGGAATCTGGAAGAAATGAATGGGAGAAAAGTGGTTAACAAAGATGATATTCCCATTAATTCGATAAATCATCCTGAAGGTCAATTTTAAAAAATTTAATTAAATTTAAAAACAATAAATAGAAACTTTTTTAAAAATAATATTGTATTTATTGCACATGAAGATTACAAAATAACTATTTTTCCAATGGCATATCCTAGAAAAAAAAAATAATACAGATATATCTTTTCTTTTTGATTAGTTTCGCAAAAAAAAAATTAATGATTTTCTAAAAATAAACATTATCTGAACTAACCTAAGTTTTGAACAGTATGTTTTTACTATTTTTATATAAGAAACTCTGAAATACTCCAAATCAATCAATTTGTCTATCTTTCATCTATTATTTTTATGTCTCATCCTCCTCGCTTTCATTCAAGCTTCCTTTTCTATTATCTGGTTTCTTTTTCAACGTTTCTTTATATTTATTCTTATTATTCTTCTGGAACTTTTTCCCTTGTTTTCCTGATGTTTTCCCTCTTTTCCTATTTATTTCAAACTGAGAAGAGGCCGCTTTTCTTAAATGAGGGTCATCACTTTCAGTTTTTTGTGAGCTGACCGTGTCTTCTTTCATTGATTTCTGCTCATTTGAAAAGGATTTTACCAATCTAACGCCTTCTTGGAGTTCTTCACTTCCCTCATTGATTTCTTCATATGAGTCCTCTTCATCATCACTGTTGTCATTCTTTACCATTTTATTAGAACTTTCATCATCTGAACTTTCTTCTGAGCTCGAAAAGTCATTCAATGAGTTGTTGTTAGTAAGGTTTGGGCTTAGGAGGCCACGTTCTCGTTTATAATCTGAAAATTGCGGAGAATAGCTTACGTTTTTAATCAATTTCTTTGCTTTCTTTTTTGTCTTTTGGTCTTCTTCGGTAACACTACTAGTGCTTTTTATTCTTATGTTATCTTCTTCAAGTTGAAAAGCATGAAACCCCCGTTTTGTTTTCCAATGATTTTCGTTTTCTTCTAAAATTGGCATCATCATATATCCTTCACCCCCCTTCTTTTTCTCTGAAAGGGCTCTCAAATCAGGTGTTGATCGATTATCTTTCCTTGAAAGATGCTTGCCTTTTGAGTTTCTATTGTTGAAAGGCGATCGATTTGGACTATGACAAGATTTGTTCTGCTTTAATTGCTCGAAATGATCCTTATATTGCCGCAAGAGAAGTTTGGGGTACCCTTTACTCAACTCATAGATCTTCTTTATGTCTTCAGAGAAGTTAAGTTGTTTTGCTTCATCAATTTGATAGCAAGCACAAAATTCTCTGAATTTGAACTCAAGGAATTCTCTCGCCTCGGCTTCATCTAGAGGTTGCAATTTATGATATAAAGCCACACGATCAATATTTTTTTTGCATCCCAGCTTATTTTTTGTGACTAAAATGTAAGGAATGTTGTCTTCTTTCAATGTGCAGAAAATATGCATATATGAGATGATATCTGAATCATTTTTGAGGATCTCATCATAATCATCAAACACCAATAACATTTTCTTATTTTTGAAATAACAATGAATTTCCTTGGCGAATTCTTCACCAAAAACTGTTTTCATTAATTCGCGTAGGTCAGAATTAAACTTTTTTCTGATATCACCCAATTTAAAATAAAAAACACCATCTTTAAAACCCAATCGTAACATATAATAACCTAAAACACGAGCAAATTTCGATTTTCCAAGACCCTTTTCTCCATAAATGTTCACACATAATCGGTCATTTAACGTTTTTATTATATCATAAAGATCCTTTTTACGACCCAAGATGATTTCATCATACTTATCAATATTTGTAGGTGCTTTGACACTGGAAATATCATCTAAATGACCTGGTGAATATTGATTTTGAGTTATCGTTTCTGAAAGCAAAGGAAAAGGGTATAATTTAGGCCCTACACCAAGGATTTTCTCATACATTTTTAATTCCTGGATGAATTTTGGATATTTTTCAAAAATGTTCGAAATCATAATTTCTTTCGCATGGTTGAAAGAATCCAAAATCGATTTATTATTGCAAATTTCTACATAAAATTGTAATGAAAACTCGTTCATACAAATATCCTGTAGATGCTTCAGGAATAAATCATTTTCATGAGGCTTGAATTCAAAATATACGATACATGGGATACCTAAGGAATGGAAAAAAGGGGCTAGTTGGGAACCATCTCGAGAAGATAAAATCAAGATGTCAATATAGGTTTTTTCTTGTTGGGAAAGAATTGATTGAATATCTAAGAGGGTCATTCGCTCCAAGGCACCAAGTTCATCTTCTAACATTAGGCAACCGTTTTCAAATTCAAGATTCATGTGATAGATTTTACAACCCTAAGAAATATTATTTTTTTAATTAAAAAATGAAAAAAAATATAAATTAATTTGGTAAAAAAATTGCATTTTATAAAAAATTGAACATTTTGAACAAAATTCATTTTGTTTAAAATATTTAATAGAAAAACAATACGTAAATTATGATGTTATATATGAAAAAATGATCCACAAAATAAATAAACATATCTAATTTTAATTTAACATGTATCATAAGTATTTTCTCTATTTATTTTAATTTTAAAATATAAAAAAATTACCTTGGTCAACGTATCAATGAGATTTTTTCGTGTCAACACCTCAAACTTCACGGTTATTTGAAGATTCCTCAATTTATCAAGGATGTTTTTTTTAAACGAACTTGACATTAAGAATGAAAACCCCAAATTCTTCATTATAAATTCTTTTTTTGATATAGTTGTTGTCATTCTTCTGGAATCCCCCCTTTTCAATTTCCGAGGTTCAGGTGCATCTTCCAGATTATCTTTGCTTTTTTTCTTTAAGGGAAGTAGAGGATTAGCATCTGAAATAGAAAGAGTGCTTTCTCTAGACGTTGGAGTTTCTTTAAGAATTGCCTCAACTATTGGTGATGACCTCATGAAAATGAAGACATGGGAATATAATTTTCTGATTTTTCTATGGATTTTGTCCAGGAGAACTTTGCATTCTGATTCGAGGGTTTTGTCATTGATCTAAATAAGAAGAATGTATAGTAAACATACAAAGAATTTCAAAATAAATTGAAATTTAATTCAAAATTTATGTAAAATTGTGAACCCGAATGGCTTGTTCCAAGGCAATTTGGCAATAATTGTTTTTCGCGATATGTAAATTATTTTCACTTTGCGAGGTTCTGTTAATTCTGTTAAAAAATATAAAAACTAAATTCCCCGTATTTTACGTTATCATATATTCGGCCATTGTTTGCAGAGCAATTATTTCCAGATAAAACAAATTCTTCTCTTTCATAACTTCGCAAGCTTGTTTCAATTCATCATGTAATGATGTTGACATTTCGCTATTTTTTTCAAGACTACATCTAATTTTAGTTTCAAGAATGATCATTTTGCTATAAAGCACAGGATTGTTTTCTTTGAGATGAAGTTCATCGAAATTTTTCTTTCCCTCCTTAATATAATCCAAGGCCTCCTTCATCATAGGCAATGCTTCTTTGAACTTGGTTTTTGATTTTTGCCTGAAATTCGGGTTTTTTTTTTGATTGGTGTTTTTCCGTTCCATAAAATTCGAAAAAGAGAAAAATGAGATAAAATAATAATTTTTCAAGCTGTTTTCATAAGTTATCAATGCCTTAATAAACAAAATTTCCACTGTGATAAGATCTCTTTAAATATAGAATTAGTATATAAAATTAAAAATTATTACATATTCCATGGCTTGCTAATGTCTTCAAGATAATATATCTGTTTTTCGAGTTTTTTATATTGATTTTCATCTTTGTTTTTAAAAAAAGCTTCATTGAAATAAAGAGCTATCAACATCAGGTTCAGCTTTGCAATCATAAAAATCAAAAATTCATTGGTTTCCTTGATTTCCTGCTGGAGATATTGGCACAAATTCAAAGTCGCCTCTGTTAATTCGATGGCCTGGTTTATATTTCCCATCATTTTGAAAATCGTCGGAATGTTCTCACATAAAGTAAAGAGAGCCTTCAAGAAAGCTTCTTCCTTTTCCTTGTCACCTTTCACTAAAATTCATAAAAAAATCATAAAAAATCTTTAAAAATCAAGAAGATCATAGAAATTCATAAAAAAATCATAAAAAAATCTTCAAAAATCTTCAAAAATCAATAAAAAATCATTAAAAAATCATAAATCAATAAAAAATCATTAAAAAATCTTTAAAAATCATTAAAAAAAACCATTAAAAAAACATTAAAAAAATAATGAAAAACTCATTTAAAATTACAAATGAAAGAAAAATCAAATAACCTAAATCCGAATAAATCAGTTTGATATCTTCCAGGCATAACACATTATAGAAATTGTTCTTATGTGTTTCAAACGATTTCTTCAAATCGATATTTTCCTCCATGGTTTTGGTGATGGACTTATTGAAAACTCTCATCATTGTGTTTGTCATGATTTCAGGTTTGATCCCTGAAACATCCATGCTCCAAAATCCTTCTTCTGAAACCTTTGAATGTTCTACCAATTTTTCATAATATTTTTTTTCTTGTTTGAATTGTTTAATGAAAATCTTGCTCAAATGAGACAAATATTCCAATCCATTGAGTTCTATATCAATGTTTCTATGTTCTTTCTGTTCTTTTATATATTTCACGAGATAATGTATGACTTCTAATGATAAAGTCCCATCTTTTTTATCCTTTTCGATCTTCATCCAGAAGTAATCATTAGGACTGATAGTGTTTTGGCCATCACTTGATGACACTTCTGATTTTTCCTCAATCGAATTTCTTTTCGTCAAAGATAATTGAACACTTTTAGTCAAAAATTTCTCTTCTCGCTCAGGCTTTTCTATCGTTAAAGCCTTCAACAGATCAAACCAATTTTCTGGAATTTTATTCAGAAAAGCCAAAGTTTGGAGATCCTCAAATAATAATCCAGATGGAAATTGTGCTAGAAAAAGCAACAATTCATAAGCATCCTGATTTCTAAGTTTCAAATCTGTCAAAGTGCTCCCTATATTATTAAAATGCATAGGACTTTCTCCTAACCCTTTTTCTTGGATTTTCTGACAAAATCTCTGGAAACTTCCCCCATATTCCTCTTTTTGGAAATTTTGAGCTAAAAGCAACAGTTCTTTTGGGGTCCTTTTAAAATCTGTCATCAAGCTATGTTGGGCCAATTCTTGCGGATTATGGAATTTATGAGGTAATAAATCCCCTGCATGCAAAATAAAGAATTTCGCAGCGTCCAATGAATCCAAAGGCCCAACAAAGATATTGGCTTCTGATATGTCCAATTTTTTGGTAGAAAGTGTTATCAGGATAAATTTCACATTTCTCGTGTTATTTGCAATCGCTGTGAGTTTTTTCGTTAAAGACTTGCCATTGTTATCTATCAAATCATCACAATTATCCATTATGAACAATAATCTTTTGGTCTTGTAAACAGTCCAAAACTTCTCATCAGTTGGACAATTCCCCCTGACTCTCGACATAAAAGTTGTCAGAGATGTAACCCCCTCTAAACTCTCATAAATCACCTCTTCAATGAAATTTCTTCGTTCTAATATATAATTGGCAGTCTGTTTCACTAGTTCAGTCTTGCCCACACCAGATTCACCTGAAACCTGAATAAACCTCACCCCTTTCGTCCTTATAAAATAAAATAATCTATGCATCAACCCGTTCCGACCGATAATTTTCACTTCAGAAAATAAATAGTTGCTATATTCCAAAGGATTCTGCTCCTCGAGGAACCCCTCCTCCTTATCATTTTCGAATATCCGATAATCTCCAAGTTCCTCTGGGTTCTTAAACATAAGTGTGAATTTCAACGTTTCATCATGTGGGGTGTTTTTCTTCTTGCAACAACAAATAAACACCTCATTATCTTTTAAATCAATTATGGGTTCCTCTTCATCATCTTCCTCCTCCTCCTCCTCATCCATAAATTCCATCATAAAATTTTCAGCCCAGGCACATTTCTTCTTATGAATATGTTGATACGCTTTCTCACAACTACAAGCAGATATGTGTTGTGAATGCAATTCAGTATAACCCTCATCCCATGCCTTCAAAGTCCATTTGCAATTAGGCGCATGTTTATGTGCGCAACAACAAGTAAAAACACGTCGATCCTCCTTCGCCTGGGTCACGGAGATCGCCTTCTCAAAGGCTTCTCTAATGTTTTTCAAATTAAACAGCTCCTGATAAAATATCTTTGAGAAACTTTGTGCCACCTTATCTTCAATTTTCAATTCAGATTGGACTGCTATCACACAAGGCACACCAGCTTCGAGAAAAACACGTCCGACTTCTTCTGAATGACAGGCGTTCACAAAGACTATTTGGATGTTATTATGATCAGTTTCATTAGAAAGCAGCTTGCGAATCCTGTCAGAGTCACATTCTTCAAGTTCCCCGTAGTTGTTTTCAAAGGCTAGGTAGAACTTTTGCCTTTCAGTGCTATAATCCCCATGACAAATGAAATGGATGATCACAGGCTGCTTGCTGATTAAATTGGTCAAATTGTCTATCGTAGCAACATCCACGCGTAGTTTTATCTTCTTATTTTGTTCTCGTAACATTTTCCGCAATGCCAGACATTCTTCCTCAAAGTCGACGGGGTCATTCAATGGTGTGAACACCCCGGTTTTTTCGACTTTCTTCACCAATGGTGCACTATATAACACTGCTAAATCAAGTCGTCTTCTTGTGTTCTGTAGGAAGTTGTTTGTACTAGTGAATTTCTTTGTGATTTCAAGGGGGTTTTGAAATGTGGAGATACACCGATCCAGCTCGGTGGGTGGCGGCAACTCACCATGCGAAGATTTGCTCATGGGATCCATACTGCTATCTTTCATATTGAAGTTCAGGACTAGTTTATTTGCTTGTGATTCAGTCAGATAAGTGGAGGTGCTCCGAGAAATTTGAAAGGATGGTTGGGGTAGCAGAATTTGAGGAACGTCCATATTTTTATTCTTAGTATCACCATTTTGATTTTCATAAATGGATTCTTGATGCGAAATGGAAGGGATTTTTATCATTGAACTAATCACAGCTAAGGGGAAAAATCAATATTTTCTATTGAAATTAATTATTTTTAAGGTCACCTCTCATGTTCTGCACTTCGGATCGGAGCTGCTTTAATTCGTCCTGGAGGGAATTGAAACGTGTTTGATTGACTGTTTGGTTCCGCATTTTTATCAAAAGCACTAAATTCACTTCAGGGTCGTTTTCATCGATTTCCAAATGGAAGTTATCGGGAAGCCTGAGGAAAGCACCCACCTCCTCATTGAAGTAACGAACACTGTTCTTATAGAAGTATGCGTTATCTAATTCGAGGATTTTTGTCAGATCCTCCTTTGTCAGGAAAGTCTTTTCTTGGAAGTAGGAGGAAATTTCTATTTTATGGTAGAAATTACTTTCGAACTCCTTTTGAGAAAAAACATAAGTTAAGAATAAAGGGGGGATCTTCATAGCTTTTTGCTTAATGTTTAGAGCTCTTTTAATTTTTTAATGTTTTTACTATTCCAATGTTCTTGGTTTTTTAATATTCTTTAATTTAAAAACTCATAGAAAAGTTAAAACAAAAATATAATTTTCATATTTTTTTTTTTGGGAAGCCATGCTTGGTTGTTTTTGAACTTTTAATTTCATTTTTTTATAATTTTTTTATTTATTTGCAATTTGCAAATTCAAATTGCAAATTTGGAGTTTAATAAATGTGATTTTTAAATGAAAAGAATATTAAAACAATTTGCTATTATTACAAATAAATCAATAGAAACCTCTTCGAAATATAAAGATATTGATCATCTGAAGCTTTTAGACTCTTATCTTGCCATTTCCCCTTCAATCCCTCAAACTTCATCTCTTGTCTCTTTCTCAATAATTGATTTTTCTGATCCAGATATTCAAAAGGTCCAAGATCTTCTCACAACTCAATCATTTTCTTCCATTAAAGAATCCAAAGCTTTTGCGATGTTCATAGGTTCCTCAGTGGGTGACGCTCTTGGAGCTCATTTAGAATGCTTATATTACAATCCAAAAGGATATGGCATTGAAGATTTTACGGATATAGATATAGAGAAACCACGGTTTCCTATTGGCCAATGGACTGACGATACTGCAGAGGCTCTTTGTCTATCAGATTCTCTCTTAATAAATGACTTAAAGTTCGACCCAATAGATATCAGAGCCAGATTTGTGAATTGGTGGTATGCTGGGTATAACAATGGCAAGAAAAATGAGACCGGAGATGAAAAAAAGAAAGTCTCTTGTGGCATAGGCGGCTATACTTTAACTGGATTGAACCAATTTATTCATGAAAGAACACCTTTCGTTGAGAAAAAGGAAATTCCAAACAGACAAATTCAAATGGCTCCATAATGCGGGTGACTCCCATTCCAATAGCTTTTCATTCCGACTTGAAATCTGGATTAGAATTCGCTGGAAATCAGAGCTTTTGCACTCATAATGGATTAGAAGCTTCTGAATGTTGCAAATTGTTGACTTTTTTAGGTATAAAGGGTCTCAATCATCCTGATAAAGGTTTCAAAGTAGCAAGAGAAGTTCTGGATTCAGCTGCCAATGAATTTCATAGCGATTTGGTTTCTGTGAATTGTCTAGCTAAAAGTTTAAAAGAAAACGATTTTAAACCTTATGAGAATATGGAAATAAATGAGAGCTTGGAAGATCGTGATTGGAATTGGAAAAATGAGAATTTCAAATATTCTGAACATCGAATCAAGATAAAAGGAAAATTAATTGGAATATATTCGATGGATTGCGTGGCGATGGCTTTACATATATTATATCATTATGAAGGATTTAAGAAATGTGTGGTCAAGGCAGTGAATTTAGGGGGGGATGCAGATAGTTTAGGAGGGATTGTGGGAATGTTGGCTGGAGCTTTCTATGGATTTAATGAAGAATTCAAGGAGAAATATAAATATGTTCAGAAATGGGATGAAAATTCTATAGCTTTAAGGGCTTATAAGCTTTTAAATCTGAGGAAATAAAATCAAAATCATGGATATTTTTTAAAAAATACACTATTTTTTAATAAATACACTATTTTTTAAAAAATACACATAAATCAAACCTTTTTTTTTATGTTTTCCAATTTAAAATTAATTATGTTATATTTCAACATAGAAATTATTAAATTTTCAAGTTGTTTATTGAATTGATTTAACAATATTAATCTTCCTCAGTTTTTATTTGAGAATGCCTCAAATCTTTATCTTTTCTTTGAAGATCCTCCAATATCTCCTTTTCATTTTGAGCTTGAGTCTCATCATTTAATCTCAAAAACAGACTATCTAACCTGAATCTTGAATCTGAAGGCAAAGGGTTTTCTTTATCTGCCATTAAATAAACCAAATCATCATTAACGGTCCAATATCTTTGAGATTCAATGTCTAAATAAGAAGTCCAATCCCCCTCAATTTGACATATTTTTTCTATGATATCTTTTTGGGGATCGTAGAGCTTGGAATCAATTTCTTTATGTTTAGACATAGATTCGTTCAATTTATGAAAGAGATTTTGGCTGCCTCTTATAATACTTCCTCTAATCAGTAAATTATAAAATCTTGAATCTTTTCAAACAAAATTTACTCAAATTTTAAAGGAGATTTTGCATTTGTCTTGAATTTCACCTGGCAAAAAATTTCTGTTTTCTCACAAAAAACATAGCCGCAATCGGTTAAACAAAACTCCCTTTTTCCCATAAGAATATTCTAAAACATTAATTGTTTTTAATAATAAAACTTTCTGCCTACATTCAATAACGCATTCGGAACTTGAAATCTCACAACATTCCCATCACTCATTTCGATTTTTGGCACTCCAATTTGTTTTCCTTTAACACTATTCAATCCTTGAGAAACTACAAGTTCGAAAAATCCATGCATTTTATATTTTTCCCCAACTAGCTAATAAATGAGAATTATTACGAAGAAACAAATAAAATACTAGAAAATATGAAATTGGAGGATGATGAGAGACTTGTTCCAAATAAATCGGGGATTCCCCTATCAATCCTTCATAAGTTTCTCCCAATATCGGGTTAAATGGTTTTCTTTGCGTGATATTAAGATGGAGTCCAGCTATCATAAAACTTAAGACCTGTTTAATTTGTTCTAACGGATCATTGGTTTCCGACGCTTTTTTAAGAAAATTTGGGGCGTAGGCAAAACTTGCACCTACTCTTTGAAGAACTGATCTTGGTTCAAATACTTGAACAGGGAAAGAGATGTTGCTTAAAGATTTGCCTTGCAAAAGGTTCAAGCTAAATTTCTTAAATATATGTCCAATGACACTCCGTTGCTTTTTCATCAGATCTTCATCAACCATAAGCAAGGTTCCCTTTATCTCATCTTTTTTTAATTCATTTTCATTATAAGATGAGCCTTTCGTTGGTGGGAGAGCTTTTTGACACATATTGCAAGTTAAAGCTTCAATGACAAATGTCCTGTTTTTAACATTTTCAATAATTTTCAGAATTTCGGGGTTGGCATCTGGTGGTTTAATTATATCAATTTTCACTTCTTCTGATTGAATGTTTTTAGAAATGCCATTTTTTATGCTTTCTTTTGGTTCGAAAGAACTTTTGGGGGTTCTTATTTGGTGGTTATTGGAATTACAAGTGGGCATGGGGTCGCTCATGGTGGAAGTAAGTTTCAAACCTTCAAACAATTCTGGAGGAATTATTGTTTTATTCTCAATTAAGAGGGCTTGCTTAAGAGTCATTGTGGCGACTTTGGGTTCTTCTCTTGGTCCACAACAAATATTGCCCATTAAGACTTAAGCAAAACTTTCAATAAACAAGAGTTAAAATCAAAATTAAGCTTCGATTTTTTAATTTGTTTTCGAAAAGAGCAAAAGTATAATGAAAATTCAATTTTTTCTTATTTAGCAAACAAAAAACAATTTTATTTTCAACATTTATAAAAACTTGTTGTTTATTTTCTAAAACCTTAAATTTTCATTCATCAAGAAACATCTTTTTTTATTTTACACATTTTAAATTGTTAGAAGATCCCACAATTTTTTGTTTTTTTCGGTCCTGACATTTGCATTTTCTTCATATCAGCCTGAGTCAAATTGAACCCATCTTTTTCCTTATCTTTTTCCTTATCTTTTTCCTTCTTATCATCTTTGGAAACTTTTGCGGGTGGTTGAGTTTTAATTTTTTTTTCTGGAGGGGCAGGTTGCATCTGCGTAATTTTTTTCTTCTTATCTTCCTCGCTGTCTTCATCATCATCATCATCCTCTTCAATATTATTATTATCATTCTCCATATTGGCTTGATTCATTACTTGTTGACCTCCTATACTAGAAGTTTTCACATTTGTGTTAACTCCGGCTAATTCCCCTGCGATGGAAATAAAACAATCGTTTATTTGATCTCCAGTTTTCGCTGACATAAAGAAAGATTTCATTTTATTGCTTTCTGAAAGCTATAAATTATATTTATTAAAATATGATGAGTTTTTTTGGAACTTGGGCATGTTCGGACATTTTAACAGCATGTAAATGATAAAGGTCAGTTTTGTTTCCGATTAATCCAAAGATAACTTGTTTATTTTCGAGGTAACTGTTAGCTAATTTCATTAAATCCATGATCTTATTATAACTTTCGCGTTTTGTGATATCGTAAACCAGAAGAATCTAGGTGGAAATTAGATATTTAGCTATTTTCTTTATATTATGTAAATTTCTCATACATAATTTGCACCAAAAATATAGTTATCCACCATTTTGGTTGAGAGACTTAAAAATCCAACATCCCATATCTGCAAATTCACGAAATATCTGCCTGGTAAATGATAATTCTGGGGAGAAAAGATAAAATTATTTTTTGTGAAGAAATACTTTTGAATAGAAATCGCAACCGTATGTTTCACGA
>Ga0302320_10009336_pt1 | contig 21124 bp, 23 predicted proteins | sample Bog_T0_3_FD_202130 | JGI IMG/M metagenome (GOLD analysis project Ga0302320, IMG submission 202130) | Peat permafrost microbial communities from Stordalen Mire near Abisko, Sweden - Bog_T0_3 | ecosystem: Environmental > Terrestrial > Soil > Wetlands > Peat | place: Sweden: Abisko, Stordalen Mire...
GCCAGCCGCACCCGGTCGCCGGTGGTCGGCCCGAACATGTCGGCATAGACGGAACGCTTTATTTTGACGGACATGATTTGGCTCCAGCCACTTCGGACAAGCTCACAGCTTTCCCATTACATCGCCACGAAAACCATAGACGGTGCGCTTGCCGGCGAGCGCCACCAGCTGCACGTCGCGGGTCTGCCCCGGCTCGAAGCGCACCGCCGTGCCGGCGGCGATGTCGAGCCGCATGCCACGGGCCTTTTTGCGGTCAAATTTCAACGCCGGGTTGGTTTCGAAGAAATGATAATGCGAGCCGACCTGGATCGGCCGGTCGCCCGAATTGGCGACCGTCAGCGTCACCGTCTTGCGGCCGGCATTGAGTTCGACCTCGCCGTCCTGGATGAACAATTCGCCGGGGATCATCTGATATTCTCTCCTGGGTCATTCCGGGGCGATGCGCAGCATCGAACCCGGAATCTCGAAATGAATAAACTCTGGATTCCGGGTTCGCCGCTTCGCGCCGCCCCGGAATGACGTTGTCATCTTATCGGCTCGTGCACGGTGACGAGCTTGGTGCCGTCAGGAAAGGTCGCCTCGACCTGGATGTCATGGATCATCTCGGCGATCCCATCCATGCATTGCGCACGGGTGATGACCTGCGCGCCGGCCTGCATCAGCTCGGCGACGGTGCGGCCGTCGCGCGCGCCCTCGACGATGAAATCCGAGATAATGGCAATGGCTTCCGGATGGTTGAGCTTGACGCCGCGTTCCAGCCGGCGCCGCGCCACGATGGCCGCCATTGAAATCAGAAGCTTGTCCTTTTCACGGGGAGACAGGTTCATGCGAGCACTCTAATGATTTCGAGACCTGATCGATCGACCTAATTGAGCCACAGCCGCGGCAGCGGAGCGCCGGAGGCACGGCCGAGCACCGCCATCATATCGGCGCGCAGCCGCGCCGCATCTTGGGCACAGAAGCGCGCCATTGCAAATCCATTCCAACTGGATATGCCGACCTCGCCGCCGAAGCTTGCAGACGCCTCGCGAATTCGCGCCACCAGCGCCTCGTCGCCCGGCACGATCAGCGCGGTGCCGACCGCCACCCCGCCTTTGGCAATCGCCGGCCGGGCGAGCTTTTCGCCGATGTCGCCATCGAGGCGCACGGTTTCGGCAAACACCAGCCGGCCGCCGCGCCGCAACCGCCAGCGATCGACGAATTCGCCCTGCAGCATCCGCTCGCCCATCGCAGCGCGGCCGAACACCACGATCTCACAGAGCAACAGTGCAGCATCCTCGGCTAGGTCGATATCGATCCGCCGCGACATCCGCGCCCGGTCGAACAAAATGGTCTCCTGCGGCAGCCAGCCGAGATGCGCGCCTGCGGCTGCCTTCAGGCTGATCCGGAGTTCGGCAGCCGGTCCCTGCGCCCGGTAGACTTTTTCCGCCGCCGCCGTCGTGACCGCAAGACGCGACCCCGCGCCGGCAGCGATCTCGATGTCGAAGCGGTCGCCTCCGGCGATGCCGCCGGCGGTGTTGACGAAGACCGCTGACAGGCCGTCGGCCTCCGGCGAGGGAAAGCGGACCCGCAGCGAGCCGGATTCATGCAGATGACGGCGGCGGGTGACGCCCTCGAGCAGGTGCACGTCGAAGGTCACCGCACCGCGGGCACGGTTGGCCGCGAAAATCGCCGCGGCTGCGCTGCTGGTATCGGTCCGCATCCGCCCCACTCTCCCCCCGGAAGGGCGCGCGACCGCGCCGGCCGCGTTACCAAGCCGTTACAGCGCCATCTGGCGGCTGATTTCGGCGGGATCCATGGCGCCGCGATCGCAGGCATATTTCACCGCGCCCCGGTCCATCACGGCGAAATTGTCGCCGAGCTCGCAGGCAAAGTCGAGATATTGTTCGACCAGCACGATCGCCATGGTGCCGAGGCTGCGGAGATAGGAGATGGCGCGCCCGATGTCCTTGATGATCGAGGGTTGAATGCCCTCGGTCGGCTCGTCGAGCAGCAGCAGTTTCGGCCGCATCACCAGCGCCCGCCCGATCGCGAGTTGCTGCTGCTGGCCGCCGGACAGGTCGCCGCCGCGGCGCCCCAGCATCGACTGCAGTACCGGAAACAGCGAGAACACGTCATCGGGAATGTTGCGGTCGTCGCGCTTTAGCGGCCCAAAGCCTGTCTTGAGATTTTCCTCCACCGTCAGCAGCGGAAAAATCTCGCGGCCCTGCGGCACGAAGCCGACGCCCTTTCGTGCCCGCTCATACGGCTTCAGCCCCGTGATGTCAGCGCCGTCGAACGTAATCGAGCCGCTGGCGATCGGATACTGGCCGACCATCGCGCGCAGCAGGCTGGTCTTGCCGACGCCGTTGCGGCCGAGCACGCACATCACTTTGCCCGGCGCGGCCGAGATCGAGACGCCGCGCAGCGCCTGCGCCGCGCCGTAATAGAGGCTGATGTTGTCGACCTTGAGCATGTGGCACGTCCTTTAAGAGGGCGAGTAGCGAATGGTGAATAGCGAATAGTAGGAGTGTCTTACTATTCGCCATTCGCTATTCGCTATTCACCACTTACCTTCCCAGATACACTTCGATCACCCGCTCGTTCGACGAAACCTGGTCGATGGTGCCTTCGGCCAGCACCGTGCCTTCGTGCAGGCAGGTCACCTTGACGCCGAGTTCGCGGACAAAAGTCATGTCGTGTTCGACCACCATGATGGTCTTGTCCTTGTTGATTTCCTTGAGCAGATCGGCGGTCTGATGGGTCTCGACGTCGGTCATGCCGGCGACCGGCTCGTCGACCAGCAGCAGTTTCGGATCCTGCGCCAGCAGCATGCCGATCTCGAGCCACTGCTTCTGGCCGTGCGACAGGCTGCCGGCCAGCCGGTTGCGGGCGTCGGTCAGGCGAATGGTTTCGAGCACGCGCTGGATACGTTCGGATTCGTCCCTGGTCTCGCGCCAGAACAGCGTTCCCTTGACGCGATGATCGACATTGAGCGCCAGCAGCAGATTGTCCTCGATGGTCTGGCTCTCGAACACCGTCGGCTTCTGGAATTTGCGGCCGATCCCCAGTTCAGCGATCCTGGTTTCGTCGAGCCGGGTCAGGTCGGTGACGCCGTCGAACAGCACCTCGCCCTGGTCCGGCTTGGTCTTGCCGGTGATGATGTCCATCATCGTGGTCTTGCCGGCGCCGTTGGGGCCGATGATGGCGCGCATCTCGCCGGGCGCGAGCGTCAGCGACAGATTGTTGATGGCGTGGAAGCCGTCGAACGAGACGTGCACGCCGTCGAGATAGAGCAGCGCTGAGGTGGCGCGCGTGTCCATGACGTTCATGCGCTCACTCCGCCGGATTCGGTTCGCTGATGCCGTCTTCGCGCGCCGCGCTCTCGGCATTGGCCGACATGCGTTGCGCCTTCCACGGCTCCCACCAGGCGTTGAAGGTGCCGATGATCCCCCTCGGCAGCAGCAGCGTCACCAGGATGAACAGCGCGCCCAGCATGAACAGCCAGTACGGCGCCAGCGGGCCGGAGGTGAACACGGTCTTGGCGTAATTGACCACGATGGCGCCGAGCGCCGCGCCGATCAGCGTGCCGCGGCCGCCGACCGCGACCCAGATCACGGCTTCGATCGAGTTTCCCGGTGCAAACTCGCCGGGATTGATGATGCCGACCTGCGGCACATAAAGCGCGCCGGCGACACCGGCCATGCAGGCCGACAGCGTGAATACGAACAGCTTGTAGGATTCCACCCGGTAGCCGAGAAACCGGGTGCGGGATTCGGCGTCGCGGATCGCGATCAGCACCTTGCCGAGCTTGGATGTCACCACCGCCCGGCAGATCAGGAAGCCAATGATCAAGGCCAGGCAGCTCAGCGCGAACAGCGCCGCGCGCGTCGTTTCGGCCTGCACGTTGAAGCCGAGAATATCCTTGAAATCGGTAAGGCCGTTGTTGCCGCCAAAGCCGAAATCGTTGCGGAAGAAGGCCAGCAGCAACGCATAGGTCATCGCCTGGGTGATGATCGAGAGATAGACGCCGGTGACGCGGGAGCGAAACGCCAGCCAGCCGAAGCAAAACGCCAGCAGGCCCGGGACCAGAAGCACCATCAGCGCCGCGAACCAGAACATGTCGAAGCCGTACCAGTACCAAGGCAGCTTCGGATAGTTCAGGAACACCATGAAGTCAGGCAGGATCGGATTGCCGTAGACGCCGCGGCTGCCGATCTGGCGCATCAGATACATGCCCATGGCGTAGCCGCCGAGCGCGAAGAAGGCGCCATGGCCGAGCGAGAGAATGCCGCAATAGCCCCAGATCAGGTCGATCGCCAGCGCCAGGATGGCGTAGCAGACATATTTGCCGAACAGCGCCACCAGATAGGTCGGAACCTGAAAGAACGAGCCCGACGGCAATAGCAGGTTCGACAGCGGGATCAGGACGCCGAACGCGGCGACCACGATCAGGAACACGGTCGCGCTGCGATCCAGCGACCGCGTAAGCACGTGCGGCATCATGCTTCCACCGCCCGGCCCTTGAGCGCGAACAGGCCGCGCGGGCGTTTCTGGATGAACAGGATGATGAGCACCAGGATCGCGATCTTGGCGAGCACGGCGCCGGCGACCGGCTCCAGGAACTTGTTGGCGATGCCGAGCGTGAAGGCGCCGACCAGCGTGCCCCAGAGATTACCGACCCCGCCGAACACCACCACCATGAAGGAATCGATGATGTAGCTCTGGCCGAGATTGGGGCTGACGTTGTCGATCTGCGACAGCGCCACCCCGGCGATCCCGGCAATGCCCGAACCCAGACCGAATGTCAGCGCATCCACCCGCGAGGTCGCGATCCCCATCGAGGCCGCCATTCTGCGGTTTTGCGTCACCGCCCGCATTTCCAGCCCCAATGCGGTGTAGCGCAGCATCGCCAGCAAAATGACGAATACCGCCAGCGTGAAGCAGAGAATCCACAACCGGTTGTAGGTGATCGTGATCTGTCCGATTTCGAAGGCGCCGCTCATCCAGGAGGGATTGCCGACTTCCTGGTTGGTCGGACCGAACATGGTGCGCACGGCCTGCTGCAGCACCAGCGACAAGCCCCAGGTCGCCAGCAGCGTTTCCAGCGGGCGGCCATAGAGAAAGCGGATGATGGTGCGCTCGATCAGGATACCTACCGCGCCGGCGACGATGAAGGCGAGCGGCACCGCGAACAGCAGCGAATAGTCGAACAGCCCGGGATAGCTGGTGCGGATGGTCTGCTGAACCACGAAGGTGACATAGGCCCCGATCATGACCATCTCGCCATGGGCCATGTTGATGACCCCCATCACCCCGAAGGTGATGGCCAGGCCGATGGCCGCCAGCAGCAGCACCGAGCCGAGCGACAGGCCGTACCAGGCGTTCTGTACCATCGACCACAGCGCGAGATTGCTCTGGATAGCCGAGGTTGCATTGGCCGCGGCGCGCGCGACCGCAGGTGGCTGGTCGCCGGTCAAGCCGGTCAGCAGCGCCAGCGCTTCCTGATCGCCGCGTGCCTTGATGGTGGCGATGGCTTCGAGCTTTTCGGCGTCGGTGGCATCTTCCTTGAACAACAGGATCGCCGCGCGCGCCTCGTTAAATGCCGCCTTCGCCGCCTTGTTGGTTTCCTTCGCCAGCGCGCTGTCGATCGCGGGCAGCATGGCGTCGTCATGGGTCTTGAACACCGATTGTGCGGCCTGAACGCGCTTGGCGGGATCGGGAGACTGCAGCGTCAAGCTACCGAGCGCAGCCTCGACGTGGCGGCGCAGCTTGTTGTTGAGGCGCACGGCGGCGGCGCTGTCGGGTACGCTGGCGACGGGAGCGCCGGTCAGGGCATCGATGCTCTTGCCATCGGGTTGAGTGACATAGACCTTCTTGGTATCGGGATCGGCCATCAAGCGGCCGTCCTGCAACGCGCTGACGATGCTGAAGGCCAGCGGATTATCGCTGGTCGCAAGCACATCGACGGCTTCTTCGGTGTCGGAAAATTCGTCGTTTGCGAACTTGGCCACCGCGTCTTCGAAAGGGCCGGCCAGAGCCGGCAGCACGGTGGCAAAAATCAGCAGGATGACGAAGGGGAGCGCACGGAAATTTCTAAAGACGTTGGTAAGCACTGGACGACCCCGGCAGAAGCAAAAGGAAGGCGGCGGATATCGCCGCCTTCCTGGTTTGTCTGGACTCTAGATCACGAGCCCTGACCGCCGCACTTGTTGGTCTTGGTGTTGTAGTTGCCGCATTTCTTGCCGACCCAATCGCCGATCAGGTCCTTGGAGTCCGGCAGTTCCTTCGACCAGGCATCGCCGGCAACAAGGCCGGGGGTCTTCCACACCACGTCGAACTGGCCATTGGCTTTGATTTCGCCAATGAACACCGGCTTGGTGATGTGATGGTTGGGAAGTACCTCGGCCACGCCGCCGGTCAGGTTTGGCGTCTTGGTGCCGGGGAGCGCGTCGATCACCTTGTCAGCGTCAGTCGACTTGGCCTTTTCAACCGCCTTCACCCACATGTTGAAGCCGATATAGGTGGCTTCCATCGGATCGTTGGTGGTGCGCTTCGGGTTCTTGGTGTAGGCCTGCCATTCCTTGATGAACTTCTCGTTCGCCGGCGTCTTGATCGACTCGAAGTAGTTCCAGGCGGCGAGATGGCCGACCAGCGGCTTGGTATCGATGCCGGCGAGTTCTTCCTCACCCACCGAGAACGCCACCACCGGAATATCGGTTGCCTTGATGCCCTGGTTGCCGAGTTCCTTGTAGAAGGGAACGTTGGCGTCGCCGTTGATGGTCGAAACCACCGCGGTCTTCTTGCCAGCCGAGCCGAACTTCTTGATGTCGGCGACGATGGTCTGCCAGTCGGAGTGACCGAATGGCGTGTAGTTGATCATGATGTCGTCCTGGGCGACACCCTTCGACTTCAAATAGGCTTCCAGGATCTTGTTGGTGGTGCGCGGATAGACGTAGTCGGTGCCTGCCAGCACCCAGCGCTTCACCTTTTCTTCCTTCATCAGGTAGTCGACGGCGGGGATCGCCTGCTGGTTCGGCGCGGCCCCCGTGTAGAACACGTTTCGCTCGCTCTCTTCGCCTTCGTACTGCACCGGATAGAACAGGATCGAGTTCAGCTCCTTGAACACCGGCAGCACCGATTTGCGCGACACCGAGGTCCAGCAGCCGAACACCACCGAAACCTTGTCCTTGGTGATCAACTCACGGGCTTTTTCCGCGAACAGCGGCCAGTTCGAGGCGGGATCGACGACCACGGCCTCGAGCTTCTTGCCGAGAACGCCGCCCTTCTTGTTCTGCTCATCGATCATGAACAGCACGGTATCCTTCAGCGTGGTTTCGCTGATCGCCATCGTGCCGGAGAGCGAATGAAGAACGCCGACCTTGATGGTGTCTTCCGCTTTGGCTGATGCGAACGTAGCCAGGCCCAGAACCAGCCCGGCGGTCGCGGCCAGCCAGCGACGGCGGCTCAGAGGCGTCGCTATATCGTGAGTTAGTTGAGTAAGCATGTGGTGTCATCTCCCTGACGCAGACGTTTAAACGCTGCGAAACGGCCCCACGGCCGCCTGCATTAACGGAATCGCAAGAACCATGCCACGGGGTCATCATGCTGTAACCGGATGGGTTCATTGAAGAATTTCGCCCAGAGCCGGAGAACAAAAGGGTGATTGCCTAATATTTGGACGCTAAAAATGTATACTTTGTCAGCAAACTGTTTACTTCGTGAGCAATGTTGCCAGATTGTCTAAATTTCCAGCAGGCGAATTGCTGCATTGCAACCGGAGATAAAGGTGGCGCCGGACCCAACCAAGCCCGTTGGGCTGTTTTCTTAACTGCAAAGCGGTGATTTTGGGATTCACCTTGAAAGCGCCGCGTTCGTGTTCCATATCAAGACTACGACCCTGGGAATCACCGGGTCATTGCGAGCCGCGTGTTCTGAGCCCGTCCAACGGTTTCTGGCTTGCCCCCTCAGCTAACCAAAACCGACGCCCCAAACACGCGGGTGTCTCCAGCACCCCCTCGCGCGCTCCTGGCCGATACGGCCGGGCGCCTGCCTTTTATAATGGAAAGAACCCACCTTTTGACCTCCTTTCAGGATTTCGGCCTCGCCGATCCCATCTCGCGTGCGCTCAAAGAAGAGAATTATCACACGCCCACCCCGATCCAGGCTCAAACCATCCCGCTAGCCCTTGCCGGCCGTGACGTCGTCGGCATCGCCCAGACCGGCACCGGCAAGACCGCAGCCTTCGCCCTCCCCATCCTGCACCGCATCCTCGAACACCGCATCAAGCCGCAGCCGAAGACCTGCCGCGTGCTCGTGCTCAGCCCGACCCGTGAATTGTCGGGACAGATTCTCGACAGTTTCAACGCCTATGGCCGCCACATGCGCCTGACCTCGGCGCTGGCGATCGGCGGGGTCCCGATGGGACGCCAGGTCCGTTCCGTCATGCAGGGCGTGGAAGTCCTGGTGGCAACGCCCGGCCGCCTGCTCGACCTCGTGCAAAGCAATGGCGTCAGACTCGGACAGGTCGAATTTCTCGTCCTCGACGAGGCCGACCGCATGCTGGACATGGGCTTCATCAACGACATCCGGAAGATCGTCGGCAAACTGCCGATCAAGCGGCAGACGCTGTTCTTTTCGGCGACGATGCCGAAAGACATCGCCGAACTCGCCGAAGCGATGCTGCGCGATCCGGCGCGGGTAGCGGTGACGCCGGTCGCCTCCACCGTCGAGCGCATCACCCAGCGCATCATCCAGGTCGACCATTCGGCCAAGCCCGCCATATTGGCGCAGCTCATGAAGCAGGAGCAGGTCAGTCGCGCGCTGATCTTTACCCGCACCAAGCATGGCGCGGACAAGGTGGTGAAGGGCCTCGAGCGGGCCGGCATCACCGCCGACGCCATTCATGGCAACAAGTCGCAGAATCATCGCGAGCGGGTGCTGGCGGCGTTCCGCACCGGCGAGATCCGTACCCTGGTCGCCACCGACATCGCCGCCCGCGGCATCGACGTCGACGGCATCAGCCATGTGGTGAATTTCGATCTTCCCAACGTGCCCGAGACCTATGTCCATCGCATCGGCCGCACCGCGCGCGCCGGCGCCGACGGCGTCGCGATCTCGCTCTGCGCCGGTGAGGAAATCGCCTATCTGCGCGACATCGAAAAGCTGATCCGCATGGTGCTGCCCCGAGAGGACCGCCGTACGCCGGGTCATCGCGACACGGCACCGGCGCCTTCGCAACATCGGGGCGGACGCTCCGCACCGCGCGTGCATTCGGCCAGAGGGAACGAATCCGCACCGGGATCGAAAGGACCTCGCCGCCGCCCCCGTTCCGGTGGTAATGGTGGCGCGCCACAAGCCAACCGGCACGAGACCAACCGGCAGGAGCCGCGCCCGTCGCATGGCGGCAAGGCTGAAGGGATGCAGGGGGTTGCCTTTTTGCATCGCGAAAGCCGTCCTAATACCCGACCCAACCGCACTCAACGACCGAGATAACCATGGCTAAAGAAGAGCTGATTCAGTTCGAAGGACTGGTGACCGAAATCCTTCCCGATGCGCGCTACCGCGTGCAGCTCGACGCCGGACACGAGATCGTCGCCTACACCGCCGGCAAGATGAAAAAGAACCGGATCAAGACGCTGGCGGGTGACCGGGTGACGATCGAGATGTCGCCATACGACCTGGAAAAGGGCCGGCTGATCTTTCGTCACAAGGACGAGCGTCCGGGTGGTGGCGGAGGCCCGCGTGGTGCACCGCCGCGCGGCCAGTTCCGGCGCAGGTAGACGGGCCCCGCAGGCCGCCTCGAAACCGCGCATGACAATTGGATGTCGTGCGCGGGATGCGGGCCCGGCGAGTTGCCGGATCCGTGACAATCAAAAAATCGCGCACGTCAGGATTGTTTTGGGGGCTGGCTTCGCATAATATAGACCATCGATTTTCGGCCGGACGACATTAGCTATCCACCGGTACAGCCGGTTTAGACGCTGACGACCCTTCCAAAAATTCGATCTCACCAGCCCATGAAAGTGGGCTTCGACTATATCTATCTTGAGAAGGGACTACCCCCGTGAGCATGGGAACCGTGAAGTGGTTTAACGCGACAAAGGGCTTCGGCTTCATTCAACCGGATGACGGTGGCAACGACGTGTTCGTGCACATCAGCGCCGTAGAGCGCGCCGGACTTGGAACGCTGCGTGAAGGCCAGAAGATCAGCTACGAGATCGTGGCGGATCGTCGCTCTGGCAAATCTTCGGCCGACAATCTCCGCGCCGCCGGCTAAGCGAGTTTCGTTCGGCCCCTTGCGAATGCAGGGGCCTTGCGGAACTCGGGCTTGTAAACTCAGGCTTGCAAACTCAGGCTCGTAAACTCTGGCTCGTACCAGACAAGCCTGCATCGAACAAAAAGGCCGCGCCCGCCCGCGCGGCCTTTTTTTATTCGGCAGAAGCCTGGTGGTCGGGTTCAGTATGTCGTGCAGGCGGTGGCGGGACTGTAGTAAACGCAGGTCGACTGCCGCGGTCGCGTATAGGACACATCGCTGAGCGTCACCCCGCCCTTGGCCATGACGTAGCCGATCGTGGGCGTGTAGAGGTAACTCACTTCGCTGAACAGCAGATAGGTTCCTGCGACCGCCAGTTGCGACGGTATCGTGACGTGGGAACTCTGCCCGCGGGGCGCGGATCCCTTGCTCCATTGCACCCGCGCCACGAGCGAGGACGGATCGACATACAATTCGGAGAGCGTGGCCTGGGTCGGCGTCGAGGAATACGGCGTCAGGATGGCAAAGCTTGCCGCGAAGAAATTGGTCATGTCGCTGTCGGCGACCGACGTCGACTGCGAGGCCAGATCGGACAGCGTCCGCGCGATCAGCGTCACCTTGCGGTCCACCGCCACGCCGGAGGAAAACTCGACCGTGCCGAAGAACATCACCAGCATGATCGGGACGATCACGGCGAATTCGGTCGCCGCGATGCCGCTGTTATCCCGGGCGAGATTGCGCAGCGAGCGCCGCGCGCGAAGCCAGATCCTGGATATGGTCTTCATCGCTCTGCCTCAATAGGGCTCGTTGCGGAATGCAGCCGTGGCGGTCAACAATCGCTTGCTGTTGCCACAGTTCGCGATGTTGTAACCAAGCCCGGTGACGAACAGCGGCCATTGATAGTACAACTGCACGACAACAACGTCACCGGGACCGCCGGGGTTGTAATTCATGCTGTTGAAATTGCAGCTGCCATCGACAGGGCTGTTGAATGTCACGGTGCTGAAGCTGGGAAAGTTTTGGACGTTGACATAGACATTGCCGCAGGTGAACAGCGCGGGGATCTGGCTGCAGACGTAGGTTTGAAACTGAGCCTGGGTATAGGACCCGCTCTGCGCCTGGCCGGTCAGGATCATCCGCGCGGAATTCTGGGTGATGGTTTCAAGCACCTGGCCCGCCATAAACACGATGGCGGTTTCGATGATCGCAAACAGCAGCGCAAAGAACACCGGCGCGACCAGCGCGAATTCGACCGCGGCCGAGCCACGGCGGTTGCGGCGAAACCGGCGCAATGCCGTTTTAATCGAGGCTGTTGACGCTGCGGGTGACGGCATCCTGTATCCCCAGGCGAGCGAAGCAATGCGCCGATATTAGGAGAGATTCATTGTCGAAAGCTTGTGCCCGGTCCGAACAAACCGCCGCTCCGCGTTAACGGGCCGTTAACCGGCACGGCGGCAACGGGCGGGTTAACCGCCACATTGCGGCGTGCAGGAGAGGACCACGCGTTCCTCGCCACGAAACACCGTGATGACGCCACCCAATTCCTCGGGCTTGTCGGCCACGTTGGCATCGACCAGGCTGCGCAACGCCAGCGAAAGCGTGCCGGTCTGGCGTGCACGGGCGAGAATCTCGGCCTGCCCGGGCTTCAATTCAAGCGTGGCGGTCTTGCCGACGACCGAATTCTGGCCGTCCTTTTCCCGCGGCGCCTGATCGATGGCAAGAACGCGGACACTGCCCAGAATGATTTCGGAAGTGATGAAGTCGGTGCCGGTTGCCAGGTTCTTCTGGCGTTTCGACAGGATGACGTCGACGCGGTCGTTGGGCAGGATGAAGCCGCCGGCGCCCGTTTCAGGCGAAATTTCGGTGGAAACCGCCCGCATGCCGCCCGGCAACACCGCCGCCATGAAGCCGGAGCCATTGGCCTTGACCAGCTTCGGATCGCGGATCGGTTCGCCCGCGATAAACGGCGATCGCGCGATCGACCCGGCAATCTGGACGGTCGCGTCCGGCCGGTCGGCGCGGCGGATGAAGTTGTTGCTGGCGCTTGCCGCCGGCCATGTCTGCCATTGCACATCGTCCGGGCCGACGGACTGCCCGAGCGCGATATCCGACTTCGCCACCAGGACGTCGGTGGTCGGCAATTGCGCCACGGGTTCGGTCGCAACCGGCTTGGGGTCGGAACTGCTCGCGAGGTAGGCGGCGACGCCGCCAGCGCATATGGCGATGCCCAGAACGACGATCCGCGCGGTTTTCATACGCTTTACTCTCTACTCAACAACACTACCGAACCACCCGACCCGGCCAATACGTGGCGGATCGCGAACGGCCATCACCATCCGGACTCGAGGCTTGACCATTCAGACTTGGCTAATCTGACCTTAATAGATGAATGAACTGCAAACCCGGAGCCGGCAAAGCTACGGATGCGCGCGCGCCTCGAGGCTACTGCCGGAACGGATAGACCAGTTGTCCGACGATCTCGGACGGCATCGCCGCCTCGTCCTTGCCGTAGCCCGCGGGAAGCGCATTGTCCGGCATCCTGAAGGTTCCGAACAGGATATCCCAGATCGGAAAGGTCCCGGCAAAGTTGGTATTGCCGCCGTCTTCCAGCGCGGTGTGATGCCAGCGATGGAACACCGGCGTCGCCAGCACGTATTTGAAGGGCCCGAGGGTCCAGTTCAGGTTGGCGTGGACGAACGCTGAATGGAAGGTCGTGAACGGCCCGACCCAGAGCATGACATTGGGCGAAATGCCAGCCATCAGCAGGATGACGTCGACCATGATGGTGCCCACGAACAGGTTCACCGGGTGGAAGCGCGCCGCCGAAATCCAGTCCAGTTCCTCGGACGAATGATGGATCGCGTGGTACTTCCAGAAACCGCCGCCGTGAAACATCCGGTGCAGCCAGTACAATATGAAATCCGACGCCACCAGGAACAGCATGCCCTGCAGCCACAGCGGCAGCTCGGACAGCGGACCGTGGCCATTGTCGTAAAAGGCGATCAGTTCGTCGGCGTCGTGGATATTGAAGACCACGCCGGCGCCGAGCACCAAGAGCCCGATCCGCAGCACGCGCGCGAACAGCGGCACGAAGAACCAGTAGCAGATGTCGGTGACCAGCTCGCGCTTGCGCCACCACGGCGCTCCCGGATTGCAGGCCCAGAAATAGCTCAGCAGCGAGAACACCAGCGCCAGCCCGATCGTGATCGGCACGATCTTGGCGATCGTCTGGCCCATCATCTCGACGACTTCCAGCGGCAAATTCGACATATCAGCCTCATCCGATCGGGGATCTCAGAGTTACCCGCCCATGCTTAAAGACCCATGAATCGAAACGCCGCCGATGCCGGCGCCGGCGCCATAATAGAGTATCGGGATAATTCGCGATTTTATCGAACTGCTTAATTTCAAATTAACTCTGCTGAAGAACAGCGGCTTTCTGCGCGGTTTACGCGATCGAATTAACTGCGCCGCAAGTTCCCGTCCTTAGGGTGACGCCATGGTCACGGTGCTGAGAACGCCGGCGAGACCAAACGTTAGTTCGACCAGCCACGTGTACATGGAGTTTGCACCTATGAAGAACCTGATTGCGCGTTTCGTGAAGGATGAGTCCGGCGCCACCGCCATCGAATACGGCCTGATTGCGGCGGGAATTTCGCTGGCGATTATCGCTGTGGTCAACGGCCTCGGCACCAACCTGAACGCCAAGTTCACCTCGATCAACACCTCGCTGAAATAAGCGTCTGTTGCGAGTAGGCATCAAAGGCCCCGGAAACCCGGGGCCTTTGTTTTTGGGCCAACAGTGGCGTAAGTAAAAATGCGTAACCCGGATGCCGCCCCGATCGAGGCGAAAGCCTCCGTTGCCGCCCTCGACCGCGACAAGCGGTCGGTCGGGCTGGTCTGCGCCGCGCTGGTGCTCGCGCTGCTGGCTCTCGCCTTCCGGATTGCCAGTCTCTGGTAGCGGTCCCGCCGTTTCCCGATTATTCATCTCTGACCGCTAGGCTCGGCGCGACCCTCCGACCCCGCGTCAGCAGTGCCGGCTAAAGAAATCCCATGATCCTCGACATCGCGCGCCTCCTGCTGTTTCCCGCCCTGATGGCGTTCGCAGCCGCAAGCGACCTCTTCACCATGACGATCTCGAATCGGGTGTCGCTGGCGCTGGTGGCGGGCTTTCTTGCGCTCGCGCTTGTGAGCGGCATGGGACTATACGACATCCTCTCCCATCTCGGCGCTGGCGCCACCGTGCTGGCGGTGGCTTTTGCCTGCTTCGCCATGGGCTGGGTCGGCGGCGGCGACGCCAAGGTAGCGGCTGCGGCCGCGCTCTGGTTCGGCTTTGGCCACCTCCTGAACTATCTGCTTTATGCCTCGCTGTTCGGCGGCGCCCTGACGCTGCTGCTGCTGCAGTTCCGGCAATGGCCGCTGCCCTACCCGTTCGCCGGCCAGACCTGGCTGCTGCGGCTGCATGCCAAGGAAAGCGGCATTCCCTACGGCATCGCGCTCGCGATCGGCGCGCTGATGATCTATCCGGAGACCGACTGGATCAAGGCGGTCGACCTCGCCCACTTCGCGCTTCGCTGACGAAAGCCGCGGGTAAACCCGGCGTTAAGTTGATTTAGATACGCCTCATTAACCATGCTTTGACGAATAGCTGGTCAACTCCCATCACGGCGGCGGAAGCGTCGCAGCGTAATGTGGAAAGTGAAGCGTATGAATACCGCACGCATTGTCGTCCTGACCGTCGCCGTCGGTGTCGGCGGCGTAGCCGCGCATCCCGCATATGGGTCGGATCGCAAACCTCTCATTCGCCGCAACGCGCGCCCTGACGCCTTCGCGAAGGTCGCCGGTTCAATCGCAGGTGCGACCCAGCTATGACCGAAAGGACGCCCGATATGAAATGCAGGGGAAATCAGCCATCGACGCCGACTTTGACCGTCCGCGCCCTGTCATTTTCAACCGCGGCAGTGCTGGCGATCGGTCTGGCCCTGATGCCGGCCGTCGCAGGCGACAATCGTGCCGCGGCGCCGGTGGTTGCCGACGGGCAGATGAATGCCCGTTTTCTCGCGCTCGGCATCGGCAAATCCATCGTCATCGATCTGCCGCGCGACATCAAGGACGTACTGGTCGCCGATCCGAAGATCGCCAACGCCGTGGTGCGTTCGTCGCAGCGCGCCTACATCATCGGCGCCGCGGTCGGTCAGACCAACATCGTATTTTTCGATTCCGCGGGCCAGCAGATCGCTGCCTATGACATCGCGGTCAAACGCGACCTCAATGGCGTGCGCGCCGCGCTGAAGGCGACGCTGCCGAGCGCAGATATCCAGATCGAGGGTCTCGGCGACGGCGTCATTCTGACCGGCTCGGCGGCGAGCCCGATCGAGGCGCAGCAGGCCGGCGATCTGGCCGCAAGGCTCGCCGGCGGCCCCGACAAGGTCGTCAACTCGATCACGGTGCGGGGCCGCGATCAGGTGCTGCTGAAAGTAACGGTCGCCGAGGTCGCGCGCTCGATCATCAAGCAGTTGGGCATCGATCTCAGCGGCAGCCTGAACTACGGCACCACGGCGGTTACTTTCAACAACACGAATCCGTTCACCGTAAACAATGCACCGCTGGTTCCCACCAACGCGATCACGGGAGCGTTCGGCTCCACCCCATCGGTCCAGGCGACGATCCGCGCGATGGAAAGCGCCGGTGTCGTGCGGACACTCGCCGAACCCAATCTGACAGCGATCTCCGGCGAGTCCGCGACATTCATCTCAGGCGGCGAGTTTCCAATCCCGGCCGGCGTGACCTGCCAAACGTCGACGACGGGCACGATCGGAAATTGCGTCCAGACGGTCGCTTTCAAGAAATTCGGCATCTCGCTCAACTTCACGCCGGTGGTGCTCGCCGAAGGGCGGATCAGCCTGCGGGTGATGACGGAAGTGTCCGAAGTCTCGAACGAAAACTCCTTGCAGGGCGGCACCGGTGGAACGACGATCCCTTCGATCAAGACCCGTCGCGCTGAGACCACGCTGGAAATTCCCTCAGGCGGCGCGATGGCGATGGCCGGCCTGATCCAGAACCAGACCAAGCAGGCGATCAACGGGCTGCCTGGCCTCGCGCAATTGCCGATTCTCGGGTCGCTGTTCCGCAGCCGTGACTATATGAACAACCAGACCGAACTGATGGTGATCGTGACGCCCTATATCGTGCGCGCGGTCGCGCAGAAGGACCTGTCGCGTCCGGATGACGGGTTTGCCGCGGCGTCGGATCCTCAGGCCGATCTTCTCGGCAGCATCAACCGCATTTACGGCGTTCCGGGCCGCGTCGAGCCGGTAACCAATTATCGCGGCACCTACGGCTTTATCACCGACTGAGGCCGGACAAGGACGAAGACGATGAAGACCATGACATCCGCCGATCGCAACCGCCGCATCCGCCTGGGAGGCGCGCTGGTTGGTGTTGCCATCGCACTCGGAGCCTGCACGCATACCGACGATCAGCTGACGGCAAGCATTCCCGAGGATTATCGTTTGCGCCATCCGATCGCGATTCAGGAAGCCGACCAGTCGGTCGTCATCTTCGTCGGTCATGCGCGCGGCGGTCTTTCGGCGTCGCAGCGCGCCGACGTCATGGGAATGGCCCAGGTCTGGCTCCACGAGGGCACCGGCGCGATCAAGGCCGATGTGCCGGTCGACACGCCGAACGCGGCGGCGGCCGCGGATTCGTTCCGGGAAATTCATGCGCTGCTGAGCGCCGCCGGGGTGCCGCCACGCGGAATCCTCGTCCACCGCTATCACCCGCAGGACCCGCGCCAGATGGCGACGATCCGATTGAGCTATCCGAAGATCTCGGCTGTGGCGGGTCCTTGCGGCTTGTGGCCGGAGGATATCGGCTCCTCGAGCAAGGACAAAAGTTACTACGAAAACAAGTCTTATTACAATTTCGGCTGCTCCTATCAACACAACATGGCCGCGATGATCGACAATCCGTCGGACCTCGTGCAACCGCGGCCTGAAACGCCGGCCTATACGACACGGCGCTCGGAAGCTTTCGAGAAGTACCGCAAGGGAACTTCGAGCGCGACCAGCTATCCCGAATCCGACAAGGCCAAACTCAGCGAAACAGGCAAATGATCAGCTACGCCCGCCAAAATCCCGAAGAACAGCCGGACGCCGCCCCACCGCCGGCGGACGACCACATTGCGCCGGCACCGCGGGTGTCGGTGCAGGCATTTTGCGAGTCGGTGGAAACCGCGGCTGCCGTGCAGTCGGCGGGCGAAGATCGCCGCCTCGGCAAGGCCCATCTCAAGATTCAAATGGGCGGCATGGCGGCCGCCGTCGAAGCCTATCGTACCGCTCCGACGCCGAACGTCATCATCCTGGAAACCGAGGGCCGCAGCGATATCCTGACCGGCCTCGATCATCTTGCAACCGTTTGCGATGCCGGAACCCGCGTCGTCGTGATCGGCCGCGTCAACGATGTCACGCTGTATCGCGAACTGGTGCGCCGCGGCGTCAGCGACTACGTGATCGCGCCGGTCAACGCGCTGGACGTGGTGCGCTCGATTTGCGGGCTGTTCTCGGCGCCGGAGGCAAAAGCCGTCGGCCGGATCATCGCGGTCGTCGGAGCCAAGGGCGGCGTCGGTGCATCCACCGTTGCACACAACGTCGCTTGGGCCATCGCGCGCGACCTCACGCTGGATTCGGTCGTCGCCGACCTCGACCTCGCCTTCGGCACCGCCGGACTCGACTACAACCAGGATCCGCCGCAAGGTATCGCAGACGCGGTGTTCTCGCCCGACCGTATCGATACCGCCTTCATCGACCGTCTGCTGTCGAAATGCACCGATCACCTCAGCCTGCTGGCGGCGCCGGCGACGCTCGATCGGGTCTACGATTTCGGCGCCGACGCCTTCGATTCGATCTTCGACACGCTTCGTACCACGATGCCGTGCATCGTGCTCGACGTTCCCCATCTATGGTCCGGCTGGACCCGACGCGCTCTGGTCGGTGCGGACGATATTCTGATCGTCGCAGCGCCCGACCTCGCTAACCTGCGCAACACCAAAAATATCTTCGACCTGTTGAAGGCATCGCGGCCCAACGACCGGACGCCGCTGTATTGTCTCAACCAGGTCGGCGTGCCGAAGCGGCCGGAAATCAACGCCAGCGAATTCGCCAAGGCGATCGAGAGCCAGCCGATCGCGGCGATTCCCTTCGACCCGCAAATGTTCGGCTCGGCGGCCAACAATGGCCAGATGATCGCCGAAATCAACGCCGGTCATCGTACCACCGAAATGTTTCTGCAGATCGCGCAACGGTTGACAGGCCGCGGCGAGACCAAAAAGCCGCGGGGGTCGTTCCTGTCACCCCTGTTCGAGAAGCTGCGGGCAAAGTAGCCGCCCGCATGGAGTATTGTCGTGTTTGGTAAGCGTAGCGGAACTGAAAATGATCCCCGGGCGGCGAAGCCCGGCGCAGGCGCGCAGGAACCAGCTTCCCGCACGGCGCCTGCGGCCACGCGCAGCTCACCGCCCGCCGTCGCTTCGCCGCCGCTGGCGCCGGCCAAGCCGGTTCCACCCGCACCGACCATCGAAGCGCGGCGATCCGATACCTATTACCAGGTCAAGGCGACGATCTTCGGCGCCCTGATCGAAGCCATCGACCTTGCCCAGCTCGCCAAGCTCGACGGCGAGTCGGCGCGCGAGGAAATTCGCGATATCGTCAACGAGATCATCGCGATCAAGAACATCGTGATGTCGATCGCCGAGCAGGAAGAACTGCTCGACGATATCTGCAATGACGTGCTCGGATACGGCCCGCTTGAACCGCTGCTGTCGCGCGACGACATCTCCGACATCATGGTCAACGGCGCCGGCACGGTGTTCATCGAGGTTTCCGGCCGCATCCAGCGTACCGGCATCCGCTTCCGCGATAACCAGCAGCTCCTGAATATCTGTCAGCGCATCGTCAGCCAGGTCGGCCGGCGCGTCGACGAATCCTCGCCGATCTGCGACGCGCGCCTTGCCGACGGCTCGCGCGTCAACGCCATCGTTCCGCCGCTGGCGCTTGACGGCCCCGCACTGACGATCCGCAAATTCAAGAAGGACAAGCTGACGCTGGACCAGCTGGTCAAATTCGGCGCGATCTCGCCGGAAGGCGCCGAAATTCTCCAGATCATCGGGCGCTGCCGCGCCAACGTCCTGATTTCCGGCGGTACCGGCTCCGGCAAGACGACGCTGCTGAATTGCCTCACCCAGTTTATCGACGACGAAGAACGCATCATCACCTGCGAAGACGCCGCCGAACTTCAGCTGCAGCAGCCGCATGTGGTGCGGCTGGAAACCCGGCCGCCCAACATCGAGGGCGAAGGCCAGATCACCATGCGCGAACTGGTCCGCAACTGCCTGCGCATGCGCCCTGAACGCATCATCGTCGGCGAAGTCCGCGGACCGGAGGCTTTCGACCTGCTGCAGGCCATGAATACCGGCCACGACGGGTCGATGGGAACGCTGCATGCCAACAATCCGCGCGAGGCACTTTCGCGCTGCGAATCGATGATCACGATGGGCGGGTTCTCGCTGCCGTCGCGGACCATTCGCGAGATGATCTGCGCCTCGATCGACGTCGTCATCCAGGCTGCGCGACTGCGCGACGGCTCCCGGCGCATCACCCACATCACCGAGGTGATGGGCATGGAAGGTGAAACCATCATCACCCAGGACCTGTTTCTGTACGACCTGATCGGCGAGGACGCCAACGGAAACATCATCGGCCGGCACCGCTCGACCGGCATCGGGCGGCCGCGCTTCTGGGATCGCGCGCGATATTACGGCGAAGAGAAGCGGCTCGCCGCGGCGCTCGACGCCGCCGAAGTCGCCTCGCAGGCGTAACGGGAGCGGGCCATGAAGACACAAGCGCTCGCACTGGCCTTTCTCGCGGCCGCCGCCATCGGCGGCATCGCGTGGGTCTTTATCTATCCATTTCTGTCGGGGGAGAAGAAGGCCGAGCATCGCCGTTCCTCCATCGCCAGGCCGGAGCCTGCCGCGCGTCAGGTCGATAAAAACCAGCGCACGCGGCGCGAACAGGTCGAGGGATCGCTGAAGGATCTCGAGTCGCGCCGGCTGAAGGAGAAAAAGGTCTCGCTCAGCAGCCGCCTGACCCAGGCCGGGCTGGACTGGACGCCCCAGAAATTCATGATCGTTTCCGGCGTGCTCGCGGCCGCCGCGTTTGGCGCCGCGATGCTGTTCGGAGGCGGCTTGCTCGGCGCGGCCGGGCTGGCGTTCGCCGCAGGCTTCGGTCTGCCGCGCTGGATGCTGAGCTATCTCAAGAAGCGCCGCGAGAAGAATTTTCTCAAGGCGCTCCCGGACGCGGTCGACGTAATCGTTCGCGGCATCAAGGCCGGCCTGCCGCTGTTTGAATCGATCAAGGTCGTCGCGGCCGACGCGCCGGAACCGCTGAAGGGCGAGTTCCTGGCCATTATCGAAACCCAGGCGATCGGCATGCCGCTCGGCGAGGCCTGCTCGCGGCTGTTCGAACGGATGCCGGTGCCGGAAGCGAACTTTTTCGGCATCGTCATCGCGATCCAGCAGAAGTCCGGCGGCAACCTGTCGGAGGCGCTCGGCAACCTTTCCAAGGTGCTGCGCGATCGCAAGAAGATGGCGGAAAAGATCCAGGCGATGTCGATGGAAGCCAAGGCGTCCGCCGGCATCATCGGCTCGCTGCCGCCGATCGTCATGCTGCTCGTCTACCTCTCGACCCCTGAATATATCTCGCTGCTGTGGACCCATCCGACCGGCCAGTTGATGCTGGTCGGCTGCGTGATCTGGATGTCCATCGGCATCTTCGTGATGAAGAGAATGATCAACTTCGACTTCTGACGGTGCAACAATGATTAGTTTTCTGGTCGAGA
>Ga0302320_10009338_pt1 | contig 21123 bp, 16 predicted proteins | sample Bog_T0_3_FD_202130 | JGI IMG/M metagenome (GOLD analysis project Ga0302320, IMG submission 202130) | Peat permafrost microbial communities from Stordalen Mire near Abisko, Sweden - Bog_T0_3 | ecosystem: Environmental > Terrestrial > Soil > Wetlands > Peat | place: Sweden: Abisko, Stordalen Mire...
TGGCTCCAGAGGTAGGGCTCGCTGGCCATATGCCAATTTCAAGGGCAATTTAAGCGGTTTTCCCTAACAAATCAAGCTATCTTTTGGATGCTCATTCACTCCCACTGCCACCAATTTACTGAACAAAACACTGAACGCCGCCCAGACAATTTTAAACCAAAAACGCCTATCTCTTTGCATCGATTTTCGCCCAACGAACTTTTTGGCGGTGTCCTAATTTGAAATTCTCATTACGGATTCGGGTTGCCGTTCACTGACGGCGGGGCGTTTTGTATTGTTCCCGAACCCCACCAATTTTTCAGGTATTGGAATTTCATAGCGGGGGACGATGCAACGCCACCGCCCGCTGGCTGCATGACGCTTTCTGTTTCCGTTGTGGAAATTATTTTTCCATTCGCATCCCTCGTAACCGAAATTGATTTTTGATACGAGGTGGCCACGCAACCCGAAAGAATTGGAGCGATTAACGACAAGATAATGATTTTGGATTTCATAATGTTTCGGTGTCACAAAGATTCAACCACTTTAGGGGCGAAACGCAAAGCCAAAATTTCACCAATTTATTATTTGAAACTTTTTCATTCCCATTTTGAGCCTTCCCCCAATGTCAATTATTTGGAAAATATTTCGCTCACTCTTGACTATTAAAAGCGATGCCCTCCCATATTTTGCCATTGAAAACAGTTGCATGAAAACCGCAACTTTTCCTGATATTTGGTGTTGAACGTGTCATGCGGAAACGCCGGAAAATTGAAAGGGTCTTTTTTGATATGATGCTGCAAGGCGGTATCGCTTCTTTCAGCATTGTTGGCCTTATGATTGTTTTCGTCAGAAGTTTCGGCGATTTGGCCGTGCAAGCCATCGGTTACATGACCGCAATGCTGACACTTATCAGCGGAAAAAAAACGGGGAATGGTGCCACTTGCAGATTGGTTCAGCCGTGCCTAAACTTTTTTGTTCGCCCGTGATTGTGTTCTCCAAATAAAAGGTTGGACGGTTTCGCCTTTTGAACATTCTGTATGTGTTTTTCATGTTTTTTTGCATGAAATAAGCATACGACATTTATGCGATTCGCCGTTAGCGAGCAGTGGGCGAGGTAGCCGTGGGACGCACGATATTTGCCAGAGGAGCGGAAAGACCCGCTTTTTGCTGAACAAATTGCTGACTCTCGCCTTCAATCTGCCCCACCCGCCTTTCAAAACCCCTGAAAACAGGAACTTTTGAAGTTGGCTCCAGAGGTAGGGCTCGAACCTACAACCCATCGGTTAACAGCCGATTGCTCTACCATTGAGCTACTCTGGAATCCAAAAGGGCGCCCAATCTACAAACCATACGCCACGGCGTCAAACGGTTTCCTCAACCAAACTGATTATGTGGACGATCATGGACGATAAAACCTGCCCCGATTCCAGGCAGTTGAGGAAGTTAAGCAGATTATCAACTGGTTACAAGGGTGCCGACCTTCTCGCCCGATACCGCGCGGCGAAGGTTGTGCGGCTTGAAGAAGTCGAAAACGATGATGGGCATCTTGTTGTCCATGCACAGCGAAAACGCCGTCGAATCCATCACCTGAAGCCGCTTTTGCAACGCGTCAATATAGGAAATCTCCGCGAATCGCTTCGCTTTGGGATTTTTCTTGGGGTCGCAGTCGTAAACGCCGTCCACTTTCGTCGCCTTCAAAATGACTTCCGCACCGATTTCGTTGGCCCGCAATGCAGCAGCGGTGTCGGTCGAAAAATACGGATTGCCTGTGCCGCCGCCAAAGATGACCACCCTGCCCTTTTCGAGATGGCGCACGGCGCGCCGGCGGATGAACGGCTCGGCCACTTGCGACATGGCAATCGCGCTTTGCACGCGTGTCGGGCAACGCAGTTTTTCCAGCGCGTCCTGCAACGCCAGGGCGTTGATGATGGTCGCGAGCATTCCCATGTAATCACCGGTGGCGCGCTCGATGCCGCGTTCGCTACCGGATACGCCCCGGAAAATGTTCCCGCCGCCAACAACCAGGACGACTTGCACGCCCAACTCGCTCACTTCGCGGATCTGACCGGCCATGTGCTGGACCGCCTCAGGACAAATACCGACACCGTCTTTTCCGCCCAGCGCCTCGCCGCTCAATTTGACCAGCACACGGGAAAATTTGGGAGGTTTGGGCGTGGTCATGCAGGTAGTTGTGGCGCTCGCAGCTGGTTAATTTATAACAGCCGAACGGCGCGAGGTCAAACCAAAGTCGCAGGCAGGAGAAGAAGGCAGGGAGCTCGAAGATGGAAGATGGAAGATGGCAAAAAATGCTGAAACGCTGACATGCTGAAATCTGAAATTAGGAAAGTAGAAAACAGAAATAAGACCGCTACGGCCCAGGGCCCAGTCAGAACATGGGTACCAATGGCCCCTAGCCGGAGTGAAAAGGCTATAGCCGGGACCCCTTCCAGCCGATTAATCACTGTCGCCGTGCATGCGCTCCCCATGGCACCTGACCGGTTTCAGTTGATGAAAACCATTTTGGTTGTAGATGATGACAAATACTTCCGCAAGGCCGGCCAGAAAAACCTCCCGGTCTGGCATGTGGAGCAGGAAATATTCGGGGTTTCGCACCCGGACCTGGGCGCATATCTGCTTTCGCTCTGGGCACTACCTAATCAATCATCGAAGCCATCGCCCTGCATCATCAACCGGCGCGGTCTGTTGCGGCGGAATTTTCCCCAGCCATAGCGGTTTACGTCGCCGACGTTTTTGCCCATGAAATTTTGACCAGCCACACCGAGATTCCAGAGCCTCAACTCGACAAGGACTGCCTGACGCGCCTAGGTTTTGCGGGAAAGGTTGACGCCTGGCGGGACAAATGCTTGAAGTCCATTGAACCCTGAAACAAATCAAGATTATGAGTGAAAAAGTATTATTCGTGGACGACGACCCAAACCTGCTTGCAGCGTGTGAACGCAATTTCCGCCGCAAATTCACAGTGGAAACCGCCGGGGGCGGCGAGGCCGCGCTACAAACGATTGCGGAACGCGGACCGTTCGCCGTGGTCGTCTCCGACCGCCAGATGCCGCACATGGACGGCATCCGGTTTTTATCACTCGTCAAGGAACGCGCGCCAGACACCGTCCGCGTCATGCTCACCGGCAACGCCGATCTGGAGGGCGCGATCCAGGTGGTGAACGAAGGCAACATTTTCCGCTTTCTCACCAAGCCCTGTTCGCTGGAAATCCTTGGAAAGGCAGTGGAAGACGCACTCGTGCAATACCGGCTCGTCACCGCCGAAAAGGAGCTGCTCAACAAGACTTTGAGCAGCAGCATCAAGCTTCTCACCGACATCCTCTCGATGATGGAGCCGCAGTCATTTGGCCGCGCGCAGTCGCTGCGCGACATCATCGGGAGCGTGACCAAGAAATTCAAATCTGACAACGACTGGGAAATTCCGCTGGCGGCCATGCTCGGGCCGATTGGCAATGTGACCATTCCCCCGGAACTGCTCCTCCGCGCCCGCAACGGTTCCGCTTTGACCAAGGTCGAGGAACAAATGATGGCTCAATTACCGCAAACCGCCGCGCGTCTGCTGGCCCATATTCCCCGTCTGGAAGGCGTAGCCCGCATCGTGCGCTACCAGCACAAGCATTATGACGGGTCAGGAATGCCGAAAGACCCCGTCAAGGGCGAGGCGCTGCCGCTGGGCTCGCGACTTCTGAAAATCCTCGCCGACCTCGCCCAGCTTCAAGCCAAGAATTTGAACCGGTCTAAGGCGTTGAATGAAATGCAGTCCCGCCTGGGCTGGTATGATCCCGATTTGCTCGCCGCAGTCCGGGAATATTATGGCGTGGCGGTGGCCGCCCCCGACGCCACGAGGCCGAACATTTCCATCGGGCTTAGCGACCTTGCTCCGGGCATGGTACTGCATTCCAACATCGAGACCAAGGAAGGCACCTTGATTTTGTGCGCCGGTAGCCATCTTACCGAGATGACCCTGGAAAAAATAAAAAACTTCGACCTGGTTTTCGGCATCAAGCAACCGCTGTTTGTGGAAGCCCCGGAATCATTTGCCGCAAATCTCAAAAAATAAGCCAAGCATCACGAAATCGTCCGGCCAATATGACGGCCCTATTATTTTCGGTATAATTGTTTGGTGGAGGAGAGGTCATAGGCGCGGGCAAGAGCCATTTATTGTCAACCGAGACCTGGCGTGGCCGGTAAGACGCGTACCGTGCGCCAGCCCACTTGCGACGAGAGCGGCGTTGGGTTCGGAGTAGCAAGAAGCGGAGAGACCAACGACTCTCGTCGCACCATGCAATTCTGCGGAGTGACGAAACCTGGCTGCCGGAAGGGAGCAGCAAGCTGGGCGGAGTGGAGCGGTGTACCGTTCGGTCGCGCGGGGTGGACGAGGAGGCGGGTGAAATGGCCGTGGTGCTGGTCTGCAAATATTGCCGCAGCAGGAAATCGTGCCCGTCCGGTGATTTTTGAGGGGCAATGGTGGGGGATAGGGGGAAAAAGCTGAAATGCTGAAATAAAGCGCGGGTGGAAGATGGAAGATGGAAGATGGCGGAAAATGCTGAAAACTGACATGCTGAAATTCTGAAATTGGATCTGCCTTCATATGGCTTCCGCCTCCATCCTATATCGGCGCGCCAAGAAGCTGAAAGCTGAAATTAAACTAGGACGAGAACGAGGACGAGGAAGGCAGAGAGTTTTAACCACGGATAGGCTGAACGATGTTACGTTACAAGGACGGCGGCGGGGTGACTGATTTTTCCATCCAACGTCGCCAGTTTCAAACCATGTCTGGCGGCCAATTCAGCAAGATAGTCGTCGGTGACGTCATCCGATTTTTGTGATTTTGAGTCCAGCGCGGGTAAATCGTCCGGTATCCGGCCAGCTTTCCTTTCCTTGATGAACTTTGCCAGCAGCTCGCGCGCTTTTTCCATCGGCGCGTTGAACGAGGCTCTGGGATGGGTGCTGATTCGGATGAAACCGAGTTCCGCCAGCGGACACAAGGTGACATTTTTCCCATTCAGCCATTTGAATGCACGGGTATGCAGCGGATGCTCTTCCCAGATGGCCGCGAGCAATACATTCACGTCAAGCAAATGCGTCATGGAAATTCCGCCAGTGCTTCGCGCAGCGCAGCCTCATTGATTGGGTGTCCAAGTTTTCCAACGGAAAAACCCTCCCGCTTTTGGATCTTCACATTTGCCGTTCGCGGCTCCACGGGCGCCAGCCGTGTCAGGATGAATTTTTCATCGCCAAAGGTCTGAACATCAAACCGCTCGCCGGGTTTGGTTGGCAGTGTGACGCGTTTCTTGTTGTCAGCAATAACTGTCATGGTGGGATTATCCTACCAATGCAGGATGCTGTCAAGGCTCTTTCCTGCTACCCTGAGAGCGGTGAGGACGGACCACGGGACCACTGACAAAAACAAACGCTGAAATACTGAAATGCTGACATACAGAAATTCTGAAAGCAGAAATGGGGAAAGGGGCGGTAGAATTTTTAACTGCTAATAAACGCGAATTATTAACACAGATGGACACGGGTAATCGCCAGAGTTTCAATGAGGTCAAAGCCTTTCTTGCCAGCGCCCTGGCAAGAAGCGTGGATTGACAGGGTTTCCAAAACGGTGAAGACTGGCACTGATGATAAAAGCCACGGATATTCTGCGCTGGTCTGCAAGAGTATTGAGCATCCTCGCTGTGGGTATCGTATTATTGTTTGCCTTCGGTGAAGGATTGAACCTGTCGCATTTCACTGTGCGCGAGTTGGTTTTGTTTTTGTTTTTTCCGCTCGGAGTTTGTCTGGGAATGGTTGTATCCTGGCGCTGGGAAGGTTTGGGCGGAGGCATCACGGTTGCGAGTCTCGCTGTGTTTTATCTGCTGAATCGCCTTATGTCGTCAGGATTTCCGAGGGGTATTGCGTTTGTGGTGCTTGCAGCACCTGGTTTTCTGTTTCTGTTGTGCTGGCTGTGGACTTGTTCAAAAACCAGGCGGCGCGGAAATCAGTCGAGACAACCTCCAATCCACCCAATTTAGTTCCTTCCAGGGCCCCAAGACCCCACAACCCCGGGCCAAAGCATTTCCATCAATCCTGCAGCGTGCGCTTTCGGCCCCTACGGGCGAATGGTGTTTTTGGCTTTTGGCAGCGTTTTGGCCCAGTCACAGGCCGCTGCGGGCATGCTCCGAGTCCAAAATCCCGCCACAAGACCAAAAATCCCGATTCCGCATCGCTACATCATTTCTGTCAATGCTCTATTTTCCGCCGCTCTCCCGGGGCAGCTCACCACCGAAAGGGCTGACAAATTGATTTTACACGGTACTTTTTTTGTAACAGTTTCATCAAGAAGTCGAATCATGATTGGATATGCTCCCTGCGCCGGACAGAATCAAAGTTGAAGCGAAAGGATTATGACTTCCCCGTCATCCAGCGCCGAATCCTCCGACCGACCACAAGCAGGTTCCTCCGGCATGGGGCAAATCGCACGGCATGTTGGCATGGCGTTGCGCGCACACCGGCGTGTGGGATTGCTCATTCTCGGCGGGCTTTTGATCGAGATGGCGTTTTACGCCGCCGTCCCGATGAGTTTCAAATACCTGGTGGATTACGCAATCATTCCACGAAACGGGAAAATTCTCATCGCCATCCTGACAGGGCTGGCATGCGGCCTGGTTCTGACATCGGCGGCGGGCCTCGGACGCGATTATCTCTACGCCAGGTTTATGACCGGCGCGCTGAACGATCTCCGCTGGCGGATGTTCACGCATCTTCAGCGGCTGTCCATGAACTTCTTCGCCCGTTCGCAGGCGGCTGACATCGGCTCGCGCTTTTCAAACGACCTCGCGTCCTTCGATCGCGCCCTCGGGTCGGCATTGGACGGATGTGCATTGCCCGCACTGGATCTCGTTTTGAGCGCGTTCCTGCTGTTCCTGCTCAACTGGCAGCTGGGAATCATCGCCATGCTGGCCATTCCGGCCTGCATTGCGGGGCCGCGCGTGATCACGCCGCATGCAACGGCAGCGGGCCACCTGCGCAAACAAAACGAGTCAAAGACCGCCAGCACCATCCAGGAAACGATTTCAAGCCAATCCATCATCAAGGCATTCAGCATGGAAAAAACGATGATGGCGCGGTTTTCCGAACGAATCGCACAACAGGCCGGGGCCAGCCTGCGGGTCAGTTTCCTAAGCTCTCTCATCGAGCTGTCGGCAGGCCTTGGCACACTCATCGTGCAGGTGGTAGTGCTGGCCGCGGGCGCCTACATGGCATTCCACGACCAGTTGTCCATCGGCTCACTAGCGGCGTTTCAGGCGCTGTTCAGCAACTTCAAGGACTCGCTAGCCAGTCTCACGCATTATTATCCAACGCTCGTCCAAGCCGGCGCCGGCATACAAAGAATCCAGGAACTGCTCGACGAAAAACCGGGTGTCGTGGATGTGCCGGACGCACCGGCGCTGCCGCCATTGTCGCGGGAAATCCAGTTCAGCGGCGTGAAGTTCGGCTATACCCCGGCCCAACTGAATTTGAACGATGTCACATTCACCATCCGCGCCGGGGAATCCGTGGCCTTCGTAGGGCCGAGCGGCTCGGGCAAGAGCACGGTGCTGACGATCCTCACCCGTTTTTACGAACCCGACGCCGGCGCGGTGGCGTTCGATGGACACGACGTGCGCGAAGCATCGCAGGATTCGCTGCGCGGACAACTCGGCATCGTGTTTCAGGAAAGCATCCTGTTCAACACCACCATTCGTGAAAATATCCGCACAGGCTGTCTGGTCGCCACGGACGCGGAAGTGGAGGCCGCCGCCCGCACCGCCGAAACCCATGACATCATCATGTCCATGTCGCAAGGCTACGACACACCCGTGGGCGAACGCGGCGGACGCCTTTCCGGCGGACAACGCCAGCGCATTGCCATCGCGCGCGCGCTGCTGCGTGACCCTCGCGTGCTGGTGCTGGATGAAGCCACATCTGCGCTTGACGCGGGCACCGAAGCTTCCATCAACAAAACACTCGATCGCGTGGCGAAGGGCCGCACAGTGGTCTCCGTCACGCACCGGCTGGCATCCATCACCAGGATGGATCGCATTTTCGTAATGGAACGCGGACGATTGGTCGAACAAGGCAGACATGACGAACTCCTTGCCTTGGGCGGCGTTTATTCGAAGCTTTGGGAAAAACAGCATGGCTTTGTCATTGCGGAAGGCGGCGGGCAAGCCCGCGTGGAAGCCACGCGCCTGCAATCCATTCCCATGCTGCAATCCCTTGACAACGACACGCTGAAAGCCCTGGCGGAAATGTTCATCACCGAACGCTGCCCGGCAAACCGGGATGTTTTTCGCGAAGGCGATCCGGGCGACAAGTTTTACATCGTCGCCCGCGGCACGCTTGCCGTCTGGGTCAACACCCACGCCAGCGGGCCGAAGCAGATCCGGACGATGGACGACGGCGACCACTTCGGCGAGATTGCGCTAATGGGGGACACGGCGCGCACGGCGACGGTGCGCACCAGCACCGACTGCATCTTTCTGACGCTGGCGCGCGACCCGTTTCTCAAGCTGCTGCAACGGGAGCCGAAGCTCCGCGAGGCGTTTGAGAAGGTTGTTGCGGAGCGGCTCGAAACCTCGCGCCGCACCCAGCTTTCCAACCAATAAGCTTCCGCGCAAACCGGCGATGCAAGACTGCTACTTCGCGTCCATTTTCCAAACACCCTTCCACGCGGCGGGCGGATGTGCCATCAGTTCGGCGCAACGCGCGGACAATGCTTTACTGGGGCCGTCGGAAAATTCCCGGATCAATTTTTCAAATTGCTCCTGCGCATTCACGAAACAGCCGGCGGTATATTCGTCGTAAGCGGCCTCGTAGCGGCGGCAGAGTTCGGGGTAGTTCGCAGGGATGCAGGGGTTATCGCATTCAAACAATTCCACCGGCTCGCTCTTGCCTTTCACGATGACGCGATCCACGAAGCGATGCGCTGGCTTCACGGTGAATTGCGCGAAGGTGATGCTCGAAACCAGCAGCCGCGCGCCGTAATACTTCGTGAGCGCCTCGATGCGCGCGGCTTCGTTCACGGTGTCGCCAACGAGGCCGTAGTCAAGCCGCTGGGCGGAGCCCTTGTTGCCGACGAGAACGCCGCCGCTGTGGAGTGCGACGCCGTAGTTGAACAGTTTTTGCACCTGCGGCGTGAATGTCGGACGGAGTTTTTCCATCGCGGCGATCAATTTTATAGCCGCCCGACTGGCGCGGTCGGCGGCGTCGGGCTGCGCCTGCGGCGCGCCCCAGTAGCTCAAGAACTGGTCGCCGAGAAAATGTTCAAGATTTCCTTCCTCGCCCATGATGGCACTGGTCTGCGCCTCGAAAACGCGGTTGAGCAGTTCAAACATTCCCTGAGGACCGAGCGTCTCGGCCAGCGGCGTGGAATTGCGCAGGTCGGTGAGCAGCAGCGTGACGTCGGCGCGGCGCGGTTCCATGGAGCCGGGATTTGCCAGCACGGCTTCACACACGGCCGGCGAAAAATAGAGGCTCATCGTGTTGCGGAGCTTCATGCGCTCCAATCGTTCCAAAACAAAATCGTATGCGAGAACGATGATGCTGCTCAGAGCCAGAACCATCAGAGGGACGGCCAACGGAATGACTTGCCCGGCATGGTCAAAAAGCAATTGCGCGAAAATCGCGTAGCCGACGCCCAATCCGACGACACTCAAGAATCGCCTGCCGGGCTGGAGGACCAGAAAGCACAGCGCAGCAGCAATCACGCCGGAGATTGCGATGATGAACAGGCTCGCCACGACGGAGCATTCGCCGAGGAATTCTCCGTGCAGCGCGGCGCTGATGATCTGCAAATGGATCTCCGGGCCGCCCATCGGCTTCGGGTCGGTGAAGGGTGTGTTGTGAGTGTCGTGAAAAATTTCCGCCGTCGGGCCGATGAGGACGATCTTATCCTTGAAGAATTTCCCGTTCCCATAATTCTTTTCCCAAAGTTTCGGCGAGAGGACATCGCCGACAGGTTCCGGTTTGTAAACTTGGTTCGCGGGCGCGGTGTAGCGGAAAAGCCGCGCGTCAAATCCGGGCGGCATGAGGTCGGGCCGGCCAAACTTGCGCAGCGCCCGCGCGTCGAGTGATTCAAGGATGGTTTCATCGGGAACGAGCTCGCCCACCTGCGCGCCGGTCTGGCGGTAGCTCACCCGCCGCAATGTGTCGTCGAAATCCGGCCAGAGGTTGACGTAGCCGAGGCGGTCGTCCTCCACCGCTGAATTAGTCGCGTCCGGCGTCAGGACGGACGAATTGGGCAGCAGCAATTCCCTGGTTTCGCCGCGATCGGTCTTTACGATGTTGATGTTGTAGCCGATGACGACGCGGTCCTTGTATTTTTCAAGTGCCTGATGAAGCTCGTCGTCGCCGTCATTTTGCGACGCGAAGACAAGGTCGAACACGATGACCTTCGCGCCGGCGTCGGAAAGTTTTTCGATGAGCCGCGCCCAGACCGCGCGCGACCACGGGAAATTATTCTGCAAATCCTTCAGCACCGGCTCACGCTGCAATTCCTCGTCGCTGAAGTCCGACGTATAAACCGGCTTATCAATTCCGATGAGAACAAGGCGGTCATCCACCGGCGTTTTGCGACCAAGCCGCGTCTGCCAGTCCTGCGCCGAAAATTCCTTTTCTTGCAACGGCACAAATCCCTGCGCCCACAACAACATGAACACCAGCGTGCAAACGCCGCAAATGGCGAGGACAATGACAGAGCGTTTGGCTGGTATTTTCATCATTTCATGCGGTCAAAGCGCCAGGGACGCGCCAGATTATTCATTGCATTCAAACTTGACAATTCATTACAGATGGTATTAAATTTACGAATCAAGCATAAAGGGAAGCAGACATGAAAATCAGATTTCTTCTTGCCGGGTTGACTGTTTGCATGAGCTTGGCGGCGCGGGCCGCAGAGCCGCTCACGGAAAGCACCTTCACGGAAATCATCAAGCAGGCGAACGTGGTGGCCGCCGCAGACAAGGCCGTGACGCCTGCAAAAGCGAACGAGGTTTTTCGAGTGCCTGACATGGTGCGAACCGGGCCGAATTCCCGCCTTGAAATGACGGCCCCGGATAAAACCATCACGCGCGTGGGAGAAAACTCCGTTTTCACATTCGAGCAGGGTAAAAGAAATATCCTGCTGGAAAAAGGCAGTATTTTGTTTCATCCGCCCGCCGGCGCCGGCGGTGGAACGGTCAAATATGGCGGCACAGCAGCGGCCGTATTGGGCACAACGATGGTTTGCGCAGTCGGGCCAAACGGTGATTTCAATGTAATCGTGCTGGAAGGCGAAGCCATGGTGACGCTGGCGAACGGCAAAACGGTCCAGGTGGGTCCCGGGCAGACCGTGAACGTGTCGTCAAGCGGGGACAGTTTCGGCTCGGTGATGGACGTTAATCTGGGACAACTCACGTCTCACTTGCTGCTGCTCAGGGGGTTTTCAGATACATTGTCCTCAACGCCGCTTATTGATGCGGCGATTCAAAAGCAAAATGCAGACATCGCCGCAGGCAAGGTGTTTAACTTCGCACCCCCGCAGATAGTTGACGACGGGCTGGAGATGATTCTCAATCAAAATGGCAATGTGTTATCATCGGACAAATTGAACACGCTCGATAACACGACAGTGTTCGTATCGCCGGTTCAATAGCGGTTCCCTGCTTCCGGCTGACTCATCCGGAGAAAACTCAACAGCGCTTGCGCCTTGTTCAAGTCGGCATTTCGCGTTGTTTTGAATTTAAGAATGCCGCAGCCGCACAGAACCCGGTTCCATCCAGCATCGTCGAAGCAAGCATTTCATACGGTGACCGCGCGGCACCAATTGCAGTCAATTGGCCGTCACCGGCGGATTGGTCCGGGTGAGTGTGCTGGAAAAATCCGCCAGCGCGCCGGCAAACTTTGCGGAATCGAAATCCGGAATGGACTGCGCGAGCTTGAACAATTGATTGAGCTGAGATTGCACCGGCTCGTTCTGCTTCAAGTCCGGCAGCGCGGCGACGAGGCGGTCGAGCGCGAGAACCAGACGCTCGGCGCGGCGGGCGGCCACTTCGCTGGAAACATTTTGAAAAGACGCGCTTGTCAGTGACAGCCATATCAAAGCGCGCCTTGAATTTTCTTCCTTCCAATTTTTTGCCGCCGCGCGGGCAAAATTGTCGGCCCATTGCTGGATTATGGGACCGTCTTGTCTTGCGTCGAGAAGTGAACCCAATTGATACGAACTATCAACGCCGGTAACTGTTAGCAGCAACCAAACCATCGCGTCGCGGCGGGCAATCAACTTTTTATCCGCTTTCGGTTCGCGTGAAATTTGCCATTCCATTTCACGCAGGGCCACAGCTTGTCCGACCAGCCAGGCCTGAGCGCCGCTGCCGTTTTTCTCCGCGCTCCAATGTTTCGGCTCGGCCATGCTCTGGCCGTCGAGTTCAAAAATCAATTCGGGATGGCCGGCGGCGAGAATATCAGCATCAACATTCTGGTGGCATGCAACACAGGTGTTGGCGCGGACGTAAAGATTTTGGAGGTCGCGCATCCCGGCGGCGGCGCGGTCAGCGCGGGTCCAATCGTGCCGCGTGTGGGCGCGCAGCCAGTTTTCCGCCGGGCCATGGCAGCTTTCGCAGGAAACGCCTTCGGAGATTTTGAAATCATCGCCGCGCAGATTTTCCGGCACTTCATGAAGGGGAGCGTGGCATACGGAGCAGCGCGCGTCGGCGACCGGGTCTTTTATGCCGAGCGCGTCGGCAATTTGCTTCGCGCGCGCAGTGGCGAGTGTGGCCGGCGGGCGCTGTGAATGAAAATCCTTGAGCGACCAGACGAGAAACTGATTTTGGTTTGCGCCGCCGCCGCCGTGGCAACTGGAACTGGCGCAGGAATTCGCGCCGAGAAATTTCACAGGCGTGTCCGCGCCGCGCGCCACGCCGGCCGCAAAAACAGCTCCGGCGACTAAACACGCTGCCTGGCGACAAATTGTTTTACTCACAGCGTCAAATTGGTTAATGGAGTGACAGCGTGAATGCAACCCTAATTGAATCCCTGCGCAATGCCAGCGGAGGCAGTTTGAGCTTCACCGTCGGGCTTGCATTGCTGGCTGGATTACTGGCCTGGTTCGCGGTGGAAATTTTCAGGTCATTGCTCCGCGCGAACGCCGAGCGCATTCAGAATCGTGTCACGCTGGAAAAACTGCGCGCGCAGTTGCACGAGACGAAACTCCGCTGCCGCGAGGCAGAGCAGGCGCAGCTCGGCTGGAACGGGCTTCGCAAATTCACCGTCGCGAAAAAAAATCCCGAGTGCGACGACGTCTGCGCATTTTATCTCAAGCCGCACGACGGCCGTCCGCTGCCCGCGTTCAAACCGGGGCAGTATCTGACGTTCCAACTTGAATTGCCCGGACGTGACAAGCCAATCGTGCGCTGCTACTCGCTTTCCGGCAGCCCGCACCAGAGGGATTATTACCGCGTCACGATTAAAAAGGAGAAAGCGCCGCCGGATAAACCCGAACTGCCGTCGGGCGCGGGATCGAGTTATTTCACTGACGTGGTGAAAGAAGGCGACATCCTCAACGTGAAGGCGCCGACCGGCCATTTCTGCCTCGACATGGCGAAGAGCAATCCCGTCGTGCTCATCGCGGGCGGTGTCGGCATCACGCCGATGTTAAGCATGGCCAACGCCATTGCCGCCAGCGGCTCGAAGCGCGAGGCCTGGTTTTTCTTTGGCGTCCGCAACCAACGTGAACACATCCACAAGGAGGAACTGGAAAAGCTCGCGGCGGAAAATGATAATATTCATTTTCACGTCTGCTACAGCAAACCCGGCGAGAAGGATGTCAAAAGCCGGGACTATCACCACGAGGGCCGCGTCGGCATCGAGCTTTTGAAGGAACTGCTGCCATCGAACAATTTTGAATATTACCTTTGCGGCAGCGGCGCGTTTATGAAGAGCCTCACCGACGGTCTCGAAGCATGGGGCGTGCCGGACAAGGACGTTTACTTTGAAGCGTTCGGCCCGGCAACCGTCAAGAAAAAAACCGCCGCGCCCACGGTCGAAGAAACCGCGCACCTGACAAAAATAGACATCACATTTGGCCGTTCGGGTAAAACTGTCCGCTGGGAGCCGTCAGCGGGAAATATTCTGGAATTTGCCAGCGCGCAGGGAGTGAAAATTGATTCCGGGTGCTGCGCGGGCAGCTGCGGCTCGTGCGTGGTCGCCATCAAATCCGGCACGGTGGATTATCTCAAGAAGCCCGACGCCACGCCGGAAGCGGGCACCTGCCTCACTTGCGTCTGCCGGCCGAAAACCAATCTGGTCCTGGACGCATAAAAATGCCAGCCACCGCAACCATCCTCGAACGTCCACAACGCTGGGACACCGCGTTCGACCCGGACATGACGGACGCCGCGCTGGATCGCCTGCTTGCCACCGCACCGTTTCGCGACATGGACGCGGAGAAATTTCCCAAACGCACGCCGCTTCGCGAAATTCTCCGCAACGATTCGCGCATCCTCAAGTTCCGCAAAGGCGAAATCGTCACGCGCCAGGGAGACTACGGCACGTCCGCGTTTTTGATTTTGCGGGGCGCGACGCGAGTCGTGTTAAAACCCCATCTTCCGCCTGTGCTGCTTGGCCGCCAGTCGCCGGGCAAAAAGGGAATTTTCCGCACGCTCGCCCAGCTTTGGAACGGCTCGCGTCCGCCGGAAACTTTTTCCCGCGCGCGACTCCGCCAGGCCGCCGGCCTCGGCGCGCGCCAGACGAAAAACGAAGTCCACGTTTTTCTTCAGGATTTGCCGCGCGTGATGGACCAGCACCGCACCGAGCAGATGACGGGCGGCGATTTTTTTGGCGAAATCGCCGCCTTGAGCCGCATGGCGCGAACGTCCACGATTTTTGCCGACAGCGACGACGCGGAGCTTCTGGAAATTCGCTGGCAGGGATTGCGCGATTTGATGAAATATGACGATGCCCTGCACACGCACGTCAACAAAATATACCGCGAACGCGCGCTGGCTTCGTATCTGCGCGCCACGCCGATGTTCCAGCATCTGACCAAGGAACAAGTTGACCGTGTTGCCGAACAGGTCGAGTTCGCCACATATGGTGATTACGACTGGTCCGGCGAATATAAACGCCTCGCGCAATCCGGCAGCGTCCAGCCAGAAAAAGAACCGGTCATCGCGCAGCAGGGCGATTACCCGAACGGCATCGTGCTGCTCCGCGCCGGGTTCGCACGCGTCAGCCAGAAGCTCGGCGGCGGAGAGCGCACGCTGAATTACATCGGCGCGGGACAATTGTTCGGCCTGCGCGAAATCGCCCACAACTGGCGCAACAAAGATTCGCCGGTGAATCTGCAATTCTCGCTCCGCGCCATCGGCTACACGCATTTGCTCATCGTGCCGACGCGCGTCATGGAAGAAATTGTTTTGCCGTCGCTGCCCCGGGATGAATTGCCGGAGGCGATTGAAATCGCGAAAGAGGAATTGGATTCCGCGCCGTTCCCCAGTTCCCAGACCCCAGATGCCCGACGCGAATCCGTTGGCGCGGAAGTTTTGGAATTTCTCACCGAGAACCGTTTTTTCAATGGCACTGCCTCGATGGTCATTGATCTCGACCGCTGCACGCGCTGCGATGATTGCGTGCGCGCCTGCGCGTCGACGCACGATAATAACCCGCGTTTTCTTCGTCATGGCCCGACCGCCGGCAGCCTCATGGTCGCAAACGCGTGCATGCACTGCGCCGATCCGGTGTGCATGATCGGCTGCCCGACCGGCGCGATCCACCGCGAATCTTTTGCCGGCCAGGTTGTCATCAATCCCGACACTTGCATCGGCTGCAAAGCCTGTTTCAACAATTGTCCCTACGACGCCATCCGCATGGTCGAAATCCGCGACGAAAACGGCGAATTCATGGTGGACCAGGAAATGAAGCCGATTGCAAAAGCGACGAAATGCGATCTGTGCGTCGAAAATCACGGCGGGCCGGCTTGCGAACGCGCGTGTCCGCACGGTGCTCTCTCGCGGCTAAACCTGAACAATCTTGATGCGCTCTCAAAGTGGCTCAAGTCATGAAACGCTTCCGCCGACAATTTTTTCTTGGCACATTCGCGCTCCTTGCCTCGACGACTGCGGCGCTTTGGGCGCACAGGCGTTTTAGCCATGCGCTGCCGGACTACGCGTTTCTCACCGGCTGGATTTTATTTGCCGCAATGTTCGCGCTGACTTTTTTCAACGCGCGAAAAAAGCTGCCGTTTCTGCCGCTTGGCAAGGCCGAGACGTGGCTTCAAATCCATATCTATCTGGGGTTTTTCACCGTCGTATTGTTTCTGATCCACTTGAATTTTCGCCTGCCGCATGGCTGGTTTGAGATCACGCTCGCGTGGCTGTTTGCGCTGGTCAGCGGCAGCGGCGTGGCCGGATTAATATTCAGCCGGGTGCTGCCGCGGCGGCTTGCAACGCGCGGCGGCGAAGTCATCTTTGAAAAAATCCCCGCGCTGCGCCATGCGATGAAAGCCGCGGCCGAGGATCTCGCACTCGGCAAGGACGCAAAGTCTCCCGTCATCGCGGAATTTTACACGCGGCGTCTCGCGCCGTTTTTCGCCGGGCCGGATCATTTCTGGCTGCATGTTTTTGAATCGCGCCGCCCGCTCAACGCACTCGTCGCCGAACTTGACGACCTGCGCCGGTTCACCGACGAAACCGAGCGCGCCACGCTCGACAAACTTGCCACGCTCGTCCGCCAGAAGGACGGCCTCGACTACCATCGCGCGCTCCAGCTCACGCTCAAACTGTGGCTATTCGTCCACATTCCATTGACCTACGGGCTTCTGATTTTCACGGCGCTGCACATCGTTTTGGTTTTTGGATTTTCGGGAGGTGCGCGATGAGCGAACAATTGCGCGCTCCCGATTTCGACGCTCAAAATTATGCGCGACCGAATCAAAACTGGATTTGCGGCCACGCGTGCGAAGGCAATGCGTGCCGGCAGGGCCCGGATGCCAAAGGCCGCTGCCGCGCGACCGCCGAGTGCAAACCCATCCTTGAAACCAAGCCCGGCGAAGCAAAAGGCCGCTGGCGTTGCACCCGGCCGGGCGAGCCGTGCGAAACCGGGCCGCTGCCGGATGGAAGCTGCTGCCGACCGGTTGCGAAATGCTCGCCCGTGCCGACGTTGCGAGTCTGGCGCGGGCGCGCGACGCTCGCGGTCATCGCCGCCTCCTGTGCTGCGCTGTTGATTCTGCTCGGCAATCCGCCGTGGCGGAACAAGTTCATCAGTCCCGGTGAAATTTCCAACGCACATTCCGGCGCCGCATTCGCTGCGCTAGCCGGGCCAAATCATCTGGAACAAAACTGCGGTGCGTGCCATGTCGCGGGAAATTCCGGGCCACACGGAATGATTCATGCCGCGCTGGGGGCCGAGCCGGGAATTTTGAATTTGAAAGAGATCGCAGTCGCAAAACCAGCGGAACCGACGGCGATTGACGAGGATTGTCTGAAATGTCATGCCGGAAGAAATTTCCACCAGCCGGATGCGCCACCGATTTCCTGTTCATTCTGCCATGCCGAGCATCGCGGCGCGATGATGGCAGTAACGACGGATGCGAATTGCGTCTTCTGTCACGGTGACGCCGCGAAGATGGCGGTTTCGAGGGCAATCCCGGTCATCCACCAGTTTGCCGGCGACCATCCGCAGTTCCGCTTCATCACGGAAAAGTTGCGTGACCGGGACACGTTGAAGTTCGATCACGCGTTGCATCTGACCGGCGCGACGATTCCGAATCTGCCCGGCGGCATAAAACCGGACTGCGCGTTCTGCCACCAGCCGGACGCGACGGGCGCGTTCATGAAGCCGTTGAATTTCGAGAGCAGTTGCCGCGTCTGCCATTCGCTGCAATTTGACCCGGAGACGCCGGAGCTGAAGCTGCCACACGGGAGCGCGGAGTTTGTGTCGTCATTTTTGCGGAGCTTGCCGAAGCAATACGCGGATCAGGCGGCGCGCGAAGGCGTGGCGGACGCGAACGATTTTGTCCAGGAAAAACTGGCGGGGCTGCGGGCGCAATTCGGCAGCGGAGAGGATTTGGAGCGGCGGGTTTTCTTCAGCACGGCGACGTCCGGGCCGGAAGCGCAAATCGGGACTTTGAGCGGCAGCACACGCGCGGTATTCCCCGGCTGCGCGTATTGCCACGAGGTGAAAAGTTCCTCTTCAGGGCCGCCGGAAATCACAAAGCCGGTGATTGCGGAACGCTGGCTGGCGCAGGCGAAGTTCAATCACGCGAAGCACGCGAACATTTCCTGCGCGCAATGCCACGACGCGGTTCACAGCAAGGAGACGGCGGACATTCTGCTTCCGGCGAAGGAAACTTGCGCAGCCTGCCACAGTCCGCGCGGCGGCGTCGCGGATTCCTGCGCGACGTGTCACGTTTATCACAGGATGGAAATTGTCTCGCGTTAGCAGAGCATAATGAAATTCAGCGCGGCGTCTGCTTTGAGTTTGCTCACATCGCCGGGTTGCGCGGAAATTTGGCGAAGGGCAGCAGCGCGCCGCGGTATTGCGTCTGGTCGGCGCGGATGGGCACCGGCGCGAGAAACAGCGACGCGCCGCTCGCGGAAATAAGGTCGTCCTGATCCACGCCGTCGCCGCTGACGCCAATCGCGCCAATCAATGCGCCATTGCGGTAGAGCGGGAAGCCGCCGGGGAAAATCGTGATGCCATTCGGAAGGTTTGGATCCGCGTTTGTCGAGGTCATGAACACCGCGCTGTTCACTGGATTCGTCGCCAGAATTGATGCGGGCGTGATGATGGAAAACCGTTCCTGCAATCCAAAAAATATTCCCGGCTGCGTGCCGCTGATGCCCGGCGGATACATGCTTTGCGCGAGGAAACCGACGGTGCGCGCGGAATAAGCGCGGTTGGCAGCAGAAAAGAAAACCGCCGTGCGCGCCTTTTGCACCGCGACATCCCAACTGAACCGCGTCGCGTTGGAGGATGTGCAGAACGTGCCGAGCACGACAGGTGGCACGCCGTTGGAATTCGGATTGTTGACAACGGTGATGAATGCCTGCGCCACCTGGCCACGCGGCAGGCGGATGCCGGCGCGCGTGGTGCGCGCGCGGTTGGCGGCGGCGGCGATGATGTTGGAAACTTCCACCGCTGTCAGCCGCGCGCTTCCGCCGGGCAATGGCACGGTCGAAGGATCGGCGATGATTGGCTGGCGCAATTCGCCGGTATCGCCGCCTAAAGTTGCGACCGGATACGGAAACGGCGCGGGCGAAGCCATGACTGCGAATGGCGGAATGTTTTTTCCGGGCAGACTGCCAAACGGAATCACCGCGCCGGTGCTGGTGGAGCTTTCAATGTATTCAAGCCGGATGCCATTCACGAAGACCAGCGAACCGAGAATCGCCGCCGAAGGTTGAAATCCGGTTTGTCCCGCGAGCGCGACATCTTCATTGGCGTCCGCATTGGCGATGACGGCGGGAGTGACGTCGGTTGGTTGCAAGCCGTCGCCCGCGACGCCGACGCCGCCGACAAGCTGGCCGTTTTTGTAAAGCGGCACGCCACCGGGCGTCCCCGCCAATCCGCCGGTGATGGGCAGCCGCGGCGAGACCAGCGTGTTCCCGGGCGAATTGCTGTAGCTGATGATACTGCCGGGCGCCTTGAACTTGTTGATGTCGGAAAAGGCGAGCTGCGAAAAATTCACGCCAACGAGCGGGCCGGGCGGCGTGTTGGCAATGCCCGGGGGAAAATTCTGCTGCACGATGTCCCCGGCGGTGCGCGAGGAAAAGGCGTTGTTGTCGCTGCTTAAAAACGCAGCGGAGCCGGCCTTGGCAATGGCATCGGCGACGAGCGGGTCGGCGGAAGTGGAGCCGGTATTGAGCGCCCAGACGCCGAGCACCCAGCCTTCGCGGTCCATGACGGCAACGACGGCGTTGGTGGCCAGCGGCGAACTCGTAAGTGCGTGGGCGCGGGTGACCGCCTGGGCGACGACCGTCTGGACGTCCCCAAGCGTGAGTTGCGCGCGCGCGTTTACAGCGGCGAGCAGGACGAACAGCAAAAAGTTCAGGGAACGTTTCACCACGCGCGAAGATAAGCGCTTGATTTGTGAAAACAAACAACTTCTTATTGCAGGAATGTCACCGCCGCTGCATCAGGCGAAAAGCTTTGGAAGGCTCCTTATGCTTGCCTGTACCGTCGCGTGGTCGTTGCCCATTAAAAATATCGGTGCAGAACCGTTGGAAACCAACGGCGTCAACCGCCTCAAACCGCATCAGGCCTTCAGCACCAACACGCCGCCGGCGTCGCCGGAACTTTTCAATCCCGACTCGAACTCGCCGCAGTTGCCGGAGCCGCCGCAAACGGATTTTCTTTGGACGCGGCGTGTGGCGGTCAGCTCCAATTCCCCGCCGGACGCGCAGTTCAATCCAGATCCCGGCGCAAGCCTGCGACCGGCGACGAATGCGCCCGCGGCGCTGTTCAACGAGCCGGACGCACCGCCGGTTTTCACGCCGCCCGCAATTCCATCGGAGCTGGCATTGCCGCGTGAAGACGTGCGGCTCGAAGAAATTATTCCGCCGACGAATCCACCGCCGCGCGGCTATGGTTCCGCGCCACTGACGAACGGCCTGGCTTTGCCACGCGAGAACACGCGGAGCGAATTGAAAATTTATCAGGACTTCGGCATCCCGAAGTATTCGCTGCGCCTGTCCGATTACCCCGCGAACACCGAGCCGCGCCCCGACCGCTGGCGCATCGGCTTCGTGCCGTGGGAGCGCTACACCAGCGGCGTCATTGAGCAGCCCTACGAAACGCCGGAGCCGCTGCTGTGGGCTCCTTACAGGCAAAGTCTGCTCAAAGGCGACCTGCCCATCATCGGGCAGAACATTTTTCTCGATCTCACGGCCTCGGCGGAGACGGTGACGGAATTCAAGCGCATTCCGACGGCCAGCGGCGTGAGCGGCGCGGTGGCGGGCGAATATCAATTTTACGGCCAGAGCGACCAGTTGAGCATCCAGAACAACCTCGCGTTTTCGATGGATTTGTTCCAGGGCGAAACGGCTTTCCGCCCGGTGGACTGGGCGATTAAAATCGAGCCGGTGTTCAACGTGAATTATCTCCAAGCGCGGGAAACCG
>Ga0302320_10009340_pt1 | contig 21121 bp, 22 predicted proteins | sample Bog_T0_3_FD_202130 | JGI IMG/M metagenome (GOLD analysis project Ga0302320, IMG submission 202130) | Peat permafrost microbial communities from Stordalen Mire near Abisko, Sweden - Bog_T0_3 | ecosystem: Environmental > Terrestrial > Soil > Wetlands > Peat | place: Sweden: Abisko, Stordalen Mire...
CACGCCCCAACGGAAGCTGCGCTTAAAATTGGTCGCCGGATTCCAAGTCGGATGTCAACCCATCCTGCCACTTTTCTTTCATGCCCAATCAAAAAACAGATTATTCAGACGCACTCTAATTCGCCACGGTAAGGCGTCAGGTCAAGCTGGAGCAGCCGGTCAAAAGTTTCTTCCGCCGAGCCATACGGCGGCCCGTAGTTGTTGGTCAGATTGTAATGCGAGTTGCCGAGATCGAACGCGCGCCGCATGATGACGCGACCATTCTCGAACGAATCGGTTCCTCCGAAATTTTGCCGCTGACCAAGTGAAATCAGCGGCAGATTGAGTCCTGACCGTCCGCAACGGCGGTAGAAATTTTGATTATGGTAACGTGTTGGCGAGGGAACATTCATACCTCTCGGTAAATCACTTTTAGACAAAAAATCCTCCGTTACCGGCCCGGCCGATTAAACTTTCGGATCGCCTGACCGGTCCCATAGGAAAGCATAAATCAAAATAAAGACAGGAAATTTTGTCGCCGATCCACTGCCATTATAATTCAGAATAGCAACCATTGTTAGTGTGAGCGAATGAGTCTAGTTCACTATTTAGTTCGTGCATTGTCAAGTTCAGCCTCGATTTCCGCCACGGTTGACAGGCTGCCTTTCAAATTCTTGGACAGGGATTCGACCAGTTTGGTCTGCCATTGGGTAACAGTGATGGACCTTCTAAAATTGCGCAACGGATTTTCAACAGTCAGGTGCTCACGTTCCTTGCACAGCAGCAGGCCAATGGACGGATGTTTGGCCGGAGTAGCGCAACTGGTCGTCAACCGCTGTGAAATAAAAATTCAGCTTGCGCGCGAATTCCTGCCGAAGGTTTTCATTTTCTAATCAATCACGACGTAGCAGCGCAACCGGGACAGCGCTCCGAGGCGGGCAAAGCGTTTGGCGGTTTAGTCTGATGCAGGCGAGTTTCCTTATCGTTCGTAGCAGAGAAGCCAGCCCGGCGTTTAATCTTCACTGGCACAACGTGTGTTATGGTTGGCGTGTCGACTTTGCTAAGGTTGTTAGTGCACATAATTGCGTCAAAACACTTTCAGTGCTGTAGAAAATGCGATAGTGGAGATTGAAATACGACTTGCAAATCTATGAAGCAGGGTGAAGATGATCTGAATTATATAAATAGCCCTACGCCGCTTGTGGGTAAGAATGCAAATGGGGAATCCCGATTTAGACAATCCGCACGCAATGTCGTACAACCGCAAAGCCAACGTCCGCATCGCACTTGGGGGGAATGCGGATGGGATTCGCTGGCGGGATGAACGAATGATGAAATGAATATCAATTGGCAGCCATCCTCGCCGCTTCACCGGGCATCGTTCGTGATGCTGACGCTATTTTGCCAGTTGAGTTTGGTCCACTGCTTTGCGCTTGATCCGGCCAAGAGTCTTGACCAATACAACATCCAGTCTTGGACCCAGCGCGAGAATTTGCCGGCGAACAGCATCAATGCCATAACTCAGACCGGCGACGGCACTCTTTGGCTGGGCACGGACAAGGGATTGGTGCGGTTCAACGGTTTTGAATTCAAGCTGGCCACCCTGCCCGATTTGATCCCGTTCAGAAGTCACGACATCTCCAGCTTGGCGAGTTCCAAAGCGGGCGGCCTTTGGTTCGGAATCAACGCCGGTGAGTTCGGTTACTTCGACGGCCAAAATTTCTCGCTGATCACAAATGCGAACTGGATTGATCCGGGCATGGACGTGCATGCGATTCGCGAGGACAGCAACGCCTTGGTCTGGGTCGCTGCGCAAACGGCCGGCGGCGCGGTTGGCGCGGGGATGACCAATCAATTTTCCTTCGGCAGCGAATTTCGCGGCGGGCTGTCGCTGGGCCTCGGTTCGCACGGGCGCATTTGGGTGGGAACCAGCCAGCACGGACTTTTTTATTGGCAGGATGGAAAACTCGCCCGCTTTCCGGACGACGCAATGAACCAAAGCATCATTTTTGCCGTGGCCGAAGATGCCGCGGGTCAAATCTGGGTGGGCACGGAAAACGGGCTGTGCTGTTTTGACGCGAAGTTTCACCGCAAGGAAATTGGCGATTCTCATTTTGAAGTCCGCGCGTTGCTGGTGGACCGGCACGGCGCGGTTTGGATCGGCACCAGCGGTGGTGGCCTGCAGCGTTACGAAAACGGCCAGTTCACCGCGTTCAAAAAATCCGATGGCTTGGTCAGCGATTACGTCACCGCCTTGTTTGAAGACCGCGAAGGCAGCCTTTGGGTGGGCACCCGCGAAGGTTTGAGCCAGATCACGGATGTAAAATTTCCCGTTTATTCCAGTGCCGAGGGATTGCCGGGCGGCACCTGCCACGCCGTCGCCGCCGCCCAAGCCGGCGGGCTGTGGGCAGCCATGAGCGACGGGTTTTCCTACTTTGACGGCCAGCGCGCCACGAATTTCACCGCCGCCGAAGGCTTGACCACGCCTTACATCAAGCGGATTTTCCAAGCGAAGAATGGCGATGTGTATCTGATCAATGGCGCGAAACAAATCCAGGTTTTTTCCGGCGGCAGGATTGTGGCCAATTTCTCCAATCCGGATTGGCCGGGCGCTTTTGCCGAGGATGCGCAGGGCGTGCTCGTGTCGGTGGCCAACAATCTCTATCGAGTGAGTCGCAACGCGATCACGCCTTATGCCTTCACGAACGGGCAGGTGCCGCCGTTCCTTTGGATTCATAACATGACCGTCGGAAAGGATGGTTCGATTTGGATCGCCAGCATCAACGGAATTTTTCGGGTGAAGGATGGAACTTATCAGCGCTGGTCCATTCCGGAAGGTCTCTCTTGGGACAAGGTGCATTGGATTTGCGAGGACGAGGATGGCACCATCTGGGCGGGGCTGCTGACGGGAATCGCCCGGCTGAAAGACAATCAAATCCGCAATATCAGCCATGCCAACGGCCTGTTTGATGATTTCATCTTTGCGATCATTCCCGACAACCTTGGCTATTTCTGGGTGGACTCCAAGCGCGGCATTTTCCGGGTGAGCCGGCAGAGCCTGGATGATTTCTGCGATGGCAAAACCAATCAGGTAAACTGCGAGGCATACGATGGATTGGAAAATGTCAAAGCGGCGGGCAAGACGGATCAGGAATGGATCGGCTGCAAAACCAAGGACGGCCGGATCTGGTTTCCGAGCCCGCAGGGCGTGGTGATGATTGATCCCACCAACTTGTCCGTCAATCCAACGCCGCCGCTCGTTTACATCCGGCAAGTTCGCGCCAACGGAATCGGACTCAAAGACGACAAATCTTTCGCCGTGCCGCACGGCAATGGAAACTTGGAATTTCAATTCACCGCCGTGAGCTATGTTGCGCCCGCGAAAGTGCGATTCCGCTATCAACTGGAAGGCTACGACCACGATTGGATTGAAGCCGGAACCAATCGTTCTGCCGCCTATGCCAATTTAAAGCCGGGAAAATACCGGTTCCGCGTCGTCGCCGGCAATGCCGATGGCACTTGGAACAATGTCGGCGAATCGGTTGATGTCGAGCTGCTGCCGAACTGGTATCAGACCATCTGGTTCTATCTGGGCTGCGCGGTGCTGGCGGTTGCTATCGGCATCAGAATTTACCTTTGGCGAGTGGGCTTGCTGCGGCGACGGCACAACGAATTGGAAAAGGCCCAGGAGCTTTTGGAGGCCAAAGTCAGGGAACGCACGGCTGAATTGGAAACCCAGAAGCAGCAGCTTCAACACGAGATCGAGCAGCGCAAGCAGCTTGAGGAACAGTTTTTACAGGCGCAAAAAATGGAGGCCGTCGGGCGGCTGGCGGCCGGCGTGGCGCATGATTTCAATAATCTCCTGACAGTCATCCACGGCAATGCCTCGCTGCTGCTGTGCGAGCCGGCGAATGAGGCCGAAATCGCAGACTGCTCGCAGCAGATCGTCGAGGCCGCCGAACGTGCGGCCAGCCTGACCCGCCAGTTGCTGATGTTCAGCCGCAAGCAGGTCATCCAACCCGCGCGCCTCGACTTGAACGAAGTGGTGGCGCACATGACCAAACTGCTCCAGCGACTCATCGGCGAGGACGTTTCCCTGGTCTCCAAATACGCACCGAACCTGCCGGCCATCCAGGCGGACGTGGGCATGATTGAACAAGTTCTGCTCAACCTGGCGGTGAACTCGCGCGATGCCATGCCCAAGGGTGGCAGGTTGACGATCTCCACCGGCACGGCCGATCTGGAGGCGGAACCCGCCGGACAAAATGCCGGCAACCCCGCCGGCTTGTTTGTCCGGCTCACCGCGACCGATACCGGCAGCGGCATTGCCCCGGAAAATCTGGCGCACATCTTCGAACCGTTCTTCACCACCAAGGAAGTCGGCAAAGGCACCGGCCTCGGTCTGGCGACGGTTTATGGCATTGTCAAACAACATCAAGGCCGGATTGCGGTGGAAAGCACCGTGGGCAAAGGCACGACGTTTTATATTTATTTTCCGGTCATCGCCGGGGCGACGGCGGAAAAGCCAGCCGAGCCAACGGTCGCAGACCTGCCGCACGGCACGGAAACGATTTTGCTGGTCGAAGACGAACTCATTGTGCGGCTCACGGTCAGCAACATGCTGCAACGCTTTGGCTACACCATCCTGCCGGCCAACTCCGGTGTGGAAGCGCTCGAAGTGTGGAAGCAGCACAAACACCGGATTCAGCTCCTGCTGACGGACATTGTCATGCCTGACGGCCTGACCGGATACGAACTGGCCCGCCAGCTTCAGGCCGAAAAGCCGCAACTTAAAATCATCTTCACGAGCGGCTACAGCGGCGATGTGGCGGACAAGCGTCTGACGTTGGTGGAAGGGGTCAACTTTCTCCAAAAGCCCTACGCGTCGCAAAAACTCGCCGAGACGGTGCGGAAAAATCTGGACTAGGAAATCGCCGGTATGATTTGGAAAAGCTGGATTTAATTCAATTGATCGAACGAACCAAATTGAATACCGCCATTGCCTGTTTTGTCTCGCCTCCGTGCAGTGGGTGGCGGAGTTGTTGCCGGCGGACGACAAGGAGCTGGATGCCCGATCGGTGAAACGGTGTTGGAAAAAAATCCGAAGTCGATTTGCTGGTGATGGTGGCGGCGCTGGGCCGGGAGCGGCTGGTGCCGGCGCTTCATTTAGCGTATTGCATGCGCCAGAGCCGCCACATCGGCATTCCGTCGAATGGAAATATATCGCTTCAAATGAAGTTTGTGATTTAACGGTGACGATTCCAGGCCAAAGCCAGCGGAGCGATGGCCAGATCGGCCAGCGGCAGAATCAGGAATCCGCCGAGCGCGACCCAAAGCCGCAGGCCGGGCTGGTGAATCGCGCTGCAAACATGACCCGCATAGCCGGCCACGAACAGCCCGCACACCAGCCAGCCGCCGGCAATCCAGCCAATCGCGCGGGCCGTGATGGCGTTGCGTCGCAAACTCCACCCGAACGCGGCAATCGCGACGGCGATTTTCGCGGCCAGACACGCGATCAAAATGGTGGTCAGCCAGTGCAGCAGTGTTTCCCGGAAAATCACGTTAGTCCGGGCCGTCTCAACCAGCGGAAACAGTCCCACCAGGAAAATCATTCGCCAATAAACCGACGCCAAGCCAATCCAGGCATAGCGGTTTAAACCGGCTCCAATTCCGTCCACGAGGTTTTTCCAGGTCCAAACGATCAACAGCAGCAGGACCGGCACGCATCCCGTCATCAATGGCAACGGCCCCAGCGGCGTGACCAGGCCGGCCTTTGAAAGCAGCGCATCTTGATCCATGAGAATTAGACAAACAAACGCCGCCGCCACGACCAGCCAGGTCAGGACGCTTGTCGCCAGCGCCATCACCAGTTTGGCCAGCACAAAACCGCCGTTGGTCATGGGGCGAATGGCGATGTAAACCGGCAGTTCGCTCGACAATTGGACGCGGTCGAACTTGGCCAGCACCGGAGTCAGCAGCACGGAAATTTGCAGCGGCAGGATCAGGAGCGCCAGAATGAACGGATAGGTCAGCCCCAAAGTTTCGGGATCGCCGCCCGACCACGAGTTTCCCGAAACTTTGCGCAGCACCCAAGTCACCGCTCCAAAAACCGCGACAATCAACAACGCCATTGCCGCCGAAATGCCGGGGAGCATCCATCCCTGCCGCAGCCATTCGAGCCAGAATTGCGCGGCGAACGCAGAGCGAAATTTTTTCTGCCGGTCGCGCGCCGATGCAATGCGCACACTGCTCCACAGCTCGGAAATCCGGGATGAGCCTTCCCAGCTTCCCTGTCGCATTCGTTTCAGTCCAATCCACGCGGCCGGCACAGCGGACCCCAGCAAGGCAAACAGAATTGGCCACTGCCATCCGGAAAAGGCATTGGCGCGCATCTGCGGCATACGCCAGACAAAATAATGAAGCATGCCCATCAGAACCAGGAGCAGCATTCTGGCTTTTGGCAACGGCAGGCTCCAGGCCAGCGCCTGCATCCACCAAAAAAAGGACAGCAACACGGCGCTGGTCCAAAGCAGATCGGACGCGGAGAAGCCCGCCACATGCCGCCACACCAATTCCGCCCACAACACAAAAATGGTCACGATGACCGTGCCGCCAGAAAACATTGCCACGAGGACAAGCCAGGCCGTGCTGACCGGCTTCAACAGAAGCCGCCGGGGAAAGCTGAATTGCATGGTGCGGTCATCAACCTCGAAATTGCACAGACAAACCAGCAATTGGCCGTATCCACCCAGAAAGAAAAAAAATGTGGCGCAGCCCAGCATTTCCCCGACTGCCTGGGACGCGCCATGGTTTTTCCAGAAGACAAAAAAACAGCTTGCCGCCAGCGCGGCGCCGTCCCAAAAAAATTTCACTTTGTGCCGGCCCCAGATTTCCCAGAGCATCGCACCGGTGGGCGTTCGCCATGCAAGTCTGCCGACATTCATAAATCAACTCTTCCCACCGGCCCGCGCCACCAGGATTTCGTCCAGCGTGGGCGTTCGTTCCTCCACCACGCGGGCGCCAATCGAGACCGCCGCTGTTTCCAGTTCAAGATGCGACCCGCCAAACAGTACGCGCCATTCGGAACCGTAGCCCGCCACCGCGTGCGCTCCGGCCAGCACCGGCGTTTTTGCCGGCGGTTCGGCAAAGGCCAGCACCGCCGAAATGTGTTCACCGCGAACTTCGTCGGTGCGTCCGTTCAATACCACGCGGCCTTGCTGGAGCATGATGACGTGATCCGCCACCCGTTCAACTTCGTCGAGCAGATGCGACGAGAACAAAACGGTCCGACCCTCCTCGGCCACGATGCGGATGATCGCCTCCAAAATGTCCCGGCGCACCACGGGATCCAAACCCGAACTTGGCTCGTCCAGAATCAACAATTCAGGACGATACGCCAGTGCCGTCAGCAAACCGATCTTGGCCTGCTGACCTTGCGAGAGGCTTTTGATTTTTTGCGCCGGGTCCAATTGAAATTGTTTCAGCAGTTGCCCGGCGTAGGCTTCATCCCAAGCCGGATAAAACGCCTGAGTATAGCGCATGAATTCGTCCACCCGCATCCAGCCCGGCAGGTCGCGCCGCTCGGACAAATATCCCACGCGGCCCAGCACGCCGACCGGATCACGCACCGGGTCGAGGCCGAACAGCCGCACGCTGCCCGCCTGGGCTTTCAAGGAGCCGAGCAGATGTTTGATCAAAGTGGTTTTGCCCGCGCCGTTTTCGCCCACCAAACCCAGCACGCTGCCGCGCGTGACGAAAACCGACACGTCGTTGAGCGCCGTTTTGGTTCCAAAGTGGCGCGACAGCCCGCTGACGGCGATGACGGCCTCGGCCGAGGAGGGAGAAGGAAATTTCATTTGGATGATTTGGGTTGCATGGCGGCGTCCCGCTCGTGGAGCAGAATCACGACCTCCTCCAATCCCACGTCCAGGTGGTGCGCATTGGTCAGGAGCACGTCGGCGGGTTCGGCCAGGAGTCGGAGCTTTTCGCGGCGGGGCAGATGCTTCTTCACCTGGGCCACCGTGGTGCCGAAACCCTGCCGCATGGTGACGATCCCTTCGCGTTCGAGTTCGAGATAGGCGCGCGCCACCGTGTTGGGATTGATCCGCAATTGTTCGGCCAGCACGCGGATGGGCGGGACATCGTCGCCGGGCTTCAGCCGCCCGGCGGCCACCAGATACTTCACCTGCTCGACGATCTGCTGATAGATCGGCGCGCCGTCTTGGATTGAGATTCGGAGTTGCATGGTATTTGAACCGCCGGACCGTCCAAATTGCGGCGGTCTGATTAATGTATTAAGTATTTAATACAATATCATAGAATGTCAAGTCCATTTTCGCCGGCCATTTGCAAAAATTCCTCGGGCGTGAGACGATGGGCTGAGCTTGGGAGCCAGTGATTTTCTCAGGGTGCCTGAACCTTTGGCCACGACATAAATCACACTGTCCGCAGGCGCTGAATCAACCGCGATGTTGAAGCACCAATATCATCCGACTTGCCTGCGCCAACTGCGCGGGCGCACTGGTGCCGGCGGCATAAATGTTCACGGTCGCCCCGGCCGATGGGTTGACCCGTCCCTAGGAAACTGCTGGACAAATCGGCGGCGGCAAAGTGGTTCAACAACACCAGTGCGCCAACAAGTGCGACAGCATTTATGTGAGTGTGAAATAAAAAAAGCGGGCGGCCCTGGCGAGCCGCCCGCAGTGAAGAACAATTCAGGCTAGTCGCTGGCACCCTTGCTCGCCATCTCCGCCTCTTTCATTTTGGTCGCCATTTCGGCTTTAATGGCGTCGAGGTTGAAGCTCGCGCCGCGCTGCATGGGCGGGTATTCGAGGAAGGTCTGGAGTTCCTTGCCCATCACCTGCTGGACAAACACAAAGCGCCAGAACTGATACTTGAACCAGTCGAAGTATTGCTGCGCGCCATCCTTCGTCCCGTTGTTGGGCCAGCCCGTGCGTTCAAACGGATCGAGGCGCAGGTTGGTGATGGTCGGCACGTCCATGTGGACTTTTTGACCAAGCCAGCCTTGCGGCTGCTGGATGAAACTGTATTTGTAATCGTCAATGCGCACGGCACCGACGGAGCTTTCGCCGAGGTAGAAGATTTCATGGCGCGCGGATTTGTCCGTCTTGCCGGTGATCAAATCCAACTGGTTGTAGCCGTCCAGATGATTCTTGTAAGTCCGGTCGCCAATCTTCACGCCCTTGAGCAGGTCATCGGTGATGGTGGTGTTGCCGGCGGCGGCGAGGAAGGTCGGGAACCAGTCCAAGCCGGAGAAAATGCCGTTCTGCACGGAATCCGCCGGGACGTGGCCGGGCCAGCGCAGAAGGCACGGCACGCGGAAGCCGCCTTCCATGGTGGTGCCTTTGCACTGCGCGAACGGCGTCTGTCCGCCATCCGGCCAGGTGAAGACTTCGGTGCCGTTGTCGGTGGTGAACACGACAATGGTGTTGTCGTCCACGCCCATATCCTTGAGGTGTTGCAGGATCAAACCGACATCGTCATCGAGCTGGGCCATGCCGGCTTCTTCTTCAGACCAGCCATTCTCCGAGTTTTCCAGCGCGGTGTATTTTGGCGAGAGATGCGTGACGATGTGCATGCGGGTGGGGTTGATCCAGCAGAAGAACGGCTTGCCGTCCGCCTTGGCCTTGTCCATGAAACTGAGGGAGAGATCGCGAATCGTGTCGTCCACGGTCTCCATGTTGTATTTGATGCCGTCCATCGGATGCGGCGGCAGCGGGCCGCAGTCTTCAATCTTCTGCTTGCCGACCTTGCCCCAGCGCGGCATCTCGGTGGCATCGTCTGTGTCCGTGGCCCAGCTATGAACCAGATTGCGCGGGCCGACGACGTTCAACAACTCCTGCGGATAGTTGGGGTGGAACGGGTCTTCCATCGCGTCCAAGTGATATAAGTAGCCGAAGAATTCATCGAAGCCGTGGACGGTGGGGAGGAATTCGTTTTTGTCGCCCAGATGGTTTTTGCCGAACTGGCCGGTCGCATAGCCTTGCGCCTTGAGCGCGGTGGCGATGGTGCAGGCTTCCGCCGGCAGACCGGTGGGGGCGCCCGCCTGGCCGACCGTGGTCATGCCGGTGCGGATGGGCAGTTCGCCGGTGATGAAGTTTGCGCGACCCGCCGTGCAGCTCGCCTCGGCGTAATAGTCGGTAAACAACATGCCTTCCTTGGCGAGCCGGTCGAGGTTGGGCGTCCGCCCGGCCATCATGCCGCGGCTGTAAGCGCCTATGTTCCAGATGCCGATGTCGTCGCCCATGATAAAGACGATGTTAGGTTTTTTGTCCTGCGCCTGCACCGTTCCGCCGACGCTCATCAGCGCCGCCGTGGCGGCAAACGCGGTCAGTCCGTGTTTGAATAATATGGATGCTTTCATAACTGGATTTTTTGGTTGTGTTTTTTGAGAAGCGACAAGAATTCAACCGCTCGGGTGAATGCCAGGTGGATTCTTTTCTCGTCACCGACGTTTATGACACCGGACATGGGAGCTGTAAAGAGTTTTCCGTGTTACAAGCGGATGACTAAATTTAGTTCGCAATGCGGAGATTGGCCAGCGCGGCGTTGACCGCCTCCTGGATGCGTTCACCGCGCACGGCCGCCGTGGCATTGCCGATGATGGGCCGCACCACATAATTGCGATACAGCAACTCGTAGGTCTTCGCGTCCAGCACGTCAATGACCAGCGTGCCCGCCTCGAAATGGTTCGGGTTCCGGCTGTTGGAATAGGCGTCCTCCGCCTTGTTGTGCAGCGCATCCGCATCCCGGCCCATGCCAAAGTAAGTGGTGATTGCCTCGGTGGTGACATTGTTGCCGACAATGATCATGTAGGCCACCGTCACGTCGCCCGTGCCGTCGGTGCGTTCCAGACCTTTCGCCTTCAGGTTGTTGACGATGGCCTTTTGGATCAATTGGTTGATGGCGTCGCGCCGGTCGGCGGCTGTCGGCGTCAGGGCGATGCCGCCGTTGATGAAGTTGTAGGTATGCACCTTCAACGAACCCTTGTCCACCCGCGTGGGCGTGGAGGAACAACCGGCGAGGAGCAGACTCGTGAGCAGCAGCGGCAACAGGTAGAAATGTTTCATAAATTTATAATGATGTGGTTTGGATGTTCCAGATTTTGGTTGGCAGAATGGTGGCAACAAACTATCCGCCGAATCCATCCAAGGTCAAGGCGCGACTGGATTGCACCCGCCCGCCCGCCACGGAGACCACAGGTTGATGTTGTCCGGGTCTTCAACAGCCTCCAATAGCCAATAATTGGGGATATTCACCTATTGAATCTCCATGTGTCCGGTTTCGATTTCAAGGCTTCCAAAACGAAAAACGGTTGATTTCACGACGCTTAAGCCGGATTGGAAGAAAGAACCCGAAAACCGGACAGGGGTGGAACCTAGAACCCGTTTTTGACCATCGCGGGCAGTTCGCCGGATAGGCGCGACCCACCCAGAAAAGCTTGCGCGCTCGCGCTCAATGGCATCGTGATCTGGAGCTGTTTGAGCGCCTCCACCCGCGAAGTCAGCGGATTATTCATGCGTCCCTTGAGAGCCGGCTGGCGATCCGTTGGCGGCACATCCGCTTGTGCCCGCGCTTCCTCCACGGTGGACGGCGGCAATAATTCCGCCGCGGCGGTCGCCTCCTGCACTTCCTGCTTCCATGTTTTTGGTTCGGTTTGCATCGCGATTTGTCCCTTTCAATATGCCGGAAAAATTGCTTTCCGGCGAGTTTTTTTGGCGGCTCGCGGAACCGTCGCCGGATCGTCGCGGGGGATCGGCGGGAAAGAAAAATGCCGCCGGGATCGAACCGGGCGGCGTGGCGGGTTTAAATCTGGTTTTACCAGTCCCAGGCGAACGGGCCATAATCCCTGTCCACTTCATCGCTGGTGACTGGCGCTCCACGGGCAATGGCATTGTTCATGGCGGCGATGCATTCCTTGGTGCACATAAACTCTGGGTGAATCCAATCTCGCATGTCATCATCAGGAAAAGACTTTGCGTAACTTTCGGACGCTTCAATACAATCTGCCCAAGATGCGGAATGAAGATTCACAGATCAATTAAATGAAACCTCAATATTAATTTTTAAAATATGTGAATGAATAAGAAAAGCACGCCTTGCAAGCACGAATGCAAGTTCAAATTGTTCCTGTCTAGACCAGCCATCGGTTGTTTTCAGAAGTTTTTTAATATCCCGTTTCTCATTTGGAGTCAGATGTTCGTCTTCAACCTTTCCCATCCAATTGATAAGTTTGGTTTCAATTTGTGAATCCGTGTGTTTTTTGGTAGCATTGCGGTGGATTCGATTTGTGTTTGTTTTCATAACTTTCCGTTTAGGGTCTGCGCTCTGGGGTGTTCATACCACAGCCAGGGCTTTTTATTTGATTCGCTTGCGCTGATCCTCGACCCACGAGATCAATTCAAACGTCATCTCTGCCGTTGGTTTGGAGTCACCCGAAAGCCATTGATCCACGGCCTGCCGAGTAACCTTCATTTGATTAGCCAGGGCAACTTTTGCGCCGCGATCCTTCGTCAGCTTGCGCAACTCAACCAACAATTGAGGCAGAGAACGAATTTGTTTCACGTCCGAATCTTGAGGCAAGCCAGCCGCTTTGTCAAGTATCACTTCATTTCGTCGGGTCGCGGAATTTCCGTTCCCAAAGATAATTTGAAAAAGGGCGGGCCAAAGTTCTATGAACCGCGCATTCCGGTTTGCATTTATGAGTCCTTCAGCTTTAGCAACATCGTCGGCGTCCAAAGCTTCAAATGGCTCGCACCAATTTACCCCAGTTGAAACAAGAAAGCCCGGATGGATGTTCAACTCCTGGCAAGCCTTCCAAGCTATATCCATTGGCAATGGAGTCCGCCCTGATTCGATGTTGGCGAGGTGAAAGCGGCTGATTTTTAGACGATCCGCAAAATCAGACTGGTTGGTGATCCCAAATCTTTTGCGTTGATAGGCGAGAAATTGACCAATTCCCCAATTAGGATTGAAGAATTTAGGCTGTTTGATTTTCAATTGCTTTGGTCGCACATCGTGAAGTTAAGCAAAAAAGGGGGGTTGACAAGTTTTGAAAAGTTGCAATACTTGCAGGAGAGTGAGCGATGTGCATACAAAACACGCCAAGAGACCGCCTGGCCGGCCAGCGGAATTTCCGGGGCTTACCAAGGACGCGGCGAAGCTGGGCGTCTCGCGTTATTTTTTATGGCAGTGCCTAAAAGGTTTTGCGACATCCGCTCCTTTGCTCGCCCGCTATCGCTCACTACGAAACCAACCCAAACCTAAATAATCTATGCAGACTGGTAACAAAGACGCCGCCTTACATCTTGAAGTTTTCGTGCCACCGGCTGGAAATTGGTCTCTTGCGCCGCTCGACATTGGCGTTGACCAAACGTCTTTTTCCAATCAATGGCGGCAAGGGTTTCTGCATGTCGCGTGGCCTGCTCTGCCGAACCACACGAACAGCGCATTAAACATCACGTTGACCATGGTTGACAGTGGCGACGGCGGCGCGACCTATCAGCAAGGATCTACTTTCACCAACGGCGTTTCGTGGGCGTTGCCGGAAATCGTGTTGGCCATTCCGGGCGTCGCTATCAATGGCGCTCCTGCTGGTGCGTGCAACTTCCCATTTCCCCCAGACTTGCGCGGCCCTGTCGGTCTTTTGGTTTCCCCGGCGGCTGGCATTGGGGATTGTTCCGCGTGTCTGATAACGGCTGACTACATTGCCGGATAATAATTTCAAACCCAAACCACAAACATTATATGCTCGACGTAATCAAAGACATTTTTTCACCCGGCCCGGACAAAGTTAAAGAGGCCTTCATTGGCGCTTTTGAGGGTGATTTCAGAAAGTTTTCCGCCCGCTTGGAGGGATTTAACAACGCGAAATTAGCTCGCGCGGCCAAGGAGTCCAAGGTTGCGGATTTGCGCGACACCAACGCCAAACTCCACACCAAGCTGGAGGCATACGACACTGCGGATTTTCCGGCCGCGATTTACAACCAGGTGAAAAACAATGCCGGTAATGTTCATCTTGTGGATTCGGTTGCCAGTTCGCTCGCCGGTAATTTTGTGCTGGTGAGTTGCTACAAGGACATCCTTGCGCTCTGCGATCGCGACCTGGCCGAAGCGGAAAAAGACCTGGCCGACTGGAAGACTTTGAATGCAAAAATTTTGGCCGAGGTGGACGAATTGGACGCGCTGGAGGCGAAGAGGGGCATCAGGCCCGGCCAGCAAATGACCATCCGCTAACATTTTTGATGCGACCTACCACACCATGCTACCACGCAAAAAAAGAACTTCAAAAATTCCGGCGAAGACCATTTTAGCTACTGCGTGTGGTAGCGCGGGCGCGAAAAAATGCACTCCGCCGGTCACGTCCAGCGCCTCCGTCGCAAGGGGTGCTGGACACTTTTTTAATGCGGGCGAAATCATCGCGACGGGCACGCCGGTCAAGCGCCATTACCGCGCGAGACGTGGACGCATAGTGGTGAATTTTAATCTGCCAAGGACTGACCAGTTCGCATTGCTCGACTTGTCGGTCGCACGCGCTGCTTTCATGCAGCAGCGCCGCCTGCTGCTCGTCCATGCGGCTGATGCGATGCTAACCAGCGGACTTTGTTCACTCAATGCCTGCGCGCGGCTGCTCGGCTGCCCGGCTTCGTGGCTGTGCGACCTGTTAAAGAAGTTTCGCGCGGGCGGCGACGTGGCGTTGTTGCCAAAGGTTCAATCAAGTAGCGCGGCCAATGCCTGCCGTTTTTCATTCTATTTTAGAACGCGATGAACTTCTGCTTTCAGCATGGTGGTGGTGGATGGCAGCCCGTTGCTGCTAGGGTAAGAATAGTGGGTCAAAGTTTTAATCATGGCTTTGGCTCCATGGGAGTTGGCCCTAGATCACATCCATCATCGCCACTGCTGATTGTATAAAATGAACACCGGCCAAGCTATAGAAACGAAACCCACCGCGCCCGGAAATGGCGCTTTGGTGTTCTGCGCCCCGGTCATCAAACTGCGCCAGCCGGATGGAAGTCTGTTGGTCAAGGCGGGCCCGCCGGTCATCGTGCCGGGTGAAGTTTCAATCGCCCAATTTTCCAGGGAAACCGGAATTTCCAAACGGCACATTGCCACGTTGTGCGAGCAAGGGTTGATTCAGCATCGGCGGTTGACTTCAAAAAAGGCCAGCAAAATTCTCATCCCCCGCTCTGAAGTGGATCGTTTCTTGGCCCTGGACGATGAAGCGGCAGACGCGCCTAAAACACCTGTTTGAAATATATGATTACTCCGCGAATTACTCCAAAAGAACGCCAAGTGACTCTATGTGGCGGACCAGGTGACGGACGGACTGCCGTGGTAACTTACGATTCTGCCATTTGGTATGATGAGCTTTACGTCTGGGATGGTGGAGCGGCCAAGAGCCGGTTTGTTCACGCCTTGAGCGCAATCAGCGAACTGAGCGAGGAACAGCGAGCAAGTGAATCTGCCATCGTCAAGGAATGGATTCAATTTGGAAGTCCGATGTATTTGATGCCCAAATCAATTACACCACCTAAAAGCGTCCCGGCGTGGAGGGCCAACGCATGGACGTTGTTGCTGCTGACCGGGAAAATATAACAATCAAAATTTATGTCGCTGCTCATCTGGAAAGGCCCGACCAACGCCCTGGCGTTTGCGCCCACTTCGCCCACGCTGACGTATGGCGACCGGGTGAAGGCCGTGGATGTGTATCGCGGCCAGCAGGCGCTCTGCGCCGCCTCCATGCTGGCGCGCGGCACGTTTGGCACCGGCTTCCGCACCGGCTATGTGGTGAACCAGTGCACCTGCACCAACGAGCGCGGAAGCATCGGCACGCTCACCATCGAATGGGAGGCCGGCGGCGCCAGCGCGATCCAGCCGCTGCCGGTTGGTGATTACATTTTAGCACCGCAGGAAATTTACCCAAAGATTGAACGCAACACCTATTTTGATGGCATCCTACCACAAATAGTAAGGGCTGCGTATTGCTGCCTTTACCAGGCCACTAATTTTGATGGATCAATGATTAATAATGATTATGTTATAAACACTGCGGCTGGCTTGAAAGTAGTTACACCAGCCACCGCAACAGCTCCTGCTGTCTATTCGACTCCTACAACCGACCAAGCCACACAAATTTCATTAGCAAACAATCTTTTACTCAAATTAATGCGCGGTGAGGAGACTTTCTACATAGCGGGCTGGCGTTACACCTATTGGTATTATTCTTATACAATTCCAACGCTTTCGATTGGTGCTAGAATTGCAACTCCAGGCGGCCCATTAGCTGGAAATTTGCCGTCAAACACCGTGTGGCTTCGGCTTGCTGACAATTGTGAACCTGCCGGGGTCAATGGCTCCATGTATAAGGTCACGTCCACATTTCTTGGCGGCCCTATCTACGGTGGTATTGGTTATTGGGACCCCAATTTATACCCCGCGTTTTGATGCTTGATGGCTGAAAACAAATTCAAATTATGATTAACCCAAAACAAAATCCCTTGGCAGGTGCGCGGCTGGTTTGCTTATACGGCGGCGCCGGAACTCAGCCCTTCAAGGAAGCAGCTAAAATTGTCCCGCTGTCGGCAAATGGGGCGCTGGTGGATTCGCCGCCGGTCACATTATCCGCGCAGTCAAAACCAAAAGCAGCACGGCAGACGACGTGGACAAACAAAAACGGGGTCAAGATTGTTGACCTTGCGGCGATCTTCGACAGCGAAGCCGGGCACGACGGCTGATTCGCAACATGCAAATTCTACCACAACCCCCAATCCACCAAGAGCGCTTCTCCTTGGCCGCGTCGGAAATCGCGGCCGCATTGGGAATCAGACCGCAAGGCATCCGCAAAAAGCTTGAGCGTTGTGGCATTCCAGCCACCGGCAAACGCTGTATTTCTGGAAATATCGCCGATGTTTGGGAACTGTCCACGCTGCCAGTCGCGTTACACACCCCACTTGCGCGTCTAGCCACACGCGGCGGTTACGCTTCCATTCAGAAAATGTTCCAGGGCGGTTTGAAGGTTTGGACGCCGCCGATCCCGTTGGCAGAAATCAGCGATGACTGTCTGACGAAAGCGAACAGTTTGAAATGTGCGTTGCTGCCATCATTGCAGCGGCAGTTTGTCCTCACGCAAGCCGACTTTGAACGCGACGGCGTGACTGATTACGAAAAAATCTTTGGAGTAAGAATTTCCACGAAACATTTTCGTCAACTTGTCAAACGGACGGTGGAACGCGACGGCGGGCAGGAAAATTGGGAACGCATTGAACTTTATCTGCCAAAAAAACCGGCCCGGAAGCAGGCGTTGCCGGAAGCCAAGTTGCAATTTCATTCACTGGTATCGGTCCTCAGTTCCGGCGCAACGCCGGATGAAATCTGGAAAGCGGCTTTTAAGATTCGCGAGGAGCTGGTGAAGGCAGGCAATGATCCGGCGCGCGTGGATCGGCAACTGCGTGCGCTCCTGATTGAACGCGCCCCCAGTCTGGCACCGACGCCGGATGCTTTGCTCAAGACTTACGGCCGCAGACATGACCGCTGGCAGAGCGCACAGCCTTTCGACAAACGCGCCGAAGCCAATGGCGCGGAGGATTCCGAACTAACACGGCAGATCAAGTCGCTGGGTTGGTTTGTTCCCGTCGCACAATTTTTCTACCTGCTGACAAATCGCACGAAGGATTCCGGCTCAATGCCGGAAGCCATCCGCCGCACCATCTCGCTGCCCACACTCCCCGCAGGATGGAAAAACCGCACCAAGTCTCAATTTCTTCGCGCCCTGAAACGGACGCCCTATCTCCAGCAGGCCAAACTGATTCCAGTCTGTCCAGACGATTTGCGCGCCCAAATTCTTGCCCGGCAGAAAGCCGGTAAACCGATGATCCCGGAAAGCCTGGCGCATCTCATCCGGGTGTGTCCGGCAACTGTCCGGCAACATCGGCACGTTACCAATACGTCTTTGGATTATCTCAGTTCGCCGGGTTCGCTTTTTTTCATACACGATTCACGCACAGGCGAGCGGCGTCCGCCGCACACTGGCGAAGTCATTGAATGTGACGACGGCACGATCAATTTCCCGGTATGCGTTCCTTGGACGCTCGGCGGCGATCCATGCTCCGATAAATTTGACGTCAAGGTGGGGCGCTTTCAGTGGCTGCTGAGTCGCGACGCTGCGAGCCGGTTCATTCCGGCTTACAGTTATACGATGCGCCCGCGTGGCAGCTACCGCGCCGAGGACGTGGTTTCGCTGATGCGTGCATACTGTAACCAGCATGGGAAGCCTGGAAGGTTTCGCTTTGAACAGGGCGCGTGGAAAAGCCATTTGGTAAAAAACACCCTCAAGGCGGCCGGCATTGAATTGCAGACAGTAACGAGTCCGCACCAGAAACCCTACATTGAAGGGTTGTTCAATGTGCTGTGGACAAAGCTGTCCGTGCATTTCCCGGATGCCCACGTTGGACGTTTTCGCGGGGAAAACAAGGAGGCGAATGATTTGCTCGTCTCGTGTCAGCGTGGCAGCCACGATCCGCGCAGATACTTTCCCATGTTATCGGATGCCATCGCCGCCTTTGATGAAGTTATCCGGGAACAAAATCAGACGCCGGTGAAATCAGATATTGGCCGGTGGATTCCAGCGGAAAAATGGGAAGCACGGACGCGCGGGGGAAATCTGTCAGAGCAAGACTTTCAACTCTTCGCGCCCTGGCAGCGGACGTGGACGGTCAAGGGAATGAGCGTCGGTGGAAAGATTCCACTGTTTGAAGACTTGAGCGTGCCATTTGATTTCAGCGCGCCCTGGCTGCCGAAATATCATGGCGCGAAGGAGCCGCGCTGCAACGCCATGCTGGTGTTGTCGGAAAATTTTCACGGTGAACCGGCGGGTAAAATTCTAGGCCAGGCGCAACAGATCAACGAAGTGGCGGGTTACGTCCGCCTTGTCTTGGGCTATGGTGACGATCCGACTGACGCCGGCCGCCGTGCGAAACAGCAGGCCGCATCCGCGTTGCGTCGGGAAGTTCGCACCATCATTCCCAGGGGCGGATCACATTCAATCAGCGAAGCGCGCGACGGTATTTCGCAAGTCGGCATCATTGAACGCAATGGCAACGGCACGGAAGTCTTGCGCGGCGGCAAGGAAACCAGCGCGGCGGTGTTGGCGAAAAACCTTTCCGACGACGAACGCAAAGCCAAATCCGAACAGAGGAAGGCTGAACTCGCCGAGAAAGTGGCCTACGTTGAAAAATTTGAGCGGGAAAACCAACACCTATTTATTTAACCATGTCCGGCACGCGCACAACCAAAGATAGCAGCGTCTTCAAGCAGTGCCGCTTTGCATCGTCGCCAGTCTTTGACCGTTCGCTCAAGGCCAATCTGGTTGCGGCACGATGCTCCATCTTGGAATCCGACGAACAACGCGAGGCGGTTTGGTTTGTCCAGTGCTTAAGTATGCACGCGGGCGGCTTGCGTTGGGCGGCGTCGGAAATCGCGCCGGAATTTCTGACCGGCGATGCGCGCGAGAAATGGCTGGCGACGTTGTGCCTCGATCCCGCCACCAATTCGGAACTGGAAATTGTGCTGCCAAAATTGCGGCAACTGATGGCCGATTACATACAGCAACGCGGTGAGGACGTGGCTGTGACGGCAATTGGGCGTTTGATTTACGATGCCCTGGATTACTGCTTTGCGTCGCGCTGTCTGGTGTTAATCAGCGGGCTTCCGCGCCTGGGCAAGACATGGGCCGCAAAGAAATGGGTTGAACGAAATCCGGGTAGAGCGCGCTACTGTGAAGTTCCGGCAAGCGGCGACGAATTATCTTTTTATATCGCCCTCGCGCGTGCGCTGGGTGTGACGCTGGAATCCGATCCAAAGGTAAAAAAGCTGCGTCCACGGATTGAAAACGCTTTGCAGCAAGGCGGCCGAACGCTGGTTTTGGACGAGGCGGCCGCGTTATGGCCGTCCTCAAATTATCGGCAGGTTTCACGTCCCCAGCGCGTGAGCTGGGTAATGAGCCAGATCAACGCGGGATCGAGCATCGCCCTGCTGGTGACGCCAAACTTTTTTGCCAGTCAGAATGACTACCAAGAAAAGTCTCGATGGCAATCGGCGCAGTTTTATGGCCGCATCGAAAAATATGTTTCGCTGCCTGACACGCTGCCAATATCCGACCTGGAAGCCGTCGCGCGGGCTTGGTTGCCTCACGGTGACAGGCGTTCCATTGAGACGTTGGCGCATTACTCAAATCTTTCGCAGGCTGGCCTGGCCGCCATTGAACACGCCGTCAAGCAGGCGATTTACCTGGCTAAACAGGATGGCCGTGAAAGACCGGATTGGGCTGACATTCAGATCGTCATGAAGTCCGGCGTCATGCCTGGCGACACATCTTTAGCAGCGGCAATTGCGAGCGCCGGCGCGCATCGCAAAGCGCCCGCGAACGGTTCGCGCCGATAGCGCGTCGGGTTCGCGGATTACTTTTTTTGCGCTCTGAACGGCGGGGCGCGTTACCTGCTGCCCTGCTACTTTGGAAGTTTTACGATTTGAAACCGGACAACATCAACCTGTGGTCTCCCCCCACCGGCTGGGAATGGTGGGCGATGAGGGATTTGAACCCCCGACCGTCTCCGTGTAAAGGAGCTGCGCTACCACTGCGCCAATCGCCCGACCGGAGGGAATGTAGAATGAAGAAGGAAGAATGAAAAAGAAAATCTTCCCCCAACCGCAACGCGGGCTTTTATGCCTGCTTCATTCTTCCTTTGGAAATCCCTGCTGGCGCAGCGCCTCGAACAAAACCAGCGCGACGCAATTCGACAAATTCAGCGAACGCGATTCCGCGTTGAACATCGGGATGCGCAGCCAGTATTCGCGGTGGTTTTCCAAAAGTTGTTTCGGCAGGCCGGCCGTCTCGCGGCCGAAAACCAGATAATCGTCCGCCGCAAATTTCGCCTCGGTGTAAATTTTTGCGCCGTTGGATTCGACAAACCAAAGCCGCGCGCTGACCGGAAGTTTTTCCGCGAACGCCGTCCAGTTCTGCCAGCGATGCCATTCGACCTGCTGCCAGTAATCCATGCCCGCACGTTTGAGCTGCGCGTCGTCCAGCTTGAAGCCGAACGGCTCGATCAAATGCAGCACGGATTTC